>Ga0134126_10013417_pt1 | contig 10354 bp, 8 predicted proteins | sample KB31752_FD_96881 | JGI IMG/M metagenome (GOLD analysis project Ga0134126, IMG submission 96881) | Terrestrial soil microbial communities with excess Nitrogen fertilizer from Kellogg Biological Station, Michigan, USA - KB3-175-2 | ecosystem: Environmental > Terrestrial > Soil > Unclassified ...
GACGACTTCGCGACGATCGCCTCGGGCGTGCGGTTCGGCGGCGGCGTGCGCGTGCAGCGCGGGGCGTACCTCGGTTCCGGGGCGCTGATCCGCGAGCAGGTCAAGATCGGCGCCTGGTCACAAGTCGGCATGGGTTCGGTCGTCCTGCAGGACATCCCGGACGGACAGGTGTGGGTCGGCAACCCCGCACGCAAACTCCGCGACATCGCGGTCGACATCCCCGAAAGGCTGGCTTAGGCGATGGCTCAGGCAGACCCGATCCCGTTGGTGGATCTCAAATCGGCGCATGCCGAGATCGCCGACGAGGTCGCGGCGGGCTTCGAGAAGGTGCTTGCCACCACCGGTTTCATCGGCGGGCCGCAGGTCGCGGCCTTCGAAGAGGAGTTCGCGGCGTTCAGCGGGGTGCGGCACTGCGTCGGCGTCGCCAACGGCACCGACGCGGTCGAGCTGGCGTTGCGCGCGGCCGGCGTGCGGCAGGGCGACGAGGTCGTGCTGCCCGCGAACACCTTCATCGCGAGCGCTGGCGCGGTCTCGCGGGTCGGTGCGGTGCCGGTACTCGTGGACTGCGATCCGGACAGCTATCTGATCGACGTGCAGGCCGCGGTCGCCGCGGTCGGCCCGCGCACGGCCGCGGTCCTCCCGGTGCACCTTTACGGCCAGCACGCGCCGGTCGAGGAGCTGACCGAGAAGCTGGCCGGCAGCAACGTGCGCGTGGTCGAGGACGCCGCGCAATGCCAGGGGGCGACCCGCGGCGGGCGGGGCGCGGGATCGGGCACCGGCGCGATCGCCGCGACGAGCTTCTATCCCGGCAAGAATCTCGGCGCGTATGGCGACGGCGGCGCAGTCGTCACCGATGACGCCGACATGGCCAAGACCGTCAGGGCAATCGCGAACCACGGCGGCCTAACCAAATACAGCCACGACCTGGTCGGCTTCAACAGCAGGCTCGACGCGCTCCAGGCCGTCGTGCTGCGCCTGAAGCTGCGCAAGCTTCCAGCTTGGAACGCCGCCCGCCGCGCCGCCGCAGCGCGTTACGCCGAGCTGCTTGCGGACGTGCCCGGCATCGCGCTTCCGACGACCTTGGCAGACAACGAACACGTCTGGCACCTCTACGTCGTGCGCATCGACGCTTTCGACGGCGACCGCGACCGGCGCGACGCCCTCGTCGCGAACCTCAACGCCCAGGGCATCGGCGCCGGCGTGCACTACCCAGCCGCTCTGCACCTGACCCCGGCCTTCTCCCATCTGGGTTATCCGGTCGGCAGCTTCCCCAACGCGGAAGCCGCCGCCGCACGCATCGTCTCGCTCCCGCTCCATCCGCACCTCACCGCCGCACAACAAGAACGCGTGGCCGAGGCCTTCACGGCGGCGCTGGGCTAATTGGATCGCGCTGAATCGGATCGGCTGAGGAGACAAGCAGTGGTGAGTACGCACAGGCGGCGGTTAGGGCGTAAGCGAGTACTGATACTCGTCGTCGCGGGCGTCTTGATCGGTACCGGCGGCGCCCTCGCCGCGACCCTCGGCTCCGGCGGCGGTGGCACCACGCCGATCGCCGCATCGACGGCGTCGGCCGCCGCTCACACCTCGTCGCCGACGCCGAACCCGCCGCGCGCGAGCTCGCCGCGATCCCCCTCCGCCCACGCCGCGCCCAAGGTTTCCGGTTCGGCGACGCTTGGCGCCGGCAAAGCAGCGGGGGCCGGCTGCACCAGCCCCGCCGCGTGCGGATTCCCGGCCGCTGCCAACACCGGACCGCGCACCGCGTCGTTTTCCTCGCATTCCGGCAACATCTCGATCCGGGACAACGGAACGACCATCAGCGGCTGGAATCTGAACGGCTCGCTGGACATCTATGCGGACAACGTCACCGTCATCGACAGCAAGATCGACACGACCAACTGGTGGGGCATCAACCTGCGCCCTGGTCATAGTGGCCTGCGTATTCTGCACACCCTCATCACCGGCACTCCCGGAAAAGGTCCTGACAACGGCGGCGAGGACTACGCGGTCTCGAACATGAGTGACGGATCCGTGGAAGTCGGCTGGAGCAACCTGTCGGTTATGGGGAACACACTTTCGGTTGGCCACGGCTATATCCATGATAATTATGTGCACGACCTGGTGCCGTTCATCGCCAGGAACGGAAATTATGAGCACACTGACACGATAATCAGTGAGGGCGGCGATACCGGCGGCCTGCGCATCGAGCACAACACGCTGCTCAATCCGATCGACGTCAACCACGGGGCGTCCTCGGTCATCGGCCTTTACTCGGACTCCGGCGCGGTGACCGACACCAGCATCAAGAACAACTGGATGGCGGGCGGCGCGTACGCGCTGTACGCCGGCGGGAACAGCTCGGCGCGAATCACAGTCTCCGGCAACGTCTTCTCGGACGAGTACTGGCCGGAGTGCGGCTACTACGGCGCCATCACTTATTGGAACGCCGCCGGATCCGGAAACGTGTGGGCCGGCAACACGTTCCGTAACGGCTCGGCGGTAGCGCCCGCCTAGCCCTCATCACTCAAAGCGACTGATAACGGTCACCGGGCACACCCACGGTGACGAAATCCAAGCACCAGATGAAGGTCTCGCAACAATGTCCGCGTTTGGCTGTCAATATCGAAAACCGTCGCTATCTTTAGCACTGTATGTGTGTGGCGAGGACCTTCCATTCATCTTTTCTAGGCCCGGGGTGGGCAATGCACGCTAAGCTATTATCAGTATTCTTCGAAAAGTACCGTCGCGCAAGGGCCAGAAACAGAATTCTGATTCCCGCGGTGATCCTCGGCGTGCTGGCCGCGCTGGCCGGACCCGCGATCGTGGCGCAGGCGACGGACCCCTGCGGCTCCGGCTCGAACCCGATCGTCTGCGAGAACTCGCAGCCGGGCACGCCGATGAGCCAGTGGTACTCCCCCAGCGCGTATGGCGACATCCAGGGCTTCTCGACCGCCGAGAGTGTGCAGCCGGGGCAGACCATCAGCTTCAAGGTCAGCTCGCCGGCCAGCTACCAGGTGGAGATCTTCCGGCTCGGCTGGTACGGCGGCGACGGGGCCAGGCTCATGCCGTCCTCGCCCACCACGGCCTTCCCGGCGATCACCCAGCCAACCTGCGCCCGCGAGTCCGCCACCGGGCTGACCGACTGCGCCAACTGGACCGTAACCGCGACGTGGAACGTGCCATCCGACGCGGTCTCCGGGGTGTACCTGGCTGAACTCGACCAGACCGACGGCAAGGGCCTCATGCCGTACCCGTTCGTGGTCACGAACCCCAGCAGCCACTCCAACATCGTGGTGCAGACCTCGGACCAGACGTGGCAGGCGTACAACATGTACGGCGGCGACGACCTGTACCAGGGCAACGGCCCGGCGCCCGACGGCCGCGCGTACGCGGTCAGCTACAACCGGCCGCTGAACGTCTCCGGCTCGAACGGGATCTTCGGGTCCGAGTACCCGATGCTGCAGTGGCTGGAGCGCAACGGCTACGACGTGAGCTACCTGAGCGGCGTCGACGTGTCCACGCAGGGCAGTCTGCTGCTCAACCACAAGGTCTTCATGTCCTCTGGCCACGACGAGTACTGGAACCAGGCGCAGTGGGACGCGGTGACCGCGGCCAAGCACGCCGGGGTCAACCTCGCCTTCTTCGCCGGCAACGACGTCTTCTGGAAGACCAGGCTCGCGGCCAGCAACGTGGACAGCGCGGCCAACCGCACCGTGGTCTCGTACAAGATGACCAAGATGGAGTTCCCGCAGCCGGACGGCATCGCGGACCCCAGCGGCCAGTGGACCGGAACCTGGATGGACCCGGCGGGGGCGGGCATCGGCGGCAACCTGCCGCAGAACCAGCTGACCGGCACGCTGTTCGACGTGAACGGCTACAACGCCGAGGCGATCACGGTCGCCTACCCGTACAGCACCGACCGGTTGTGGCGTAACACGCAGGCCGCGTCGCTCCAGCCAGGTCAGACCTACACGATGCAGACCGGAACGCTGGGCTACGAGTGGGACAGCGACGTACAGAACTCGGTGCGGCCGTCCGGCGAGATCGACATGTCCTCGACGACGGTCAACCTCACCAACGGCACGCTGCTGAAGGACTACGGCAACGTCTACGGCAACGGCACCGCGACGCACAGCCTGACCGAGTACCGCGATCCGTCCGGCGCCCTGGTCTTCAGCTCCGGCACCGTGCAGTGGGCCTGGGGTCTGGGCACGACGCACTTCGACCTCGCCACTAACGAGGACCCGGTGCAGGAGCAGGCGACCGTGAACCTGCTCGCCGACATGGGCGTGCAGCCGGTCACCCTGCAATCCACTCTGGTCGGGGCGAGCCAGTCCGCTGACACCTCCGGCCCGACCGTCAACGTGGCCTCGCCGAGCTCCGGCTCCACCGTCCCGGCGATGTCTCCGGTGACCGTCAGCGGCACCGCCACCGACAACGGCGGCGGCGTGGTCGCGCGGGTCGAGGTCTCCGTCGACAACGGCACCACCTGGCTGCCGGCCACCGGTCTCGGCAACTGGAGCTACAGCTGGACGCCGACCCAGACCGGCAACTTCACCATCCAGGTACGCGCCGAGGACGACAGCGACAACGTCGGCAGCACGGTCAACATCCCGGTGACCGTCGGCCCGCAGAGCTGCCCGTGCTCGATCTTCCCGAACTCCGCCACGCCGACCAAGCCGGACAGTGGTGACGGAACCTCGGTCAACGTCGGCGTGAAGTTCGCGACCACCGTGTCTGGCGCGGTGACAGGTGTGCGCTTCTACAAGGCGAGCACCAATGTCGGCACGCACACCGGCAGCCTGTGGACCTCCACCGGCACCCTGCTCGGCAGCGTGACGTTCAGCAACGAGACGGCCTCCGGCTGGCAGACCGCCTCGTTCGGGCAGCCGATCCCGGTCAGCGCGAACACCACGTACGTGGTCTCCTACCTCGCGCCCAGCGGGCACTACTCCGCCGACGCGAACTACTTCAGCAACCAGAACGCCGGCCTCGCGCCCATCACGGCGCTCCAGGCCACCGGCCCGTCACCGAACGGCATCTACAAGTACGGCGCCGGCACGGCGTTCCCGAGCACCGGGTTCAACAACACGAACTACTACGTAGACGCGGTGTTCCAGTCGAACGTCACCAGCACCACCCCGCCGACGGTGACCTCGACACAGCCGGCTTCCGGCGCGACGGCGGTCCCGGTCAACGCCCCGATCACCGCGTCGCTGAGCGAGGGCATCAACGCCAGTACGCTGAAGTTCACGCTCAAGGACCAGAACGGCGTGACGCAGTCCGGCTCGGCCAGCTACGACCCGGTCGGGCACGTGGCGACCTTCACGCCGAACGGCCAACTGGCGATGAGCACCACGTACACGGCCACCGTGAGCGCCACGGACCTGTGGGGCAACGCGATGACGAGCCCGTACACGTGGTCCTTCACCACGGCGAACACGCCGCCGGCCTTCACCTGCCCGTGCTCGATCTTCAACGGCGCGGGGACTCCGGCGAACGTGAACACCAGCGATGTCAAGTCGGTCGAGGTGGGCGTCAAGTTCCAGTCCGCGGTCGCCGGCTACGTGACCGGGGTGAACTTCTATAAGGGCTCGAAGAACACCGGCACGCACACCGGCAGCCTGTGGAGCGCCTCCGGCAGCCTGCTGGCGAGCGGCACCTTCACCGGTGAGTCGGCCTCCGGCTGGCAGACGCTCACGTTCTCCTCGCCGGTCGCGATCACGGCCAACACGACCTACATCGCGTCCTACCACGCACCGGTCGGCTACTACTCGTCGAGCGGCGCGTACTTCACCTCGGCCATCACCTCGTATCCGCTGACCGCCCTGCAGTCCACGTCGACTTCGGGCAACGGTCTCTACCTGTACGAGGCCGGCTCGACTCAGCCGCCGAGCAACAGCTTCAACGCCACGAACTACTGGGTGGACGTGAGCTTCACGACGACGCCGCCCAGCGGTTCCAGCGGTGGTGCCTCGACGGCGGCGGCAACGTCCGACGGCTCGGTGACCCCGGCGGTAGATGCGCTCGGCCCGGACAAGGACGACATCGTCACCTCGACGACGGGTGTCGCAGACGCCGTACACCCGCCGACGGTGACGTTCGCGGAGCCGATCGCGCCGCAGAGCCTGCGGATCAAGGTGGTCACCACCGAGGGAACGCAGGGCACTGAATCGCCTGCGGGCACGTCGGTAGCCGGTACGCTGTCTTACAACCCAGCGACTCAGACGGCTTCGTTCCGGCCGGACGCGCCGCTGCGTCCCGGTGCGATCTACCGGGCGGTGGCGACGGCGAACGGCTTGACCGGCAAGGCGATCGCGCCGATCGACTGGACCTTCCGCCAGGCGGTCCCGGGCAGCGCGGCTCCGGCCCACCTGCCGAAGATCCCGCCGAACGGCCAGGTGCCGCAGGTCGTCGCGCTCAGCACCGAGGGCGACAGCTGGCGGCGCACCGACCCGGTGCCCCCGACCGATGTCTAACCGATAAGAACACGAAGACAGTGTCAGATTAGGAGCAGGAGGCCCCGCCCTATGAGCTCGGTCAGCGTCGTCATCCCCTGTTACCGCTACGGGCATTTCCTGGAGCAGTCCGTGGGCAGCGCGCTGACCGGGCAGGACGGGGTCGACGTCAAAGTCCTGATCATCGACGACGCCTCGCCCGACGACTCCGCCGAAGCCGCCCACCGGCTGGCCAAGGCGGACTCGCGGGTCGAGGTCCTGGTCCACGAACGCAACAAGGGCCACCTGGCGACCTACAACGAGGGCCTGCTGGAGTGGGCGGACGGCGACTACACCGTGCTGTTGTCCGCCGACGACAGACTGACCCCGGGCGCCCTCGTCCGCGCCGCCGCCCTTCTCGACGCGCATCCCAACGTCGGCTTCGTGTACGGCCATCCGCTGCGTTTTGAATCGGACCAGCCCCTGCCTCCCGCGCGAACGGAGGGCAGGGGCTGGTCCGTCTGGCCGGGCAAGTGGTGGCTTGAGCGACGCTTCAAAGCCGGCCACGGCTGCATCACCTCCCCCGAGGTGGTGGTCCGCACGGACCTGCAGCGCAAGCTCGGCGGATACGACCCGCGCCTGCCGCACTCCGGCGACATCGAGATGTGGATGCGGTTCGCGGCGCACGCGGACGTCGGCTACCTCAAGGGCGTCGACCAGGCGTACTACCGCGTGCACAGCGCGAGCATGTCCCAGACGGACTTCTCCGGTCAGCTCGACGACCTTCGCCAGCGCAAGGCCGCTTACGATGCAGTACTCGAACATGCCGCGCAGTTGCCGGCCGCCGACCGCGACCGCCTCGCCGCCACCGTGAACCGCAAGCTCGCCCGCCAGGCCCTCTGGCGGGCCGCGCGCGCCTACGACCGCGGCCGCACCGAGCAGGTCCCTGTCGACGAACTCGTCGCCTTCGCAGCGGCCTGTCACCCGGCCTACCAGCGCCTGCCGGAATTCGCCGGCCTCTGCGTACGCCGCCGAATCGGCACGAAGACCATGCCGTACCTCCAGCCGCTCGTCGTCACCGCGTATGCGCATCACGCTCGCGAACGCCTGTGGTGGCGCAGCTGGCGACGTACCGGCATCTGACCGATCTTGCCTATCTCGCGCTCCCCCGCGACCATGGAGAGATGAGTGGCTTCGAAACCCGCTTCGAGACGCTGATCGAAAAGAAGATCCGCGAAGCCGCCGCACGCGGTTCCTTCGACGAGTTGCCGGGCCGTGGAAAGCCGCTCGCGGACGCCGGCCCGTACGACGAGGACTGGTGGCTCAAGGAACTAGCCAAACGCGAGGAAGTCGGTCCGTATGCGCTCCCCGTCCCGCTGGCGCTGCGCCGCGAGGCCCAGGACCTCACCGCGGGGCTGACGAAGGCGCGCAGCGAGCGCGAGCTGCGCAAGATGGTCGCGGACTACAACGCGCGCGCGGAAAAGGCCCGCCGCCGCCCGCACCCCGGCCCGTCGGTCGTCATTCCGAGCGTTGACGTGGAGCAGGCCATCGCCGCCTGGCGAGAGCGCCGCCCGTGACGACGGACACGCCTGCCCGACAGCGCGCGGAGATGTTCCTGCCGACCGATCAAGACCCTCGCGAAAACGGCCCGCCACCGAGCGGCGAACGCTCGACGCTCGCTGAGTTTCTGCGGCGCCAACGTGAAACGCTCAAGCTCAAGTGCGCCGGCCTCGACGCCGAGCAGCTCGCCCGCCGCGCCGTCGAGCCCTCCACCCTCTCGCTGCTCGGTCTGGTCCGGCATCTGGCGGAGGTGGAGCGGATCTGGTTCCGCCGCTGCCTCGCCGGGCAAGACGTGCCGTCCCTGTACCGCTCAGCCGAGGCGCCGGACGGCGATTTCGATGGCGCGACACCTGATGCCGCCGCCGTCGCCGAGGCGTGGAAGGCCTGGCACGCGGAAGTCGCCTTCGCAGACCACTTCATCGCCACCGCGCCGGATCTCGAAATCACCGGGCCGGATCCGAACAAGGACGGCCGCATCTCCCTGCGCGAGATCCTGATCCACATGGTCGAGGAGTACGCGCGCCACAACGGCCACGCCGACCTCCTGCGCGAACGGATCGACGGCCGCATCGGCATGTGAGAGCACAGAGATGTGGCCACGGCCTGCAAATCCGTGCTGCGCTGTGCGAGACTTTCAGCCCTCTGGTTTCCAATCCCTGGCGGAGCGGGCGGATGTCAAACGGGGCGAGCGACGGATCCGGACCGGACGCGCCCGCGAAGCGGGCCACGTGGGCTCAGCGGATACGCCGATTCTTCACCACCCTCCCCGGCTTCATGACCGGGCTGGCCGCCGTGGTTACCGCGACGGCCACGATTGTGGCCACGTTGAGCGGCGGCGGCAGCGGCGGTAACGGCGGTGGATCGGCCAGCTCATCTGGCTCAGGATCATCGGGCACGCCGACGAGTGCGACGAGCACGGGCGTGACCGCGGCCGGACCACGCATCCAATGGGGTCCCGGTGCGATGTTGATCACGAACAACGGCACTGATCTAGGCAGCATCCCGCCGAATGACGACGCAGGACCGGGCGACGTGTTCGACGGCGGCGGCCTCTCCGGAGTCGGACCGTCGACGAAACTCGCGCTGTGGCCGAACACCGGAACACCCACCCCGCAGCAGTGTTTGACGTTGGATCAGACCCAATCAGTCACCGGGGGCGTTTCAGTCCATCCCGGATCGGTCGTGTGCGTGGAAACGTCCAGCGGCCTGATCGCGATCATCAGCGTCACCGCCGTCGACGACGGCAACCTGATCATCCACACTGAGACCACGGTGTGGATTATGCCGGGTAGTTAGCTGGCGAAGAGGCGCGGCAGCACTGCCCCGGAATCAAACGAGGCGTCGCACGGGGAGCACTCCGGCAAGGATCAGTCCCAGACCGTGTAGTACGTGTCCGGATTCACCAGGTAGCGCACGGTCGGGACGGGCACGTGCGCGATGCGGTGGTGGCGCGCGTACCGGTAAAACGAGGCCCAGTCTTCACGCGGGAGAACGCCCTTATCGCGTCGCAGACGGCTGAATCGCAGCGCTCTGGATCGTCGCGCGACGAACGCATTCGCGTCGAGGAATGCCTTTTCGCGGGCCAGTTTCCGGTCGTAGGGCACTGACAGGACGTCCATCTCGCGGCCGTCCGGCGTGACTCGGCGCAGGGCTGTGTACACACCGTCGAGGCGGTAAGAGGGCTCTTTCGGCCGGGCTTCGAGGGCTGCGAGCGCCGTGGCGAGGTGTTCCGGCTCCCACGTGTTGTCGTCGTCGAGGAACGCGACGAAGGGTGATCTGGCCAGGCGCACGCCGACGTTGCGCACGACGCCGAGGACCGCCGTGTTCCTGCGGAGGCTGACCGCGACGACTCGGGGGTCGTCGGGGAGCGGTGGAACCTGGCCGCCGCCGTCATCGACGACGATGACGAGGTTGTCGGCGACCGTCTGCGCGAGCGCCGATTCGACCGCGGCGCGCAGCGCGTCAGCCCGCTTATAGGTCGGGATTACGGTGGTGACAAGCGACGACGGCGCGGCTTGCAGCAGCTTTCGCAGACGGCGTACTTCCGAGGTCTCGAACAGCCACACCTTCGGCACGGTATGCGACAGCAGCACCTTGTTGCGCAGCTCGTACAGCGGCAGCCAGCCGAATTGCCGCCGCAAAATCCGCTTGGCGGTTCGCCGGATCATGACTCGCCTTTCCTTGCTGTCGCGGTTCTTAGTGCGGTTGATGGTGCCTCAGGAGACTCTGACGGGGTCGTCGGCCTCGGCTGCTACGGGTTCGACGCACGATGCGGGATCCGGCTGCGGCGGGCTCGGCTTGGCTAGGTGCCGCAGTGGCCAGACGATGGGTACGTACACTGCGAAGGCCGCCGTCCCAGC
>Ga0134126_10013418_pt1 | contig 10354 bp, 8 predicted proteins | sample KB31752_FD_96881 | JGI IMG/M metagenome (GOLD analysis project Ga0134126, IMG submission 96881) | Terrestrial soil microbial communities with excess Nitrogen fertilizer from Kellogg Biological Station, Michigan, USA - KB3-175-2 | ecosystem: Environmental > Terrestrial > Soil > Unclassified ...
CCGGATCTCTGGATGTGGAAGCTTCCCTGACCGACCGATGGAGCGCGCCATGGGCTTGATTCGTCCGCTCGCAATCGTAGTGCTCGTCGTGGCCGCCGCTCCCCTGGCCGCCCAATCCACCGGAGCCATCGGGGGCCGCGTCACCGACGACTCCACGAAGAAATCGATCTCGGGTGCGCTCATTTGGGTGGACGGGGGGCGGCAAGGCGCCACCACCGACACCGGCGGCCTCTACCGGGTTCGTGAGGTCCGCAGCGGCTGGCACCGGGTCCGGGCGGCACGGATCGGCTATCGCGCGGTGATTCTCGACAGCGTGCTCGTCCGCAGTGGCGAGACGGCGCAGCTGAATTTCGCGCTCGTCCCGCAGGCGCTCACCATCGACTCGATCGTCGTAAGCGCCGAAGTCGACAAGGTGCTGGACCCGCTCGCCACGGCTGACGTACAGGCGATCACCGGAGCGCAGATCAGGCAGCTCCCGGTGAGTAGCGTGGCCGAGGCTGTGGCGCTGTCGGCGGGGACCGTAGGGGAGAGCTATCGCGGTGGCCGCCTCGGCGAGTCGTCATTCGTCCTGGACGGGCTGGGAGTGAAGAACCAGCTCGATGCGTCCACGAACACCTTGGGCATCCAGGTCCCCACTGAGATCCTCACCGAGGCGTCGCTGGTGACCAACGCCTTTTCGGCGCGGTACGGCCAGGCGCTCTCGGGGATCGTCAACGTCGTGACGCGAGATGCGGGGGACCACTGGTCGGGGCGGGCGGCCTATGAAGGCGACCGCCCCATGCCCGAGGCCGATGACCATGGACTGGACCGGGCGGTCTTCACCGCGGATGGGCCCCTGGGGTACGGCATCGGATTCGTGGGCGTCTTGAACGCACAGGGCCAGATTGATGGCGATCCCGTCAACGCGCCGGCACCCACCGATCCGCATGACCCCCGGACGACGGAACCCTGGGTGCTCCCGCACAATGGAGCCGAGCGGCTGGATGCGGCGGGGAAGCTCATCATCCCCGTCTCACCGCAGAACACCATCCGGCTCTTCGGGCTCCGGTCCGCCGCGCAGCAGTACCTCTTCGACCCCGCGTTCAAGTACGACGAGTCGTTCGCTCCGGCCACCCGGACGGTCGGCAACCTGTACTCCGCTCACTGGCAGCACACCGCGGCGCCCGAAGCCCGGCATCCGTTCGGCTCGGACATCCGCATCGGCTACTTCAATCAGGAGTTCATCCGCGGCCAGCCGACCAACGCGCCCGCCGACCTGGTGGGGGCGTTCAGCGGGCAGACCCTGCATTTCCTGGATGAGAACATCGCCCGCGCGAAGGACACGATCGCCGCGATGAACGCGCTCCCCGGCTACGCGGCGCCGACCCTCAGCGCCAACACCCCCTGGGGGGTCCCGGCCTTCTTCCTCAGCAATGGTTCGCGGGGCGAGCTCGATTGGAACCGGTACCGGGAGCTGCGGTTCCAGGGGGACTTCACCCTCGCGGCCGGGCCGACGACCGATTTCAACTTCGGCGGGGAATTCGCGCGTCAGCACGTCGAGACGTTCCAGCGGGTAGACGCCTATGTCCCGATTACCGCGGCGGTGAAGGATTCGGTCCCACCGCCGACGGCCTCCGACTTCGAGCCCCAGAGCATGGCCCTGTACGGCGAAACGCAGATGCAGATCCAGGACATCGCGCTCACCGTGGGTCTTCGATACGACCAGTTCGATCCGCGGAACACGACGGTGGGTCAGCGGTTCGGGGCGCGCCGCACCATTTCGCCGCGGTTCGCGATGTCTACGGTGCTCCACGGGGCCACCTTCGTCGCGAGCTGGGGTCACTTCGCGCAGGCCCCCGATTTCCAATACCTGGTCAATTCGGCGTTCGACGATACCACACGCACGGGGCGCTTCCGCCAGGGGAATCCGGATCTCGGGTTCGAGACGGCGACCCAGTACGAGTTCAGCGTGCGCGGAAGGCCGACGGAGCAGACGTCGGTGCGCGTCAACACCTTCGTGAAGCGCCTCGACGGCCTGGTCGCGTCGGTACCGCTCTCGGTGAATCCCGATTCCGCCATCTTCGGGAACACCGACTTCGGCACCGTGAAGGGTGTCGAGGTGATTCTCGAACGCGAGCTGCGCGATTGGTGGGGCGCGCGGGTGGCATACACGCTTCAGGACGCCCAGGCGACTTCGACGAATCCCTTCCTGCTCCTCAATAACTTCACGATCGACAAGTTGGGTGACACGATCCGGTCGGCGCGGGTGCAGTTCCCACTCGACTACGACCGGCGGCACGCCCTTACGGTCGTCCTCCAGGCTCGCGTCCCCGACAGTTTGGGCCCGCGGATTTTCGGGTCGAACGTGTTCGGCGGTTTCGAAGCGGCGGTCATCGGCCGGTACGACTCCGGGCTTCCGTACTCCAAGACCAACCTGGCGGGGGACTCCATCCTCGGCCTGCCGAACAGTCAACGCCTGCCGTCAATCACACAGATCGACATGCTCCTGCGCCGGCCGATCAAGCTGCTGGGGTGGCGGGGCGGCGTGTACCTCGATGTGCGGAATCTGCTCAATGCGGTGAACGTCGAAGCGGTGCGGCGGGATGTCGGCAGCCCATTCCCGTCGAGCGGCGAGCTGCAGACCATGGCGACGAACGCGTACAACGCCAACTCGAATCCGATTCCGTACGAATCACCGCGATACCGGTCCTGGGCGGACCTTGATCACAACGGCGTCATCTCGGGACCGGAGCTGATGAATCTGTACCTGGCGGCCGCGAAGGATTTCACGCAGCCAGTCTTCGAGTACGGACCGCCCCGTCTCTTCCGGCTCGGCGTCGAGCTGGAGTTCTAGTCCCGCGCCTCGCTCCGGTAGCTGGTCGCCACGCCGCCGACCACGAGCAACAGCCCGAGCCAGCCGAGGGCCGAGAGGTGCTGGCTGAAGAGCACCAGCGCCAGAAGGGTGCCGACCACGGGTTCGACTGTAGCGGCCACCGCGGTAGGGGCGGCGTCGATCCGCCGGACGCCGGCGAAGAAGAGGAAATTGGCGCCCACCACCGGCCCTACGGCCTGCGCGAGACAGAACGCCCACGCCGCCACACCTTCCGGCCGCGCGCTGTAGGTGAAGGGTGTGCGATGGAAGAGGGTCAGGAAGATCGCCATCATCACCACGCCGCCGGCGAGCTCGAGAAACAGTGACCGGATGCTGCCGTAGCGCGGCACCGACCAGCGGGCGAGCAGGGTGGTCCCCGCGTACGAGAACATCGCGATCAGCCCGCCGACGACGCCCGTCTTGAAGCCAGGGCCTCCCGAGAGCACCGCCCCCACGTCTCCGCCACTGACCGTCAGACCGACCCCGATCATGACGAGCACGGCGAGAAACATCCGCAACGGGGTCAGCGCTTCACCGAGGATGAACCGGGCGAGGACGGCAACGACGACCGGAGCGAGGTAGAGGAGGGCCGCCGCGCCGGCTACGCTGACGCCGGTGATGGCGTACGGGTAGGCCACCTCGAACACCGCGACGAGGAACCCACCGCCGCCGAACACGACGAGCCAGCCCTTCAAGTCGACCCGGAAAAGCTCGGGATGGAAGAGTCCGTAGACCAGGAGCCCGAACACGCCGACCGACACCCGCCAGAAACCGATCCCCGTGATGTCCTGCCCCCCGTGGAAAAGGGCGGTGGACAGGACGCCGGTGGTGCCCCAGGTGGCGCCGGCGCCCAGGGCGAAGAGATATCCCGCGATCCGCGTCTTGTTCACACCAGCTCTCCTTTGAGAACGGTGACGGCTTGGCCACCCAATTTCACGCGGTCACCAGCAACCCGCACCCGGACCGTACCACCTCGCGCCGACGCCTGGTACCCGAGCATTTCGTCCTTGCCCAGCCGCGGGGCCCAGTGTGGCGCGAGAGCACAGTGCGCGGAGCCCGTCACGGGGTCCTCGTCAACGCCCACTCCCGGTGCGAAGAAGCGCGAGACGAAGTCGACACCCGAGGTGGCGGAGCGGCTGGTGACGATCACGCCGCGGATGGGGAGGTCGCGGAACTTCCCGAAGTCGGGTGCGAGGGCGCGCACATCCTGTTCACTGGCGACCTCGATGAGGAAATCGGTCTTGTTCTTCCCGACAAACTGGGGACGGACGCCGAGCGCGGCGAGCAAACCCGGGGGCGGGTCGTGAGGCGCGGCGGTCTGGGCGGGGAAGTCGAGCTCGATCCAGTCGCCACGCCGGTCGGCGGTGAGTACGCCGGATCTGGTGTGAAAGCGCGCGGTCGCGTCAATCGGAAGATGCCCGTCAGACCAGAGCACGTGCGCCGTGGCGAGCGTCGCGTGGCCGCACAGATCGACCTCGGCTGCCGGTGTGAACCAGCGCAGGTTGAAACTGTCGGGACGGCCCGAAAGGAACGCGGTCTCCGATAGATTCATTTCACGGGCCACGGACTGCATCCACTGCGGATCCCGGGGCGCGTCCAAGATGCAGACGGCGGCGGGGTTCCCGGCAAACGGCCGGTCGGTGAACGCATCCACCTGCACCATTTTCAATCCCATGCGCTGACTCCCGGAGTGACGGGATGATCGTTCAAAACTGGTGGTACACAACTCTTCTCGGGATCCAGAACCCGCTCCAGCCGCCCCTCACGGATCAGGTACGAACGGACGTCCTGGTGGTTGGCGCCGGCATGTCTGGACTCACCGCCGCGTGGCGGCTGGCGCTCGCGGGCCGGAAAGTCGTCCTGCTCGACCGCAACATCTGCGGGGGCTCCTCGACGGGGCGCAGCGCCGGTTTCCTGACTCCGGACTCGGAGCTCGAGCTCTCCCAGATTCTGCGGCGGTACGGCCCCGAGCGGGCCCGGGATCTCTGGGACGCCCCGGTCCGCGGCATCGAGCTGATTACCGAGGCGGTGAAGCGGCACGGCATCCCGTGCGATCTCCTGAGCCAGGACAGTCTCTTCGTCGGCTCCGACGCGCGCGGATGGGACGACGCCAACTCCGAGGTGGAGGCCCGGAAAAAGCTGGGGTATCCTCAGACGCTCTACCCGCGCGACCAGCTGCCATCCGTCCTCGGCACCACCGAATACTATGGCGGCATCCGGTATCCGGGTACGTACGGCATCAATCCGTTGCTCTACGCTCAGGGGCTGAAACGCGTCCTGCTCGAGCTGGGTGTTCGCATCCACGAGAGCACCGAAGCGCGCTCCTGGGACGATCACACGGTCCGGACGCACCTGGGATCGGTCACCGCCGATCAGATCATTTTCTGTATCGACAAGCCGGACCGCTCTCTGACGCCACTCGAGCGCAACGTCTTCCACGCCCAGACGTTCCTCGCCATCTCGGAGCCCCTGGGTTCGGCCGGATTGCAAGAGCTCTTTCCGTCCGGGGCGCGCCTGCAGTGCTGGGATTCCGACCTCGTCTACACGTACTACCGTCTCACCGGCGACGATCGCCTGCTGGTCGGCGGAGGCAGTGCGCTGACCACGTTTGCTCTGCACGCCATCAACACGCCGGGCGTCATGACTCACGTGCTGACGGGATTTCAGAAGAAGTTTCCGTTCCTCGATCGCCTCCGGTTCATTCAATACTGGCCGGGCCTGATCGATACGACCCGGGATCTCCTCCCGACCATCGTCCGCGATCCCGACGCGCCCTGGGTGCAATGGGTGCTCGGATGCGTCGGTCTGCCCTGGGCGGCGTTCTGCGGAGATTTCGTGGCGCGGCAGGCTGCGGGAACGGGGGCCGCCGACGCCGAGCGGTACTACCGGTACTTCGAGGCGGCCAGGCCCTTTCTGGTGCCGACGTGGCTCGAGCGGTTGATCGGCAAGCCGCTGGTCTTCGCGCTCAACAACGCCTGGGCCAAGTACGTTCAGGTGGACCGGGGCAAACGGATCCCGGACCGCGCCGACAGTCTGTAAACCGCTACCAACCGCCCCGTTCGCCCGCGTCTCCGATGGCGCGGGACAGCCGCTCCGCCGCATGCCGCCAATTGGTCTGGACCGCTCGCTCGGCGGCGGGGGCGTCCCCCGCGCGGATCGCCGAGATGATCGCCTGGTGCTCGCCGGCCGACACCGGCGCTTCGCCCGCCAGAAGACTCACGTACATCCGGATGTACCGCTCGGCCTGCGGTTTGACGGCTTCGTGGAGCGCGCGGAGCCGGGGTCCGGCGCCTGCCTCGACGTATTTCCGGTGGAACTCCTCGTCCGCTTCGTAGAGCCGATTGAAGTCCGCGCGCTTCCTGGCGGCGCGCAGGAAAGACTGGTTGATCCGCGTCAGGGACTTGAGGAGCGCGCGGCGCGGAGCGGGGGCGAGGAGCGCGGCGCGACGGGCTGCCAATCCTTCCAGGTCGCCCACGATGTAGAGGAGCTCCGAGACGTCGTCCTTGGTGAGCGGAGCGACCATGGGACGGGCGCGCTTGCCGGAGGGCGTGGCCACGTAGCCTTCGCGCTCGAGGCGGGTCAGGGCCTCCCGGACGGGGGTCCGGGAGACGCCCAGGCGCTGGGCGATCTCCACCTCGACCAGGCGGGCGCCGGGAGCGAGGGTGCCGCGCACGATGCCTTCGCGCAGTGCGCTGTACACGCGTCCTGAAGTGGCCATGACGGGGCAATATAGCCGGGCCGGGACCCTGCTTGCGGGTTCCCGGGGCAGACGTATGTTAAGCATAATTGTATCCAATTATGCATTCCAAAACAGGAGGCCCGATGCCCGCCGGTTTGTTCGCCACCCAGCCCCTCGAGCGGCTCCGCGCCGCCGCCGGTCAGGAGGGGGGCGGGCTCCGCCGCACCCTCGGACCGCTCAACCTCACCACCCTCGGCATCGGGGCGATCGTCGGCACCGGGATCTTCGTCTTCACGGGGATGGCGGCCGCACAGTACGCCGGGCCGGCGGTTCCGATCTCGATGGTGATCGCCGCCATCGCCTGCGGGTTCGCGGGACTCTGCTATGCGGAGATGGCGAGCGCGGTACCGGTGGCGGGCAGCGCGTACACGTACTCCTACGCGACGCTGGGTGAGCTGATCGCCTGGATCATCGGCTGGGACTTGATCCTCGAATACGCCATGGGCGCCGCCACGGTCGCCGTGGGCTGGTCATCGACCCTCGGCTCGATGCTCGGGCTCTTCGGCATCACGCCGCCCGCCGCCGTCATGAACCCGCCGTTCATCGCCTGCACGGCGGCGCAGGTGGCGCAGGGGATGGCGACCGGGTGCACGCAGGTGGGGTGGCACCTCACGGGTGCGGTCTTCAACCTTCCGGCGGCCCTCTCGATCCTCGCCATCACCGCGATCCTCATCATCGGCATCCGGGAATCCGCGGGCTTCAACACGACGATCGTCATCATCAAGGTGGGGGTGCTGGCCCTGTTCGTCGGGTTCGGCTTCCTCTACGTCAAGACGGCCAACTGGCACCCGTTTATCCCTGAGAGCAACGGCCAATTCGGCGGCTGGTCGGGAATCCTGCGCGGGGCGGGATTGATGTTCTTCGCCTATATCGGCTTCGATTCCGTGAGCACCGCGGCCCAGGAGGCCCGGAACCCACAGAAGGACATGCCGCGCAGCATCCTGGGGTCGCTCGTCATCTGCACGGTGCTGTACGTGCTGGTTTCGACGGTGCTCACCGGTCTGGCGCCCTACCAGGACCTGAACGTCCCGTCTCCGGTCATCATGGTGGTGGACAGCATCAAGGAGTTCGGCTGGTTCCGGTACGCCATCACCTTCGGCGCCATTCTCGGGCTCGGCTCGACGATGCTCGTCATGCTCCTGGGGCAGTCCCGGGTGCTCTACGCCATGTCGCGCGACGGCCTGATCCCCGAATGGGCGGGCCGGGTCCATCCCAAGTTCAGGACCCCGTACATCTCCACGGCGCTCACCGGCATTGCCGTGGCGCTCTTTGCCGGCCTCTTCCCGATCCAGATTCTCGGCAAGCTCGTGAACATCGGGACCCTCCTCGCCTTCGTGCTCGTGTGCATGGGCGTGTGGGTGCTCCGGAGGACCCGTCCCGATCTCGAGCGCCCGTTCAAGACGCCGCTGGTTCCGTTAGTTCCCATCCTTGGCGCGCTGGCCTGCCTCGGCCTCATGCTCACGCTGGGTGTCGACACGTGGCTGCGACTGGTCGTGTGGTTGGCGATCGGGCTCGTGATATACTTCCGATACGGCCGTCACCACAGCGCCCTCCGCCAGGGGGGAACACCGTGATGCACCGGAGCGGGAGATGTCTGACGGGATGGCAATCAGACTGGCCACGGAGGCGGACGCCCGGGTAGTCGCACGACATCGCGTCGCGATGTTCCGGGACATGGGGACTCTGCCGGCGGAGCAGGGTCCCCCGCTCGAACGGGCGGCGGAGGCTTACTTCCGACGCGCGATTCCCGAGGGGAGCTACGTCGGCTGGCTGGCCACTCCCGAGGGCCGGCCCGGGGAGGTCATCGGCGGGGCGGGGATCCAGCTGCGTGAATCGATCCCCCGCCTCCGGCTCGATCGCGCCGGCGTGGACCCCGGGCCCCAGGGGCTCATCGTGAACGTCTACACCGAGCAGGCATGGCGGCGGCGCGGGGTTGCCGGGCTGCTGATGCGCGAGATCCTGCGATTCACGACGCAGCGCGGCATCGACAACGTCGTCCTCCACGCGTCAGCCGAGGGCCGTGCGCTCTACGAGAAGCTCGGCTTCAAGCAGACCAACGAGATGCGCTTCGAGACCTAGCTCAACGCGAACAGAGTCTTCTTGTGCAGCACGCTGTTCTCCGATCCGATCAGGATGAGGTCCGGAGCTCCCGCCGTCGCACCCACAAACAGCATCGGACTTGCAATCGTGGCTGGGAGGTCGAAGACCAGGTCGGTCGTATACGACTGCCCGGGCACGATCGGATGGCGCAGCGAGTCTGAGGCCCCATCGGGCTGTAGGGGATACTCGTGGCCCTGCGCGTCGAGCACGTACACGGTCCGAGGGCCGATTTCGAGCGGCGCCCGGCCACGCCGCGCGGACGTCGTGGTCGAATCGAAGAGCACCTTCATGGTCACGATGTAGAAAGTCCCCTGCGCCGTGCGCCCGCCGAGGTGCTTGTCATTGCGGACCGCGACTACAGAGTACTCCGAGTGACAATCGATCTCGCAGATATGCTTGCCCTGGGTGAGTGCGAGGATCCGCGTGCGGCTGGTGAGGGAGAGCCCGAACAGCAGCACGATGTACAGGGCGACCCCCGCTGCGCCGGTGATCACGAAGCGCTTCACCCAGACGCCGCGGTCCATCAGAAGTGCGGCGACGATGCCGACGCCGAGCGCGAGCGCCCCGCCAACCAGGCCGAGGAGCAGGAGAATGCCGAGGGGAGTGAGTCCATCCGTGATCATTTGGCCTCCGGGGTGGGACAGCGGACGAAGGGGATGCTCGCCCAGCGCCGGGCAAGCTTGAGTTCGGTGAGACTGGCCCAGTTGTCACTGCGCCAGTCGCGCTTCGATTCATCGATCCGGAGCCAGCGGTGACGGAGACTCTGCTCGGCCTGGCATCGAGCGACGGGATCGAGCTTCGGCAATCCGGCGACGAGGGTGGGAATCGCGTCGGCGGAGAGTGACGCGGCGTAACGGGCATCGAAGGCTCGCGCCGTGACTCGGCTCATGTTCACGCGGACGATGAGCGCGTCAGGGTTGATCACGTGCAGTCCGGTGAGAGCGACGTATCCGGCCACCAGTGCGCCCGGAGCGAAGCGCCGCCGACGGGATCGGATGAGCCGCGCGCCGAGCCAGGCAGAGAGGAACGTCACATACGCCATCCCCGCGGTGGCGTAGAGCCTGATCTCGGACAGGCCGTACGCGGCCACATAGAGGCGCATCCGGTTCAGGGCCGACGCGATGATGACGACGAGCAGCGCGAGCAGCGTGCGGGCGAGCGTGCGGAACCAGCTCCCGCTCGCTCCCAGAAGACTGCCCAGGGCGCGGTCCGCCACGATGAGCAGAGGCAGCACGAGTGCCGCCACCGCCAGCAACTCGAAGAATCCCGACCGAGCGTACTCGGCGTAGCTCGGTCCGGCGGCACGCTGAACCCATGCGGTCCCGCCGAAGAGCTCCCCTGCCTGAAACGCCACGAAGAGCGCGAAGAGACCGATCGTGAGCCCCAGGGCGGTCAGCACCGGCACGGCGCCGACACCCGTGCGGAAGACGGTCGGAACCCGGGAGGGGATCTGGAGGGGGCGCAGGATGGACCAGGAGAGATAGCCGGCGCTGATTGCGGAGAAGAAGGTGATCAGGAAGACGTGAGATGCGGCGACGCCCGGATCGATGGTGAAGATGCCTTGCATCGCGTCCGCGAAAACCGGGTCGGCGCTGGCGAACAGGATTCCGAAACCGAGCAGAATGGGCGTGGCGATGGCGGCACCCAACGCCACCGAGCGGGCC
>Ga0134126_10013419_pt1 | contig 10353 bp, 9 predicted proteins | sample KB31752_FD_96881 | JGI IMG/M metagenome (GOLD analysis project Ga0134126, IMG submission 96881) | Terrestrial soil microbial communities with excess Nitrogen fertilizer from Kellogg Biological Station, Michigan, USA - KB3-175-2 | ecosystem: Environmental > Terrestrial > Soil > Unclassified ...
GGCCTACAACGACCAGAGCAATATCAACGCCTCGCGTGGGCTTTCCGACTTTGACCGCACCCACCGCTTAGCTATCAGCTACGTATATGACCTGCCCGTCTTCCAGAACACCAGCGGCGCCAAAGGCGCTCTGCTCAAGGGCTGGGAGGTCAGCGGTGTCACCATTTTCCAATCGGGCACGCCTTTCTCAATCATTGACTCGGCAGCCGGCACCGGCTTCCTGGGTGCGGGCAGCACCCCGCTGCTGGGCGCCAGTCTGGCTCCGGGAGCGACCTTGTCGCAGGGCGTAACCAGCGGCGACATCTTCAACCGCATTAACGGCTACCTCAATCCCGCTGCCTTTACGACCGCACCACTGCTTTACCCGGCGCAATGCCAGGCCGACTCCAATTTCTGCACCACCGACTTCGGCAATCTGGGACGGAACATTTACCGCGGACCGTTTCAACAGAACTTCGATTTCTCCGCCATTAAGATGTTCCACCTCACCGAACGCCAGTCGCTGCGCTTTACCGCCGACTTTTTCAACCTGTTCAATCACCCCAACTTCGCCAGCCCGGCTTTCACTGACGTGGAGAGTCCCGCCAACTTCGGCCAGATCACCAATACCACCGGCACGCCGCGTCTGATACAGTTCTCCTTGAGGTACGCTTTCTGATGAAGAGCAACACACACCCGCGCATTCCCATGCTGGAGCGCAGTCAGGTTCCGGAGGAGGTCGGGAAGCTCTACGATCTCCTTCTGGAACAGCGGGGCGTGGTTCCCAACATGTTCAAGACGGTGGCCCACACCCCCGCACTGGCGCTGGGTATAGCCGGCTTCCTCAAGCCGCTGCTGGGCGATGGCGCGCTCCCCGGCTGGTACAAGGAACTGGTCGCCACCCGGGTCGCCATTCTGCAGGATTGCGATTATTGAACCTCGGCGCACACTGCTTCGGCGAAGCAGAAGGGCGCCAGCGAGGCGCAGATAGCTGGGCTGACGGATTTCGAGAGGGGGCCGTACACGGAAAAGGAAAAGCAGGGTTTCCGCGCGGCGGACCGGCTCTACCGCTCGCCCCATGAATGGGATGATGAGTTCTACAAGGAGTTGAAAGCCCATTTCAGCCATCAGGAAGTCATCGAATTGACGGCCACCGCGGCAGCTTTCGTTTTTTTTCCCCGCTTTGTGGACGCCCTCCGCATTCCCACTACTCCGCTTCCGGCGGCGGTCGCGAGGAAGGCATAGTCGTGCGGCAACTGGCCTCCCGCCTGGCAGTGATGAGCGGCGAAGGCGCGCTCTCTGTCTATGCCCGTGCCAAGGAACTGGAAGCTGAAGGACGTTCCATCATTCATCTGGAACTGGGCGAGCCCGATTTCCATCCCGCCAGCGAGGTGGTGCAGGCCGCGAAAGACGCCTTGGATGCCGGCAAGGACCGCTACTGCCCGGTCAAAGGCGTGCCCGCATTGCGCCAGGAAATTGCCGTCTACCTGGCACGCACCCGCGACTTGCGGGTTGGCGCCGAAAACGTCGTTTTGGCCCCCGGCTGCAAGATTGCCCTCTTCTTTGCTCTGATGGCGCTGCTCGAACCCGGCGACGAAGTGCTCTATCCTGATCCCGGATTCCCCGGCTACCCTTCGATTACTCGCGGTCTCGGCGGCGTGGCGGTGCCTTACGAGTTGGCCGAGCGCAACCGCCTGCAACCCGATCCCGAAGAAGTGGCGCGCAAGATCACTGGGCGCACCAAGGTCCTCATCACCTGCTCGCCCAACAATCCCACGGGCACCGTTTACACGAATGAAGTCCAGCGTGCCCTGGCCGAATTGGCGGTCAAGCACGACCTGATCGTGCTTTCCGACGAGATTTATGCGCGCATCGTGTTTGCCGGCGACTACAAATCCATGTTCAGCTATTCCGGCATGGCGGAACGCACCTTCATCATTGACGGCTTCTCCAAGAGCTTTGCCATGACCGGTTGGCGCCTGGGTTATACGGTGGCGCCGGAGCGCTTTGTGTCCGCCCTCGACCTGCTGGCGGTGAACAGCTACACCTGTGTGGCCGAGTTCGCGCAATGGGCAGCAATCGAGGCCCTGCGCGACTCCCAGGGCGCCACCCGGCGCATGGTGCGCGAATTCGAAGGACGGCGCCGGCAATTCGTCGCCGACCTGAACCGCATTCCCGGGTTCCGCTGCTTGCCCCCTGAAGGCGCGTTTTATGCCTGGGTGAACATCACCGAGACCGGCGTCTGCGCCGAAGAACTGTGCCGCATCATGCTGGAGGAAGCGGGCGTAGCCGCCATTCCTGGCGCCGCCTTCGGCGATGCTGGCCGCGAGTTCGTGCGCTTCAGTTTTGCCTCGTCTAATGCGACCTTGAAAGAGGCCACCGAACGCATCCAGAAAGTTTCCGCCGCCTGGTCCGCTGCGACGGTGCGGCGCTAAGGGAAAAGGAATTCACCACGGAGACACAGAGGCACGGAGGAAACACAAGAATGGGTCCCCTGTGTCAGCCTGCGTCTGTGGCAAAAACCGTGAAGCCGTGCCACACAAGGCCCGGGCGAGGTTTTCAATCGAAAATCGACAATCGTCAATTGCCTATGCTGCGAAAACTTGCTCTGATTTTGCTTCTGCTCTTGCTTCCCACTCTGCTTCTCGCGCAGGCCCAGCCCTATCCCGGCCCTGACCTGCAGGCCACCTATCAGCGTTTGCTGGGCGAGATACAGAAGATTCCCATCTACGATCACCACGCCCATCCCGGCTTTGCCGACGACCCCGATGTAGACGCCATGGCCGCGCCTCCCAACTACAGTTCGCCGCTTCGCGAGCGCCTGGACAATCCCGAGATGGTCGCGGCCATGAAGGCCCTCTGGGGCTATCCCTACGACGACATGAGCCCGGAACATGCCAAGTGGGTGGTGCAGAAGAAAGCGGAACTGCGCAAGCAACTGGGCGACGCCGGCTATTGGGACGGCATTCTCGACAAACTGGGCGTCGAGACCTCCGTCGCCAACCGCGCCATGATGGATTACCTGGATCCCCATCGCTTCAAGTGGGTGTTCTTTGCCGACTCTTTCATGTGGCCGTTCAACAATCGCGACATGACCGCGCGCAATTCCGACCAGCAGGTCTACATCCCGCTGCAGGAGAAAATGCTGCACCGCTGGATGCAGCAGCAAGGCGTGAGCGGGCTGCCCGCGAACTTTGACGACTATCTGAAGTTCGTCTCCCGCACCCTGGAAGACAATCAGCGCAAGGGCGGCATCGCCATGAAGTTCGAGGCTGCCTACTTCCGTTCCCTGCATTTTGGCGATCCGTCCAAAGCCCAGGCGGAGGCAGTCTATCGCAAATACCATGCCGGCGGCGTGCCCTCGATGCAGGATTACACCACGTTCCAGGATTACATCTTCCGTTACCTGGTCAGCGAAGGCGGCCGCCTCCACCTGCCCATCCACATCCACACCGCGGTCGGCATCGGCGATTATTTCGACATCACCCACGGCAACATCATGAATCTGGAAAACGTGCTGCGCGACCCGCGTTACAGCAATGTGACCTGGGTGATGATTCATGGCGGTTATCCCCTGGAGCGCATCGCCATCTGGCTGGGTGCCATGAAGAACGTTTATCTTGATTCATCGCTGATGGAAATGGACGAGTATCCCGCCCAGTTCAAGCAGTCGCTGAAGGAATGGCTGGAGCTTTTCCCCGATAAGATCACCTACGGCTCCGACGCTTTTCCTTATAACGACGCCATGGGCGCCGAAGAGAGCGACTGGCTGGGCGTGCAGACGTCGCGCGAGGCCCTGGCCGGGGCGCTGGCGGAGATGGTTTCCGAACACGAAATCAGCGAAGCCCGCGCTCTGCAGATGGCCCACGCCTACCTGCACGATACCGCCGCGGGCTTATACAAATAGCAAAGCTAGCGGGTCGTAGCCACCGCCCCGCGTTTCTCCATGGGGACGAACGCGCGCTCCTGTGCTCCGGTGTAGACCTGCCGCGGGCGCGCGATCTTCTGCTCCGGATCCATCAGCATTTCGTTCCACTGCGCTAGCCAGCCCGCCGTGCGCGGAATGGCGAACATCACCGTGAACATCTCGGGCAGGAAGCCCATGGCCTGATAGATGATGCCCGAATAAAAGTCCACGTTGGGGTAGAGTTTGCGCTTGATGAAGTATTCGTCTTCCAGCGCGATCCGCTCCAGTTCCAGCGCGATGTCCAGCTTGGAATTGCGGCCCGTGGCCTCGAACACGCGCTCCGCCGTCCACTTGATGATCTTGGCCCGGGGATCGTAATTCTTGTACACGCGATGCCCGAAGCCCATCAGCTTGCCGTGGCCTTCCTTGATGCGCTTGATGTAGGCGGGCACGTTCTGCTTGGAGCCGATTTCGTCCAGCATGCGCAGCACGGCTTCGTTGGCGCCGCCGTGCAGGGGGCCGGCCAGCGCCGCCGCGGCCGCCGCCGTGGTCAGGTAGGGGTCGGTGAGCGCACTTCCCACCGAGCGCATGGCGTTGGCGCTGCAGTTCTGCTCATGGTCGGCATGCAGGATGAACAGGATGTCCAGCGCCCGCTCCAGCACCGGATTGGCCACGTACTTCGGCTCCACCATGCGCCACAGCATGTTCATGAAGTTGCCGGTGTAGGTGAGGTCGTTGTCGGGATAGACATAAGGATAGCCCTTACTGTGCCGGTAACAGTAAGCCGCGATAGTGGGCACTTTGCCGATCAGGCGCAGCATCTGGTGCTGGCGGATTTCCGCATCTTCAACCTGCTTGGCCTCGGGATAGAGCGTGGAGAGCGCCGCTACCGTGCTGACGAACATGCCCATGGGATGGGCGTTGTAGCGGAATCCTTCCAGCAGTTTCTTCACCGTCTCGTGCAGCATGGTGTGGTGCGTGACCTGATATATCCAATCCTTCATCTGCGCTTGCGTGGGCAGTTCTCCCCAGATCAGCAGGTAGGCCACCTCCAGGAAGGTGCAGTGCTCGGCCAGCACTTCGATGGGGTAGCCGCGGTAGCGCAGGATGCCGCGGTCACCGTCAATGTAGGTGATGCTGCTGTGGCAAGAAGCGGTGTTGGTGAACGCCGGGTCGTAGCCCATCAGCCCGAAATCTTCGGGACCGGTCTTGATCTGTCGCAGATCCATTGTCCGAATCGTGCCGTTTTCTATCGGCAGCGTGTACGTCGTTCCCGTCCGGTTGTCGGTCACTGTGAGCGTATTCTTCGCCATTTGGTCCTCCTGCCGCCGTCGCCAGGGGCTGGGTGTCTCCAAGCCTGCGTTCAAATTCTACAGAGAGCGGGGGCCGGTCTCAATCACCCCGGCCTGCAGGACCGGGATTGGAGCAGGACAGCCCCGCCTCTCGCGCCATTGTGGCTGGCCCTTGCACTTCCCATCTGTGAGGAGAATCACCCCTGCTTGTGAGCGCCCCCAATCCCTTAGCCACCAGCGGCAGAAAGGGACAGAAATGTAAAGAAAGCGGGCGGCGAAGGCCGATCTTCGCTCGAATCCCGCCGAAACCAATCGCCCCCACGATACTATGAGACCAATGACGGCTCTGGGTGTCGCCATTACCTTCGTTACCGTCGCCGTGCTGGTCATCGAGTTCCAGCGCCACCGGCGCTTTCCCCTGCCGATCTACGGATGGTTCGGTCTGGGCATGCTGACCGTGGCCGAGTGGCTCATGTTTCGTCGCTTTGAGCTGGTGGCTACTTATTTCACCCCCATTGCCTGGACCGCCTACATTTTGCTCGCCGATGCTGCCGTGCGCGCCATCAAAGGGCGCTCGCGCCTGCGCGACCATCCCGTTGAATTTGCCGGGATGGCTCTGCTTTCCATTCCCTTATGGCTGATTTTTGAAGCCTACAATTTGCGGCTGCATAACTGGACGTATGTCGGGCTGCCCGCCAGCCGTGCGCTGGCCCTGCTCGGCTACGGCTGGTCGTTTGCCACGATTACACCCGGCATTCTGGAAACAGCCGACCTGGTGGGGACCTTCGGCTGGTTCCCTCCGGCTGCTCCGCTGCGATTTTCCCCGCGCGCTCAGGCCGCGATGTTGATATTTGGCAGCGCTTGTTTAGCCCTGCCCCTGGTCCTGCCTCAGGCCGCCGCCGCCTACTTATTCGCTCTGGTGTGGGTGGGATTCATATTCCTCCTCGATCCCATCAACTACCGCCTCCGCCTGCCTTCAATCTTAGGTGATTTTGCCGCCGGCCGGCGGGGCCGCTTCTATGGGCTGCTGATTTCCGGCTTCGCCTGCGGCTGGCTCTGGGAATTCTGGAACTTTTGGGCCGCGGCCAGGTGGCACTACGTCTTCCCTATGTTTCAGAATGTGAAGATATTCGAGATGCCCGCTCCTGGCTATCTCGGCTTCCCGCCTTTCGCCGTGGAATGTTTTGTTATGTACGGTAGCGCCGCCGGGCTGTTGGCCAGGCCGGCTGCGGCCATGCTCAATTCGCGTTTGCCGGGAAGCAGCCGGCATTCCTAGGCCCTAACCCTCATTGTTTCCCGCGGCGGGCTCTGCTATTGTCCCCCATTGCTGTCGCACTCCACCACCTTGGAGCCCCTGGTGAAAGCTTTGTTTGCCATCATCTTGCTCTCTGTCGCGCTGCTTGCCCAGAACTCGCAGGCCAAGGCGCCCGCGCCCTTCGGAAAAGACGGCCAGTCCGTTGATTCGATTATCCACGCCATGTATGACGTCATCTCCGGACCCGCGGGTGAGCGCAACTGGGAGCGCTTTCACTCCCTGTTTCTTCCCCAGGCCACTCTGGCTACTGTGCTGCACAAGGACGGACAGACTCTGCACAAGGTTATGACTCCTGACGATTATGTTCGCGGCGCAGGGGCATACTTTCAGCAGCATGCTTTTTACGAATCGGAACTTGCTCGCCGCACCGAACAGTTCGGCAATATCGCACAGGTCTTTACCACCTACGCTTCCCGCCATGATCCCAAAGGCAAGCCCTTCGAGCGCGGTATCAACAGCGTCGAATTGCTCAACGACGGGACGCGCTGGTGGATTCTCAGCATCTCCTGGGATAGCGAGCGTCCCGATAACCCCATTCCCGCGCAGTATCTGCAGAACGGCCACGAATAGCTTTGCCACGGAGACACAGAAGCACAGAGAAAGCCCTTGATGGCCGATCGTTGATTGGCAATTGACGATTGAAACGCAAACGGCGTCTGGGGGAAAATCATCCATCGGCGCCAACCCTAGCCAGCAATTCAGGCCTGAGACTACTCCGACTGCAAAACCTAGGAGGCCAGACAACCTTATGGTTGCGCTTGTCAACAAATGTGACATGTCCGGATCGCGCCAGTCCGGCTGCGGCAATCAGCCCAGCGACAGTAAGAGGGAGTCATGGAAGAACAGAAAGAACTGTTTGTCCTGGTGGTGGCAGCTGACCGCGTCATAGCCGCGACCCTGGCTGCCGTATTGCGTAGCGGTGGCTACATGGTTGGAACAACGGCGTCTGGCGCTACCGCTTCGCGGATAGCCGGGCGCATGGTCGTTGACGCGGCCGTGATTGATCTCGCCACCGATGATCCCATGAGCCTGCAGAGCGCAGTCACCCTGCAGAACCGGTACCCGGATTGCCATACCGTACTGGTCTGCTCACCGTCGCAGAAGGATGAGGCCGTGATGCGGGCCGAGGAAGCCGGCTTGGACTGCGAGTTCGTCTTGCGGCCGCTCAGCCGGGCGGAACTGCTGGCCCAACTGGCCACTGCTCCCGGAGTTCAGTTCAATACGGCGACTGCGGGAGAACAACTGCGCGCAGCCTGATTTCCTCGCTCGGCCCGGGGTCCCGGATACCGAAGCTGTGTCCACCGTTGAAAGGACGCAAGCCCAGCCACGTCGTCCTCATCCAAGTTGGCATTCCTCCCGGTTCCCGTTTTAACGCTCACGTTAACCCTTCACCCCTTCCGTTTTCCTCGCTTGAGTGGGGGGAGGATGTGTTCCTCCAAAAGTTCCTCAGCCTGGCGGACATCGCACTGGATGCGTGGTCGAAACCAAAGGGTAAGAAACTTGCCTGAGCGGCAGCTCTGAATCTGCAAAGTAAACCCATCACTGCGCGAATTCTGGCTGCTCACGGACCTGGGTGCTGGAACAGTGCCGTAACACGTGCGGGCATCGTTCCCGTCGCCCGCAAGATCCCGTGAGCCCCGATAGGAACCGGCGGCGGAAACGACCCGCCGCCGTCGAGATTTTCAGCTAGAGCGACTTACTTGTGAGCCGAGGCTGACTGCTCCGCCTGGTTGACCGCGCTAAGGAAGGCCTGCGCCGTCGAGGGCGGGGGGACTTGGCCCTTCAAAGTCTCGGCGAAGGGCACATCCTTACCGTACAGCTCCTTGGTAAGCTTCTTGTCCTGGGTAATAGCTGAGCCGCTCACATTCACTCCGGCAAAGGCGCCTTTGGAACGCGCATAAGTGAGGATGGCGGCCTTCCAGCCGGCGTTGGCAGAGCCTGAACGACCCACCGGTCCGGCGGCAACATCAGCTCCAGCTCCCACCTTGAAGTGACCTGACATAAGCTGATCCATGCCTTGCTGATTCATAACCATCATCACCAGGTCGCTGCTTTGGCCGCCAACCTGCCAGCCGATGCTGCCGCCTGAAATGTCAAATGCCGCCGGAGCGCTCCATCCTGAACCGGTGCGGCAGGTAGCCAGGCCGCTGCCATGCTCGCCGCCCACCACGAACGCGCCTTTGATCATGTGCGGAATGACGGCAATGCACTTGGCCCCGGCGAGCACGGAATCAGGGATGCCGGCTTTTCCACTGGTCATCTGCTGGATGATTTCGGCCGCCTGCGTGACCTTGGTTGTCGCAGCGTTGTTGTCCTGCGCCCAGCCTAAGGAAACTGTCATGGCCAAAACGCACAATAGACATGCTGTTTTCATGGTTACACTCCTCCCGTGTTCTGTTGGAACCCGATGCCAAGCCACGGGTTGACTCGACTGCCGGGCTCCGAGTTGCCGCCGGGCAGAGTACAATCCCACCGAATCTTCTGTTTTATGTGAGAGTTAGGAGCAAGCAGCCAACGGCCGACGCGGGCGGCTGCGGGCCCGGCTTTTCACACCGAGAACCTGGAGGAATGCTGAATGGCTTCACCGCTGGTAGGCGAGTTCATGGGCACGATGGTCCTGATTTTGCTGGGCGACGGCGTCGTCGCTAACGTGCTGCTCAAGCGCACCAAGGCGGAAGGCGCAGGCTGGATGGTGATCACCAGCGGCTGGGCCTTCGCTGTTATGGCTGGCATTTTCACCGCCGTCGCCTGTGGCAGCCGCGATGCCCACATTAATCCGGCTGTCACCCTGGGATTTGCTGTCAGTTCGGGCATGTTTGCCAAAGTAGTGCCCTACGCCATTGCCCAACTGCTGGGAGCATTCGCCGGCGCGACTCTGGTGTGGCTCTATTTTTTGCCGCATTGGGGCGAGACTCCCGACCCGGGGGCCAAGCTGGCATGCTTTTGCACCGCGCCTGCTATTCGCAACTTCCCATCCAACTTGCTCTGCGAAGTGATCGGCACCTTCCTGCTGGTGCTGGTGGTGGGCGCCATGTTTTCCAAGGCCGTGAGTGTGGTCGGGCCGACGGGAGGTTTAGGCCCCTACCTGGTAGCCAGCCTGGTGTGGGGCATCGGCCTCTCGCTGGGCGGCACTACCGGCTATGCTATTAATCCCGCTCGCGACCTGGGGCCGCGCATCGCTCATGCCCTCTGGCCCATAGCGCGAAAAGGTCATTCCGATTGGGGCTACGCCCTGGTGCCGGTGGTGGGGCCGCTGCTGGGAGGCATCTTAGCCGGGCTGCTCATGCGCTATCTGCGATTTTAGGTTCATCCCGCAGACAATGGCTGCCGCAGGGCCGCCCCGGAGCGGCCAAAGCCATAGCTGAGAAAGGCGCTTGCTGAAAGTGTGACTTTTCCTGGCTTTCAGGAATCTGATCATCTGGGAAGGAGGTGCTTATGATGACCCGTGCCTGTCGCTTCGCCTCGATAGTGGTTTTGTCGTCGTTCGTAATGCTGGGGACTTTTGTGATCGCCGCCAAGCATGCGCCTGCGGTTAAGGGAGGCGGAGCAGATTTCCCCAATCCGAAACTCGACGTTCCCGTGGCTCAAGCCAAAGGGCAGCAGACCGCGGTGCTGGCTGGTGGCTGTTTCTGGGGAGTACAAGCGGTGTTTCAGCATGTCCGGGGAGTCGTGAGCGCGACTTCCGGATACTCAGGCGGGCCTGCGGCGGCCGCCGAGTACGAAGTGGTCAGCAGTGGCACAACCGGTCATGCCGAGTCGGTGAAACTCGTCTACGATCCTTCGCAGATTACTTACGGCCAGCTGCTGAAGGTCTTTTTTTCGGTCGCGCATGATCCGACTGAGCTCAATCGCCAGGGACC
>Ga0134126_10013420_pt1 | contig 10353 bp, 6 predicted proteins | sample KB31752_FD_96881 | JGI IMG/M metagenome (GOLD analysis project Ga0134126, IMG submission 96881) | Terrestrial soil microbial communities with excess Nitrogen fertilizer from Kellogg Biological Station, Michigan, USA - KB3-175-2 | ecosystem: Environmental > Terrestrial > Soil > Unclassified ...
AATATAAAGCCCGAAATAGCCGACCAGGTTTCTACAGGATTTTACAAAAACTTCAGCGAGAATATTTTTGAATTTTCGGCGGAAGTTTATTACAAATGGATGCAGCACCAGATAGACTACAAGGATGGCGCGCAGTTAATCGTTAACCCTGATGTAGAATCGCTGCTGACTTACGGGTCGGGGAGGGCCTACGGGCTGGAACTATTTTTAAAGAAAAAATACGGACAATTCAACGGCTGGGTTGGTTATACGCTGTCGCGGACGGAGGTAAAGTTCAGCGCGATAAATAACGGCGCTTATTTCCCGGCAACACAGGACCGCACGCACGATATATCGGTGGTGGGCATCTACCAGTTAAATAAGCGCTGGACATTTTCGGCCGATTTTGTTTACGGGACGGGCAACGCGGTAACTTATCCTACAGGCAAGTACCAGGTTGGCGGCATCACTACCTTCTCTTATTCCCAGCGAAACGGCTACAGGCTGCCTTCATCAAACAGGGTGGATATCGGCGCAACGCTTGAAGGAAAGGAGCACAAGAAATACCACTCCAGCTGGACATTCGGCGTTTATAACGTGTATGCGCACCGCGACCCCTATATTATCACTTTCCGCGACAGCAAAACGGTGCCAAATACTACTGAGGCTGTTGAAACAAGTATTTTTGCCACCAGAATACCATCGGTCACCTGGAATTTTAGATTTTAACAAATGTTAAGGAACCGGATTAAATTTTGCGCAACTGCATTGATGATAGTAACCCTGTCGTGCACAAAAGTTATCGATTTGAAACTGGGAAACGACAGCGGGAAACTGGTAATTGAAGGTAATATTACAGATACAACAGGGCCGCAATATGTAAAGCTTAGCCGCAACGTGCCGTTTACAAGCGCGAACGTTTACCCCCAGGTTTCCGGAGCTCACGTTATGATAAGCGACGATAAAGGCAATACCTTCCCTTGCACAGAAGGCCCTGCCGGCATCTATTCGACAAGTCCGATGGCCGGCGTAAGCGGGACTACTTATAAAATGACCGTCAACGTTGGCGGGACTACCTATACCGCAAGTTCGATAATGCCGGTGGGAGTGGCCCTTGACACGCTTACCTCGAAACCCAATGATTTTAACCACAGCAAAAACAGGCGGGAGATAACGGTTCACCTCCAGGACCCGGCGCATGTTGTAAACCAATACCGCTTTGTAATGTGGGTCAATGGCGTACAGGTAAACGACACCTTCGCTTATAACGATGATTTTTTTGACGGCAGGGATATAAGCATCGATCTTGTCGAAACCGACGTCGATATCTTTCCGGGGGATACTGTAAAAGTTGAAATGCAGTGCGTCGATAAGCCCGTTTACACTTACTGGTTTGCATTAATGCAGCAATCAGGCAATAGTCCCGGTGGCGGTGTGGCGCCGTCGAACCCTCCTTCAAACATATTCCCCGCTTGCCTGGGATATTTTAGTGCGCATACTACGCAAACCAAAACTATCATCGTGCAGTAAGTTGGGATCAAGGACCGTTTGTCGTTTGGCGCCATTATTCCCCCGAAAAACACAACGCTATTTTTATAACTATTAGTTAATAATGCCCTGATTTATAGCCACTTGATTGCTTTACCATACAATTACATATATATCTACGGGTCAAAATGTCCTTTTAAGGGACAATAAAAAAGTGGACTGCGCTTTGTCCTAAAAAACAGCCGAAATACAAGCTCATTCATCCATCGTCACCTTTAAGCTGTATCCGTATGAAAAATCCTGAACAAAAAAGGCTCGAAACAGTAAAGCAATTCGACAAACTTAATTTCAACACAAATAAAGAGCTAAACGATCTTGTAACCCTTACAGCTGAAGTTTGCAAAGTGCCGATTGCGATGATCGCGCTGATGGATAAGGATACACAATGGATAAAATGCAAGGTCGGCGTCGATATCGATTCGTACAGCCGGGAGAATTCTTTTTGCAAATACCTGGTGGACAAGGAAGAGGCGATAGTAGTGCCGGACGCCTTGCTCGATGAGCGTTTTGTAAATAACCCGGCGGTAACGGGAGCGTATGCGATCCGCTTTTATGCCGGCGTTCCCCTTATTACCAGCAGTGGGGTACATATAGGCTCGTTATGTGTTTTTGACCAAAAGCCCCATTCGTTTTCAAACAGGCAGAAGGAAATGCTCACTATCCTGTCAAAACAAGTGATGCATTTGATGGAGCTTGAAATGAGCCTGAAATTGATCGAAGAGCATAACCAGGAACTGTTAAAGGAAAAAGAAAAAACTGACGCCTCCGAACGCAAGTTGAGGGCATTTTTTAACAGCTCGGCTTACTGCCATATGTTGGTAAGCCGTGACCTTGAAGTTATAGACTTTAATAAAGCCACGGCAATTTTTATAAAAGAAATGTACAATAAGCAGGTACAAGCGGGCAAATGCGTTCTCGACTATATAAGTCCTACTTATAAGGATGAGTTTATGCGCTGTTTAACCCGGGCGTTCAGGGGCAGGCGAAGCAGCCGGGATGTTTTGATCAATTTTGGTGAAAAAGGATCGATCTGGTGGAATGTTTCCCTCGAACCGGTAAAGGATGAGTACGGCAATATTGTCAGCGTTGTTTATAATGCAACAAATATTAACGAACAAAAGCACAGGATCGCTGAAATAACTGCTCAAAACGAATCGCTGCTGAACATTGCCTACATCCAATCGCACGAATACAGGCGGCCGGTAGCATCTATACAGGGGCTGATGACTTTGATAAAAGAAGATAGCTGCGAACCGTTCAGCGAATACCTGGCCTTAATGGAGAAGGCTGTTCATGAACTTGACGACAAAATTAAAAATGTGGTAACCTATACAGAGATCATTTCATCGTCCGAACATCCTGTTTAGTCTCGCAATTCAACCGCCGCCCGAAACTTTCGCGAATTCCAGTTTAAACGTAGCCCCAGCGCCGGGTTCGCTCTGCACGCTGATTTTTCCGCCAAGGTTTTCGACCTGCATTTTTACCATGAATAAACCGATGCCCTTACCCTCTACGTTTGTATCAAACCGCTTATATAAACCGAAAAGATTTTTAAAGTTTTTTTCCTCAATGCCTCTTCCATTGTCCTTAAAAGTAATTTCTAAGCGATCTCCTTTTTTCCGTGTGAAGATGCTTATGACCGGGTCTGTCCCCACTCTTTTGTATTTTATACTGTTTAATACCAGGTTGTAAAATATGCTGTACATATAACTCCTGATGGTAACCATGCTTTCGCATGAAGTAAAGTCGACTTTTATCCTAACATTTTCCTTCTCCATCAAACTGCCAAGGCTGCGCTTTAGGTTGTCGACAAGCTCGGGGAACGAAACCACCTCGCTTTGTTCGTTGATATTGCTTCGCACCTGCAGGATAAGATTAAGGTCCATGATGATTTGGTCGAGTACCCTGGTTGAGGTTGAGAGGGCCCTTAAAACATCCTCAGAATCGCTTGCATCAAAGTCAGAGCTGTTCAGCATATTTGAAAGGCCTATGATATTGGCTACCGGCGCGCGTAAATTGTGCGATACTATATAAGTGAACTGTTCAAGATCTTTATATCGCTGTACAAGATCATTTGTCATTTTATCCCGTTCCAGGTCGGCGGTTTTTCTTTCCGTTATGTCTTTAAACGCCAATACGAAGCCGGTATTCATGTTCTTTTCGTTCGGTATGCCTGCCCATCTGACTTCGTACCACTTGGCCGAGCCGTCGTTAAGGGGGTAGCTGGTTTCGTAACTAACCATCTCGTTTGCCTGTACCTTTTGAATAGCTTCCTTTACATTCGGTATCCTGGACTTGGGGAAATAATTAAAAACGTTACCGCCGGGCTTCAACGCCTTATTAAATTGTTCCTGGCTAAGCTCATTAGCTTTTGAGTTAAATGAAACAATTTTATTTTCGGCGTTGCATAAAACGTAGGCAACATCGGTGTTTTCAAAGATGGTTTTCAGATTGGCTTCCGACTGGAGCATTAATTCTTCAGCCAGCTTTCTGCCGGTTATATCAATGTGCAGCACAACAGCACCCTTTTTGGTGTTGTCGGTCAGGGGCGCCACAATGATTTGAAACCAGGCCCTTTTGTTTTTTGAATAACAGCAATATTCCAGCGAAAACTCCTTGATCGCGCCTGCGATTACTTCTTTTATACCTTCCGCGATTTTGCGCCCCGACACCTGGTCAACGCCGGTCGCTTTTTCAGAAATAGCTATATAACTATAATCGATCCCGTAACGCGGAACGCCGAGGTTATTTTCAATCGTAAATTTTTTCCAGGATTCGTTTACTGCCACAATTTTTCCGGCCTCGTTAAGCAACACTATATTTGGCGGCAGGGCATTTAAAATGCCCGATTGCCGCTCGCCGGCCGCTTTTAACTCTTCCAGGTTCTTTTCAATTTCAAACTGCGCTAATTTCGACCGCGTTACATCCTGGTTAAAGCCTATCACAAATACAGGCTCATCCTTTTCATTTAGCTCAAATTCAAACTGGCAATGTACATACCGGGTTGTCCCGTCCTTATTTATTATCCTGAAATCCGTTTCCGCGGGCCTGCTATGGTTCTTCGCACTCTGAAAGACATTTTCAACTTCGGCAAGATCATCAGGGTGAACGTTTCTTATGAAATTTTCATACGAGGGTTCCGCATCTCCATATTCATAGCCAAGCAGCGGATAGGTCCCGGCAGACCACTCCATCGTGTTAGTCAGTAAATCGAGTCTCCAGGTGCCAAATTCAGCGATTAACTCAGCTTTCGTAAATAACGCCTCGCTGGCGACTATTTTACCGAGATATGTTTTCCTGTCGTTGTCCGACTCGAATTTCTCTATCGCGTTAACTATAGCGCTGGGCAAACGCTGAAGCCTGTCCTTCAGCACATAGTCCGATGCGCCTTCTTTCATTACGCTTACTGCAAACTCCTCGGAGACTGTAGAAGTGATCAGGATAAAGGGTATGTCCATCCCGCTTTGCTTTAGCAGCCTCAGCGCTTCGAGGGAGTTAAAAGACGGAAGCGAATGGTCGGACAGAATAATGTCGGGATTAAAGCCGGCAAGTTGTTGCAAGTATTCATCCTTTTTATCGACAACAATTTTTTCAAAAGATATGCCGGATCTTTTTAGTGTGTATTCAACCATCTCCGCATCGCTCTGCACATCTTCTATATGTATTATTCGTAACTTACGGGTCATAGTTTTTAGAAATTATTCGGTTGCCTGGTTAGTGATCAGCCAATAGAAGCCAAGTTCGGCCACTGCTTTTGCAAAACCCTCAAAGTCCACAGGCTTCACTACGTAACTGTTAACGCCAAGTTGATAGCTCGTAATTACATCCTGCTCCTCCTTGGATGAGGTCATGATGACAACGGGAATGGTCTTGGTTGTTTCGTTGGATTTTATTTGTTTTAGTACTTCTATTCCATCCACCTTAGGCATTTTTATATCCAGCAAAACCACCTTGGGCTTGTTGGCAATTTCGCGCTCGGCATAGGCCCCCCTGGCGAAAATAAAATCCAGGGCTTCGGCGCCGTCTTTAACATGGATCAGTTTATTTGCGAGATTGGCCCTCCTTAAGGACCGGATCGTCATTTCCGCATCATGCGGATTGTCCTCAACCAATAAAATCTCTACTTTTTCGTCAGTCATATTGTAAAAATCTAACTTTTAGGTAAACTAAAATAAAATACAGCGCCTTCTGCTTCCCGCCCTTCGGCCCATATCGCGCCAAGATGTTTGTCTATTATGCGTTTTGCCAGGGCCAGCCCAACGCCGGTACCTTCAAATTCTTCCTGCGAATGCAGGCGCTGAAAAACTCCAAATAATTTATCGGCATATGCCATATCAAAGCCGGCCCCGTTATCTTTCACATAATAAACCGTCCGGTTTGTCTCGTCCATTGCGCCAATCTCAATCGAGGGCGCTTCTTTTTTTGAGGAATATTTTATCGCGTTGCTCACCAGGTTTACCAGCACCTGTTTGATCATAAACTCATCGGCTTCGGCCCCAGGTAGATCACCAATCCGCACATGGTATTTGTTTTCCGGCTCGTGCTGCAGCAATTCGTTAATAACCGTGGTGGCAAGTACATACATATCAACCTGCTTTCGCACCAGTTCTTTTTTCCCCAAACGCGAAAAAGCAAGCAGGTCGTCAATTAATTGCCCCATCATTTTAGCGTTGATAATGATGTTCCGCAATATCCTTCGGCCTTCGGAGTCAAGTTCCGACTCGTAATCCTCCTTCAGCATAATGGAATAACCATTTATTGCGCGCAAAGGCGTACGCAGATCATGGGAAACGGAGTAAGAAAATGCCTCAAGCTCTTTATTTACATTTTCAAGCTGCGATGTTCGCTTTTCTACTTTGCTTTCCAACTCGTGGTGCGTTAGCGATACCTGGCCGAGCATAATATTGAAGGCGTTTGCTAACTGTCCCAATTCGTCATTTTGGTGCACATCCACCGGGACGGGGGAGGAGTAATTCCCTTCTGAAATTAACCTTGCCGCCGCAATTAGCTGGTTAAGCGGTTTGGTAATCGTGCGGCTCATAAGCCAGGCCGCAAAAATGCCGATGGCGGTAATCACCAGCCCGATAGCCGTAATCCATTTTACAAAAGCCGAAGCTCCCGACAGCACATTTTCTTCGGAAAACTCCGCCATGATTAACCAATCGGTGTAAACGACATTCCTGGCGTCAGCAAGCATGCGTTTGCCTTCCGGGTTAATATACTCGAATGGGCGGCTTGTATTTTTAAGATGTGTTGTACGGGGAGGTACCGGTTTCATAAAGTCGGTCCAAAGGCTGCCATCGGTATTTACTACGTAAAAGCCGGCGCCGGTACCCACCAGCTGCGACAATTGATCCACGGCTTTTTGAGAGGCATAGAGCCTGACCCAGGCAATTATATAACCGATCACCTTTTGTTTTTCGGCAACGGCCGTGACGACCGGGTAATACATCAATCCGTCTACCTTGTATATCTTTCCAATCCGGGTTGAGTCGGGGCCCGGATGTGTGGAGGCAATTACATTATTTAAGTTAACGTTAACCCGGGTGTTAGTTTTTCGCGAATAGAGCAGCGGCGTTAGCCTGGTATCGGTTAGTTCGGCTGAAATCCAGGTAGAATCCCTGTGCAGTTTATCCAATGCATCAAGCGTTTCGTTTCGATGGTCTTTTCCGCCGGATTTCAGGCACTGTATTACTGAACTTTGAGCCGCGGCAGTATTGCCCGCTTTTACCAGCGCGCCGGCTGATTGGCCGAGCATAGCGCTTATCTGTCCTGAGATAGTGCGCAGTCGCTCCCTGCCTATGGCCAGGCTCGCTTTTTTCAGGCTGAAATAGTTTGCAAAACCATACAGTATAACAACCGACAGCAGAAGTATGAACATAAGCAGGGGTAACCGCTGCTGGATGGACAGCCTGCTCAGTAAAACGTGACGGGTTTTGGCGCTCATAAAATTTAAACAATACGGCTAAGCAACATAACCGGCATTGCCGGCAATGCAGCCCAGGCGCGATAATCTTAAATTGCCGGACATGTTCGTTAAAAATGCTGCGAGCCTTAAAATAAGGGGGTGATAAGGATAACAGTATCCCGGCCAGACGTTAACGAAATGTTATTTAAAGTTTAATAATTGGTCTTAAACAAATTTAAACTATATTTAGTTAAAAAAATACTAATCTCCTTTTCATTTTTTCGTGACTGATCTATAAATAAGTTAATTTATCAACTAACCTGGCGGTTTTTTTTACTGAATCATCAATTCCCGGGGATGTTTTTTGTAACCGGTTCAGGCTATATAAAAGTAAAAAAAATTAATGATAATGGAAACTTGTCACTTATTTTTTACCTTCTACAGATAATATTAAATTAGAGAGAGAAAAAAGTAGCCAACAGGTCAATGTTCCAGGGAAGGGCCGTGCGGGATTCCGGCGGAAAGGCCACAGCTTTATGCGATTGTTAAAGCGGGGTTATTTTTCGGCGGGTACAACGAATACTGGTACCGGCGAATGGTGAATAACCGACTCGGCGATGCTTCCATTGAAAAGTTTATTCAGGCCCGTGCGGTTATGGGTGCCGGTAACGATGATGCCCGCGCCATATTCCACCGCCGTTTGGATCACCGTTGCCTGGACCTCGCCTGCCGGGGACAACAATATGGTATCGATACCTTCGCCAAAGCGGTCTTTCATCCTGTGTAAAAAATCCTCTGTTTTCGTTTTCAAGGCTATCAGTGCATCATCAGGGAATATACCCGCATCGGGGTTACCCACAGCAGCAGACGGATCGACCACGCTCAGCAGGATAACCCCGGCGCCCAAATCCCGTGCAATGTTAAAGCCGTATTCAACCGCCCTTGTAGAAGTGTCGCTATCGTCGGCTGCAATTAATATTTTACTTGTTTTCATATTACATTGCCCTTGCCAGTATAATGCCTGTATAGGTGGCCAAAAATCCCAGGACAATACTTGCACAAGTATAAGCCAGGAAAGTAAAAATATGATTTGCCGTAATAAGCTGCATGTTTTCGAGCGAGAAAGACGAAAAAGTGGTATAACCGCCGCAGATGCCGGTAACCAGGAACAAGCGCCATGGCAGCGAGGATGCGCCGAAGCGCAGCTCGGTAAAATAAAAAACAAAGAAACCGATCAAAAAACAGCCTGTGACATTCACTAAAAAAGTGCCGAAAAACGGGTATGCCGGCAAGAAATTAGCAGCAGACCAACGGCTCACCAGGTAGCGGCACAGGCTGCCTATTCCGCCCCCGATAAATACTAATATCCATATTTTCATCCCTGAAATTTTAAGTTTATTACCTGCATTGATAATAACGCCTGGGGTATTTATCCCCGGGTGATTGCAGGCGCCATCAGCAAACGCGGTTTTTAAAAGGAAGGCACCATTTCCGCCGGCAATATAAAAATATTTTGCAACTCCTTCAACACCTCTGTCGAACCGGCCAGCAGGTCACGTTTAAATATTGTCGTATATTTTGCGGCTAAAGCCGTTGTTTTATGTTTTATTTCTTCCGTTCCTTAAAAGGAACGGCAATGAATTTTGAAGCCGGATACGACTCAAGACTAACAACTCAAGACTATTGCCTTGAGCCGCTTTTTACCTTCTTTCTTGCAATGCCAAATTCATTTAATATGCCGTCGAGGTCGGTGCCATCGCGTTTTGCGCTCTCTTGTAACTGACGTATGGCATAATCAGAAATTTGCCAGCCCAGGGGCAATACAGGCCATATTGTTCTTTTTTGCACGATGATTGGTATTGCGCGGGGCCTCATGGTAAAGTAGCCATATGCGGAATCCTTAGCAAGCATCATATTGATCGAGTCGGCTTTGCGCGAATTGCCGCCCCCGGTGTTGACTATCCCGATAAGAGGCGCCAGCAGTTCATATACATTTTTCACCTTGCCGAGGGAATCCATGCCGGTTATCGAGTTTGGCAGCGACAAAAAATTAAGCTTCACATGCTTGTAAACAGCATCCTTGCTTGCCAGGGAGTCCAGGATATGCCTAAAAACGGTCAACGAATGCAACGAGGTTTCGCCGCCCGAATTCTCTAAGGTACCGCCGTCGGTAAAACGATGTTCCTCATTAAACCGGCCCGTCGGGCTTACGTACGGAAACCTGGCGCTTAAAAATGCAGCCGTCACCAGGCGCAGGTCAACTCTTTTGTCTTTCATTTCCTGTTCTATCAATACGGTACCGGGAAAGTCTTTCTGGGTAAGCATTACAGGGGCGCTGATGCCCTTATAACCGGTTTGCACATCATAAGTGTTCGCAAATAGCAATGGTATTTGATCATTGGTGTTGCGCCATATACGGCAAAGACGGGCGCTCATGTAAATACTGTTATTGCCTCCGTGCCGTTCCCAGTCCTTTTCCATCAGCCTGGCACGGTCTGGCGGGCCGGAAAGGCCCAATGACCCCATCAGTAAATCGCGCCCAAAAAGTGCAACTACATCCGAGGTGAGAAAATCGTAACCGAAAAATTTCCTTGCACGGTCGGGGTAAAGGGCCTTGTCGTCAGATGGTTTTCTTGCGTGCGGATAACGGGCGCCGACAAGCAGGGATAATCCGATAGTCCCACCCGAGGCCCCGGAATAGCTAAAGGCATAATGCTGGAAATCGTTGGTGTCCACCGTTGAATGAGGCCCGGCCCGCATAATACTGTCGATGGTGCCAATCACCATCGTCGTCCAAACGGTTGCCCTTATGCCGCCGCCGTAAGCATTTACAAAAAACACCGGGTAAGGTTTATTGTTATGAGCAGCAGGAAATGCCTCTATCTCGGCACGCCGGTTTTTTAACCATTGCAAAGTAT
>Ga0134126_10013424_pt1 | contig 10352 bp, 9 predicted proteins | sample KB31752_FD_96881 | JGI IMG/M metagenome (GOLD analysis project Ga0134126, IMG submission 96881) | Terrestrial soil microbial communities with excess Nitrogen fertilizer from Kellogg Biological Station, Michigan, USA - KB3-175-2 | ecosystem: Environmental > Terrestrial > Soil > Unclassified ...
CGTGGGAAATGGCCTATGGAGTTCGCAGTATGCCGGACCGTCCCGATCATCCGGGCATTCCCGCCAAATCGGACCTGGTGTTCGATGTGGAACTGGTGGAGGTGACGGATATGCCTGCGCCGCCGCAGCGTCCCATGCCGCCCATGGGAGCGCGGCCGCAGACCGGCGCGCCGGGCCAGCCCGGAGCAGCGCCGCATCCCAATCCGCCGGTAGAAGGCAAGCCAGTGGTGCCGGATGCGACAAAGCCGGAGGCGAAGCCCGCGGCCCCGCCGGCACCGGCACAGCCTGCGCAACCCGCGCAGCCATCCACGCCGCCGCAACCGAAATAGGTGTTGCATTGCGCAACGATCCCAGGCTCCGGCCTGGGATCTTTGTCTTTGACGCGCTGGCGGCAACTCGGACATCGCGGCGAGCAGTTGCAGCGTGTTCCGCGATTTGAGCGGCGCGGCGAATAGACAATCCGCAGCCTTCGGCTTTCGTCCGCTATAGTGTCGAAGAAGCAATTTCTATCCCTGCAAGGACTTTCCAAATGACTTTCGATCGCCGCAGTTTTCTCACGGGCTGCAGCCGCATGGGCGTTGCGTCTGCGTTGTTTCCCGGAGTGCTCTACACCCTTGCCGCGCAGGCGCAGGAGGCTACGGGCACCGACCAGTCGAAGCCGCCGAACATTACGCCGGAGATGATCGATGCGGCTGCGACCCTCGCCGGGATTGCCCCGTTTAGTGACGAGCAGAAGAAGATGATGATCGATGGGCTGGTGGACCAGAACGGGTCGATGAAGGCGATCCGCAAGCTGAAGCTGCCCAACTCGGTGGCGCCGGCGTTTGTGTTTCATCCCATGCCGGCGGCGGAACCGATTCCTCGCGGGCCGATCCCATGTCCGAAGCCAGACGGATACGGCGGAGATATTCTCGGCAGCATACCCAATCGTCCGGCGAACATTGAGGATGTGGCGTTCGCGTCGGTGAAGGAGTTGGGCGATCTGCTGCTCAATCGCAAGATCACATCGGTTGAGCTGACGAAGATGTATCTGACGCGGCTGAAGAAGTACGATCCGCTGCTGCACTTTACGATCACGCTGACGGAGGAGCGCGCGCTGAAGCAGGCGGCGGCCGCCGATGCGGAGATTGCCGCGGGCAAATATCGCGGGCCGCTGCATGGCATTCCGTGGGGCGCGAAGGACCTGCTTGCGGTGAAGGGCTATCCCACCACGTGGGGCGCGGGCGGATTTGAGCACCAGGAGATCGGCGAGGACGCAACCGTGGTGCAGCGGCTCGATGCGGCGGGCGCGGTGCTGGTGGCCAAGCTGACGCTGGGCGCGCTTGCCATGGGGGACAAGTGGTTCGGCGGACAGACGCGCAATCCGTGGAATCCAAAACAGGGGTCGAGCGGCTCGTCGGCGGGTCCGGCGAGCGCGGTAGCCGCTGGCTGCGTGGGGTTTGCCATCGGATCGGAAACGCTGGGGTCAATCTCGTCGCCTTCGACGCGCTGCGGCGACTCGGGATTGCGGCCGTCGTTCGGACTCGTCCCGCGCACCGGCGCGATGGCGCTCAGTTGGACGATGGACAAGCTGGGCCCGATCTGCAGGACCGCGGAAGATTGCGCGCTGGTGCTCGAGGCCATCTGGGGTCCCGATGGGCAGGACACGTCGGTGTATCCGTACGCGGGTTACCGGTGGGATCCGGCGCTGGATTGGCGCAAGCTGCGCATCGGCTACTTGAAGAACGAGTTCGATGCGCCGAAACCGTTCGAGCCTGGCAAGCAGGGTACTTCGGAAACCGCTGAGGAGAAGAAGAAGCGCGAGGAACGCAACGAGGAGATGCGCATGGGCTGGCAGCGGACCGCGTACGATCACAAGTTCGACATGGCAGCGCTCGACAAGCTGAAGCAGATGGGCGTGAGTCTCATCGCGGTAGAGCTGCCGAAGCTTCCGTATGGCGCGATGACTCCGCTGCTGGGGGCGGAGGCCGCGGCGGCGTTCGACGAACTCACTACGAGCGGACGCGACAAGCTGCTGACAGAGCAGGGCCCGTATGACTGGCCCAACTCCTTCCGTGTGTCGCGGTTCTACCCGGCAGTCGAATACATCCAGGCCAACCGTGCGCGGTCGCTTGCGGTGCAGCAGGTGTCGGCGCTGTTCGATCAGGTGGATATCATTGTGGCGCCCACCAACGGCCAGCAACTTGTGGCGACAAATCTCACCGGGCACCCGGCGCTGATTGTGCCTAACGGCTTGCGCGGGGCAGATGCTCCCAAGCCGCCCAAGGAAGACACGGGAGACGACGACAACATTGGCGGCCCCGGCACGCCGGTGTCGATCACGTTTCTCGCCGGGCATTATCAGGATGCGAAGCTGGCGGCGTTTGGCAAGGCGTACCAGGAAGCAACCGGGTTTGAGAAGGTGCATCCGAAGCTGTGAGAAATGCGAGCTATTAGCTGTTAGCTTCTAGCTTCTAGCTACTCGCTTCTAGCTGGCTCGATGAATCCGTCGCGGGTGATAAGTCCATTCGTGGCAGAACTCACGTTGTGAGTTTGTCGTGCGAAATTGGCGCAAGGGGCCAGGTCTGCAGGTTGGCCCCATGCTTGCCGCGCACCGCCACTTCTAACTCCGTTGCGCCGGGCCGCAGGCCATAGACGCGGCTGGTGAGCGCCTCGCGATCCGCGATGAACGATTCAATTACGGAGCCGTCGAGAAGCATGCGGAGATCGGGGTGCGGCCACGGCAGTCCGGGGAAGGGAAATGCAATTTCGCCGCATCGCACCTGCTTTGCCGGCACATCGAGCGTCAGCTCCCATACGGGCCCTCCCGCCGGCAGCAGGCGCACCGTCGCAACAGTATCCGACAGCAAATTGATGCGCAGGTGCAGCTCGCGCTGCAGTGTGTCGAGCTTGCGGCGGAACGGAGTGGCGGCTGTGATTTCAGTGCGTTCTGCCGGCCCGCGCAGCTTTTCCGCTTCATGCGCGATGCGCATTTCCAGTTGACCCTGCGCGCCGATAGTCAGCTCGCGCGGAAACGACATTGCGCCCGCCCAGCCGGCCGCGGAATAGTCGGATTCAGCGCGGGTCTCGCGCAACCAGCCCCACAGAATGCGGCGTCCGCCCGGAGCGAGGAAGCTTTTGGGCGCGTAGTAGGAAGGGCCTTGATCGAGCACGCCGGTACGAGCAGGTGTGTAGGTGTGAGCCTCCGCATCGTAATGGCCGGTGGTCCAGATGACCTTGCCCTCAGTTGAGTAGAGCAGGCAATGTCGATCACCCAGAGAAAAGAAATCGGGGCACTCCCACATTTCGCCGCTATCGCATGGATTCGCAGTGTGCAGGCCGTTGGGCTTGCCCTGCGTGAGCTTGTGCAGGTACTCCCAGTGGCGGAGATCGCGCGACCGGTAGAGCAGCACGCAGCCGCCCACGCCGCGCTCGCCCGATCCGATGCCGCAATACCACGTGTTGCCTTCGCGCCAGGGGCACGGGTCGCGAAAGCCGGTCACATTCATTCCGGGTGGCGGGGTGGGGATGATCGGTTGCGGGTCCTTCTTCCAATGCAGCAGTTGCTCGTCTGCGGCCACGGCGAGCAACTGCGTCTCGCGCAGCTTATCGTTGCCGTCGTGCAGCGTGACTTCGGCGGGCGGCGCGTTCTGCACGCCGGTGTAGATGAACGCGGGTTTGCCATCGAACACCACTGCGGACCCGGAGAAGCAGCCTTCGCTGTCGGGGCCGCCGGGCGTTGGAGCGAGCGCGATCGGCTGATGGCGCCAGTGGATCATGTCGCCGCTGACGGCGTGCCCCCAGTGCATGTCGCCCCACACCGCCGCGTGCGGATTGAGCTGGTAAAAGAGGTGGTACAGGCCCTTCCACCAGATGGGGCCATTGGGATCGTTCATCCAGTTGTGCGGCGGCAGCAGATGGCAGGCGGGACGGTCGGGATCGTTTGCGATGGCAGCCCCATCGGGCCCGGCAAAATCTCGCAATCCGCCAAACGCGCGAGCCCTGCGCAACAGAGCAGCACTCGCCATGCCGGAAAGAAATGTTCGGCGCCTCACGAGCCGGAGAATATCAGGTCTCAGCGCCGGTGTGGCTCGTAGCCAGTCGAATCTGCAACCGACTACGAGCTTGGTACCAGCTTTCTAGAATCGCAACACAGGCCCAGTGGAGACGCGGCCGTTCGAGTTGATGATCTCGTTGAAGTTCTGGTTGGTGGCTTTGTAATGGGTGTTGTAGTAGTCGCCGGTGATGCGCCAGGCGAGATGACGCGAGATGCCAAGGTCGAGTCCCGCGCCTACCGCTACGGCGAACGTGTTGTCAGATTTGATATTGGGTAGCGCGGAACTGGTGAGGTGTGCGCTGCCCACAAGGCCGTGCGCAAACAGCGTGGATTTGCCGATATGGAATCCGACCTGCGGGCCGACGAGAAAGAAGTACGTCTTGGGATTGAACTGCGGGCTCTCGTTGCGGTACTGGCCGGAAACGTCGCCCTTGATGCCAAGAAACTGGCCGAAGATGGGGATCTTCAGCGACGCGTCCCAGCCGTTCATCCCGCTCACGGAATAGTGATTGGCCGTGGGGTTATAGGTGTTGAACACGTACGAGAAGCCGCCGTAAAGGTCGACGTTGGGCACGTCGCCGCGGGCTGACTCGTAAGATTGCGCGCGGGTGCAAAGGGGAGCGGCGGCCAGCACGGCCAGCGCCAGAACAGAAAAAGATCTCCGAAACATTCACACACCTCAATGCAGTGAAGAATTGAATCGCGAGGCAGAGAGGTCGAAGCGTTCCGGTAGAGCAAGAGCGAAGAGTTCGAGAGCGCAATACTTCTTTGGCGCGGTTCTGTTGTGTGAACCCGCTCGAATGGGGCAATTCTGCTCGAAGTCGAGCAGACTCCCATGCCCCATGGAACACGGCGCCCGCCGCAAAGTTGCGGATGTGAGAGAAAGGACCGCGGCGGGTTCTTCAAGGAACGCGGGCTCGCCTCGTTCAGCGCTGCCTCGGCGTCAGCTTCAATGCGTAGGCGTACTTGCAGGTTGTCCCCGCGGGCAGCGTCACTTCGAGTGCGTCTGCCGTCTGGTTCCACGTCGGCTTGTCGCTCGAGCCCAGCAGTTCCACGTTCGTCACCGGAAGCGCCGCGCTACCCATGGAGTGAATCACCGCTTTGCCGTCTGCCGGGCATGCCATGCCGATGGCGTAGACCGCATCGACCTTCGCGGTGAAGCGGAAGTCCTCTGGCGTATAGGGCTTGGTGTCGGTGTCATGAAATGCGCCGCCCACTACTTTTGTCGGCCCTTCGCCGTAGCTCTTCCACGGTGTGGTGGCGTAGATCGCGTCGCCATTTACCTTCAGCCACGCGCCCATATCGCGCAGCGTGTTCTGCACTTCGTCGGGAATGGTGCCGTCAGATCGCGGTCCGAAGTTCAGCAGCAGGTTGCCGTTCTTGCTCACGATATCGATGAGCTCGTGCACCAGGAACTCGGGCGACTTGAAGGTGTCGTGCTCGATGTAGCCCCAGCTCGCGTTGCTGATCGATGTGTCGGTCTGCCAGTGTTCCGCGAGGATGTGATCCTGCTGGCCGCGCTCGAAATCGCGCACGCCGGCCTTCCAGTCGAGCGAGTAATCCTTGAAGTCGATTACGCCGGTGTAGCCATGCGCCGCGGCAAAGTTGTAGTAGAACGCAGCAAACTCCGTCACAGCGCGGCGGAAGTTAGGCTGTCCAATCCACCAGTCGAAGTAAACGACCTCAGGCTTGTACTTCTCCACCAACTCGGTATCGCGCGCAAGCCAGTCGTTCGTCCAAGCCTGGCTGACCCAGGTCCAGTCGTTGATCAGAGTGTGATTGTCGCCTTTGGCTTCGAACCACTCGTGCGCGGGGCCGTAAAGTGAGGCGTACCTGGGATCGTTGACGTCGGAGCGGATCGCCCGCCCGCCATCATAGAAAAAATTGTGTTCGGCGCGATGCGAGCTGAGACCGAAATGCATTCCCTGCGCGCGAATGGCGGCGGCGAGCTCGCCCAGCGTGTCGCGCTTCGGGCCCATTTTCACCACCGTCCAGTCGCTCAGTCCGGAGTCGTACATGGAGAAGCCATCGTGGTGCTCAGCCACCGGAACCACGTACTTTGCGCCCGATTCTTTGAAGAGCCTGGCCCACGCGGTGGCGTCAAAGTGCTCGGCCTTGAACAGCGGAATCAGGTCCTTGTAGCCCTTCGATTCGTCGCCGTTCGCAAAGTGCGCCCGAAAATTCTTGTACGCGCCCTCGCTGGGTCGATACATGTTGCGCGGATACCACTCGTTCTCCGCTGCGGGCACAGAATACACGCCCCAGTGGATGAAGATGCCGAACTTGGCGTCCTTGTACCACTGCGGCTGCTGATACTTCTCGAGCGAAGCCCAGTCGGCGCGGAACGGCCCATCGTTGGCCTGGCGGTCGGCTTCCTTGAGCAGACGATTGCGCTCGGCATCGTACTTCGATACGGACTGCTGCCATTCGCGATCGATCTCCGCGGCAGACTTGACACCGAGTGTGGGCGCAAGCGGGTCGGCCGGTTTGGCGGAGGACTGCGCAAACACGAGGGACGCGGCGACAAACGCCAGCAGAGGCAGAGAGCGAACAATCTTTGTCATGTCGCAGCCATCGTAATTTGGTAGACAGCCTGCTGTAAACGCTTACTTTTCCGACCAAACCCCTCGTCGGATAATCCTCGAGGAATGCACTTGACATATTCCCATATAGGAATGCATTATTATCTGCATGGCACGGGCTGCAACTACCTCCGACGTATTCAATGCCGTGGCGGAGCCGCGGCGGCGCGAGATTCTGGCGCTGCTGATTTTGCGGGAGCTCGCGGTTGGCGACATTGTGTCGGCCATCGGTGTTGACCAGCCCTCCATCTCCAAGCACCTGGGCGTGCTGCGCGAGACCGGGCTGGTGCGGGTCCGCCGCAACGGACGCCACCGGCTCTACAGCACAAACGCCGTGGCGATCCGCCCGCTGCATGACTGGGCCGCGACGTTCGAGCGGTACTGGAGCCACCAGCTCAACCGCGTGAAGCAGCGCGCCGAAGAGGCCGCCGCGCGTGAAAAGAAATAACCCTGCACAGAAACCCCTGCACAGAAACGAGGAGAAAGCCATGATAGAAGTCCCCATCAGCACGGAAGACATGACCCTGAACGTGACGCAGGAGATCCGCGTTCAGGCGCCGCTCGTCACCACCTTCGAAGCGTTGCTCGAACAACTGGGCCCCAGCAACGAAACGCCGGACGGCACGGCCATTCCAATGAAGCTCGAAGCATGGCCCGGCGGCCGCTGGTTCCGCGATCTCGGCGACGGCAACGGACACTTCTGGGCGACGGTGCAGGCGATCAAGCGCCCTACGCTGATCGAGTTTGCCGGCCCGTTGTTCATGTCGTATCCCGTGAGTAATAACGTGCAATACCGGCTGAGCGAGGAGAACGGAGAGACCGTCATCCGCTTTTGCCACGCTGGCTTCGGGCTGATCCAGGAAGCGCACCGCAAGGGTGTCACCTCTGGCTGGGCATCGCTCCTTGAAAAGATCCGCAAACGCGCTGAGGGCGACCGGAAATAGCGCCACCCGTTTCCCCGTCCCCATCCATTCGCCGGCTTTTTCGGAGAATGGGTGGGAAACCCACTTACCGCCGCAACCGCGTCCTATATCAACCTCGTTTCACAACCGCGTCTCCCCACACCCAAGGAGGTCTCAAGTGTCGATCGCTCAATTACTGCTCGCCGAATTTGAAGCCCAGGCTCCAGTTACCCGCCGGTTTTTGGAGCGGCTGCCTGAAGACAAGCTCACGTGGAAGCCGCATCCGAAGTCGATGACGGCCGGGCAGCTTGCTTACCATCTTGCTTTCGTGCCCGGCGGAGTAGTGCGCGGCGCCCAGGCGGATCTCACGACGCCACCGGATTTCAAGTTTCCCCAACCGGCAAGCGTGGAGGAAGTTCTGGCAGCCTTCGATGCCAGTATTGCTACGGTTCGCGAAGTGCTGCCTCAGTTCGACGACGCCGCGATGCATGCTACTTGGCGCATCTTCGCTGCGGGGCAAGAGGTCCTCGCCACGCCGCGCGAGCAGTTCCTGCGCAACATCATGCTCAATCACTGGTACCAGCATCGCGGGCAGTTCAGTGTGTACCTGCGCATGCTCGGTGTCGCCGTGCCGTCGAGTTGGGGACCCAGCGCCGACGAGCCGGCGCCGTTCCAGCGGGAACCCCAGCTCGCATAAAAGGCGAGTGCTCCCTCCAATCACCAGCCGAGAGCCCCATCCATTCGCCGGCTTTTCGGGCGAATGGGTGGGAAACCAGCCCCTCACCACTCATTCATCACCAGCACCACACGCCCGGTAATCAGATCTCCCGGCGACTCCCCCGGCTCCGGCTCTATCGCCTCCACAGGAACCGCGCGGTTGTGCGGCCGAAGCAGCAACCGTCCCCCTTGAAAATCCGCGTAGCGCAGTTTCAGCCGAGCCTCGTGCCGCACCGCGTAAAGGTTCGGCCGCGCCGGCCGGTACTGCGAGAGCGAGTTGTAATGCCGGTCCAGCAGCACATGCGCTTCCTCCAGCAACACCGGCTCCATTGCCGGCGCATCCGGTGCCGTCACTCGCACCGCCACAAACCGCGCCCATCCCCGACGGCTGTTTGACGGCCGCGCCCGCGCCATCTCCAGCACCCCGGCTGGAAGCTGCAGCAGACTCTGTACCGCCCCCGGCCGCACCAGCGGCTCGAACATTGCGGTGGCGTATGAAACCACCGGCACGTTGCGAAGATCATTCTCCGCACGCCCGGTCGCCCGCGGCCCTGAGGGAACCAGGTCCCCCGCCGAGAGCTGTTGCGCCGCCAGAATGCGGTCCAGCCCGACCAGCGACATCTGCCGCTTGCAATTCAGGAAATTCGACACGTGCGATTGGCCGAACCCGGTCTGCCGCGCCAGCAGCGAAACACTCAGCGTCCCTCGTTGAATCCGACGCTGCAGCTCCAGCCTCAGGCGCTCGTGCATCTGCGAAAAGGTCATGTGGAAAATCCGCCGCCGGCCATGGGCTGAACCGCTTTCCGATTGCTTGCAGCAAAATCACTAAGCGCGAATTCCCCCCATTCTCGCGGTTCCTGCCCTCGTTGGAAAGCCGCGCCCCGGATTTTCCCCTAACTCCCTTGACTCTACCGAGTCACTCCCTTAGCGTAAGTCCACTTACACAGCACTCATTGGTGAATCCTTCTGAAGACGCTAACTGCCTGACTCACTTCACGGAACAATACTCTTCCGTTGAATCGCGGGCTTGACCGCTCTCCGGATCTGTCACCCCGGCACGAAGGTTTCACCCCCGCGGCGCTAGCTTTGCTTTCTCCGCCCCTATGCAATGCGCATTTCCAGATTTTGCGCGTTTATCTATGACTCATCGATTAGGAACCCGGCAGAGACTCCCCCAACAGGACAGACCGATCCTGGAGCACCTGACCGCGTCCCAACTGCCCCGGCCCCGCTTAAAACCGCAAACAAGGTGTCGGGAACCGAACCTCGGGAGAACGTTCCATGGAGTTGCGTGTGCAACTGAAAGTATGCGAAGGATGTGGATGCCTCTGGTACCGTCCGCAGCCCATTCGCAGTTCCTATTGCAGAGAGTGCATTATTCGCCTCAAGGATTTTGCGATCAGCACTCGCCGGCCCAGCCGGTTCGTCCCTAACCAGCCGGTCCACTCGTGTCAGGCGGCGCAAATGAGCGGAGGCGCCCAATGAGCGCCGCCGTGCAGTTCCCGTCCTTCGCCCGCTTCGCGGCTGCTCGCGGCGGCGCACAACCGCATCTCGCCGCCTCCCACGGCACGCCACCCGCCGGACAACCGCCGTCATCTGGCGTCCAGCCGGCCGCACCTGCCCCGGGCCTTGCCTTCTATCGCAGCCGCACTGAAGGGCTCCTGCGCCGCTATCTCCTCGCTTCCATGCTGGTCGGACGCCGGCCCACCATCCTTACCGACCCCGTCACCCGCGGCTGGGCCTCGCACCGGGTCGTCGAGACCTTTGAAGACTGCGTCATCTTTGTCCTTGATATTGAGAAATGTCTCGACCGCCTTTCCGCCCTCGACCGCGTCCTCATCAGTCGCATCGTCCTCCAGGAATACTCCGAGGCCGAAACCGCTCTCCTCATCAACCGCAGCGAGCGCAATGTCCGCAGCCGCTTTCGCGCCGCACTCGATCACCTCACCGAAATCCTTCTCGACACCGGCATCCTGCGCCGTCCCTATCGCGACGCCCCCTGCCCGGAGATCGACTGACCCCCACCCCCCACCCCCCGGGTCCAGCACGGACCCGGGGCACCACCGATAGCATTCGAGGTAACCGCCATGCCGTCCCCCACCCCCTGCCCCCACC
>Ga0134126_10013426_pt1 | contig 10350 bp, 7 predicted proteins | sample KB31752_FD_96881 | JGI IMG/M metagenome (GOLD analysis project Ga0134126, IMG submission 96881) | Terrestrial soil microbial communities with excess Nitrogen fertilizer from Kellogg Biological Station, Michigan, USA - KB3-175-2 | ecosystem: Environmental > Terrestrial > Soil > Unclassified ...
ACGTTGAGCCCGGGTCAGACCGAGTGGAATGGTCCGACAGGGGGCCGCCCGCCCAGCTCTTCGCGAGCTCTACGGGGATTACAAAATGAAATACGCCAACCCGGCTCCCTTGGGTCTCAGCGGCTTTGCCCTGACTACGTGGCTGCTCAGCATGGTCAATGCCGGCTGGTTCAGCGGCGAGGCCGTGCCGCTGGTGCTTGCCTCGGCATTCGCGTTCGGTGGCAGCGCTCAATTCTTCGCCGGTCTGCTGGAATTCCCACGTGGCAACACCTTCGGATTCGTCGCCTTCTGTGGCTATGGCGCGTTCTGGTGGTCGTTCGCGCTTTTCATCCAATTCTTCCAAGGCAAGGTGCCAGCGGCCTTCGTTGCCTGGTTCCTGCTTCTATGGGGCGTCTTCACCTTCTTCATGTGGATAGGAACGTTCCGCGCCAATCGCGTCGTACAGTTCATTTTTCTGGCGTTGTGGATCACGTTTCTGCTCCTGGCCCTGGGTAACTGGGCAGCGAGCCCGAAGCTGCAACTGGCTGGAGGCTATACCGGTTTGATCACGGCGTTGGCCGCCTTCTACCTGGCGGCTGCAGAGGTGATCAACGAGACGCGCGGTGAGGCCGTGCTGCCGATCGGACCTTACCAGCCGCCCGAACACCCGAATCCGCGTCCGATCTGAACACAAGTCAGCGCTCGGCTGACAGGCGCCACCGAGGGCTCCCCCTACACTCGCGCTGATCCGCGTGAGTTCATAGGGAGGTTGCATGGTGTTCGCGCAGCGGCGAGCCTGGCTCGGCGCAGTGATGGTGGCCGCCTCTCTCACTGCCTGTGGCGGCGGCTCCTCGACTGCCAGTACCAGCGCGAGCACGGGTGGTGGTGCGGCCAGCAGCCAGGGCAGCGGTGCAGGGGCTGGCACTGGCACTGGCACTGGCACGGCATCGAATTCCAACGACGGAACGGGCAACGGGTCGGGCACCGCGCAGGCGCCCTCCAATGCGAGCGCTCTGACGTTGATCCTGTCGGATGCGTCCTCCGGCGACTGGGCCACGGTGGGCGTCAAGGTCGCCAGCGTTGCGCTCGTGCCCGCGAGCGGCGGAGCGCCCGTGATCATTTATACGGCAGCCGCTCCGGCGATGATCAACCTCGAGCAGCTCGATCACATCGGCCAACTGCTCGGCACCGTCAGCGTGCCCGCCGGCACGTATAGCGGCGCCGTCGTGACGTTGAGTGGCAATGCCGGCGATGTCGCCCTGACCACCTCCTCGGCGCCTAGTGCGCACGTCGATGCCGCCGCCAGTACGGCGATCCCGGCGAGCCAGATCGAGGTGCAGAATCTGACGGGCAGCAGCGGATCGCAGACGGTTGCCGTCCCAGTGTCGTTCGCATCGACGCTGAATACCCAAAGCGGGGCTGCGCCGCAGGCGCTGGACATCGATCTGCCATTGTCGAAGCCCAGCTTCATCCTGACCCATCAACCCGTCGATGGCACGGCGACGCTGTACGCAATTACCTTCGACGGGGCCATCAACGTCGATACCACCAGCGACATCGTCTCGATGGTGCTGCGTCAGTCGTATGGCACGATCGCCGCGGTCGCCGCAGACGGATTGTCGATGACTGCCACCATCGATAACCCAACGGTGCCGGCGGTGTCGCCCGAAACCGCCCAGCCGAGCGGTCAGGCCCTGACCGTGTGGGCCGACACGAGCAACGGCACCATGGTGTACGACCTGGACGCGCAAGCCGAAGTGACCGTGTCAAACTTTGCGCCGGCGGCCGCGTTGATCGACGGGCGCTACGTGCGAATCGAATCGCGCTTTGAGCCGAGCGGCTCCCTGGTTGCCACGCGTCTGTGGGTCAGCAGCCAGTTTCAAACCGTCTGGCAGAGCCCGGAAGGGCACATCACGCAGGTTGATGCGAAGAAGAATACATTGACCATAGAGGACGACTCCGGCAAATCACAGACGGTTGGTGTCAATGCAGCGACGGAGTTCGATTTCCAGGGCAACGCCATCGGCACAGGAACGGCCATGCTGGCCGGCGGCCTCATTGCGCCGGGCTTCAAGGTCCATGTCGGTCTGTCGGGCACCCGCTCGCTGGCCAGGACCGTCGACATCGAAGCGGCGATCTTCTCCGGGGCCATCTCCAATGCGAGCGCCACGGGTCTCACCTACAGCAGCCAGTATCAGGCACCGATCAAGAATTACAGCCTTGCGCTCGATTACATCGCGCCATCGAGTCCGAACGGGACCGACGCGAAGGGACAACCCATCGCGGGATACGACTACTGGAATTTCGCCTTCCCCAGCGAAATCGCTTCGGGCCCGGCGGCACCGCAGAGCTTCGCGCTGGCAACCACCGGCTCGCTGGTCTCAGAGGGAATCAGCGTGGCGCATTGGGCCGATCCGGTCTTCCCGACCGGCTGGGCGCTGGCGTCCACAGTGCTGGTGCCGATCCCGATCGGGCTGGCAACGGTCACGAGCGGATTGGTCACCAATGGCGCTGTGTCGACGCTCACGGTGCTTGCATCCGGCAGCGCCACTGCGCTGACGGTCCAGCTGATCAATGCCAGCGGCTCCGCGCCGCTGGTCTATCAAATGGATCGTGCACGCGGAAACGGCAAGAACAATGGAAATGGCAACGGAAGAGGCAATGGCAATGGCAAGGTCACTCTCAGGCCGGTGGACATTACCACTTCGGCCGGGCTGGATCAGTTGAGTACGGCCTTGCAGGTGGGCGTGAGCGTGCGAATCTTCGGCTTGCCGAAGGCGGATGGTGTCGTGCAGGCCTATACGCTGGTCTATTACACGGGCGTGAAACCCGCGAATTGACGCAGGGATGATCCACCATTGTGCTGGCCAGGCGCGGTTGACGCCACCGAATCGGCTCAATAAAGTCACTGACGCGGCTCAAGGGGGGAAGCAGGGCAATGCTCAACAAATTCTCCAATTTTTGCGCCGTGCTGTTCGCGGGTGTCGGCGCAGTACTGCTGAGCATGCCGGCTAGCGCGCAGGACACGCATCAGAGCCTCGACGGATTCTGGAATGCGCTGTATGACGAGGACCAGCCAGAGCGCATCCCCGGTCCCGATCAGGGTGACTACGCGGGGCTGCCGATCACGGCAGCAGCCGCGTCGGTCGCGCAGACCTGGGATCCGGAAGTGCTGACCATTCCGTATCTGCAGTGCCGCCCGCATCCGGCGCTGTACGGCATTCGCGGCGTCGGCCAGCTGCGTATCTGGGAGCAACTGGACCAGCAGACTCTACAGCAGGTGGCGATCCACACCTGGATCGTAGCCTGGGAGTCGCAACGCGACATCTGGATGGATGGCCGCCCGCATCCGCCACCGTGGGCGGCGCACAGCTGGGCGGGCTTCTCGACCGGTCGTTGGGTCGGGGACGATCTCTACGTGCACACCGACATGTTCAAGCGCGGCTGGACGCGTCGCAATGGCTTGCCGACGAGTGATCGCGCGACTTTCGATGAGCGCATGTTTCGCGACGGCGACATTCTCACCGACGTGACGATGATCACTGATCCGCAGTATCTGAGTGAGCCGTTGGTGAAGAGCACCGAATACCAGAAGGCCGACGAAACCAATTTCGTGACTTATCCCTGCCGCGAGGTGACGGAGATTCCGCGACACGAGGGCGATATTCCCATGCACCTGCCGAATCAGACGGCGGTGGAGCAGGACTATCCGGCGCGCAACGGCGTGCCGCTCAAGGCTTCGCGGGGCGGGGCCCAGACCCTCTTTCCTGAGTATCAGGACGACATCGTGAAGCTGCCACCCAATCCGCCGATCAAGCAGGTTGAGAGGCAGGAGCAGCAGCAGGACAGCGCCGATGCCAAACTGTAGGGTGGGGGAGCGAACGCGCCCGGAGTCGCCGATGTACGCATCGCGCAATGCGCTCGGCCTGTGCGCCGTCGCGCTCGCCGTGACGTGGGCTGTCGGTGCGCAGCCCGCTGGCGCGCAGGTGCCCTACGATGCCGGCACGGTCAGCAAATCCGAGCAGCTCGATGTGCGCCAGTCGCCGTACTACAAGGGATACGACTACTTCAAGGGTACGGCCGACCAGGGTACCTACGACGATGGCCAGATCCATCCCTGGCACGTGCAGGGTAACGTCTGGCTGTTGGCCGGCGAGCCGGATGAAAGCAATGTCGCCGTGCAGATCGGCGAAAATGGTGCGCTGGTCGTGGACACCGGCACCGAGGCGATGGCGCCGAAGCTGCTCGCCGTCATCCAGAGGATCACCGAGCAGTTCGGTGGCGATCAGAAGAACATCCAATGGGTCATCAATACCGATGGGCAGCCGGACCACGTGGGTGGCAACTTCATCATCCGCAACGCCGGCACCACCATCATTGGCTCGAACGTTCAGTTCGATAATCCCGGCGTGACACCCGGCGCCACCGTGATCGGCAGTCTCAACACGCTCAATCGCATGGTGGTCGTGAACGCCCAGGGGCAGACGGCGGCGCCGCAGGGCATCTGGCCCAACGAGACGCATACCGAGCCGACCTATGCCTGGGATAACAATGACGAGGCGGTGCAGCTGGTGCACCCGCCGAGCGCCAACAGCGATGAGAATGAGCTGGTCTACTTCCGTCGCTCAGACGTCATCGCCACGGGCGATGTCGTGAGCATGCTTCATTACCCGATCATCGATCCGACGATCGGCGGCAGCATCGATGGGGAGCTGGCGGCGCTCAACAATACGATCGAACAGGCCACCGCCGATTTCCACATGGGGCCGCAGGAGGGCGGCACGATGATCATCCCCGGCCAGGGACGCCTGTGTGATCAATCGGATCTGATCGAGTACGACGTCATCCTCACGACGATCCGCAATCGCATCATGTACTACAAGAATCTGGGCAAGTCGCTGCAGCAGGTGCTCGCGCTGAAGCCGACCTGGGATTTCGATGATCGCTGGGGAAAGCCCGATGGCTCGTGGAGCGCGCAGCAGTTCGTGCGAGCCGTGTACGACACGCTGCCGGCTCGCGGCAAGGGCAAGGTCAGATTCGCCATGCCCGAGATGGCGGGGGGCTAGGTGCGATGAAGCTGCGAGCTCTCGTGGGGGCCAGCGCGCTCGCGGCAGGTTGCCTGCTGGGGCAGACCGCGCTCGGCCAAGGCCGCGGGCGTGCACCGGCCGGCCCGGCTCCGACCGCCGAGCAGGCCGCGCCGATCGAGCTGACCGGTTATTGGGAATCGTCCGTCACCGAGGACTGGCGCTGGCGCATGCTCACCGCGCCTCCCGGCGACTATGCCAGTGTCCCGCTGAATCCCGCCGGCCAGGCGATCGCCAAGCAGTTCGATCCGGCCCCCTATGGCTCAGGGTGGACCGAAACGATCGATTGCAGGGCGTATGGGGCGGCCGGCCTGATGCGCATGCCCACGCGCGTGCACATCACCTGGGTCAACCCCAATCAGCTGCAGATCCAGAGTGACTGGGGCCAGCAGACGCGCGAGATCTATTTCGACCGTCGCGACCTGCCGCATGCTGCGCCGAGCGCACAGGGCAGCTCACTGGGCGATTGGCTCGTCCCGCAAACTGGCGTGTTCGGCCTTGGCCGCGGCCCTCGACCCAAGCCGGTGACCGGCAAGCTGCACGTGCTCACCGATAACCTTGCGCCCGGTTGGCTGCGGCGTAACGGTGTGCCCTATGGGGCGCAGACGCATCTGACCGAGTGGTATCAGACCTTCACCGATCCGACCGGCAAGCAATGGTTCGATGTCACCACGCGCGTCGATGATCGCGAGTACCTGCTGGCGCCATTCATCACCAGCTCGGACTTCCGTCAGGAGACCGATGGCTCGAAGTGGTCGCCGCATCCCTGCAAGGCTGTGGCCGCGGACTGAGCCGCAACCGGCGCCGGGCCCGGCGCCTGCAGCGCCGTGCTCAGAGATGCACTCCCTGCACGCTGCCGAGCGCCTGGCGATCATCGGGGCGCGGATCATTCACGAGCCGGCAATTGTTGTCGAGGATCATGGTTGCGCGCTGCGCACTGTCGTAGGGCGGCCACTGCGGCAGAGACGGCGTGTTGGGATTGCCGGTGCGCGCAAAGGCGGTCCAGGCACTGCTCATGCGGTTCTGCAGTGCATAGCGATCATGCCCGGTACCGGTCATCGATCGGCCCCGATCCACGTTGTCGAACGCGAAGGGGATATCCAGCGTATGAAAGGCGCGCAGCTTGCCTTCGCGCACGGGTGATTTCCAGGTGAAGTAATACATGTACACCGGCGCGCCATGCTGGGCCGATTTGCGCTCGGCCTGCGTCAGCGCATTCGTCCAGGCGAACATATCCGAAGCGACTTCGATCGCGATGTCGATCGGGCTGATGCCCGGCTGATCCTTGCGGTAGGCGGCGATGACCGCCGCGGTCTGCTCGTCGCTGGCATGCAGCGTCTGTTTGACCCGCGGCACCAGCGCCGACTCATCGATGGGATCCAGCGCAGCCCCGGGGAAGAAACCCGCCTCGTCCTGCGTCGACCCCACCAGCAGCGGCACGTGCGCCGAGATCGCCGGTGCGACCGGATCGAAGGGGTCGGACGGCAGCGAAGTTCCATCGACCACGGGAGCAAAGCGGAAAGCTCGATTGCGGCCGGCTTGTGCGGCCAGCAGCTGCTGCATCGTCAGGCTCTGCAGCTTGTCCAGCTCATTGGGCGCGATGCCGAGCTTGGCGAGGACCGCCGCCGTGGATTGGTTGGCCGCCTCGCGTGAGACGCCTTTGATCGCGGAGCCGCTCTGGACGATGGCGCGGTGGAAGAGGCCTCGGGCGGCGGGCATGGCCATGAGCGTGCTGACCTTCGAGCCGCCGCCCGACTGGCCGAATATCGTCACGTTGCCCGGATCGCCGCCGAAGGCGCCGATATTGTCCCGCACCCACTCGAGCGCCTGCACGATGTCGAGCATACCGACGTTGCTGGCCTGCGCATACTTGGCGCCGCCCACATCCGGCAGGAACAGGAAGCCGAAAACGTTCAGGCGGTGATTGACCGTGACCACCACGACATCGTGATGCGCGGCGAGGTGGGTGCCGTCGTAGATGGTGAAACCGCCCGAGCCGCTGGTGAAGCCGCCGCCGTGCAGCCAGACCATGACGGGGCGGCGATGTGTGTGGTTGCCGATAGGCGTCCAGACATTCAGGCACAGGCAGTCCTCTCCCATGGGTTCCCTGGAGTCCACCGCTTCGACTTCCGGAATGAGTCCGGAGGGCAACTGCGGTGCGCGCAGGCCGAGCTGGGTCGCTTCCCGCACACCGCTCCAGGGCTCGAGCTTCTGCGGCGGCAGGAAGCGTCGCTCGCCCGCGGTCGAGGCACCGTAGGGCACCCCTTTGAAGTAGGCCACCGAGCCTTGCTGCCCGCCGCTCAGCTTGCCGGCTCTGGTCTCGATGACGGGGCCGCTGGTTTTGCCGTCCGTGCCGCCCGAGTCCGCTGCCTGCGCCGGCGGCGCCTGCTGGAGCAGCGCGCCCGTGATCAGCGCGGCGGAGGCCGCGCCCACGAATGTGCGCCGATCGAGCTTGCGCCCGCCCTCGTCAGACCCATCTGCAGTCATGGTGCTACTCCTGGATGCGACCGGAGAGGCGCGGCGCTTGTAGGGTGAATGAGTCTACACCCGCCGCCGCGGCTCCTTCAGCCGCTGTCCAGTTGTCCGCTGTATTGTCCGCGGACAGCCGCGTGACTATGCCTGTGCACGCGGCGCGCTGTCTTTCCAGGCACTTGTCACGCCCTGACGCCTGGCATGGGCTTTGCTCCCCTGCAGCCGTCCGCCGTCAACGGCAAGATGGCACGAAACCCGTGCCAGTGCGAGCAGCCAGCACTGATGACAAGCAGCAAAAGAGCGCAGGGAACAACTGCCGGCGCATTCCGAGCACTGGCCGCACCCCGTGCCGCGCCCGTGGCCGCGCCCATGAGCGGGTGCTTCGGAGCGGCCGCAGCGTGCGCGCTGCTGCTTGCCGCGCCGACGCACGCGCGAGCCAATGATCTGTTGCGTCTGTACGGGCTCGCGCAGCAGCGCGACAGCGTGCTGCAATCGGCGGCGTATCAACGCGATGCGGCCATCGAAGCGCGTCCGCAGGCACTGGCGCAATGGTTGCCACAGCTCGCTGGCAGCGCGTCCACCGAGCGTGAGCGCCTCAGTCAACCCGCCTCCTCATTTGGTATCAGGCCGAATCAGTCCGGTGCCTTGCCGCCGCTCGGCTCGTTCGGCCTGCCGGGCTGCGAGCTGGCGACGGAAGTCACGGTCCGATGCAACGTCAACTACACCACCTACGGTCTCACGCTCACACAGACCGTCTGGAGTTTCCAGTCCTATAGCCAGCTGCGCGAAGCCGACTCCCAGGCGGCCAGCGCCGAGGCCACGTTCCTCAGCGCGCAGCAGAAACTCGTGATCCGAGTGGCGCAGGCGTATTTTGCGGTGCTGCAGGCGCAGGATCTGCTCAATACCTTCACCGGCGAGCGCAACGCCTATGCGACCGTGTTGAAGCAGGCGCAGGGCCGGCAGCAGACCGGCGTCGGCTCGGCCAGTGAGGTCAAGCAGGCGCAGGCCTTTTTCGATCAGACGGCGCAGAACGTCATCAATGCACAGAACGCACTGGACAATGCGACTCTTGCGCTCGGGGAGATCATCGGCGCCACGCCGGGACATATCGCGGGGCTGCGCGACGACATCCCGCTCGCCGCCCCAGATCCCGTGTCCGTGGAGGCCTGGGTGAGCGCTGCGGAAAGCGATAATCCGGACGTGCGCGCCGCGCAATTGTCGAGCGAGGCGGCCCGGCGCGACATCGGCGTGCAGCGGGGCAGGGGCTTACCGAGCATCGCACTGAGCGGCACCGATACCTATGCGACCGCGCCCTCGTTGTTGGGGGGGCATCACGGCCTGGACACCGTGGGGATCTACTTCAACTGGCCGTTGTTCCAGGGGGGCGCGGTGGCCTCGGCCGTGCGCCAGTCGCGCGCGCTTTACCGCGAGAGCCAGGCGAACCTCACGACCCTGCAGCGCCAGACAGAGCAGCAGACGCGCAGCGCCTATCTGGGCATCCTCAGCAATATCCGCGGCATCAATGCAGCGCGTCGTGCGATCGATGCGGCGCGTGCGGCCGTCGAAGCCGCGCAGCACGACATCGAATTCGATGTCGGCGGTGGCGAGTACGCGCTGTTCAACTATCAGCAACTCTATTACAACGCGATCTACGCCTATGACCAGGCACGCTACGCCTACCTGACCAGCATGTTGCTGCTGAAGCAGCAGGCGGGACGGCTCTCCGAGCGCGATCTGGCTTCGATCGATGCGCTGCTGGTGACGCCGGGAGATGCACCTGCGGCCGGCAACGGAGGCTGATATGCCGGACAACCCTTTTTACGGCACCGAGCGTCAGGACCGCAGTATCGAGCTGCCCTGGTGGCGCCGCAGACGCATCCATCTCATCGGCGCGGCCGTCGGCACGCTCGTGATCGTGCTGGCACTGGTGGCGATGCTGCGGCACGTGGCGGGCGCTCAGAACTCGGTCGACCGCTCGCGCTTGACCATCGCGACCGTCGCGCGGGGCCTCTTCGTCCGGGACCTGGAAGCGGATGGCCAGGTCGTTGCCGCCGTTAGTCCCACCCTCTACGCCCCGGCGACCGGCACGGTGGCGCTGAAAGTGCATGCAGGTGACGCCGTCCGGCGCGGACAGGTGCTCATCGTGCTCGACAGCCCCGACCTCACCGCCAATCTGGCCCAGGAGCAGGCCTCGCTGCAGAGTATGCGTCTGGACTGGCAGCGCGCGCAGCTGGATGCTTCCAGCAAGCTTGCTCAGTTGCAGGAAACCTATCAACAGGCGAAGGTCGATCAGACCACCGCGCAGCGCGACCTCGATCGCAGCCGGCAGGCCTACAAACTCGGCTCCTATACCGAGCTGCAGATGCTCAAGGACCAGGATGATCTGGAGAAGGCGCAATTCGCGCTGCAAGAGGCCAAGAACAACCTCGACCTGCAGCCCAAGCAGAACCGCTTCGACATCGGCAGCAAGCGCGCGCTGTTCGAGCGCCAGCAGGACCTGGTGAAGGATCTGCAGCGCCAGGTCGCCGCGCTGCAGGTCCGCTCGCCGGTCGACGGCCGCGTCGGCCAGGTACAGACCGAGGATCGCGCCACTGTCGCGAAGGACACGGCGCTCATCACGGTCGTGGACCTGTCGGCTCTGGAGGTGGAGATCAACGTACCCGAAAGCCAGGCGCGTGATCTGGCGCCCGGCATGGGCGCGGACATCGAGGGGGATGGCCAGCACTGGCCCGGCAGCGTCAGCGCCGTCTCGCCGCAAGTCGTGAATGGCGAGGTGGTCGCGCGCGTGCGCTTCGGTGATGCCAAGCCCGAGGGG
>Ga0134126_10013427_pt1 | contig 10350 bp, 10 predicted proteins | sample KB31752_FD_96881 | JGI IMG/M metagenome (GOLD analysis project Ga0134126, IMG submission 96881) | Terrestrial soil microbial communities with excess Nitrogen fertilizer from Kellogg Biological Station, Michigan, USA - KB3-175-2 | ecosystem: Environmental > Terrestrial > Soil > Unclassified ...
CTCCCTGATCCGACCGGCACTCTATGGTGCATACCATGAGATCGCCAATCTCACCCGCCTGGCGGAGCCGGCCACGGAGCTCGTGAACATCGTGGGTCCCATCTGCGAGAGCGCCGATGTCCTCGGCCACGACCGTCTGCTGCCGCCCAGCCGGGAGGGCGACGTCATCCTCATAGCGAATGCGGGCGCCTATGGCCGTTGTATGAGCTCCCACTACAATCTGCGCGATCCCGCCGAGGAGCTGGTGCTCTGACGGGCTCGGCGCGGCGTTCTTCGGGAGAGCGGTCCGGATCGTCCCGGGGCCGGAGGAAGTCCTCGGCTCGTCGCTGGGGGCTGCGGGGCGTCCTCGCTGGCGTGCTGCTCGCGGGCGTGCTGGGCTGTGCCGCCTACATCTACTATCTGAACCTGCTGGTTACGCATCGGTTCGAGGGACTGCGATGGACGCTCCCTGCGCACGTTTATGCCGCGCCTCTTGATCTCTACGCCGGGCTCAATCTCTCGCAGCCGCAGCTCGAGCACGAATTGCAGCGCCTCTCCTATCATCAGGTGACGGACCTCGAGCAGCCCGGCACTTACCGGCTCACGGGGGATCGTCTCGATGTCGCGCTGCGCGCGGTGCAGTTCGCCGATGGCAGCCGGCCGGCTGCGGTGCTCTCGGTCACCTTCGGCCCCGCCGGCATCCAGGACATGCGCGACAGCGCCGGTCGCGAGGTGCCGGTCACCCGGCTCGATCCGCTTCTCATCGGCAGTCTATTTCCCATCGACGGCGTCGATCGCATCGTCGTGACTCCGCAGGAGGTGCCGCCGCTCCTGCCGGCGGCACTGAAGGCGGTCGAGGACCGCAGTTTCGACACCAACCGGGGGGTTGACCCGCTGGCGATCCTGCGGGCGGTCTGGGTGGACCTGCGCTCACGCCGGTACGAGGAGGGCGGCAGCACGCTGACACAGCAGCTCGTCAGGAGCTACTTCCTCACCAACAGGCAGACGATGGGGCGCAAGGTGCGCGAGGCCATCATGGCGATCTCGCTGGCCTCGCACTTCAGCAAGACCGATCTCATGAACGCTTACGTCAATGAGATCTTCCTCGGTCAGGATGGCAACCGCTCGATCCATGGCTTCGGCCTCGCGAGCGAGTTCTATTTCGGCAAGCCGCTTTCGGAGCTCGACCTGCCGCAGATCGCGACGCTCGTGGCGATCGTGCGCGGACCCACCTATTACGACCCCCGCCGGCATCCGCAGCGGACACTGGCGCGGCGCGACCTGGTCCTGCAGATCCTCGCCCGGCAGCACGTGGTCAGTCCCGCGCAGGCGCAGACTGCGCAACGTCAGCCGCTGGGCGTCACGATCGGCGCTTCCGGCGCCTACTATCCCGCGTACCTCGAGCTCGTGCGACGGACCTTGCAGCGCGACTATCCGGAGAAGGAGCTTACGGAAGCCGGTCTGCGGGTCTACACGAGCCTGGAGCCGCGCGTGCAGGAGCTCGCGGAGCGCTCGCTCGACGCGCAGCTGCAGGTGCTCGACAAGCGGCATCACCGCCGCGACGCGAAGCTCGAAGGCGCGGTGGTCGTGACCTCGCCCCAGAGCGGCGATGTGCTCGCCATCGTCGGGGCACGCCAGGCCGACTTCGATGGGTTCAACCGCGCGCTGGATGCGCGCCGCTCCATCGGCTCGTTGGTGAAGCCTTTCGTCTACCTGACGGCGCTCGAGACCGGCCGTTACAACGCGGCCACCGTCATCCAGGACCAACCGGTGAACATCAGGCTCGCGAATGGACGGTATTGGCGGCCCGAGAATTTTACGCGTCGCAATTACGGCGCGGTGCCAGTGGTGCGCGCACTTGCGGAGTCGCTGAATGATGCGACCGTGGGAGTCGGCATGGATGTCGGACTCGACAGGATATCCGCCACGCTGCAGCGCTTCGGCCTGCAACAGGCGCCGGATCAGGTGCCGGCGATGCTGCTGGGGGCCATCGATATTCCCCCGCTGGAAGTTGCGCAGCTTTATAACGGACTCGCGGACGGGGGCTTCCGCACGCCGTTGCGGGCAGTGCACGCAGTTGTCAGCGCGGACGGCAAGCCGCTCAAGGCCTTTCCGCTGCAGGTGTCGCAGGTGGCGCCGACGGGTGATGTTTACGAGGTCGACAGCATGATGGAGCAGGTGATGACGCACGGCACGGGTGTGCCAGCGCTGCGCATCCTGCCGCCCGGTCTCGTGACGGCGGGCAAGTCCGGTACCTCTTCACAGGACCGCGACAGTTGGTTCGCGGGGTTCTCCGGAGGGAATCTCGCGGTGGTGTGGGTCGGTTACGACCACTACCAGCCGACGGGGCTCACGGGTTCTGAAGGCGCGCTCCCGGTCTGGGCGCATCTGATGGCATCGCTCGGTACGCCGTCACTCGAGATGCCTGCGCCCGAGGGGGTCACGGACACCTGGATCGATTATCTGACGGGCATGGGGGCGCAACCCGGTTGCGCGGGCGCGGTGCCGGTGCAGGTCGCCTTGCCGACGGGCACACAGCTGCCGCCGATGGCGGGATGCGGCAGCGGGACTACCGTCGGCACGCTGCTCGACAGAGCCGGGCAGCTGCTGCACCGGTTGACTCATTGAGGTGATTTGATGAAGTTCCTGATCGCGGCGGTGCTGGCCGGTGGACTCCTGACAGGTTGCGTGCTGCTGAGCCCACCCGGGCCTGAAGGCGGGGCGAACACGCCCGCCGGAACGCAGCCGCAAGAGCGTCAGGCGACCCCGCCCGGGGTCCCCGCGCCGCAACCCAATGCGCCCGGTGGAGCGACGGCGCCCACGACGCCACAGCAGCAGGCGCCGCAGCAGCGGGCCTTCACGCTCGGAGCAGCGGCCGGAGCGCTCGTGAGCGCGGCGCACGCGCAGGAGCAGAGTCGCAATTTCGGGCTGGCTGCCGAGACGCTGGAGCGGGCGCTGAGCATCGAGCCGCGCAATCCGCTGGTGTGGATCGAGCTCGGCAGGGAGAACATACTGGCCGGCAACCCGGCGCAGGCCTATGGGATGGGACGCAAGGCGGTCTATCTGGCGAGCGGCGATCCGCGCGCGCAGGCGAGCGCGTGGGAGCTCGTCGCGGCATCGCTTCGCGCCCAGGGGCGCAACGACGAGGCCTACGTGGCGGAAGAGAAAGCGGTGAGTCTGTCCCCGCGCGGCGACTGAGCGGCCGCAATCCGCGGTGCCCGCGGCCGGCTCACAACAGCCGCTGCCAGAGTCTCCAGAACCAGCCCTTCATCCGCTGCAGGCTGCCTTGCGCGCGCACGGTCTGCCAGTCGATCAGCTTGCCGTGGCCTATGTCGGTCAGCATGGTCTTGCGCACCTGGTCCGCGGTCGCTTTGCCCAATACGACGACATCGACCTCGTCGTTGAAGAGGACGCTGCGCTGGTCGAAGTTGGATGAGCCGACCAGCGACCAGATGCCATCGACCACCATGCTCTTGGAGTGCACGATGCCATCGCTGCGCTCGTACACTTTGATTCCGGCGGCCAGCAGTCGCGGATAGTAGGAGCGCTGCACCGCAAGCGTGGCGCCGACATCGGTATGCGAGGGCAGTAGTATGCGCACGTCGACGCCGCGGCGGGCTGCGGCTCGCAGCGCGCGCAGCTCCTGCGGTGTCGGAACGAAGTAGGCGGCCGTCATCCAGATGCTGCTCTGGGCGGAGCGGATGGCCGTTAGGACGGAGACGTAGTAGCGCGTCGCCAGCCGCGTGGGGCTGCTGCCGATCACGCGCACGACCTCCTTGCCCTGCGCCGGCCCCTCGTACGCTGCCTCCGGCGGCAGGGGCGGGCCCTTCTGTTGCTGCCAATGCTGTCTGAAGAGCCGCGCCAGCTGCGGCACGACCGGCCCGCGAATCTCCAGGTCGACATCGTGCCACGCGGGAGGGGCAGACTTCGCTGATGGCTGTTTGTCGCCGCCGAGGGCGTGGGCGATCGGCGGCGCGCTCTCGTACGTCGTGCTCAGGTTCACCCCGCCGACGATCGCCACCCTGTCATCGGCGATCAGAATCTTGCGGTGGTCGCGCTCGTTGAGCGCCAAGGGGCCCTTCAGGGGGTTTATCGGGTTGTATTGCACCAGTTGCACGCCGGCCGCGCGCAGATCGGCGAGAAATTTCGCGGGAACGCCGAGCGAGCCGACCGCATCGTAGATCACAAAGACGCGGACTCCGGCGCGGGCTTGCGCGGTCAGCACGTCGCTCAGCTTGCGGCCATCGCTCTGCACGTCCTGGAACGTGTAGTACTCGAGATAGAGGAACCGACGCGCTCCCTCCATGGCGGCGAACATTGCGGGAAAGGTCTGCGCGCCATCCTGCAGCACGTGCACGCTGTTGCCCGTGTATAGCGGGCTCTCGGCGATGAGCTGCTCGATGGCAAGCTGACGGTCGAATGCATCGGCGTCCGGCGCCTGGGCCGAGACGCGCGCGAGCACTCTTCGCGCCTGCCGGCGCGAGAGCGGGCCGCGCACCCCGTGCACTTTTATCGCGGTCGTACCCGCGGCTTCCTGGACCAGCTGGTGCTCGTCGACGGTCGGCAGCTGTGCACAGGAGCAAAGTGCGACGAGGACGGCGGCCAGCGTTAAGATGCGCATGCTTCGAGAGGGATCCGCACGAACGGCGCCTGCAGCGAGGCTCTATTGCGGGTCCATCAAGAATCGTTCCCGCGCGCCAGCCCGGCCTCCCTGGCGGCCTCGAGCTCAGGCGACAGGTTGCGCTGCCCGTGCGGCATGACCGCGCCAGCGGCACGGGGGCTCAGAAGGTGAAGGTCACCGCGGCCGTATAGAGTCTTGCGCCGCCTGTATCGGGCATCTGAAAGTGCTCGTACTCCAGTCGGGCGCCGAGCGGTCCCCAGTGCGCCTGGATGCCGGCGCCCCATACGAAGCTGGTGCCGTCGCGATCGAGCGCGAACAGCGTGGCATCGCGTCCCAGCAGGTTTCCGCTCAGCTTCCAGCGGGCGCCGCCCGCCTTCCCGTAAATATCCACGGGCCCGAGGGGCAGCAGTCCCACGCCAAAGACATCGAATGCGCGGGCGGTCGCGTGACTGTTGGGTGAGCCACCGAGAAGAACCCGGCTCTGATGCCCCAGATTGACATAGTTGGCTTCCACCGCGAAGGCCGGGATCGGGCGGAATCCCAGGATCGCCTTGTACGCGTTGTCGTCGATCTTGAAGTCGTAGCCGCTGTTGCCGAATACGTTGTTCACCTCTGCTCTGACATAGCCTGCGCCGAGGTAGAGTCCCGTATCGGCCGCCGTCGCGGGATCGTGAGCGCCCCAGCGGCTCGCCCAGTAGCTCTGATGCTGATTCTGATACTGACCCTGATCCTGGGCTTGGGCGACGCTCATCCCCGATGCAAGCGTGCCGAGGCACAGGCTCATTCCGAGCAGACGCAATGACTGTTGCATTTTCGCATCTCCGTGCCGGGCGCCTCGCGCCCGGCTTGCGAGGCCCGTAGCGAGCAGCGTTCCCGACGCGGCATCGACGACCATGAGTCAAACCAACATCTGCGCCGGGCTACTGCATCTGCCAGCGCAGACCGGCAAAGATTTCGTTCTGCACCCGCACATCGGGCTCGGCGACCGTCGTGAACTTGAGCCAGCGATAGCCGGCGAGCCCCGCGAGCCGCGGTGTGAACTGGACCTGGGCGCCCGCGGTGAAATCGTAGAGGTTGTGCGCGGAGCCGAACGTCAGCACGCCGGGAGAGTAGAACGCGCTGCCGAAAGCGGCGATGCCCCAGCGGGGCAGCAGCACGTAGCGCGCGTCGGCTCCAAAAGCCACCGCGAAGATGTCGGTCTTGTTGATCGCGGAAAGCAGCGCCAGGTAACCTTTCGGTCCGACATCTATGGAGAGCCCGGGAACCAGGTGCAGGTTGGTATGGAACATGAGGGCCGAGGACAGGATGATGTCGCGGTTCTCGGAGAGCAGGAACCCGTAGTCGAGGTCGCTGCCCGATGCTCCGCCGGTCACTGCCCAGGGGGAAGGGCCGAGGTAACGCAGCTGCGCGACGCTGTTTCCGCCTGTTGCTTCGATGTAGGAGCTGGCATCGTTTGGCCGCGGCTCCTGCGCGTGCAGCGCGCCGCCGGCGAGGAGGAAGATGAATCCCAATGCGAGACCGTGTTTCATGACGTTGGCTTCTCCATTCGCCGTCGGCCGGATTGCCGCTGAAGCGAGATCGCCGCAAACGTCGCCAGATTTGTTCCCGCGCGGCGACACCCAGGCTCGGGCGCGAGCCTGGTGTCAACAAACGCGAACACGGACGCGTGTGTTGTTGGCCTGAACTCAATCTCCGCTTGCGGCGCGGGCGCGGCCGGCGTCCCGGGACTCGAGCTCCGCAACCACATGCTCGAGCCGCAGCTCGCGACTCCTGAGGAGGAGCAGCAGGTGATAGAGCAGGTCGGCGGACTCGGCGACCAACTTGTCATCCGTCTCCGCCACCGCCGCCAGCGCCACTTCAAGCCCTTCCTCGCCGACTTTCTGCGCGATGCGCTTCGGCCCCGCGGCGAAGAGCCGCGCGCTGTAGCTGCCCTCGGGTCGATCGGCCAGGCGCTGCGCGATCACCGCCTCGAGGGCGCCGAGAAAAGCCAGCCGGCCGGCGGCAGTGACCGCCGCGTCGCCAAAGCACGTGGCGGTGTTGAGATGACAGACAGGCCCCGCGGGGATGGCGGTGACCAACAGGGCGTCGCGGTCGCAGTCGGTGCGAACCTCGGCGAGCGCCAGCGTATGACCGGATGTCTCCCCTTTCTCCCACAGGCACTGGCGGCTGCGGCTGTAGAAAACGACGCACCGCCGGCTGAGCGTCTCGCGCAGGGCCTCGCGATTCATGTAACCCAACATCAGCACCGCGCCGCTTTGCGCGTGCTGGACGATCGCGGGCAGGAGGCCCGCCGTCTTGTCGAAGTCGAGCGTGGCGATGTCCGCCAGGGCGAGCGGGGCGCCGGGGGTCGTCGTCTCGTTCATATTCGTATCTCGACTCCGGCGTTGCGCAGGGCCTGCTTCAGGTCGGGGATGGCGATCGCGCCGGTATGGAAGACGCTCGCGGCGAGGGCGGCGTCGGCGCCGGCTTCCCGGAACACCGCCGTGAAATGCTCCACCGCGCCCGCGCCGCCCGAGGCGACGAGGGGCACGCGGCAGATGTCGCGGACGGTCCGCAGTTGCCCGATGTCGTACCCACGGCGCACGCCGTCGCTCCCCATGCAGTTGAGGACGATCTCGCCCGCACCGCGCTCCTGTACCTCCCGCACCCAGGCGAGGACGTCGCGGCCCGATTCGCGGGTGCGCTGCGGGTCGCCGGTGAACTGATAGGCGCGGTAGCCGCCGGCGGTGAGCTGACTGTCGATGCCGACGACGACGCATTGCGAGCCGAAGCGGCCGCTCAGCCGTCCGATGAGGTCGGGATCGGCGAGCGCCGGCGAGTTGATCGACACTTTCTCCGCGCCGGCGTTGAGGACTTCCTCGGCGTCGGCCACGGAGCGGATCCCGCCGGCCACACAGAACGGAATGTCGAGCACCCGCGCCACCCGCCGTACCCAGCCGCGATCCACGGAGCGCCCCTCCGGGCTCGCCGTGATGTCGTAGAAGACCAGCTCGTCGGCGCCTTCATCGCGGTAGCGCGCGGCGAGCTCCAGGATGTCGCCCACGACCCGGTGGTCGCGGAAGCGCACACCCTTTACGACCTGGCCGTCGCGGACGTCGAGGCAGGGAATGATGCGTCGGGCGAGCTTGACCACGCTGCCACCGCGGTCGCTCACGTCCAAGCCCTCAGACTCTCGGATGCAATGCGGTCTTCGAGCAAGGCCTTGCCGCTCACAGCGGCGGCAACACCGATTTTTGCGAGCGCCTCGAGGTCGGCCGCATCCCGCACACCACCCGAGGCCTGCCAATCGATACGCGGAAAGCGGGCGACGGCGTCGCGATAGAGGTCGAGATTGGGTCCGGTGAGCGCGCCGTCACGCTCGATGTCGGTGCAGAGAACGTGTCGCACCGCCGCGGCCGGATAAATTGCCAATGCCTCCCAGAGAGGGAGGGCGGTGCCCGTCGTCCAGCCGCGGGTCCGCACCTGCGGGTCGCCATGGCCGTCGTGGCGGACATCGAGCGCCAGGCAGATGCGATCCGCCCCGAACCGACCGGCCCAGCCGATGACTTCGTCCGGCCGTTCCACCGCCGCGCTGCCGATCACCACACGCTCGATGCCGTTCGAGATCAGGTCCTCGATGACCTGCGCGGAGCGGATGCCGCCGCCCACCTGCAGCCTGACGGCACTTTGCCGGGCGAGATCGGCGATGACCTCGCGATTCGCCAGCACGCCGTCCCGCGCTCCGTCGAGGTCCACCACGTGCACCCAGGAGGCGCCCAGTGCCCGGTACTTCTCCAGAAGCTCTCGCGGCGTGTACTCATAGCGGGTCTCCGCGTCGAAGTCTCCCTGGTACAGGCGGACGCAACATCCGCCGCGCAAGTCGATGGCAGGAATCAACAACATCGGCCGGGTGCTCTCCGCATGCTCAATTCAGTCCGAGAAAGTTGCCGAGCAGCCGCGCGCCCGCGGCTGCCGACCGCTCCGGGTGAAACTGCGTTCCCCAGAAGTTGCCGCGTCCGACCACGGCCGAGATCGCGTGCCCGTAATCGACGTGCGCCAGCGTCACGCCGGATGCCTGCACCGCATAGCTGTGCACGAAGTAGAAGTACTCGCCGGGCTCGATGCCGGCGAGCAACGGATCTTCCCGCAGGCCGGTGAGCTGATTCCATCCCATGTGCGGCACGGGCCGCCCCGGGACCGCCTCCAACCGGTCAACCGTCCCCGGAAGAATACCGAGGCACTCCGTCGTTCCCTCCGCCGAGCTCTCGAAGAGCAGCTGCATCCCGAGGCAGATGCCGAGCACGGGCTGGCGCAGCGCCGGCAGCAATTGCGCGACACCCGAGCGGCGCAATCTCTGCATGGCATCCGCTGCCGATCCCACGCCGGGCAGCACGACCCGGGGCGCTGCCGCGATCGCGCCAGCATCGGAGCTCACGCTGACTCGCGCGCCCAACCGCTCCAGCGCGAATTGCAGCGAGGCGAGGTTGGCGCCGCCGCTGTCGATGATCACGGCTTCCATCGGCGTCCTCAGGACAACACTCCCTTGGTGCTCGGCAGCTCATTGCTCTCGCGCCGAAACGCCTGGCGCAGCGCGCGGCCGACGCCCTTGAAGCATGCCTCGATCATGTGATGGCTGTTCTCGCCGGTCACGCTCACGTGCACCGCGGCCCCGAGAGACTCCGCCAGGGAGCGGAAGAAATGCGGCACCAGCTCGGTCGGCAGGCCGCCCACGGCCTGCCGGTTGAATTGCCCGGAAAACTGCGCGAATGGCCGCCCCGACAGGTCGATCGCGACCTGCGCCTGCGCCTCGTCCATCGGCAGGAGGAACCCGTAGCGCGCGATGCCGACCTTGGCCCCGAGTGCCCGCCGGAGCGCTTCCCCGAGCGCCAGCGCGCAATCCTCCACCGTGTGATGCTCGTCGATCTCGAGATCGCCCTTGCATACCAGCTCGAGGGCGAAGCCGCCGTGTTTGGCGAGCTGCTCCAGCATGTGATCGAAGAACCCGATGCCCGTGGCGATGCGTAGCGGAGAGGAATCGTCGAGGTTGACGCGAACCTCGATCTGGGTCTCACGCGTGCGCCGGCCAACCTGTGCACGGCGGGCGCCGAGATTCGCGACGACCGCGGGCCACGTTTCTTCCGCGGTTCCGTTGAGGCGTACCCGCAAGCCGCGTACGCCGAGATTCGCCGCGAACTGAAGGTCCGTGTCGCGGTCGCCGATCACCGCGCTGGCGCAGAGATCCACTGCGCTCGTGCGAACGTACTGCGCCACCAGGCCGGTCTTGGGCTTGCGGCAGTCGCAGCCGTCGCTCTTGAAGTGCGGACAAACGAATACCGCGTCGAACTCGCAGCCCTGTGAGCGCAGCGTCTCGAGAATGAAGTCCTGGGGACCCTCGAAGGCCGCCCGCGGGAAGGAGTCGGTACCGAGACCATCCTGGTTGGTGACCATGACGAGGCGATACCCCCGGCGCGCGAGGTCCGCCAGGGCGGCGAACACGCCCGGCATGAATCGCACTTTCTGCAGCGAGTCGACCTGCTCGTCGGGTGGCTCCTCGATCAGAGTGCCGTCGCGATCGATGAAGAGTGTCGGCGCCGGAGGGGTCATGACCAGGCCTCCAGCAGGCGGCCATTCTGTTCCGGTGTCCCAACGGTAACGCGCAGAGCGCGTCCGAGTCCCGGATATCCGCGCGCGTCGCGAACGAGGAGCCGCGCTTCGCGGCCCCGCGCCAGAGCCTCAGCGGGATCGTCGAATTCCACGAGCACGAAGTTGGC
>Ga0134126_10013428_pt1 | contig 10350 bp, 8 predicted proteins | sample KB31752_FD_96881 | JGI IMG/M metagenome (GOLD analysis project Ga0134126, IMG submission 96881) | Terrestrial soil microbial communities with excess Nitrogen fertilizer from Kellogg Biological Station, Michigan, USA - KB3-175-2 | ecosystem: Environmental > Terrestrial > Soil > Unclassified ...
ACGACGATCATTCGTCAACAACATAGTTAGCATAGTGACTATGCAAGCATCGGATATGCCCGGGATCGACCTTACCCTTCTCGGGCCGCTCGCCGCACTCCTGCGGGAGCGCCACGTCTCCCGCGCCGCCGAGCGCGCGCACATGAGCCAGCCGGCGATGAGCCGCGCGCTCGCGGCACTGCGTCGCGTCTTCGGCGACGAGCTGCTGGTACGGGGCGGGGGCGGGTACCAGCTCACCCCGCGCGCCGAGCGGCTGCAGCGTGACCTCGCCGGCATCCTGCCGCAGCTGGAAAGCCTGTTCGCCGGGACACGCTACAACCCGCTGACCGCTGACCACGCCTTCCGGCTCGCCGGGACCGACTTCGTGCTCTCGGTCATCGGCCCGCCGCTCGTGCGCCGCGTGCTCATCCAGTCGCCCGCGGCCACCCTCCACTTCGGCGGATGGCACGAGCGCACTTACCACGACGCCGAGAGAGGCGTGCTCGATGTCGCGTTCACCGGGGGCGCCGCGCCCCCGCCGCTGCGCTCCGAGCCGCTCTTCGACGACCGCTACGTCTGCGTCATGTCCTCCGGCCACCCGCTCGCCGCCGCCACGCTCACGCTCGGGGACTACCTGGCCTGCGACCACGTCGTCGTCGACGTACTCGCCGGCAGGCAGGGCACCGTCGACACACAGCTCGAGGCGCTCGGTCGCGCCCGGCGCGCGAGCGTCACCGTGTCCTATCACGCCTTCGCCGCCGCCGCGGTCCGCGACACCCGGCTCGTCGCCACCCTGCCCCGGCGGTTCGCCGGCCACCTCACCGCGGACCGCACGCTCGCTGTGACCGGGGCGCCCGAGGAGATCGGCACGCTGAGCTTCGCCATGGCCTGGCACCCCCGCCTGGACGGCGATCCCGCACAGCGATGGCTGCGCGACACCATCCGCGCCGCCGCGCCGACCGGGTGAACGTGAAAGCACAGCCAGGTGTCCACCACGACGGTCGGGATACCGCTCCCGCCGACGTTGTCCGCGCCCGTCCGTGCGCCGCACCGCCCCGGAGTCCCGATCGGACGGGGGGCGGCCCGCAAAACGTCCTCGGACGGCGTCCGCGCTGGTCAACGGCACAAGCCTCGGGTAGGAGGACGTGTTCCGGCTTGACGCGGGCCACGGTGGAGGACGTGACGTTGAGCCGCTCGGCGAGCTGTTCCTGGCTGGACCTGACCGTCTTGCGCCGGGTATCCCGAGGGAGTCCCACCTCGGGCTACCCGGCTGTTGTATTTGCACTCTTCCGGGCTGTCGCGGGGATGGCGTTGTCGATGAGGACGGCGGCGATGGCGGCGGCGGTCGGGAAGGATTCGGCGTTGAGGACCCTGGTGCGGGCCGAGGCGCCGTCGAGGAGCAGGGCGAGTTGCTCGCCGAGCTGTTCGGGGTTGGCGGCGCCGGCCTCGCGGGCGGTTTCGGCGAGCCGCGCGGCGATGGCCTTCTTGTAGTCGCGCGCGTACCGGGATGCGGGATGCTGGGGGTCGTGGAGTTCGACGGACGCCGCGATGTAGGGGCACATGGGCGTGATGTCCTGCGTCCCGGACGCGGGCACCTCGAAGGCGGCGAGGAGCAGCTGGCGGGGCGTGAGGTCGCTGCGGTCGAACACCGCGGCCATGATGCCGGGATCGAATCGGCGCAGGTATTCGGCGACGAGCTCGTCCTTGTCGGCGAAGTGCCGGTAGGCCGTGCGTTTGGACACCTGGGCTACCGCGCAGAGCTGGTCCATGCCGGTGCGGTTGATGCCCTGATCGCGGAACAGTTGCTGTGACGCGCTAAGGATGCGCCCTGTTTGCCGAGGCGCTCACCCTGGCCGGCCAGCTCGCCGCCCACGCCGGCACCCCGGCAGCGGCCTCCGGCCAATGAAAGAAAGGGCACCCCGATGAACCAGGACTGCGCCAGGTCATCCACGACCACGTGGCCCAGAACACCGCCGGCTCCCCGCTGGCGTCCGCTCCGGGATCATGGACGGCGGCACCGCCGCGCACCTGTTCACCATGCTCGCCAGCACCGCCCTGGCTTACCAGGTGGAAACCGGAGCCGAGCTGGCCGACCCCTGCCATCGCTGGCCGCCGCCTCCGAGCCGCCGGTTGCAGCCGACTGCAATGAAGTCCCCAGGCTGCTGGCGGCGCTTGCGAGGGTCCCGGCTGATGCGCCAGGCCTGCATCGCCGGGCGGGTGCGGTGCTTCAGAAGGGGTTGGTGGGTGTGGGGTGCTGGATCGCGTCGATCTGTTCGAGCTGGGCGACGGTCTGGCGGATCTGCTCCAGGTAGGCAGTGCAGCCGTCGCAGGCGTTCAGGTGATCGTCGATGCTGGCTCGCCAACCGGGCGCCAGGTCTCCGTCGAGGTAGTCACTGACCAGTCGGACGAGGTCGCGGCAGGCGAGGTCATCCGGCGGCGGGGTCAGCAGTGGGCGCGGGTCGTCGCTGAGGGTCTCGTCACCGGTCGCCGCGTCCAAGGCCTCGAGGGCCTCGACTTCGGCCGGGGTGGCCTGGGCGGCGCGGGTGGACAGGATCAGCAACGCGGCGAGGGCGGCGCTGGTGCCGACGATGATCCACCCGGCCGTATACACGCCGTGGCTGCGGGCCAGGGCGCCGAAGCCGAGTGAGAACGGCAGGAACAGCATCCAGGAGAACGTGCCGGCGCCCGAAGAGACACCGGCCCGGATGTGGGACGGGACGGCGTCGTGCAGCAGTCGCCCGGCGTGGATCCCGGTCACCGCAAGGGTCAGTTGCAGCACGGTTTGGGCTGCCGCGACCGCGACCACCGCGTGGCTGGTGGCCAGCAGGACAGGCGTGCCGACAAGGACCGCGGCGACTGCGAAGGCGGTGGAACGGCGGCCGAGGCGCAGCCGGGCGGCGAGGTAGCCGCCGGCGCCCAGGGTCGCGACGAGTAGCGCCCAGTAGGGTCCGAACGCGGCGGCGGGGGCGTGCAGGGCGACCAGCCATAGCGGCCCGAACTCGAAGATCGCCTGGGACAGCAGGGCGGTGAGCGCAGCGAGCAGGAGCACCCGGCGCACGCTGGGGATCCGGGTCATGGCGTCGAACGTGGTGGCGACGTGACGGCGGAGCGCGAGTGGCTCGGCGGCGCGGTGCAGGCGCGGCTCTCTGAAGCGGCTGAACGCGATGATCGAGGCGAGCACGAACGGGATGGTGAGAAAGTAGGTCAGCCGCGGCGATGTCCAGCCGGCGAGCAGGCCGCCGACCAGCGCACTGGTGGTGAACGCGGCGCTCTCGACGACGCGTACCCGCCCGATCCACCGCTCGTACGCATCGGCCGAGCCGGTCTCCTCGATCACCGTGTCGTAGACGACGCTGTCAACGGTGCCGGAGTTCATCGCGAAGTAGACCCCGAGGATCAGTGCGGCGACGATGTAGGTCGCGACGTTGTGGCTCAGCCCGCCGACCAGGGCACTGGCCGCGGCCGCGGCGCTGGAGATGATCAGGATGCCCGAGCGGCTCCACCGATCGGCGAGGATGCCAGAGGGCACTTCGAGCAGCGGGACGACGGCGGCGTAGGCGGCTGCCATGACCGCGATCGCGGCGGCGTCGAAACCGATCTGGGTCTGGAACAGCTTCTCAACCGGAACCCACAGCATGAAACCCTGCAGCCCAGCGCCGGCCTGCAGCGGGCGCAACCGCCGCGCCAGGCCGCCCGGACGCGGCTCGTGGCCGGGTGCCGCGCTCACCGGGGACGGTCCGTCCGTGCCCGGTCAAGCTCGTCTCGCACCGCGGCCCGGGCGCGGGCGAGGATGTCGCGCACCTGCTTCACGGTGAGGCCAAGGTCCGCGGCCACCTGCTGGTCGGCGCAGCGCGCAAGGTCACGCGCCAAGACGACGCGCCGCCACAGTGCCGGCAGCCCGGCAAGCGCAGCCTCTGCCGCCGCGTGGTGCTGGGTCGTTCGCGCATCCGCACCAGGTTCGCCGGCCGGAGCACTCGGCCAGGGTTCGGGGAACCGGCGCCAGTGCCCGGGGTAGGGCTCGTTCGTGCCCTGGAAGGCGGCGTCGGGCACAAGGGGTTCGGCCCGGAACCCGTGCGCCCACGCGGCGGCCAGCCAGTTCTTCCTCATGACCGCACCACGTTGGACGAGGGTGTCGCGTCCGGGCCGGTTGTGTCGGGGAAGGAGTGGTGTTCGTGGGCCACGATCCAGCGCCCGTTAGTCTTGCGGAGGCCGAGAGTCAGCCGCAGCCGCCGCTCCGGGGCACGAGCAAGCTCGGTCGCCGTTCCGCAGCGCAGCAGCGCGTAGGCGAAGGCGACCTCGGTGCCGGCCGTGACAACCAGCGACTCCATCTCGAACACCGCTCCGCTGGCCTGCCACTCGAAGAACGGCGGCCAGGTGGCGCGGTAGGCGTCGATCCCCCGTACCCCCTGATCGGGAGGCGGCACGTCGAACATGACGATGTCCGGTGCGTGGTCTGCCAGCACGGTGGCCAGGTCGCCGTCGTGCGCGGCGATCGCCCAAGCCTCGATCAGCGCCCGGATCTCCTGCTCGTCGCTCATGCGTTCCTCCTCGTGCGGTGGTGTCACAGATGGAACCCGCGCTGATCGGCAAACTCATCGGGCAGGGCAAGATAGATCCTGTGAGCGCATCGCCCGACGTCCTCGACGCCGCGCGGTCGGGCGACGCCGAGGCCTTCGAACGGCTGGTCGGCCCGTACCGTGGCGAGCTGCTGGCGCACTGCTACCGGATGCTCGGATCTTTCCACGACGCCGAGGACGCGGTGCAGGAGTCCCTCGTCCGCGCGTGGCGCAGTGTCGGCGGGCTCGACGATCGCGGCTTCGTCCGAGCCTGGCTGTACAAGATCGCGACGAACCGCTGCCTGACTACCCTCGAGCGGAACAGCCGTCGCGAGCTGCCCTTCGACGTCCTGCCTGGAACGCCCGACACGGAGATCAGCTGGCTCGAGCCCTACCCCGGCCAGTCACCAGAGACGACCTACCTTGCGCGGGAAAGCGTCGAGCTCGCCTTCGTCGCCGCCTTGCAGCGCCTGTCTGCCCTCCAACGGGCCGTGCTGATCCTGCGCGAGGTGCTTGGGTTCTCCGCCGCCGAGGTCGCCGGCCAGCTCGATACCTCCACCGCCTCGGTGAACAGCGCGCTGCAGCGGGCGCGCAAGGTCATCGACATCAGCGGCGTCACTCAGCAGAGCGTCCTTCGCGACCTCGGCCCGGACGGCGCGGAGGAGATCGTCACTCGCTGGATCAACGCGTGGCAAGCCGGCGACGTCGACGCGATCGTCACCATGCTCACCGACGACGCCCGGTACTCGATGCCTCCACTGCACGAGTGGTACCACGGACCCGATGCCATCCGAGTGTTCCTCACCGAAGGACCGCTACGGTCGCGGTGGCGGTTCCTACCGACATCGGCAAACGGCCAGCTCGCATTCGGCACCTACCTGTGGGACGACGACGCAGGCGCTTACCTACCGGGCGGGCTCGACGTCCTAACGATCCACAACGGGCGAGTGGCCCAGATCGTCGCGTTCCTGTCCGCCGACCTCACCAAGTACGGCCTGCCCGCGAGCCTGCCGGCCTGAGGCGGCTGCGGAGTTACCCAGGCGCGCACCTGCCTAAGGTCCACCGCGCCCTGAGCGGCCTGAGCTGCGCGCAGGGCCGGGCGGCGGTCAGGCGGCTGGGCGCAGGCCGTCGAGCAGGACAGCGAGGTAGGCGTCGGCGAGGTCTTGCGAAGGGGGCTGGACGCGCGTGATGGCATGGGCGGTCTCGGTGATGAGCGTGGTGATGACGGGGAGGTCGAGGTCGGTGCGGATCGCGCCGTCGCGCCGCGCGCCGGCGATCATCTCCTCCACGGCCGCGGCTAGGTCGGCGTGCAGGGCGCTGGTGGCGGGCAGGTCCAGGTCGTCCAGGTTGTCGCTGACGGCATAGTGGGCGGCCTGGAAGGCGATTAGTTCCTGCAGGAACGTGCTCAATGCCTCGTAGGGCGTGGTCTGGGTGAGCAGGTCGCGGGCGCGCTGGACGACCGGTTCGAGCAGGCGGGACACGGCGGCGTCCAGGAGGGCGTCCTTGCCGCCGAAGGCGCGCACCACGGTGGCGGCACCCAGGCCCGCTTTCCTGGCGATGGCCTCCACGGTGAGGGGCGCGTTCGGTCCGGCCAGCAGTGCCGTGGCCGCGTCCAAGGCGAGCTGGCGGTTGCGGACGGCATCGGCGCGGCTTCTGGTACCGGCGGAAGTTGACAACTGGAATGCTCATTCCACATAATCAAATGGAACCTACGTTTCACTTAAGTCTAGCGCGAGGAGCCTTGCCAGTGAACGAGCGGATCCTGATCTGCGGAGCGAGCATCGCCGGCCTGACGCTGGCTCACTGGCTGGCCCGGCACGGATTCCGGCCCGTCGTCGTCGAGCGCGCCGCCGCGCTGCGCACTGGCGGAAACGGGGTGGACGTGCGCGGCCAGGCCGGCGAGGTGGCGGAGCGGATGGGGATCATGCCGCAGGTGCGCGCGCTGACCGCCGACGTGCGCGGCATCAAGTTCGTGGACGCCGCGGACCGGGCCGTGGCCCGCGTCGACATGCGAGCCCTAGACCCCGACTCGGTGGAGATCATGCGCGGCGACCTGGTGGCGCTGCTGCGCGAGGTGACCGGCGCGGAGATCCTGTTCGGCGACTCCATCCGGGGCCTGGAGCAGGACGACGACGGGGTGACCGTCACCTTCGAGAAGTCGCCCGAGCGTCGCTTCGACATCGTCGCCGGCGCCGACGGCATGCACTCGCACGTGCGGCGGCTGGCCTTCGGGACGGAGGGCGAGTTCATCCGGCACAAGGACCACTACTTCGCCTTCGCCAACGCCGACGCCGCGCTCGGCGAGGACCGCTGGGTCACGATGTTCAACACGCCGAGCCGCATGGCCGGGATCTACCGGTCGGGAAACCACCCCCAGGCCAAGGCGTACCTCGCCTTCCGCTCCGCGCCCCTAGCCTACGACCACCGGAACGTGTCCGAGCACAGGCGGCTGGTGAGCGACGCGTTCGCGGACCAGGCGTCCTGGCGGACCAGGGAACTGCTCGACTCGGCCCTGGCCGACCCCGACTTCTACTTCGACGCCTGCGCGCAGGTGCACATGACGTCCTGGTCCGCCGGCCGCGTCGTGCTGGTCGGCGACGCCGCTTGGTGCCCCTCCCCGGCCTCGGGCGCGGGCGCCGAGCTGGCCATGGTCGGCGCCTACCGGCTGGCCGGGGAACTCGCCGCCGGCGGCGGCCACCGGGCCGCCTTCGCCCGCTACGACGCTGTCCTCCGGCCGCTGGTCGCCGCCAGGCAGCAGATCGGCCCGAACCTCCGCCTCATGGTGCCCAGGACCGATACCGGCCGGCGCGTCCGCAACGCCCTGGCCCGCCTGCCGCTGATTAAGGCCGCCAGCGCGGCAGAACGCCGCATCCAGACCAGGAACGCCCGTCCACTGCCGGAATACGCCGCTGCCCGGTAGGAGCTGCCCGGCCGCACTCGCGGCGGAAGACACGACCGGGCGCAACGCCGCCTTGGCGGCGCGCGTCGGCTGTTCCGCTGTTCCGCAAGCAGCGCTACGACGCCATCACCATCGAGCAGACCATGGCCGCCTCCGACGTCTCCGAGACCATAGCGACCATCGGCCCAGCCCGCGAGGACTCGCGGTGAACGATCGCCGTCGGGCAGTGGCCGCCGAGCATCGTGTCGTCCGCCACCAGGCGTCCGCGCCCCGACGTCTCCGTGATTGCAGTGCTTGCTGTTTGCGGACTGGGCGAGTGATTCCAGCGCGGGGCGGACGTCGCGGGCGAAGCGCTGTCCGTAGGCGGTCAGCGCGAGCCGCCCGTCTGGTCCGGTGCGCAGCAGTGCGGTGCCGACGACGGCCTCGAGCTGCCGGACCTGGCCGGTGAGGAGGGCGGTCCTGATGCCGAGCTGGCGGGCTGCGTGCTGGAGGCTGGGCTGGTCGGGGAGGGTGAGGAGCCTGCGGATGCGCTGCTCGGCGCGTGGGTGGGTGAAGACGTTCCAGACGTCCGCGGTGAACGCGGCGGGTCCGCCGAGGGCGGCGAGTGGGTGGGTGCAGGTCTTCGGGGCTGATGTCGTCAGGGTCTGGGCCGGGCGAGGTGATGCCGGAGGCCCAGTCGAACGGGGGTTCCCAGGTGACGGGCTCGGTGACTTCGGCGTGGTCGAGGTGGCGGCGCTCTGCCTAGGTCGTGGGGTGGGTGAGGAAGTAGCGCTGGCGGCGCCAGCTGTCGGTGTCGAGCCGCGCCCTTGGCGGCAGCGACGGCGAGGACCTCTTCGGGCAAGAAGGAAGGCCCGCAGCGGCCACCGAGGCTGAGGCGGCAGGCCATAGACTCCGGCGGGACGTCGCAATCACGGGAGGCGTGACGGTGGGCGAGCTTTCCGGGGTCGGCCGTTACGAGCGCTGCGGCCAGGGGCCGCCCGTGGTGATCTTGAGCAACCCGCAGGCCGACCCCGCCTGGTGGGCCGCACCCTTCACCGCTGGCCTGGCCAGCGCCGGGTATGAGGCCATCTCCTTCGTGCACGCCGGCCCTTCGTGGGCTCCCGACGGGGTGGTTCGCGACGTCGCCGCGTTCATCGAGCACGCTGCGGCCGAGCCCGTCCGGCTGCTGGGCTGGTCTCAGGGAGCAGCCATCGCCCAGGAGACGGCCCTGCTGCGCCCGGACCTGGTGAGGGCCGCCGCGCTGATCGCCACCTACGGGCGGCAGAGCATCATGGACCGCATCCTGCAAGACGCCTGGCAGGCCCTGGACGCCGCCGGCCCCGAGCTGGACCCGGTACGCACGGCGCTGCTGCTGACCAGCTACCCGCCCCGGCAGCTCGGCGACGACCGCCACACCGCGGAAATAGCGGCAGGGGCAGCCCGCCACGCCACCCGGCGCACGGCAGACCCCGGGCCCCGCCAGCGCGCCGCCGCGTTCATCACCGCCTACCAGGACCGCCTGACCGCACTGGCCGCCGTTACCGTGCCCTGCCTAGTGGTGGGATTCGCCGACGACGCAGACACCTTCGCCGCCCGCGCCCGCGAGGTCGCCCGCGCCATCCCCGCCAGCGAGTACCTCGAGCTTCCCGGCACCGGGCACCTCACACCCGTCACCAACCCCGAACTGATCATCGGCCCAGTCCTCGACTTCTACCGCCGGACAGACACCCGCCACTAACCCGGCCGGGCACACCGCGAACAGCAAACTGCGGTCACAACTCGGATCTGGCCCCAATTTCGTGAAGTGGCGGGTCGTGCTCTGCCGGCCGTATCCGCGGTTGCTGCAAATTTGCAGACTCCGGGACCGATGACGCCGCCGGGGAGCCGGCCACGCGCCTTGAGGAGAACCCCAGAGGCGCATCGCAGGTGCACCTTTTTGAGTGGCCTGAACTGACGCCTGCGGCAGGCTGTCCCGGCCGGAAGGGGCGTGACCGCACGGGCGGCGAGGCCAGTCTGGCGCAACTGCCAGACGGGGGAAGGTTGCTACGGCAAGGCCTGCGCTGGCATGCCGAGGCGAAAGCCCGGAACCCGGCAAACTCTGGTGGACGGCGCAGTATCCGCGCCGGTCAGCATCCGGAAACTGGCCCCTCTTGCCTGCTGCTACGGCGACAGTCGTTCGGTGATCCAGCCGGTGCCCTGCGGGCGGTAGCGAATCCGGTCGTGCAGGCCGTCCGGTGCCTCCTGCCAGAACTCGACGCGGGACGGCAGCACCCGGAAGCCGCCCCAGCGGGGCGGCCGGGGAAGGCCGGTTCCATCCGGATGACGCCGCGCGATGTCCCCGGCCTGCTCTTCCAAGGCCGCCCGGCTGGCGAGGACGCGGCTTTGCCGGGAAGCGGCCGCGCTGAGCCGGGCGGTGGGGGTACGGCTGCTCCAGTACTCGTCGGCTTCGGCCTTGCTGACCCGCTCCGTCGAGCCGACCACCCGTACCTGGCGGTGCGCCGGCTCAAGCCAGTGCAGAACCGCAGCCGCCTGCGGATTCGCCGCCAGCTCGGCACCCTTGTCGCTGTCGCAGTCGGTGAAGAAAACCAGCCCGCCCCGCAGGCCGCGTAGCACCACCAGGCGGGCCGACGGGACGCCCTCGCTAGTCGCAGTGGCCAGGGTCATAGCTTCGGGCATCGGCTGGCCGGCCGCCCGGGCCTCATCCAGCCACAAAGACAGCTGGCGCAGCGGGTCGGCGTCGAGGTCCGTGACATCCACCCGTCCAGTGTCGCCTCTCGTGGGTACGGGATGCAGGCCGGCCGCCCTGACCCGGGGTCTGCCCGCCCGCGGCGGCATGACACCCGCACACGACAAGCGCATGAAAGCGCGAGAGATCCGCCTGATTGAGACTTCTAGGTACAACGCTCCGGTGTTGGCCTTGGATGGAGATTGAGCCTG
>Ga0134126_10013429_pt1 | contig 10350 bp, 4 predicted proteins | sample KB31752_FD_96881 | JGI IMG/M metagenome (GOLD analysis project Ga0134126, IMG submission 96881) | Terrestrial soil microbial communities with excess Nitrogen fertilizer from Kellogg Biological Station, Michigan, USA - KB3-175-2 | ecosystem: Environmental > Terrestrial > Soil > Unclassified ...
GCTTTTTTCAGTGCGGCCGAGTCTTCCTGCGGGCTGGGCTGCGGCGAGACGACGATCTGACGATACGTGACGTTGGCCGGCAGCTTGGGAATCTGTCCCTTGGTCGCCTGGAAGAACGAGTCGACCTCGGCTTCGGACACCGGGGCGTTGGTGAGCTTGCCGTCCCCGCGCAATTTCTCGAACAGTTTCTGTTGCAGAGCTTCGCGGCGTGCCTTGTCGAGCAGGAAGCGGCGGAATTCATCGGGCGTCGAGAACCCCGACAATTTGAGCTGCTTGCGGAACTCATCTTCGCTCGTGAAGCGGCCGCGCACCTGCTGGAACCGCTGGTCGACCTCGGTCGCGAGATCGTTGTCGCTCACGTCGATTTTCTGGACGTGGGCCTGCTGGACCAACAACTCTTCGTCGATGATCTGCGACAGCATGTCGTGGATCATGAGCGCCTGGCCCGCCGAGTCGGTGGGGAGCTGTGCGCCCTGTGCGCGCGCGGCGTTGATCGCGTCTTCGATGTCGCTGCGCAGAACCGGCTGGTCACCGACAATCGCAACGACGCCGTCGATCGGAACGATGGTACCGGGCGGCGGAAGCGGTTGGTTCGCGGACCGTGCCGTGGTGTCCGGCGCCGCGGTGGAAACGGGCGCAGCCGACGTGTCACGCACGGCGGCCGTATCGCGCACCGCGGCCGTGTCGCGAGCGGTGGTGGTATCACGCGCCGTGACCGTGTCGTGCTTTGTCGTCGAGTCCTGCGCCGCGAGCGGCGCCGACCCGAGCAAGGCCGCCGAAATGACGGCGGCCGAGAGACGCAATATCCTCATAGCTCGTGCTACCCGCGTCGCAGGATACAGGGTCCGCTCACGGCTTCTTGCCGCTATCCGACTTGGCCGGCGCAGGCGGCGCTCCCATCGGGACCTCGGAGGGCGGGCGGTTCTTCGCGGCAACGGAATCGTTCTTGGCCTTCTCCCTGGCAGCCTGATCCGCGGCCGTGGCGAGCGCGGCATCGTTCACTTTCCACGAATACTTGGCGCGGAGCAGCTCTTCGATCGGAGGCGGCACGGCGACGTACGACGCCTGCTGCGACATCAGCTTGTCGAGATACTGGTCGGCGCGCGTGGCGGCGATGCGCTCGCGCTCGGCGGGCGTCTTGCCGCTGTCGGCGAGCGACTTGGGCGCCACGCCTAACCGATCCCAGAGCGCGCTCACGGCTTGCGAGAGTCGCGAGTGCATCTCGGCGAGCTCGGTGGAGTCGAGCTGCACGTTGGCGCTGTCGGCCTCGTGCAGCACGAGCTCGTTGCGCTCGACGTTCTTGACGAACTCGCTGACCTGGCTGTCGGGCGCCTGCTTGAGGCCCATCTCGATCTGCGCCTTCTGCGGATAGGCATCGATCCACTTCACCATCCGGCCTAACGTCAGAGGGCCGGCGGTCGACGTCGCGATGACGACGTCGTCGTTGGAATGCGCATCGAGATTTTTGGACGCGTCGCGCAGGACGCTGAGCGCGTTGTCGCGCACCTTCACGTTGCCGGCGGCCTCGAGGTTGACGATCCACGCGCTATCGGCATGGCGCGTCGCGTCGGCGTTCACCTCGCGGCCGAAGTCATCCTTGACCTCGGGGAACGTGGAGCGGCGAATGATGTGGTAGCCGAACTGCGTCTCGACGACCGGCGAGATTTCACCGGGTTTGAGCGCGAGCACCGCCGCCTCGAAGGGCTTCACCATCATGCCTTTCGGAAAGAGGCCGAGGCTTCCGCCGCGGGCGGCCGAGCTCGGATCCTGGCTGTTCTTGCGCGCGAGGTCGGCGAAGTTCTGATCGGTGACCTCGCGGCGCAGCGCTTCGGCGCGTTTGCGGACGGAATCCTTGACGGTTTGGCTTGCGTTAGCCGGCACCGTGAGGAGGATGTGGCTCGCGGCCAGCATTTCGCCTTGCGCGTAGCGTTGGGCGAGGTTGCTGGTGTCGATGCCCGTGTACGTCTTGGCGTGCTGGTCGTGCCACTTGCTCATGCGCTCCTGCGCAATGACCGACCAGAGCGCCTGATCGACGAGCTTGGGATCGGTGAGCGAATCGGAGTGGGCCGCGGCGTCGCCCAACAACTGATAGTCGACCCAGAGGTTCGTGATCGCGGTGGCGATCTCATGATTGGGCGGAACCTTGGCTTGCGCGAGGAGCGAGCCCAACCGTTGGACCGACAGCTCCTGCGTCCCCGCTTTGGCGGCGACGTCGACATGAGCGGTCATGGCGTCCTTGAAACCCTCGCACGCGATCAGTACCAGGGCAGCGGAAGCAAGCGGCAAGAATTTCAATGTCATCGGAATGGAGAATGAGTGTTGGGCCTGCTGGAGGCGCAGGATGACGACGTGTCGGTGATCAGTGACGCGCGGACGAGACGAAACGGCCGCTGAACATAGAAACAGCGCGAGCGGAGCGCCTAACGATCCCCCACTCACGCCATCGGCCCATCCCTTCGCGATCGCCGCGAGGCATCGCGGGCCCGGCCCAACCGCCGCGTTACACGGTAGTCAGGCTCTTCAGTGCCGCGACGAGCCCGGATAACAAATCACCGCCGCCCAGCCGCGAAATCTTGAGGGACAGCGGTTGCGTACGCCGTACTTCGGCCTGGAATTGCACGTCGCGAAACGCCGCCGTGAGTCCCTTGAGGCGCGGCATCGCGTCAGCCCGAAAGGTAACACGCGCCTCGTCGCCGCGCACCAGTATGCCTTCGATGCCGAGCTTGCCTCCCAGAATCCTGAGGAGGGCGCTCGAGAGGAAGGCTGTTGCGGGCGCCGGCAGGGGGCCAAAGCGATCGCGCAGCTCGGCGCGCAACGCCTCGACCTCGGCGGCGTCGGTCATCTGCGCCAGTCTGCGGTACACGTCGAGCTTGGCGTCGGGCATCGGGACGTAATCGTCCGGCACGTACGTGGCCAGATCCATCGACACGTCGGCCGGCAACAGCTTGGGCCCGCCGTCGCCGCGCACGAGACGCTTCACCGTCTCGTCCAACATGCGCAGATACATCTCGAATCCGACCGCCTGCGCGAACCCCGACTGCTCGGGCCCCAACAGGTTGCCCGCGCCGCGCATCTCGAGATCCTTGAGCGCGATCTGATAGCCGGCGCCGAGCTCCGTGTGATGCTCGAGCACTTGGAGGCGGCGCTCGGCTTCGGGATCGACGTTGTCGGGCACGAGCAGATAACAGTAGGCGCGCCGGTGCGACCGCCCAACGCGACCGCGCAACTGATACAGTTGGGCGAGCCCGAAGTAGTCGGCGCGGTTGACGAACATTGTATTGGCATTCGATACGTCGAGTCCCGACTCGACGATCATCGTTGACACGAGCACGTCCACTTCGCCGGAAACGAAACGCCGCATCACGTCTTCCAGATCGCGTTCGCGCATCTGACCATGTGCGACGGCCACGCGGGAGCGCGGCACGAGACGCTGGATGTGATCGGCCACTCCCTGGATGGTCTCGATGCGATTGTGGACGAAGAACACCTGGCCGCCGCGATCGATTTCGCGCGCGATCCCTTCCTCGATCAATCCGTCGTCCCACGGCTCGACGAACGTCAACACCGGCGAGCGGTCGCGCGGCGCGGTTTGAATGAGGGTGACGTCGCGGAGACCGGCCAACGATTGATGCAGCGTGCGCGGAATCGGCGTCGCGGTGAGCGTGAGGACGTCGGTCTCGAGCTTGAGCTGTTTGAGCCGTTCCTTGTGCTTCACGCCGAAGCGGTGCTCCTCGTCGATGACGAGGAGGCCCAAGTCCTTGAACGCGACGTCCGGACTCAGGAGGCGGTGGGTGCCAATAATGATGTCGACCTTCCCTTCGCCTAACGCAGCCAGCACCGCCGCCTGCTCCTTGGCCGTTTGGAAGCGGCTCAGCGTTTCGATGCGCACGGGAAAATCCGCCAGGCGTTCGCTGAACGTGCGCCCGTGCTGCTCGGCCAGAATGGTCGTCGGCACGAGCACCGCCGCCTGGCGGCCCGATTGCACCGCCTTGAAGGCCCCGCGCACCGCGACTTCCGTCTTGCCGTAGCCGACATCGCCGACGAGCAGGCGGTCCATGGGCCGGGGACTTTCCATGTCGCGTTTGACGTGCTCGGTGGCCGTCCGTTGGTCGGGCGTGTCCTCGAACAGGAACGATGACTCGAGCTGGCGCTGCCACGTGTTGTCCGGGAGCGCGCTCTGCTTGGTGGCGGTGCGGCGGCGCGCGTAGAGATCGAGCAGCTCCATCGCCATCTCCTGCAGTGCCGCGCGTGTCTTGTCGCGTTGGTGTGCCCAACGCTTTCCGCCTAACTTGTGCAGCTTGGGCGGCGCGACGTCGTCGCCCGACTCGCCGCCCGAGCGATAGCGCTCGATCTGGTCGATGCGATAGAGCGGGACGTTGAGCCGGTCGCCGCCTTCGTACTCGATCACCGCCGCCTCGATCGTGCTCTCCTTGACGAACACTTGCTCGATGCCGCGATAGATGCCGATGCCGTGCTCGAGGTGCACCACGTAGTCGCCCGGCTTGAGGCCGTTGAGCGTCTCGAGCGGCGCGCCGGTGGCGTAGCGGCGCTGGCGCCGGATGCGGCGCTCGCGGCGGAAGATCTCGTGGTCCGTTAGGACACGAAGCCCTTCGGTGTGGCTCGACGGGGGAATCACGAACCCGCCGTTCACGACACCCACGGCGAGGGCCGCGCCGCTGGCCGACCATCCGGCTTCGTCGAGCAGCTCCTCGAGGCGTTCCGCCTGGCCGATGTTGTCGCACAGAATGACGGTCGGCGTGCCGTCGTCGACAATCCGGCGCAGGCGCTTGATGTCGCGGTCCACCGCTTCGGGCGGCCGCACCGGGAACACGACCTCCGGCTCGTTAGGCGCGGGCTCGCCGGCCGGCGTCTGCGGCACCAGGGACACGACGCCGAGCCGCGACATCGAGGTGGCGGCGTCATCGGGCGATTGGAAGAGCGCATCGCGCGCCGGCGCGTCTTCGCCGCGGCGCCGCGCGAGCTCGATGTGGTGGCGCGCTTCCTCCCACGTGCGGCGCATCTCGGCATCCACGTGCGCGTGCGCGGGGACGACGAGCACCGTGTCCGGCGGCACCAGGTCGAGCAGCGATCCGTGCTCGGCCGACTCCGCGCGCTCGCTCGGCCGGGCGTCCACGGGGAGGACGAGCGCGAGGTCGGCATCGCGGGTCGAGCGTTGCGTGAGGATGTCGAAGTGGCGCAGCGACGTGATTTCATCGCCCCAGAGCTCGAGGCGCACCGGGTTCGCCATCCCGAAACTGTAGATGTCGACGATGCCGCCGCGGACGCTGAACTGCGCCACGTCGTCCACCAGGTCCACGCGCTCGAAGCCCACCTGCTCGAGGTGGCTCACGAGGTCCTCGAGGCGGCGCACGTCGCCTAACCGGAGCTCCAGGCGCGCCGAGCGGACGACGTCGGGGAGGCGCGTGCGCTCGAGCACCGCGCGGGCGGTGGTGATGAGCGTGCGCACCGCGCCGCGCGCGACGCGCTCGAGCGTCTCGACGCGCTCGCCGGCCACCTCGAGGTGCGGCTCGACCTCGCCGAATCCCTCGCGCGGCGGGTAGAGCGCGGTGGCGTCGTCGTCCTGCAGCACCGTGAGATCGGCCAGCCAGCGTTCGGCTTCGGGCAGCGACTCGGCGACCACCACCAGGAAGCGGCGCTGGCCCAGCCGCCTGCCTAACGCGGCGACGAGCGCGGCGTCGCTCGACCCCGGCAGGCCGCCGACGGTGAGGCGGCCGCCGGGGGACGGCACCGTGGCGGCGAGTCGCGTGAACGCCGGCAGCGCGTCGATCGCGTCGAGTAAGCGGGGCAGCGGCATCAGGCGGCGTTCCGGGTGCCGCGGACCATCGCCGATTCCGCAACCAGCGCGACGACCGCGGCCGCCAGCAGGGGCGCGACCAGAGGGCGGCGCGGCGCCGTGGCGAACACCGCCGACGCGAAGCGCGCGCCATCGTCGGTCGTCGTCACGCGACGGCCGCGCAGTCGAGCGGCGAGCGCCGCGTCATCCAACCGGTGCAAATCGGACTCGAATGGTTCGGGATTCACCACCAGCGCGCCCACACGCGTGGCGCCGTGGAGATAGAAGTAGGCGCCGGGACGCGCGGGCGCGGCGAGCGAGTCATCGGGAAGCGGGGTGCGATCGCCATCGGGAAGCTCGAGCGCGTCGGCGCCCGCGGGCCGGGCGACGAACGCGCCCGGCGTGGCGTTGGTCACCAGGCCGGCGTCGGCGCTCAGGCGCTGCGACAGCACGTCGCCTAACCACGGCACGAACGCCGCGCGCACCGGGAAGGTGGTGGCGTCGGGCGACAGGGGCGACGCGATGAGCACGTAGCCCGGACCGCTGACGATCCACGGTTCGCCCGCCGCCGTCGCGAGCGTGTCGGGCCGGGTGCCGGGTTGCGGTGCGAGCGGGTAGCGCAGCGTGGCGGTCACGTCCGAGAGCGGGACGGGCGCGTTCGCGGCGCCGCGCACCGATGTCTCGCCATGGCGCGCCGCGCCCAACCGCCACGGGATGCCTAACCGTTCGAGCGCGCGGTTGGCCGCGCCTAACTTGACCGGATCCGCCGGCGCGATGAGCAGCGCCGGCAGTGCCGTCACCTCGTCGGCCGAGGCAAGCGTGATGTCGCCGCCGGCGCGCGCGCGGCCGCCCTGCACCAGGGCGTCGAGCGCGCCCGCGGCGAACGGACCGGCGGACGCTGCCACGCGCACCGCCGGCGCGGGGCCGATCCACGTCGCGAACCAGCGGACGTCGTCGCCGCGCAGCTCGTCGGGTTCGAGCTCCACCGAGCCGGTGGTCCACCCGCGCTCCGGCGGCGCCGCACGCACGAGCACCGGCTCGTCGCGCGTGACGGTGCCGCGCGCCAGCGTGCGGCCCTCGAGGGTGATGCGGTACGTGGCCGAATCGGGCGTCATCACGCGCGCCTGGATGGCGCCGCCCGGCGTCCACCGCACCGGCTGCGCGCGCGCGTCCACCACCGCCCGGTTAGGCGGCGCGTCTCCGCGCGGCCGGTAGGCAAACACCGTCACCGCGCCTAACGACACCGGCTCGGGCCACGCCGCCGCCTGGCCGTCCGTCACCACCGCCACCTCGCGCTCCGGCAGCGCGGCGCTCGCGGCCAGCGTGCTCGCGCGCGCGGCCGCATCCTCCACGTCGCCCGCGCCGGCCAACGGCTCGGTGCGCGCGATGTCATCGAGAATCGCCGCGCGCGATCCGCCCCGCACCACCCCGTCGGCCGTGATCAACCACACGCGATCGTCCGGCGACACGCCGCGCACCACCTGCGCGGCCCGCGCGCGCAGATCGTCCAGCACCGGATGGCCCGCGACGATCACCGACGTGCTGAGCGAGTTGTCCAACACCACGGCCAGCGCCGTGGGCGCGTGGCCCGCACCCGACACGCGCAGCACCGGACGCGCCGCGGCCGCCGCCACCAGCACCACGATCGCCATCCGCAACAGCATCAGGAGAAGATTGCGCAGCCGGAGCTTTCGGCTGTGCTCGCGCTCCGCCCGCGCCAGATATCGCACCGCGGGAAACTCGACGCGCGCGCCGATGCGCCGCCTCAGGAGATGCAGCAGCAGCGGAACGGCGGCGGCCGCCCCGGCCACGAGCCACAACGGCGAGAGAAAATCGATCACGGCAGGCGCTGCCGCATGGCGAACGCGCGCCGCAACGGCACGCCGAACGGCGCGTCGGTGGTGACCACTTCGTACGCCGCCCCGACGCCGGCGAGCGCGTCGCGCCATTCGCCTAACGCACGGTCGACCGTCTCGCGATACGCCGCGCGCACGTCGGCCGACACCGCCGGCACCTCCACTTCGCTCTCCGGATCGAAGAACAACGCGTCGCCGCGCGCCGGCAGATCGCGCTCCGATGGATCGAGCACGTGCAGCACGGCTACGTGATGCCCGGCGTGCCGGAGCGCGCGCACGCGCGAGATCACGTCGGGTTGATCCATGAGCAGATCCGAGATGAGCACGATCATCCCGCGGCGCAGAATGAGGCGCCCCGCCTGCTCCAGCGCCGCGGGCGCGAACGACGCGTGCCCTGCTCCCGGATCATCGAGCGCCGCCACGATGCGCTGCCATTGTCCCGTTCGCACGCGCGGCGGCACCGACGTGCGCACCATGTCGTCGAATCGGACCAGCCCGACGGCGTCGCGCTGCCGCAAGAACAGAAGCGCGATGGCCGCGGCCAACCGTTCGGCGTACGCGAGCTTCGTCAGGCGCGATTCGTCGCCGCGCCACGCCATCGAACGACTCACGTCGAGCACGATCGTCGCGCGCAGATTGGTCTCTTCCTCGTACTGCTTCACCACCCACTTGTCGGCGCGCGCCGCGATCTTCCAGTCGACGTAGCGCAGCTCGTCGCCCGGGAGATAGGGCCGATGCTCCGCGAACTCCACCGAGAACCCCTTGCGCGGCGACCGGTGCAATCCGGTGAGAAACCCGTCCACGATCCAGCGCGCCACGATCTCGATGCGGCCGAGTGCTGCGATCGTGGAGGGGTCGAGCAGATCCGGGCGTGTCGTCGACATGGACGTGCAAGTTAGCGGTCCGTTGCCGCTCGTTGGTAGCCGCGCGATTCCCGCGTCGGGCGACCAGACGCAGCCATCGGCCTACTATATTTCTCGTTCATTCGACCCGCCTTGACCGAGAGCCCGTGAAACTGGACCACATCCGCAACTTCTGCATCGTCGCGCACATCGACCACGGCAAATCGACGCTCGCCGATCGGTTGATCGAAGCCACGGGCATGCTGGAAAAGCGCGAGATGAAGCATCAGGTCCTCGACACGCTCGATCTCGAGCGTGAGCGCGGCATCACCATCAAGCTCAACGCGGTGCGCATGACCTACCGTGCGCGCGACGGTCGCGACTACGAGCTCAACCTCATCGACACGCCGGGACACGTCGATTTCACGTACGAGGTGTCGCGCTCGCTCGCCGCGTGCGAAGGCGCGATTCTCGTCGTCGATGCCTCGCAGGGCATCCAGGCGCAAACGCTGAGCAATCTTTTTCTCGCGCTCGACGCGGGTCTCGAGATCGTACCGGTGCTCAACAAAATCGACTTGCCGAGCGCCGAGCCCGATCGCCGCAAGCAAGAGGTGCACGATCTCATCGGCGCCGATCCGGATGACATTCTGCTCGTGAGCGCCAAGGAGGGCATCGGCATCGATGCCTTACTGGAGCAGATCGTGCGCAAGATTCCGCCGCCCGAGGGCGATCCCGAGGCGCCCTTGCGCGCGCTCATCTTCGACTCGTACTACGATCGCTATCGGGGTGCGATTCCGACCGTGCGCGTGGTGGATGGCGTGCTGCGTCCGGGCATGAACATCGCGTTCGGCGCGAGCGATGCGACGTACGGCGTGGACGAAGTCGGCTACAACCAGCTCCGTCAGGTGAAGAGCGCGTCGCTCGCGCCGGGCGAAGTGGGCTACGTCGTCGCCAACGTGCGCCGCGTGCAGGAGACGCGGGTCGGCGACACGATCTTCGACGCCGAGCATCGCGCCGCGCATGCGCTGCCGGGGTACCAGGACATCCACTCCATGGTGTTTGCCGGCATTTACCCGACGGACCCGAATCAGTATCCCGAGCTGCGCGACGCGCTCGAGAAGCTGCAGCTCAACGACGCCTCGCTGCGCTACGAGCCGGAGACGTCGACCGCGTTAGGCTTCGGATTCCGCTGCGGCTTCCTGGGCCTGCTGCACATGGAGATCGTGCAGGAGCGGTTGGAGCGCGAGTTCGACCTCGACCTCGTGACCACGGTGCCGAACGTGGAGTACCACGTGTACCTGACGACCGGCGCCAAGGAAGTGGTCGAGAATCCGTCCAAGATGCCGCACGGCTCCGAGGTGGACCGGATCGAAGAGCCGTTCGTCAAGGCGCGCATCGTGGCGCCGGCCGACTACATCGGCGCGATCATGGCGTTAGGCACCGAGCGCCGGGGCGTGTACCGCAACATGAGCTACCTCGACGCCAGCCGGGTCGAGTTCGACTTCGAGTTTCCGTTAGGCGAGATAATCCTCGATTTCTACGACAAGCTCAAGACGGTGAGCCGCGGCTACGCGGGCCTCGACTACGAGATGCTCGAGTACCGCACCAGCGAGCTCGTCAAGCTCGACATGCTCATCAACGGCGATCCCGTCGACGCGTTCTCGGTGATCATCCACCGCGACAAGGCGTACGAGTGGGGCCGCAAGGTGGCCGACAAGCTCAAGGAGCTCATTCCGCGCCAACTGTTCGAGGTCGTGATTCAGGCGGCCATCGGATCCAAGGTGATCGCGCGCACCACGGTCAAGCCGCTGCGCAAGAACGTGCTCGCCAAGTGCTACGGCGGCGACGTCACGCGCAA
>Ga0134126_10013430_pt1 | contig 10349 bp, 9 predicted proteins | sample KB31752_FD_96881 | JGI IMG/M metagenome (GOLD analysis project Ga0134126, IMG submission 96881) | Terrestrial soil microbial communities with excess Nitrogen fertilizer from Kellogg Biological Station, Michigan, USA - KB3-175-2 | ecosystem: Environmental > Terrestrial > Soil > Unclassified ...
ATTGAGCGCCACTGCCTCGATCGCCCCGTCGGCGGCCCGCATGCCGCACCTGATCGCCGCCCCCTCGAATGCGGGTCCAGCCGGGGCCGCCGTCGCCAGCAGCCAGTCCCGCCCGCCGAGCACGATTTCGCAGTTGGTGCCGACGTCGATGAAAAGCCTGACCCGAGCGTCCCTGTTCATCCCGGCGGCGAGCAGCCCGGCGGTGATGTCGCCGCCGACGTACGCTCCGAACGCGGGAAACACGACCGCTCGCGCCCGAGGATGCACCGGCAGGTCGAGGTCGGCGGCGAGCACTTCCGGCCACAGCCGCGTTGCCAGGATGAACGGCGCCACCCCGAGCGGTTCAGGGTCGATGCCAAGCGCCAGGTGCGTCATCGTCGCGTTGCCGGCCAGCGCGATCTCGTACACATCAAGCGGGTCGACCCCGGCCTGATCGCATACCTCGGCGGTCAGCTCGCTCAGCGACGACCGCGCCAGCTCGGTCAGCCTGCTCAGATTCTCTGGGTCAAGCATCGTCGCGCTGATCCGGCTGATGACGTCGGCGCCGAGCGGCTGCTGCGCCGACAGCATCGAGCTGACCGCCATCGGCGTTCCCGTGGACAGGTCGAGCAGCGTCGCGACCACGGTCGTGGTGCCGAGGTCGAACGCGATCCCATACCGCCGCTCGCTCGTGTCGCCGGCCTGCACGGCCACGAGCACGTCGTCGACAACCACCGCCGTCACCCGGTAATCGGCCTCCCGAAGTACCCGCGCGACGCCGCGCAACACGGCCAGGTCGACCCGCAATTCAAGGTCGTCGAGCCCGTCAAGCACCCGCTCGATGTCGCTGCGCTGGTCCGACAGCGACGGCTCGGCGAGCTCCAGGTACCGCTTCTGCACCGCTGGCCGCAGGATCACCTGCCTGCCGACGCCGACCGTGGCCGCCTTCGGCCGCGTGCTCAGCGGCGGCACGTGCACGCTCAGGTCACCGGTCGCGGCCGCCCGGCAGGCCAGCCGCCAGCCGGCCCGCAGCTCGTCGGGCGAAAACGCGCGCGCGTCCACGCTCGACACCGGCACAGTGCCCGCCGTGATCTGGACCTTGCACTTCTTGCACGTGCCGTGACCGCCGCAGGTGGAGTCGATCGCTATGCCGTTCCAGCTCGCCGCGTCGAAGACGCTGACTCCCGCGGGCACCCTGACCCGATTTTCACTCGGAAAGAAAACCAAATCGACTCGAGTACTCGCAGCGGCTCCCGCTCCACCCAGTTCAGCAGACGTCATAGCAGGCTGGTCTAGGTCGCGGCCAGAGCGGCGCGGTGGGCGGCGATCCAGGTCGCGCCCCACTCGTCCCTGTTGAGCAGGAGGTCGCAGGCTCGGGCGGCCTTCACAAGCTCGGGTGAGCGGGCGTCCATGATCGCGCTGGTCAGGCCGGCGGCGCTGGCCATCGGCAAGAACGCGGCACCGATCGCGACCCGGTCAGGCATTCCGAACGACACGTTGGACGCGCCGAGCGTGGTGTTGACCCCGTAGCGCTCGCGCAGGAGAGCCAGAGTTTCGAGCGTGCGCGCGACGACCGAGGTGTCCGCGCCGATCGGCATGGCCAGCGGGTCGATCAGCACGTCCTGGATCGGTATGCCGTACTTGCCGGTCGCGGTTTCGATGATCTTGGCAGCCAGCTCAAGCCGCCGCCGCGGCTCATCCGGGATCTCTTCCTCGTCATTGGGCAGCCCGATCACGGCGGCGCCGTAGCGCGCCACCAGGGGCAGGATCGCGTCAAGCCGCTCGTCTTCAGCGGTGACCGAGTTGACCAGCGCTTTGCCCTGGTAGGCGGCGAGCCCGGCTTCGAGCACCTCGACAATCGATGAATCAATGCACAGCGGCACGTCGGTCAGCGACTGGATCAGCCGCACGGCCTTGTCCATCAGCTCGGCTTCGTCGGCCAGCGGCGCGCCCATGTTCACGTCGAGCACCATCGCGCCGCCGGCGATCTGCTCGGCCACGTCGATCTCGACCCTGGACAGGTCCCCGCGGCGAAGCTGATCTTGGAATATCCGCCGGCCGGTCGGATTGATCCGCTCGCCGATCACGCAGAACGGCTGCCCGGCGCCAATCACGACTTCCTTGCTAGCCGACCTGAGTACGGTGTCCATCTGCTGGCCCTCAGGCGGGCAACGCGGCCCGGCGGCCCGCGATCAGCTGCTTGGCCCTGACCACGGCGGCCGAAGCGTCCGCTGCGTATCCGTCGGCGCCGACTACGTCGGCGTACTCCTGGGTGACCGGAGCGCCGCCGACCATCACGATCACCTTGTCCCGCAGCCCCGCCTTGGTGAGCGCGTTGATATTGGCCTTGAACATCGGCATCGTCGTAGTCAGGAACGCCGAGAAGCCGACGATGTCGGGCTGGTGCTCTATCACCGCAGCCACGAACTTCTCAGGCGCGACCTGGACACCGAGGTCGATGACCTGGAACCCGGCGCCCTCGAACATGATGTTCACCAGGTTCTTGCCGATGTCGTGCACATCGCCTTTGACCGTGCCGATCACCACGGTGCCCATCGTCGCCGCGCCGGTCTCCGCGAGCAGCGGCCGCAGGATCTCAAGCGCCCCGGCCATAGCCTTGCCAGCGATCAGCATTTCTGGCACGAAGAAGTCACCGCGCTCGAACCGCGCCCCGACTTCTTCAAGCGAAGGGATCAGCGCCTCGTACAGCAGGGTCTCTGGGCCGAGCCCGGCCTTGAGCCCGGCGTTTGTCAGCTCGAGCACCGCCGGCTTGTTCCCGACCAGGGTCAAGTCGTACAGCTCCTTGAGCAGTTCGTCGTTGGTCATGAAGCACCTCCCAGAGCGCTCGACAGCGCGCGAGCGACGTTGACGCAACTCGCTGCTGTCACCGGAATTTGACGGTCGGTGAGCCTGGAAGCCGGCGCCGACACCGAGATCGCCGCGATCGCGGTCAGCTCGCCAGCGAATATCGGCGCCGCGACCGCAACCAGCCCAGGCTCGAGTTCCTCGTTGGTGACCGCGAAACCACGCTCACGAACCGACGCTAGTTCCGCTTCAAGTTCAGACCCGGATGTGACTGTGCGCTCAGTCCGCCGCTCAAACGGGCCTGGCGGGACAGCGGTCGCCCCGAACGCGAGCAGCACCTTGCCTGAGGCCGAGCAGTGCAGCGGCACATCGAGCCCGACCCAGTTGGTCCCGCCGATCATGAACCGGCTGTCCACCTGCGCCACTTGCCGCACTACCGCACGAGAGACAACGCCCAGATTGATCGTCTCCCCGGTCAGCTCGCCAAGTTCATCAAGGAACGGCTGCGCGACCGCGACGAGATCGGCATCGGCGCTGCCCTGCCACGCATACCGCACAAAAAGCTCGCCGGGCGAGAAGCGACCGTCATGGTCGCGTCGCACGAGCTGATGTCGTTCCAGCGCCGTAAGCAGCCGGGAGGTCGTCGACTTGGCCAGCCCGCTCGCGGCCGCCAGCTCGGCAAAGCTGGTCGGCTCGGCGCCACGGACGACCGCGGTGAGCAACGAGGCGGCCCGGTCAATCGCCTGAGTCCCCTGTGCGATGACGCTCTCCCACATTGTGGAACATTGTTCTACGATGTGATCCTAGGTTTCCCCTCCATAACGGTCAAGGTGGCCAATGTTCCGTAACCTGATGCCGCGCTACGAGATCCTCTCTCCGGATGCCGTGGCGGTGCTCGACAGAGGCTGGCGCCGGATCGTCACCGAGATCGGCGTGCAGTTCGCCAAGCCAGAGGCGGTCGAGCTGTTCAAGGCCGCGGGGCAGTCGGTCGAAGGCGACGTCGTCAAGCTTGATCCTGAGTTCATACTCGAGCAGATCGCCAAGGCGCCGCGCGAGTTCGACGTCCAGGCCAGGAACCCGGCCAACAGTGTGCACATTGGCGCAGACCAGATGGCGTTCGGGGCGGTCTACGGATCGCCGTTCATACGCGATGGCGAGGTGCGCAGGGACGCCACGCTCGACGACTTCCGCAAACTGGCCATGCTGTCGCAGTCGTTCTCTCAGATCGACTCGGCTGGCGGGGTGATCTGCGAGCCGAACGACGCGCCGCTCGACTCGCGGCACCTGGACATGGTCTACGCGCTGCAGACGCTGACCGACAAGATCTACATGGGCAACGTCGTCTCGGGCCCGAATGCCGCCGACACGATCAAGATGACGGAGATCTTGTTCGGCGGGCGGGACGCGATCGAGACCGTCCCTGCGACGATCTCCTTGATTAACTGCAACTCGCCGCTGCGCTGGGACGACCGGATGCTTGACGCCCAGTTCGAGTACTGCGCGGCGAACCAGCCGGTAGTGCTGACGCCCTTCTTGCTGATGGGCGCCATGTCACCGGTCACCATTCCGGCGGCACTGACCCAGCAGCTGGCCGAGGCACTTTCAGGGATCGCGCTGGCCCAGCTGATCAGGCCTGGCTGCCCGGTAATTTTCGGCTCGTTCTTGTCTAATATCGACATGCAGTCGGGCTCGCCTAGCTTCGGAACGCCGGAGTCGGCGATCGGGCTGCTCTGCACCGGGCAGCTCGCCAGGTACTACGGACTCCCGTTCCGCACCGGCGGCGGGCTGACGTCGAGCCAGAGCTGCGACGCGCAGGCGGCGTACGAGTCGCTGATGACGCTGCTGCCGACGTTCCTGGCCGGGACCAACTGGGTGATGCACGCGGCCGGCTGGCTCGAGGGCGGTCTTGTGTCGTGCTACGAGAAGTTCATCGTGGACATCGAGTTGCTGCGGATGCTGCGGGAGCAGTTCACGCCGCTGGAGATCGACGAGGCGTCACTGGCGTTCGGCGCGCATGAAGAGGTCGGGCACGGCGGTCACTTCCTCGGTGCCGAGCACACGATGGAGCGGTTCAGGGACTGCTTCTACCGGCCGCTGCTCTCATCGACCGCGAACTACGAGCGCTGGCTCAAGCTCGGCGGCAAGGACGCCACCGCCCGGGCATCCGGCATCGTGGCCAAGACGCTCGCGGATTACGAGCAGCCGCCGCTCGACGGCGCGATCAGGGCCGAGCTTGACGATTTCGTCGCCCGCCGCCGCGCCGAGCTAGGAGATTAGCGGGCCAAGATCAAACCGGGCTCTTGATGCCCGGAAAGGACGGGCTGTTCACGATCGAGGGCGTGGTTGTCGCGACCGGTGGCTGAAATGCGCTGCCTGGTGCGGACATGTAGCGGGTGTCGAAAGGAGCGAACTTGAGATCCGCGCACCATGCCCGCGACGGCGACAGGCGCAGCCGGTTCGAGGAAATCTATGCCGCCAACTGCACACCGATACTCGGCTACGCGCTGCGCAGGACGTCTAACGGCGACGACGCGGCCGACGTCGTCGCCGAGACCTTCCTGACCGCCTGGCGGCGGCTTGATGACGTGCCGCCCGGTGACGCCGCACGGCTTTGGCTTTACGGTGTCGCTCGCCGGGTGCTTGCCAATCATCATCGGGGGGAGCGGAGGAAATCTGAGCTCAGCGACCGGCTTAGCCATGACCTCGCGCTCGTCCACCGCGACCCCGAGTACACCGGCCAGCTGGGTGTTGCCGCCGCAGCGTTTCGCTGCCTGTCCGAGGCCGACCGGGAGCTACTCGCGCTCGTGGGCTGGGAGGGGCTGGGTCACGCCGAGATAGCCGCCGTGCTCGGCTGCTCGCGCAACGCCGTGCGGATCAGGCTGCACCGCGCGCGAGCGAAGTTCGCGGCCGCCGTCGCTCAGCTCGACGCCGAGTCCTTTGTCCCAGACCCGATCGGAGACCGCACGTGAACGACCTCAGCAGTATCGCCCAGCTAGCCGCCACGTCGGACGAGCAGGCAGCGCGCCTACTGGCGGACAGCACGCACGCCGATCTAATCGCCAGGATCACCGCGACCCGCTACCACGCAAGCGAGCGCAGCGGCTCGGCGGAAGTACCGTCGGCGACGCGCCCGCTGACCCGTCGCCGCCTCACTATCGGGCTGCCAGCGGCCGCGGCCGTTGTGGCGGCCGCCCTCGTCATCTCCTCATCCGGTCAGCCTGGCCATCACCTCGGGCCGACCGGAGTTAGGCCGACCAAGGCGGAGCTGCTCAGCTTCACCAGGCACGGCCGCTACATCGACGTGATCGTGCGCAACCCGCTGGCCGATGCGAAGAAGTACAACGCCGAATTCAAGGCGCACGGACTGCACATCACGCTGAGCCTGGTGCCCGCGTCGCCGTCGCTGGTCGGCACCCTGGTGTACTTCGATGGCGGTTCGGCGATCCACCCGATCACCGCCGTAGGTAAGTGCTGGACCGGCGGGGGTGGCAGCAAGTGCCCGGTCGGGGTCCGAGTCCCTATCGGCTACCGCGGCACTGCGGCCCTGGTCTTCGGCCGAGCCGCCCGGTCAGGAGAGCGGTACGAGACGACGGTGTCTGCGACCATGCCAGGCGAAGTGCTCCACGGGTTGCGGATAGCCGGTCGCCGGGTTGCCCGCGTGCTGGCCATGCTGCGGAAGCGGCAGGTCACGGTGGCCGAGTACAACTACCAAGCTCCCAAGCGTGGCGGTGTGCTGGCCCACCGGGTGCCGCTCAACTGGTTCGTTTACGACGCCGATCCGTGGGCTCCTGGCCAGGTCGTGCTGTTCGTCGGCAAGACCAGGCACGAACGGCTCTACCCCCCGAGTACCAAGCAGCCGAGCCCGAAAGCCAGCCGGGCGCCTGGGCTGTAACCGCCACATCGGGGCTTGACTAGCCGGATTAGCCGGCGCGGAGGTGGGCGGCGGCCGCGGTCATGGACTTGAGTTTGCCGAGCGCCGAAGAGCGCGGCAGGTACTTCATGCCGCAGTCGGGCGCTAGGACGACGCGCTCGGCGTTGACGTAGGGCAACGCCCGGCGAACCCGGTCAGCCACGACGTCGGCCGTCTCCACCTGCGGATCGCTGAGATTCAGCACGCCCAGTACGATCGTCTTACCCGCGTCGCTCAGTTCGCTGAGCACCGAGCAGTCCAGGCCGGACTGGGCGGTCTCGATCGAGATCTGGTCCGCTGAGCAGGCGGCAAGCTCGGGCAGGAACGAATAGCCGCTCGGCCGGTCGTGAATGATCGCCGCGTAGCCGAAGCACAAGTGCACTGCCGTCGTCCCGGTGATGCCGTCGAGCGCCGCGTTGATCACCCCGACACCGAATGCGCGCGCGGCGTCTGGCCTGGCCTGCAGGTAGGGCTCGTCAAGCTGGACGATGTCGGCGCCAGCGGCGAACAGGTCGGCGACCTCGTCGTGCACCGCGGCCGCGTACGCGTAGGCGGCGGCCTCGGTGGAGGGATAGAAGTCGTTCTGCGCCTGCTGCGCCATCGTGAACGGGCCTGGCACCGTCACCTTCACGATCTTTCCCTGTGCCGCGCGCGAACGCAGGAAGGTCAGCGCGTCCACGTTGACCGGGTGCCGGCGGCTGATCGGCCCGACGATGCGCGGCACCGGGTTCGGGTGACCGCTGCGGTCCAGGGCCGTGCCCGGATTGTCGATGTCGACGCCGTCGAGCGCGGTCGCGAACGCGTTGGAGTAGCTTTCCCGCCTGACCTCGCCATCGGTGATGATGTCAAGCCCAGCCTCGTCCTGGTCGGCGATCGCCAGCCTGGCTGCGTCCTGCTGCGCCTGTTCTAGGTGCTCGGGGCTTACCCGCCACAGCTCGCGTGCCCGCACCCGAGGTGGGAACCGGCCGGCCAGCTTCTCCCTGTCGATCAGCCAGTCCGGTTGCGGGTAACTGCCAACAAGCGACGTCGGGAACAGCATCGGGGCCTCCTCGCGGGCAGGGCGGGCCTAGGCCGCCTCGGGGGATGGCTGGGCATCTCCGGCGCCCCGGCCGCGCAGCGTCAGCAGGGTAGCCAGGCAGGCGAAGGCGAGCAGAGCGTACGGCACGAAGTCGGTGGTGGCCTGGGCGATGGCGCCGCTGGCTCCCGCCGCTATTGTCTGGCCGAGCGCCCAGGCCAGGTTGGCCAGCCCGAACGCCAGTCCCTGGTGCAGGTCAAGCCGCTGGGCCGAGCTAGCGAGCAGCGCGCTCGACGGTGCGAACAGGCTGCCGAACGCGGGCATGCCCACGATCAGCATCGGGATCAGCACGCCGAGCGGAGCGAGCACGGGTGCGAGCAAGCTGACAACGACACCAGCCGCCAGCGAGATGCGGACGGGGAGATACGCACCGCGCCGGTCGGCGAGGCGGCCGCCGAGCGGTGAGAGCCCGGCCTCGAACGCGGCCGAGGCCAGGAACGTGGCGCTGATCACCAGAGCGCTGGCCCCGAGCCGGTTGAGCCGCAACGGGGCGAGCACGTCGAGTACACCGAACGCCAGCCCGGCGACAGTCGTGAGCCACAGGCCTACGGCGACACCGCGGTCCTTGACGGCGGCGAACGCGGCTGCCAGCCCCTGCGGCTCGGCTGCGGCCGGCTTGGGCATGATGACGTTGATCACCAAGAGCACCACGCCGAAGACCGCGGCGGCTGAGAACGCTGGCCCTGTGCCGATCTGATGGGCGATCGCACCGACGACCGGCCCGAAGAGCGCCCCGCCGATGGCGGCACCGAGTGCGGTGCCGAGCACCTCGCCACGCCGCTCGTCGGGCGCCGCGCTGGCCAGCCACGCCATGCCGGCCGCCCACGTGCAGGCGCCGCCGATCCCCTGCGCGACCCTGGCGCAGTCGAGCACGACCGCGGTGGTCGACCAGCCGAACACCAGCGTGGAGCCGCTCATCAAGATCAGCCCGAGCAGCACGCCGCGCCGCGCGCCGAGCCTGGCGACGAGCAACCCGCCTGGCAGCGCCCCGGCCAGCGTGCCGAACGGGTAGGCGGCCACGAGGATCCCCGCGCCCGTCTTTGACAGCCCAGCGCTGTGCACATAGTGCGGCAGCAGCGGCGTCAGCGCGGTAAAGAAAGTGGTGTCGACGAACACCAGCGCGCTGACGAAGATCAGCAGCGTTCTGATCGCCATCGACAGCCGTGCCGGACCGTGAGCAGCCCGCTGATCCAATACCTGCCTCGCCAACGCCCTACGCCAATCTGCTCTGGTCTGCGTACTTCGCCCGTGACCTGCCTGATTGTCGCGGGGCAAGCAGCCTAGCGCAGCCCGCTGACAAGGCGATGAACGTGGTGGCGGAGACTCGACGTAGCCCGGCAGAGGCCTCGCCGCCGAATGAGGCCCTGATAAGAGTTGTGATTGCCGCGATCGGGGGAAAAGATCACGTCGTGTCCAGGTACCGCGACGTCCAGGCTTTTGCTGATCGCGCACGGGTTTACCAAGACGGCTTACTTGGCCAGATGCACCGTGACATCGCGGTCAGGACCGTTGACCTAGCGCTGAGCTTCGGGCCGGCGCCAGCACGGATTCTCGACGTCGGCTGCGGAACCGGCGTGCTGCTGCGCGAGCTGAGCAAGCGCCTGCCGCAGGCGCGCGAACTAACCGGCGTCGACGCGGCGGCGAGGATGATCGAGGCCGCGGGCACCGGCGGCGAAGCCGCGCTCGAATCCGGTCGGCAGCCCGACGCGAGGCTGCGCTACCTGCACGGCCGAGCTGAGCGCCTGCCGTTCGACGACGCCAGCTTCGACCTGGTGATCAGCACCACGTCGTTCGACCACTGGGTCGATCAGCGCGCTGGGCTGGCCGAATGTCACCGAGTGCTCGCGCCGGGCGGCCGCCTGGCGCTGACCGACCTTTTCTCTCTCGCGCTGTTGCCCACGCTGATCGGCACCCGCAGCGACCGGGCGAGGACGCAGCTCCGGGCGACCAAACTGCTGGCGGCGGCCGGTTTCAGGTCCGTCGTCTGGCACCGGATCTACGCTGACGTCTGGCTTTCAGGGCTCTTCCGCGCGGTCACGGCCTCGGCTTAGCTGAGCGCTGACCGCTCGTATGGGATCTTCTCGCCAGCCTCGACCGCGACCGGCAGCCGGTTCTCAGCCGGCGGCAGCGGGCAGGTGGCCAGGTCGGTGTAGGCGCACGGCAGGTTCACTGCCCGGTTGAAGTCAAGCGTGACGCGGCCGTCGGCGTCCGGAGCCGCGATGTGCAGCGACCGGTTGGCGGCGTAGGTAGTGACCCCCGAGGTGGCGTCGTTGAACAGCACGTTCAAGGTCCCTGGCAGCTTGCCGTCGAACGCGGTCAGCCGCAGCGGCTGGCCGTCGATCTCGAACTGGACCTCGCCAGGCGCGTCGTACACGTGCAGCAATTCGTCGACAACAGAGCCGACGGTGGTCGGGCGCCGCTCGGCGAAGGCGACGTACCTGCCGGGGACGACCCAGCGCGGGCTGGGCTCGTAAGCCGGAGTCCCGGCGAAGTTCACCCGGAGCGGATTGCCGGGATGGCGTGGCCTGACGATGTCGTAGCCGCATCGCTTCGCGACCTCGATCACCGCGTCGCCGGAGA
>Ga0134126_10013431_pt1 | contig 10349 bp, 7 predicted proteins | sample KB31752_FD_96881 | JGI IMG/M metagenome (GOLD analysis project Ga0134126, IMG submission 96881) | Terrestrial soil microbial communities with excess Nitrogen fertilizer from Kellogg Biological Station, Michigan, USA - KB3-175-2 | ecosystem: Environmental > Terrestrial > Soil > Unclassified ...
GCCTTCGATTTCCTTTTCGATGGGGCCATCGGAGTTTTGCCCGACCGGCATTTTTACGGAATCGAACTCCTTGTGTTCACAGGAATGAATCGTGCTACCCGGCATGCGCTGGATCAGGCGAGAATCCGTGCATCCTTCGGCATCCTGCTCCTGTGCAAATACAGTGATTGGCCCTAGAAACAGCAGCATTCCAAGCGAGATAACCGCAATCTTCATCAGATTCTCCGTATGGCGCCTACAGGTGCAGCAGAATACACCAAATTTATATGTTCGCGGGAGGCCGTGAACGGCAATCCCAAAGGTGGAGAGCACGAAAACAGGCGTGCGAGTGCAGGTCGAAAGCGCACCACGTTGCTCCTCCACCTCTGATTTGATCGATGTCATAACCATCTCTTCGATTACAGTCACTTATTTCGTTCACTGGCCCTGGCTGATTACGTCGCCGCGAGCGCGCTACCATGTCGAAAATCCTGAAAATGAAGCTACGCAAGCCATCACCTCAGCCATGTCACGAGAAGTCCCAGACTTGCAGCGAAAATTGCACCTGTCGTGATCCATCCCAGCACGTTAAGCGGCTGAGTGTTCACCCAACGTCCCATGATCTTGCGATTGGTGGTTATGAACATGATCAGCAGCATCAACAATGGTGTTGAAAGCCCTTGTATAACTGATGACCACACCAGCGCTTTCATGGGATTGAGGCCAAGGAAGTTTAGGCACATGGCCATCGCGGTGCAGACCGCAATGGTACCGGTAAAGCCTTTGACCTCAGAGGGGCGTTGGTGAAGCCCATGGCGCCAACCCAGGGCCTGGCACAAATCGTAGGCAGCGCCCGTAATCATTATGGGGACAGCGATGAAACCTACGCTCACCACGCCAATGGTGAACAGTAGCCCGGCAAGTTTCCCGGCAACCGGCACCAAGGCCTGCGCAGCTTGGGCAGCGGTGTTGATGTCAGTCCTCCCGGTTTTGAAGAGGGTAGCCGCAGTAGACAGCATGATGAAGTAGGTGATCAGGTTTGCAAAAATCATCCCTGCAGCAATGTCTTTCGCCGAGTGCTTTAGTTCCTTATGAGTTGTACCCATGCGATCGGTCAGTCTACGTCTGCCAAGCGTGATGTCCTCTTCCACTTCTTGATTGGATTGCCAGCTATACAGATACGCGGACAGTGTGGTCCCGATGACTGCGACCAACATGGATAGTGAGTGTGTATCGAAGTGCAGCGTGGGTATGAATGTACCCTTGAGCACTGTAACAAGATCGGGTTTTGCAAGGATCGCAGCACCCACGTAAGCGAGAAGAACGAGCGCGAGCCAACGAAATGTGTCACGTATTAATGTGTACGAACCCCATATTTGAAGCGCAGCCGTGGTTGCGCTTATCGCCACAACGATCAACCAGATAGGAACCGGAATGACGAGGTTCAGGGCGGCCGCGATTCCACCGATGTCTGCACCCGCTTCGATGACGTTGCCGATCATGGCACAAGCGAGAATCGGGAACAAAATCCAGCGCGAATAATGCCTTCGAATGACCGCGAAAAGTCCCTCCCCTGCCACCTGTCCCAGCTTCGAGCACAGGTAAACCACCGCGAACATCATCGGGAACAGCGCGGGTACGGTCCACAGGAACGACGGGCCAAGAGAAGCTCCTACCGCAGCGTAGGTGCCGATCGCCGCCGGGTCGTCATCCGCGGCGCCGGTAATCAGACCTAACCCGATTGAGCGAAATCTGCCGTGAGGTACAGGCTTATTCAGTCCGTTGCTCAGGCGGAACTCTAGCTCAGGATCATGCTTACGGCGGTCAACAGGTAGGGTCGGCAGCGCAGACATTGACGAGTGGCAGGCCAGAAAATTTCTTCAACGCTCTTTGGAGGCTAAGCAGCAGATTGGAGTTGGTTCTACGAGAATATTGCCAGCTCTTGACGCCACCTTCCAGCTTAGCCATTGTTCTCCGCAGAACAATCCAAGAGCGCAGCGAGCCCACACAATCAGAAACCACAGCCATGATGTCGATCGACGTCATACGATTCAAGGGGAATGCCGCGGAAACGGTGTCACTTTGGCGGGCAACTAATGGTTAGTTCACGCTTGGATTTGGCAAGACAATCCTGCTGGCGTGTTCACCGCAGAAAACGCCCTCAAGTGATGAACGATGCTCCAAGTGCGAAGCATTTCTGAAATCAGTCAATCCCATAACCCAAAAGTGCCATTCCCTCCATTCAGGAGGGTTGCTACACTTCGCTTGCGTTGAACTTCCTCACGCGCATTGATAAAGGGGAACGCCGTCCTCAACATCGCTCCGAGGACGGCAATTTTTCCTGATCGACCCGCCATTCGAGAACTCTCAATTCTGATCCCAACCCGTACACCCCTCTTCAGCGTTTCGGAGTCTAAGAAGTCAGCCTTATGAAGGCCATTCGTGATCGAATCGAGATCGCAAACTTCCATCGAGGGGGCATCCTTATGACAACCCTCGTTTTGCTAGCCGGTTCCGCAACTCCACGGATCTTGAAGCGTGTCGCCACGGTCTTAGCCCATCTCTTGCGGCGCATGGATGCATAGCGGCTTCTGGCAAGATCCGCTACAGAAACCTATCCTCCCTTAGACCAAGCTTGGCATCTCGACGAAGGTCGCAACTCCTCTTGGTCGCCATTTACCCGACAGGACCTGACGCATTCGACCGTTAGTGTCCGCAGAGATTTGCGCCGTTTGAGGGACTGGCGCACGCCCCTCTCAATTGTCCACTCTTCTTTTCACTTCCCCTTGCCTTCGTTTTGGAGCAAACCATGCAGACGGGCGAGGAACCCGTCAAGGTTTCCCTCGGGCTCGCTTGCGTCTCGACCTTTGACCGAACCCTCGCGCCGTCTGCTTGAGAAGCCTCTACCAATAAACGAAGGCACACAATCGAAGGCCAAAAACCACAAAAACAAACCCTTCGGTTGAATTCACAAGCCTAGTGAAAGAAAGAAGAGAGGAAATCATCATGAAAGCAGAAGAGATCAAGAACAAAACCAGTGAAGCAGTTGCGTATTTAGTCGACGCATTGCAATCAGGACAGAGTGAAGTATTGAGCGATTACCTGACGACCCTGGCGCGGTTTCACAACTACAGCTTCGGGAACATTATGCTGATCGCTCCAGATGCCGACGGCAACGCGGGTTGCCGGAATCCGGCACTTGGAACTCGCTTGGCCGCTTCGTCAAGCGCGGAGAGAAAGGCATTTTGATTCTGGCTCCGCTGGCGGTCGAGGAGTGGCTGAGGTCAATCTCCCGCGCAAAGGGAACCAAAGCCAAGATTCGCAATACAATTCTGGAGTGCAGACCAAGGCCACAGCAGGAACGAAAATCGCGAAGAAGCGCGTCCAACTCCTTCTTGCCGCGCTTTACATCACCGCAGACGAACTGGCCCGCAGCGTTCCTAATGACAATATCGACACCATAGGCCAACGGACCAAACTCGCGCCGGACAGGCTCCATTACAATGCTGTCGGCGTTCCAACCATATTTCAAAATCAAAGATGAAGCCGTTGATAACTGGCATACACCCTCGCGGAACAGGAATCTAGGCGCGGGGTGCCAGAACATCTGTATTGCCCTCCGCTTGCCGCTTTTCCGCGTAGGCTTCGCCAGCAACTTGGTCTGTACGTAACCTTCCTCATCTATCGAGAAGATGCCAGCCTCATGTCCTTGCATAAACAACTGAGCCTCGCCCTCGTCCAACAGAGGATCGATCCTGAGCGCTGACTTTTCTGGGCAGACTTGGTTGTACCGCTCCTGCAAGAACGCCGTAGCTTCCCGATCCAATCTCGATTCATGGCATCCAAATTTGTGTTATCGTTCGCGTTTCCTACGAAGCATCGCCAGCTGACGCTGGTTGCCATATCACTCTTCGCCTTTTCGGTTCTGCCATCATGTGGCGGTGGTGCTGGCGGTAACGGTAACGGGACGGGCAACGGTGGTGGTGGCTCCTCATCAGGGACTCCCGCTGGAACCTACTCCCTCACGATCCAGGCATCATCTGGGACCGACACCAAGACTGCATCCGTGTCCCTGACCGTCAACTGACCATCGGCTGCTCCTATCCGTTCAGTAAGCTTGAGTTGGTTAGTACCTCATTCTTGTCTACTTGTTGGACAAGGCTCGCCTTCAGCAATCCCGGTGGGGGTTCGCCAGGTTAACGCCACACTACCGACACGCCTTGGGGGTAAGGCCGGTGCGTCGTCGTCGGCAAAAGTGAAAAGTAGTAGTAGCGGTCAATCTGCTGAAGACAAAACCCTGAATAGCAGCTGCACTATAACAATCGAGATCTTATCGTGCTTTAGACAGTTGCTTACTAATTGCCAACGATCTGATCGTAAGTTGTCGCTATTTAGTGCCAAGCCCGAAACGACCGTCACGGGCTATGTTGACTTACAGCGACGTTTTGGGCACGCCATCGCGGAAGGTACTGCTGAATGGTCGGCAACTGGTCCTGAAAACCAGAGCGTCGTGATGAGCGATGGGCGTTCGATTCGTCTACCTTCCGCCAACTTTGCACAGGTGCGTGAGCCCGGCCGAAACGGACCGGCTGTAACCCGGTCTCCCCGAGTGGGACGCGGAGGTTCAAATCCTCCCCTGTGCACCATGTGCCAGCGTGCGCGAATTGGAATAGCGGCCTGTCTTAGAAACGGGTGTTTGAGAGTTCGAATCTCTCCGCTGGCACCAGCCTTTTTGGATGGAATGATTCTCAAGTACTAGAGCCTTGGATCAACAGGTTCGCTTTCCAGGGCAAGAACTCCAAACACACACTCGTGAACGCGGCGAAGCGGCTCCTTGTGGACGAAACGCTCCAACGCTTCTATTCCCAGCGCGAATTCGCGAAGAGCCAGCGATCGTTTCGCACCCAAGCCTCGGCTCTTAAGCCGGCTCAAGTTCTGCGGAAGGGTGTATTCCGGGCCGTAGATGAACCGCAAATATTCACGCCCTCGGACCTTCACAGCGGGCTGTGCTAATCCCTTCCGGCCTTTCGTTATGAACTCAAGCGGCTTCACGACCATGCCTTCGCCGCCGCGAGCTGTGAGTTCCTCCCACCACTCAATGCCTTTGGCTTGGTGGTCCGTATTAGTCAGATCGACCACCTGGTAGGGTGTTGCCAGCAGTAGCTCCGAGTCTGCATGGCAGATCCCAGCCAGCGTTTCCATGTGCCAGATGTGGTCTTTCGAGGTGTGCACTGCACCCTCACTGGCGAGAAGATGGAAAGGCGCGAGCCTAAGATCTGCGAGCGAGTTTACCGTCCAGCAGTATTGTCGGTAGGCATCGACGTATCGCTCAGCTGCTTCGCCGCGCTGTCTGTAGCTTTCGAGAAGCGAAGCCGCCTCTGGAATTTGTTGCGCCTGGCTCAATGCCCCGATCGCGGCTGGCAATGCCGCTCGCGCTGCCGCGCCGGTTGGTGCGTACTGCTGGCGCAACAACTCTTGCGCTTTCGCGGACCACGGCATGAGTTCGCAATCGAGGCAGACCCAGTCTGTTTTGAGAGACTCCCAAATTCCGGCTCGTTCTACGGCGTTGCGCAAACGCTCCAGAACTTGGCACTCCAACAGAGAATCATTAAAGAATCGGCGTCCCGTCCGCGTGTAACAAACGCAAGTCTCTTGCTCCAGGATTCCGAAGCGCTTTCGTGCCGTGTCGGTATCGCGGCAGACGACCACTACTGCCCTCGATCCCATGTGCTTCTGTTCGCAGACGATTTTGTGTACTCCTTCGTGAAAGTAGTAAGCAAATGCCTCTTCGGGATGCTCTAGCAAGTCGTCGCGCTTGCTGGTCGCACATGGTGACATCGTTGGTGGAAGATAGATCAACCACTTCGGATTTGCCGCAAAACGGCTCATTACTTCGAGAGCGGTCGTAGCATTCTCCTCGCGGATGGTAATGTTCCGGTGAAGCCGGGTTTGAATCAGCCGCTTCCCTAGAACGTCTTCGATGTCGAGCAAGTCGTCCTGCTGCTGCTGCGCACTCAGAGCAGGTGCGGTATCTGTCGGCGCCAAGAACGGCTTTGCGGATTCGTAATACGTCTTCAGCGCCGGAACCGAAATCAGTTCGCGCTCTGGGTACCGGAGGGCGGTCAATTTGCCGCCGAAAACGCATCCTGTGTCGATGTTGATTGTTCGGTTGAGCCATTCCGGCTCTGCCACGGGCGTATGGCCGTACACGACCATTGCTTTGCCGCGGTATTCCGCGGCCCAGTTGTAGCGTACGAGTAGTCCATATTCGTCTGTCTCCCCGGTGGTTTCGCCATAGAGAGCGAAATCGCGTACCTTGCCGGAGCCGCGTCCCTGCATCTCCTCTTTCATTCCGGCATGGGCGACAACGAGCTTTCCATCATCGAACACATAATGACTTACAAGATCGTCCAGGAACGTGACGACCTGTTTCTTGAACTCCGGAGTCTCTCCGTCGAGTTGCGCGATTGAGTCTGCAAGTCCGTGCGTCAGTTGCACGTCGCGCCCTTTCAGCTTCCGCATCAGCTTCATGTCATGATTGCCGGGAACACAAAATGCCGTTCCTTCATCAACCATTCTCATGACGAGGCGCAACACTTCTGGAATCCTCGGTCCGCGGTCTACAAGATCACCAACGAAGACAGCCCTTCGACCATCAGGCGGAATTGCCTTGGGGCCATTGGGCTCGTCTTGAATGCCATAGCCGAGTTGGGCAAGCAGAGTGGTAAGTTCCTCATAACATCCATGAACATCCCCGATGATGTCGAAGGGGCCATGCTCGTGCTTCAGGTTGTTCCAGAGCGGCTGCCGCGTAATCTCGACAGCGGAAACTTCCTCCGGGGAGGACAGAACGAAGACGTGACGGAACCCTTCCCGCTCTAATCCTCGAATTGAACGGCGAAGTTGCTGAGATTGGTTTCGAACAACATGTGGACCGAATTGCCGGTCGGAACGGTTCTGGTTGCGCTCGTGACAGATCTTTTCCGGGATATTCAGCACGATTGCGACGGGCAGAACGTGAAACTCGCGTGCCAACTCGACTAGCGGTTTGCGTGATTCCGGCTGCACGCTGGTCGCGTCAATTACGGTAAGCCGACCAGCAGCGAGCCTCTTCCGGGCAATGTAATGCAGCACGTCGAATGCATCGTTTGTTGCCGCCTGAGCATTCTCGTCATCCGACACTAGTCCGCGACAGAAATCGGAGGAGAGGACTTCTGTAGGCTTGAAGTGAGCGCGAGCGAAGCTTGACTTCCCACATCCGGAAGGCCCGATCAGCACTACGAGAGAAAGTTCGGGGATAGTGATCTTCACGAGAGCTGCCTCCGGGCTGCACGGTCATTGGTAGTGCGTCGAAGCCGGATCAGAAGGTCGGACAGGGCTGCCCTCGCGGTTGGGACCTCTGGCAAATGAGACCGTACGGCCGCAACCTCTAATTCAGATCGCAGGCGCTCATACTCGCGACGGTGTGCTTCAACATCGGCATCCGCCAAGATTGACTGTTCTTTGCCAGAGGTCTTGCGAGCAATCAACTCCGAGATACCGCTCAGGCGAAATTCCTCGTTGAGACAGACGAGATTCGCTTCCACTTCCCCCGTCTTCACCAAATGGATACCCGTAAGCAGCACACGATAGGTGTACAGCAGAGGCTTGATCCGTCGGGGTTGGTCTTTCTCAAACAACTCCCATTGGGTGGCCGCGAACCCCAAATAATGATTAGAATGGTAGCGAGTGATGCAGCCCTTCGCGATTTCCTTCAATTCCTGGTGCTCCGGCGAAGTGTGGACAACCAGAGGCGAGTACAGTTGTTCCAGCACGTAACCGTTGCGCTTGAGAAGTAGACCGAAGAATTTGAGGGCGTCGTGCGTCACCAGATCGAGCTCGACTCCACCCTCTTTTTGTTCCTGCTCAATTGTTTCCTGAGGATCAAACAGCCCGAGTACCTCGTCTGCGGGCAAAAGGTGGACGCCACGCAGATCCCAATCAGAATCTGGCGAAGCGAAGCCGTAAAGGTGCGCGCCACTGACTGTTGCGAATATCAGAGGATACGGATGATTGGATACGGCTTGGCTTACCTGAACCGGGACTGAAAACGTCATCGCACCATGCTCCTTCTGGCCCGCACCAAGAACTCGTTAATTCGCTGATAGTCAGGAGTCGCGGGTAACTTGGTCGTCTCGTACGCCTGATTGAAACATTTGTGCAGTTCCAGTCTCCACGCATTGGCCTCGTCCCAGGCAATGCCGCCACGACGAATGGCCAGCAGCTTGTCTCGGTGCCCTTCGACCGAAAGCGGTACGAACCCTTCTCGCAGAACGGTAATACCCGAAAGGAGAAGGCGAATCAGATGCATTGCATGTTTCCACTTGATTTCGCCTGCTGCGCGCCAATCCTGTTCCAGCTTCTTGAACTGCGAGAGGACGTATCCGTTGTAGGTCTGATACACCAGGCGCGAGAGAAAAGCCTCGCGCATGTTGAGAAGCTCACTTGCCAGCTCCGTTTTAGTCTCCACCAGTGGCGTGTAAAGGCATTCCAATACATTTGGGTTTGCTTTCAACGCCAGGACGAGAAATTTCTGCAACTCCCAGTACACTTCCTCCGATTCAGGATTCTCCAGTTGTTCCGGAACGCCGTAGAGGGACCACTGGAGATCGCCAGGAGGGAGATAGATACCCCTGCGGTCCACATCTGATTCTTCGTGGCTGAGCCCATAAGCATGCGAGCCGACGATGCAGCGATAGATCACAAATTCGTAGAGGTCGAATTCTTTCAGCACGCGATCCCGATCACCCAGTGGTCCAGTCTTGACGTGCTTGAGCAGAGAGAATTCGTGCCGGCGAAGATTCCCCTCCGCCCTGTCTGGAAAGCGCACGCGATAGGCGTGAGTCGAGTCGGCAGGAGTTTTGATAAGCTCGCCGACAATTCCTTTCGGCAACGGTGTGCCACCACCTGAGGGAACGACCTCAACACGAGTCACGACCTGCGTGCCGATTGGCACAATCAGATTGGGATGGCGTTCACGCACGATCGAACACCCCCATTTGAGTCGGTGCACCCACTGCAGAATCCTCCTCTCCCACCGGCAGAAAACGAACTTTGTATCCGAATCGTTCTGCAATCCGACCGGACCAACCCTGAAAATCTCCTCGCGTCCACTCGAAGCGGTGGTCTTTGTGTCGAAATTGGCCGGCAGGCAGAGTGTCAAACTTCACGTTATATTCAGCGTTCGGCGTAGTCACAATGACTGTCTTCGGGCGCGCTGACTCGAATAGGACTCGTTCGAACGCTGCCAGACGCGGCGGATCAAGGTGCTCGATGACTTCCACTACTGTCGCCGCGTCGTAACCTTCCAAACGCTTGTCGCGGTACATCAACGAGCCGTGGATCAGCTTCAACCGTTCCTTCTGTTTTGCCGGCATGCGGTCGAGTTTCAGCCGCTGGCTGGCGATTTCAAGGCTGCGATAGGAAACGTCCATACCAACAATGTCGGTCAGCGACTTCTCATCAAGTAGTGCTCGCAGAAGTTTGCCTTCGCCGCAGCCCAGATCCAAAACCCGCTTTGCGTCTACGGAACGCAGCACTGCTACAACGGCACCCATTCGCTGTTGCCAGAGCCGAATCGGCTCTTCAACTTTGCTCTCTTCCTCTGAATGGGCTTCTTCGACTGCATCGGGATCTAGATTGTCTTCCTCTGTTAGGCGCGCAAGGGCCTCGCGCGCCAGTTGCCGCTGTCGTGGTAGATATCTCCTGACGATGGCTTCCTTGTGCGGATGTGAGGCAAGCCAACCCTGCCCTTTGCGCAACAGTTTCTCTACTTCTTCTTTGCCAATCCAGTAATGCTTCTCGGCATCAAGAACTGGTATCAGCACGTAGAGATGATTCAGTAAATCCTTCAGCCGAACTGTGCCTTCGAGTTTTACGGCGTAGTACGGCCCATCACCCCACTCGGGGAATTTCTCATCGAGGGGATGGTGGTCGGTCGTCACCGTGTATCCCAAAGGCTCGAAGAGTTCTCGTATGAGCCCATCGCCTGCGCGACTGCTGATGACTGCCAAGCTGGCAATTAATGGAATGGCTTGATCGGCCAATTCCTGTCTGCCTTTGCTGCGCCCAGTCATCGCGGTGCCGAGAGTGCGACCCAACGCGACACTCAGAAAAGAAGAAAGGACATACGGACGATCATTCACATACTGATCAAGCGTTCCTCCGTCGTGCTGTCCTCGCTTTCCACGAACCAGCCCGACCGGATCTACGTCAAGCAGCAGCGCCGCCGTGCATCGCTCAGGTGTTGCTTCGGGATAAAACAGATGAGCTTTCCCAAACGACATTTCAAAGGAATGCACTTTCGAGGGATTCTTGTGCAACAAGTACCC
>Ga0134126_10013432_pt1 | contig 10349 bp, 9 predicted proteins | sample KB31752_FD_96881 | JGI IMG/M metagenome (GOLD analysis project Ga0134126, IMG submission 96881) | Terrestrial soil microbial communities with excess Nitrogen fertilizer from Kellogg Biological Station, Michigan, USA - KB3-175-2 | ecosystem: Environmental > Terrestrial > Soil > Unclassified ...
CCTGGTTCCAGGGCCGCAGCGAGTACGGGCCGCGGGCGCTGGGCCATCGCTCGCTGCTTGCCCATCCAGGGCACGCGCGGAATCTGGAGCGGCTGAACGATGTGAAGGGTCGTGAGCAGTTCCGGCCGGTGGCGCCGATGGTGCTGGCCGAGCGGGCGACGCAGAGCTTCGACGGTCCGACGCCGAGCCCTTATATGCTCTTCGTGCATCGCGTCGCGGCCGATTGGCGTGACCGGATTCCGGCCGTGGTGCACGTGGACGGCACGGCGCGCATCCAGACCGTGGACAGCGCGCAGGAGCCGCTGGTGGCGCGGATGCTCGCGGCGTTTGAGCGGCGCACGGGACTGCCGGTCGTGGTGAATACGAGCCTGAACACGGCGGGCCGGCCGATGGTGGACAGTCCGCGCGACGCACTGGAGTGCTTCGGCTCCTCCCCCGTGGACGTCCTGGCGCTGGGCCCGTTCGTGATAAGGCGCGGGGAGCTGGCGCAATGAGCACGAACCCTGATATTTGCGAGTCACCGGCGGATGACTCGCGGTACGCGATCGTGATTCCGACGATAGGACGGCCGAGCCTGCAACGTTGTGTGGACGCACTGGCAGCGGCTTGCGGTCCGCTGCCGGAATGCGTCGTCGTGGTCGATGATCGGCCCGACACGCCCGATCCGCTGCCTCTTCGCGTGCCGGAGATCCTGGCCGACCGCACGATCGTCACGATGACCAGCGGAGGTCGCGGACCTGCGGCGGCGCGGAACGTTGGCTGGCGCGCGGTACCGGCCACCACGGCGTGGATCGTGTTCCTCGATGACGATGTTGAGGTCGAGCACTTCTGGCGGGCACGGCTTGACCACGACCTGCGCGTCGCACCCGAAGTTGGCGCGGTGCAGGGTGTCATTCACGTTCCGCTGCCGAGTCTGCGCAGGCCGACCGACTGGGAACGCAACGTCGCAGGGCTCGCCGATGCTAAATGGATCACTGCGGATCTGGCATATCGGCGCGATGCGCTGGTCGAGACCGGCGGCTTCGACGAACGGTTCGGCCGGGCATTTCGCGAGGACGCGGACCTCGCACTGCGAGTACAGGACGCGGGCTGGCGGCTGACTGTCGGCCGGCGGCGCACGCGCCATCCGGTGCGGCCCGCCGACCGGCTGGTCAGCGTGCGGATGCAAGCCGGAAACGCTGACGACGTGCTGATAGCGCGGCTGCACGGTCGCAACTGGTACGACCGGGCGCAAGCGGCGCGAGGCGCACGCCGCCGTCATCTCGCGGTCACAGCGCTCGGCTGCATAGCTTTAGGCGCGCGAGGACCGTTGCGCCGCGCGGGCTATCTCGCGGCAGCAGGCTGGTTCGTGGGCACCGCCGCGTTTTTCACCGAGCGCGTGCTGCCGGGACCGCGCAGCGCTGACGAAGTGGCCACGATGGCCCTGAGCAGCGTCGCGATTCCTCCCGTGGCCACTGCGCATTGGCTGCGCGGCTTGCGCCGGTATCGGTCCGTGCGTCCGGAGAGCTGGCCGGGCCGGCCGCGCGCCGTGCTGTTCGACCGCGACGGGACGCTGATCCGCGACGTGCCGTACAACTCCGATCCGAGTCGCGTCGAACCGATGCCCACGGCCGCAGGAGCGCTCGGGATGCTTCGCGACGCCGGGCTGCGCGTCGGCGTCGTGACGAACCAGTCCGGGATCGGCAGGGGACTGATCACGCCGGCTCAGGCCAAAGAGGTCGACGAGCAGGTGATTCGGCTGCTCGGCCCCTTTGACGCCTGGGCAGTGTGTCCGCATACGCCGGACGACGGCTGCGACTGCCGCAAGCCGCTACCAGGATTGGTGTATCAGGCTGCTGCCGAGCTGGGTGTACGGCCCGAGGAGTGCATCGTGGTCGGCGATATCGGCGCGGACGTGGGAGCGGCGCGGGCTGCCGGGAGTCGCAGTGTGCTCATTCCGACTCCGGATACCCGCCTAGAGGAGCTGGCCGGAGCGCGGATCGCCACCGACTTGCTCGCCGCCGCGCGCTGGATCACCGGCCAGAACGACCCTGACCGCTCGCGTGGGAGCCGGCGATGAACACCGCTGCCACGCTCAAGCGCAACCGGGTGCTGGCCATCCGGCTGGACGGTCTCGGCGACGTGTTGCTCACCGGTCCGGCGCTGCGTGCGCTCGCGGCCGGATCGCGGCACCTGACGCTGCTGGCCGGTCCGGCCGGCGCGCCGGTCGCGCCGTTGCTGCCGGGCGTGAACGACGTGCTCGTGTACAAGGCGCCGTGGATCGGACCGGATCCGCAGCCCCTCGATGACGGCTGCCTTCGGTTTTTGATGCGCGAACTGATCCTCGGCGACTTCGACGAAGCCGTCGTCTTCACCTCGTTCCATCAGTCGCCGCTGCCGATGGCGTTGCTCCTGCGGATGACGGCGATCCCGCGCATCAGCGCGATCAGCGTCGATTACCCGGGCACCCTGCTCGACCTGCGGCACCAGGTGGCCGAGGACATACCGGAACCCGAGCGCGCGCTTTCGCTGGCCCGCGCCGCGGGATTCGACCTTCCCGCCGATGACGACGGCCGGCTCGCGCTGCGCGGCCCGCTACCAGATGTCAGCGCTCTGGTTCCGTCGGAACGCTATGTCGCAGTACACCCCGGCTGCACCGCACCGGCTCGGACCTGGCCGGTAGAGCGCTGGGCGCAGATGGTGCGCGAACTGACCGCTGATGGCCATCGCGTCGTGGTGACCGGCAGCAAGGGCGAGCACGAACTGACCGCGCTGGTGGCCGGCGAGTGCGGCGCGATAGATCTCGGCGGCCGCACCCGCCTGCCCGAACTGGCTGCGGTGCTGGCCGGCGCGGCAGTGACCGTCGCACCGAACACCGGGCCCGCGCACCTTTCCGCCGCGGTCGGGACCCCGGTGGTCAGCCTGTTCGCGCCGGTCGTGCCGGCTGCGCGGTGGGCGCCCTACGGCGTCGAAACCGTGCTGCTCGGTGACCAGGACGCTCCTTGCGCGGACACCCGCGCCCGCGAATGCCCGGTCCCCGGCCATCCGTGCCTATCCAGCGTCACCCCCCGCGACGTGGTCAGCGCCGTGGAGAAGTTGCTGGCCTCGGCCGGCGGCCGCCGAGAAGGAGGCGTCGAATGAGGATCCTGCTATGGCACGTGCACGGCTCGTGGACGACCTCATTCGTGCAGGGCTCGCACAGGTACCTGCTTCCGGTCACCGAGCCGCGCGGCCCGGACGGGCTCGGCCGCGCCCGCACCTGGGACTGGCCGGAAAGCGCGGTCGAGGTGCCGGTGCACGAACTGCGTTCGACGCCCTTCGACCTGGTGATTCTGCAACGGCCGCAGGACGCGCAGCTCGTGGTCGACTGGACCGGGCTAGTGCCGGGAATCGACGTGCCGGCGATCTATGTGGAGCACAACACGCCGCAGCAGGACGTGCCGAACACCCGGCATCCCGCGGCCGACCATCCGGGCCTGCTCGTCGTGCACGTAACGGATTTCAATGACCTGTTCTGGGATTGTGGCAGCACCCCGACGACTGTGATCGAACACGGCATCGTCGACCCCGGCGAGCGGTACACCGGCGAGCTTGCGCACGCCGCGGTCGTGGTTAACGATCCAGTGCGGCGCGGCCGGGTCACCGGAACCGACCTGCTGCCGGGCTTCGCTGAACACGCGCCGCTTGACGTGTTCGGGATGCGGGTCAATGCGCTGCGTCACCATCCGCACTACCTGCCGGACCGCATGCACCTGCATGAGGACCTGCCGCAGGAACAGATGCATACCGAAATCGCGCGGCGCCGGGTGTACGTGCACCCGATCCGCTGGACCTCGCTCGGGCTCTCGCTGCTTGAGGCGATGCAGCTCGGGATGCCGGTGGTCGCGCTGGCCACCACCGAGGCCGCGCGCGCGGTGACACCTGGCGCCGGGGTGGTTTCCCCGAGCGTCACGGAACTGCACGAGGCGATGCGCGCCTTCATCGACGATAAGGAACTAGCGCGTGAAACGGGGGCCGCAGCGCGCGAGGCGGCGCTGGAGCGCTATGGGCTCAAGCGTTTCCTCAAGCACTGGGACCAGGTGCTGACCGAGGTGACCTCATGAGAATCGCATTGGTATCAGAACACGCAAATCCGATGGCGGCGCTCGGCGGGGCCGACGCGGGCGGGCAGAACGTGCACGTGGCCTGTCTTGCGACGGGGATGGCCGATTTGGGCCACGAGGTGACCGTGTACACCCGCCGGGATGCTGCCGACACGGCGGGACGCACCCAAATGGGGCGGCGCGTCATGGTCGAGCAGATCGACGCGGGACCACCGAAGCCGGTTCCGAAAGACGACCTGCTGCCGCACATGCCCGTCTTCGCGCGGGAGCTGGCGGCCCGCTGGAAGGAACAGCGGCCGGACGTGGTGCACGCGCACTTCTGGATGTCCGGGCTCGCGTCGCTGGAGGCCGCCGCACCGTTCGGCATCCCCGTGGTGCAGACGTACCACGCGCTCGGCGTCGTCAAGCAGCGTTATCAGGGATCTGCCGACACGAGCCCGCGGTCGCGGATCGACACCGAGCGCGAGATCGGCCGAAGCTGCGCCCGGATCGTGGCCACGTGCAGCGACGAGCTGTTCGAGCTGGTGCGGCTCGGCGTGGACCGGCGGCACATCACGGTGATCCCGTGCGGTGTCGACCTGGCACGGTTCACGCCAGAGGGCCCGGTCGCGCCGCGCGGCCGGCGGCATCGGCTGCTCGCGATCGGCCGGCTCGTGCCGCGTAAGGGTTTTGACATGGCGATCGCGGCCCTGGCGAAGCTGCCGAACACCGAGCTGGTCATCGCGGGCGGGCCTGCGGCCGAGCGGCTGTGCGACGAACCCGAGGCGCATCGGCTGCGCCAGGTCGCGGCCGAGTGCGGCGTCGCGGACCGGGTCAAGCTGCTCGGCGCGGTGCCGCGCGGTGACATGCCGGCGCTGCTGCGCTCGGCCGAGCTGGTGCTGTGCACGCCCTGGTACGAGCCGTTCGGCATCGTGCCACTTGAGGCGATGGCCTGCGGCGTGCCGGTGGTCGCGAGCGCGGTCGGCGGGCTGACTGACACGGTGCTCGACGGCGTCACCGGCGTGCTCGTCCCGCCGCGCGACCCGGACGCGCTCGCCGATGAACTCAGACCTTTGATCAAGGATGGCGAGCTGCGCAGGCAGCTGGGGCTCAACGGGCTGCTTCGAGCCAGATCTCGCTATGGATGGCCGCGTATCGCGCACCGCACCGCAGAGGTGTACGGCCGGCTGGTGGCCGGGCGGACCGAGCGGATCGAGGAGGCGGTGAACTGATGATGTCGATCGAACAAGTGCTGCGCGACCGACTGAGTCAGGTCACGTATGCGCTGCGGACCTCCGACGCGCTCGCCGAGACCTGCGCGGATTGGGGTCGCCAACTGGCCGGCGTGCTCGCCGCAGGGAACCGGTTGCTGGCGGCCGGAAACGGCGGCAGCGCGGCGCAGGCCCAGCATCTGACCGCCGAACTGGTCGGGCGGTTCCGGGACGAGCGCAGGCCGTTCTCAGCGATTCCGCTGCACGGCGACACCTCGGCGACCACCGCGATCGGCAACGACTACGGCGCGGAGGAAGTCTTTGCCCGGCAGGTCGACGCGCACGGCAGGCCCGGCGACGTGATGCTGCTGCTCTCCACCAGCGGCCGCAGCGGCAATGTGCTGGCCGCCGCAGAGCGGGCCCGCGCCGCGGGCTTACATGTCTGGGCACTGACAGGCCCGGCGCCGAACCCGCTGGCCGCGCTGGCGCACCGGTCGATCTGCGCACTCGGCCCGGATAGCGCGACGATCCAGGAAGTGCACCTCGTGGCGCTGCATCTGGTGTGCGAGGCGATGGATCTCGCTCTCGCGCGCCGAGAGCCGCAGCGTCTGGCGGTCACGCCGGCCATGGCGCCCAGTTCGATCGGAGCCGCGCGATGACGGCGCGTCGTGGGCTTGTCGTCCTCGGAGACGCCTTGCTCGACCGCGACCTCGACGGCGCGGTGCGGCGGCTGTGCCCTGATACTCCAGCACCGGTCGTCGACGAGCCCAGGGTTCGCGCGCGGCCAGGCGGCGCGGCCTTGGCGGCGCACCTGGCCGCGCTCGCCGGACACCAGGTGACGCTGGTGTGCCCGCTGGGTGACGATCCAGAAGGTGAGCAGATCAGGGAACTCATCCATCCGGATGTTCGCCTGGCCGGCTTGCCTTGGCAGGAGGCGATCGCACAGAAAACGAGGGTCCGCGCCGATGGCAGGACCCTGCTTCGCATCGATCATCCGGCGCGGCCCTACACTGGCGAACCGGGCGCGCTACTCGCGGAAGCTCTCGACGGGGCCGGCGCGATTCTGGTGTCCGACTATGCCGGGGGCGTCACCTCGAACCCTGCCGTGCGCGAGGCGCTGACCACGGCCGCGCGGCACCTGCCGGTGGTGTGGGATCCGCACCCGCGTGGCGCCGCGCCCGTCCCCGGCACACTGCTGGCCACGCCCAATCAGGCCGAGGCTGCCGCCGCGGCGAGGTTGCCGGCCGCCGCGTCCGCGCGAGGTTCCGCAGCGGTCAAAGCGGCCGCGGACGCGGCCGACAGATTGCTCGGCACCTGGCCGGTATCACAGGTTGCTGTCACACTCGGCGCTCAGGGCGTCCTGCTGTGCGGAGCCGCCAACACGCAGCTCTTCCCGGCGCGCAACATTGCGCCGACAGATGCGTGCGGCGCTGGCGACGCGTTCGCTTCCGCGGTCGCCGCGGCATTCGCGTCGGGAGCACTGCCATCGGAGGCCGTGGCTGCGGCAGTCGACAGCGCGGCCTCCTTCCTCGCGGCAGGTGGCGTGTCAGCACTCGATCCGGAAGCCGCTGGTTTCAGCTCCACCGATGCCTTCGAGCTGGCCGCGAAGGTCCAAGCGCGCGGCGGCACGGTCGTCGCGACCGGAGGCTGCTTCGATCTGCTACACGCCGGTCACGTGCACTGCCTGCGTGCCGCGCGCGCGGCCGGCGACTGCCTCATCGTGTGCCTGAACTCTGACGCTTCGGTGCGTCGGCTCAAGGGCCCGGGGCGACCGCTGAATAGCCAAGCGGACCGGGCGGCCATCCTCGAGTCACTGAGCTGCGTTGACGCGGTTGTGGTGTTCGACGAGCCCACGCCGGAGAACACACTGCGGCGGTTGCGCCCCGACGTGTGGGCGAAGGGCGGCGACTACGCGGCCGACGACCTGCCGGAGGCGCCGCTCGTGCGTGGCTGGGGAGGCCGAGTCCTCACGGTGCCGTACCTCTCCGGCCGCTCGACCACCGGCCTGGTCCGTTCGGCGCGCAATGAAGCAGCCTGATACCACTGACGAAGCAAGTTGAGATGTCTGCGATCACAGAAGCCACCGGCGTTACCGCCGACACCGCCACCGTCCCTACCGTCGCCACCGCTCCTGCGAACGTGGCCCGCCGACCCCGGGTGTTGCTGCTACGCGCGCTCGGCCTCGGCGACTTCCTCACCGGCGTTCCGGCGTACCGCGCCGTGCGCCGCGCGTTCCCCCAGCACGAGATCGTCCTCGCCGCCCCCGCGCAGCTCGCCCCGCTCGCCGAGTTGACCGGCGCGATCGACCGGCTGCTGCCGACAGGCGAGTTGGCACCGGTGCGCTGGCCGTGGCCGAATGAGCCCCCGGAAACCGCCATTGACCTGCACGGAAACGGACCGGCCAGCCGCCGTCTGCTGGAAGAGCTGCGCCCGGCGCGGATCATCGGCTTCAGTATCCGCCGGGCGCCGAGCCGCGGCGTATGCCATTTCGGCCCACGCTGGCTTCCGGGTGAGCACGAGATCCACCGCTGGTGCAGACTGCTGACGCGTAGCGGCATTCCGGCCGACCCGAACGATCTGGACCTTGAGCCGCCGGATCCGGTCACCAGTCCGGCAACGAGCCCGCAACTGCTCGCGGACCGCGCGAATACGAGCACGAGCACGAGCGCCACCGGGCGCCCGTGGCCCGCTGATTTCGCTCGGCCGGTCATCGTCCACCCTGGAGCGGCTTACCCGAGCCGCCGCTGGCCGCCAGCGCGCTTCGCGGCGGTCGCCGGGTACCTGAACAAGTCCGGTTGGCGCGTGCTCGTCACCGGCTCGTCAGGCGAGCGCGACCTTGCCGAGTACGTCACGCGCGCCGCAGGCCTTCCCCCGCACGCGGCCGTCGCGGGGCAGACCACGCCGCTCAACCTGGCCTGTCTGGTGGCCGAGGCGGCGCTGGTGGTCTCCGGCGATACCGGCATCGCACACCTCGCGACAGCGTTCCGGCGCCCGTCAGTGGTCCTGTTCGGCCCGATCCCGCCCGAGGAGTGGGGGCCGCCGCCCGACCGCCCCTGGCACGTGGCCCTGCACGCGGCAGAGCCGGGCTACCACGGCGATCCGCACGGCGGCGAAATCGACCCGGCGCTCGACGCGATCCGGGCCACCGACGTCATCGCCGCGGTCGACAAGCTCCTCGACGCGAACCGGGAGATGCACCACTTCGTCAGAGTTTGATCCGCCGCGTTCGGGTACCCGGCGGGACGCAGAACACGAGAGACGAGACCAAACGCCGCAATGACGACGGCGACGTGCGGAAATTCAGAAAGGGAGCACTATGAAGCACGCAGAGAGGGAGCGGACGGAAGCCGCGAGGCTGCCCCAGGGCAACATCATCCGCATCCTGCTGGAGCAGCACGCCCAGATCCGTGAGCTGTTCGTCGCGGTCAAGGCGTCCACGGGCGCGCCGAAGCAGGAGCGCTTCGACGAGCTGCGCGAGCTGCTGGCGATCCACGAGGTCGGCGAGGAGATGATCCTGCGCCCGGTGTCCAAGAACACCGCCGGCCACGAGATCACCGACGCGCGCAACCACGAGGAGGACGAGGCGACGCACGTCCTGGCCGAGCTCGAGAAGATGGACGTGAACAGCCCCGAGTTCGACACCAAGCTCAGCCAATTCGAGCAGGCGGTCTCGGACCACGCCGAGAACGAGGAGCACCAGGAATTCCCCACCGTGCTGGCTCAGCGCACCGAGGAAGAGCTCAAGCGGCTGGGCGAGCGGTTGCTGAAGGCCGAGAAGACGGCCCCGACGCACCCGCACCCGACCGCCGCCGGGTCCCCGGGCATGGTGAAGGTCGCGGGCCCGTTCGCCTCGATGCTCGACCGCGCTCGTGACGCGTTCAAGAAGAACTCTGACGAGAGCTGAAGCTGACACGGCGGCTGATCAGCAGGTAGCAGATTGCTGATGAGCGGCGAGAACCGAACGGCCGGTGGCGGGAACGTGATTCGCTCACGTTCCCGCCACCGGCCGTAGTAGGTAGTAGCGCGAGCCGGCTCGGCCCGCGCCTGGTTATCCGACGTGTTCGATGTACGTCTCGCAGAACGCCTTGAGGTCATCCGGCTTGCGGCTAGTCACCAGGCTGCTGGGCTGGCTGGTGTCCACGACCACTTCCTGGTCCACCCAGTTCGCGCCGGCGTTACGCAGGTCGGTCTGCAAACTCGGCCACGAGGTGAGGGTGCGGCCCTCCAGCGTCCCGGTTTCGATCAGCGTCCAGGGACCGTGGCAGATCGCGGCGACCGGTTTGCCGTCCTCGACGAACTTGCGCACGAACGCCACCGCCTCGGGGATCGTGCGCAACCGGTCCGGGTTGGCGACGCCGCCGGGCAACACGAGCGCGTCGAAGCCGTCCGGATCGGCGGCGGACAGCGGCTCGTCCACGTCCCACTGCGCGGCGCGGTCGAGGTGGTCGAACAACCAGACCTGGCCCGGCTTCGGGGAGACCAGCACAGGCGTCGCACCCGCGTCGAGCGCGGCCTGCCACGGGTCGCGCAGCTCGACTTGCTCGGTGCCCTCGTCCGCGACGAGGAATGCAATACGGCGGCCACTGAGATCCTTGGCCATGAGAATCGCTCCGTCCAAAGATGTAGCGGGAGACAGGGAAGCGCGCGGGCTCTGCGTACCCGCGTACTGCGCACGCGATACGACCCGCGACCTCAGCCCGGCTACCCGACACCCGCGGACGGAAACGGAAGCCAGCGTGTTCGCTGTCAGCGAACAGGCAGCTCACGGCCCTCCGCAGCGAGCCGGAAGGTGAACTCGACGCTGCGCCACGCGCCCTGCATGCTGCGGCCGTCCGGTGTCGGGCCGTTGCGCTCGGCGAAATCTACGATCAACGCATCCTTGACGCCGAACACCGTGTCCGAGTCCAGATATTCGCCGCCGGCGACGAAAAGCTGAGTCACCAGCCGGCGGTACCCCGGCGCGCTGATCATGAAATGCAGGTGCGGTGCGCGGTACGGATGCCGGCCGAGGGCGGCGAGCATCGCGCCGACCGGACCGTCATCAGGGATCGGGTACGGGGAGGGCAGGATCGACCAG
>Ga0134126_10013433_pt1 | contig 10349 bp, 10 predicted proteins | sample KB31752_FD_96881 | JGI IMG/M metagenome (GOLD analysis project Ga0134126, IMG submission 96881) | Terrestrial soil microbial communities with excess Nitrogen fertilizer from Kellogg Biological Station, Michigan, USA - KB3-175-2 | ecosystem: Environmental > Terrestrial > Soil > Unclassified ...
CAGGACCCCCACCAAAATCGACCAGCGGTAGTTCGCCAGTCCAAACACCCAGTGCTCAAGCCCACTCACGAGGTGAGCTTCATCCACCGGCAACGTCCGAGGCGGAACTTTAATTCGGTATGTCATCAGCAATCATCACTTCACGGTTGAGACCAGACTATCTGCCCCAGAATCTTTGTCTTATACTAAGGATGAATTCTTCTTGTCAATGCAATCGGAACACACTCGTTGTCCGGTCACGGCCTGTCGAGGCTCTACGAAGCTCTAAAGAAAGTTTCAAATCAGCATGTTTCGAAGCAAGCTCAAAGAACTCGCTGACCGATCGCTCATGCGCCGACTATCTCCATTGGAATCGGGCACCGGGCCGACCATCCGATACGCGGGACGCCAGGTCATCTTACTGTCCTCCAATGATTACCTGGGACTTGCGACCCATCCGGAAGTCATCCGTGCCGCGATACATGCAACAGAGCAATATGGGACCGGGTCCGGAGCTTCTCGCCTGATTAGTGGAACACTCCCTCCCCATATGCACCTAGAGACCTCCCTCGCGACGTTTAAAGGGACAGAGGCCGCGCTTCTGTTCGGAGCCGGTTATTTAGCAAATATCGGCGTCATTCCGAACCTCATCGAGCAAGGAGGCCTGATCCTAGCGGATCGATTGTGTCATGCCAGTCTCATCGATGGATGTCGATTGAGCCGGGCCGATTTTCGGATATTCCACCATCGAGACTGTGCACATCTGGAATCATTGCTTCGACGACGGAAGCCGAATCGTCCTACGCTCATCATCACGGAAGGGTTATTCAGCATGGACGGCGATCTCGCTCCTTTGTCGGACCTGACATCACTGGCCGAGCAATATGAGGCGATGTTGTATGTCGATGATGCCCACGGGACCGGCATCATGGGACCGACCGGTCGCGGAACGATCGAACACTTCGGCCTGGAGCAGCGGATCCCCTTTCACATGGGGACGATGAGTAAAGCCCTGGGGAGCCATGGCGCCTACATCGTTGGGCCCAACGACTTGATGCAGTATTTGATCAACGTGACCCGTCCGTTCATCTTCACAACCGCCCTTCCACCCGCGATCGCGGCGGCAGCCGCGGCTGCGGTCGCGGTCATTCGGGGTGAACCGGAACGTCGGATGAGGCTCTGGTCGAATCGACAACAGCTGTTCAATGGAATGCAGAAACTCGGCTTTCGGATGACTCAGACCGTCAGTCCGATTCTGCCGATCCTAGTGGGCGATGCAGCCGTTGCATCTGCATTGGCTGAACGACTGTTCACTCACGGCATCTATGCTTCCGCAATTCGCCCGCCGACCGTTCCGAACGGAACCAGCCGTATACGCTTCACTGTGACATCGGAACACACGACTGAGCAGATCGACGAAGCGCTTCATGCCCTTGACCTCGCTGGTCGTGAGACCGGCCTCCTCTAATCGCTTCCTCATCGGACGCGTCTTCCGGCTATTTTCTTGCTTTCGGGCTTTGCTATGGCATGATGCACAGGAGCTTTTCACCTCACGAGCAACCCATAACACTGAGGATCACGGGCGATGGATATTTCCAAGCTGCTGACCTTCTCGGTCAAGGAAGGCGCCTCCGACTGTCATATTAGCGCCGGCGAACCTCCCATGATTCGTATTCACGGCGATCTGAAAAAACTCGACCATCCTCCTCTCACTCCCGACGAAACACATGCCCTCATTTACGACATGATGAATGACGCCCAACGAAAGACTTTTGAAGAGAAGCGAGAATGTGACTTCTCGTTCGAACTCGGAGACATCGCCCGTTTCCGCGTCAACGTGTTCGTGCAACAGCGCGGCTTAGGCGCCGTCTTTCGGAATATTCCGACCACCATTCTTCCGTTGGAAAAACTCGGCATGCCGCCGATTCTTCGGCAACTCTGCGACAAGGAAAAGGGATTGATCTTGGTGACCGGACCGACCGGATCCGGCAAATCCACCACGCTTGCCGCGATGGTGGACTATCTCAACAACACGTTTGAAGGTCACATCATCACCATCGAGGACCCCATCGAGTTTGTCCATAAATCCAAGAAATGCCTGGTCAATCAACGCGAGCTCGGTGTTCACACATTGTCCTTCGCCAACGCCCTGAAGTCGGCGCTTCGCGAAGATCCGGACATCGTCCTGGTGGGCGAAATGCGGGACCTGGAAACTATTCAGTTGGCGTTGACCGCGGCAGAAACCGGACACTTGGTCTTCGGGACCCTCCACACCTCGAGCGCGCCAAAAACGATCGATCGCATCATCGACGCATTCCCGCCGGCACAGCAGGCGCAAATCAGAACCCAGCTATCGGAGGCGTTGGAAGCCGTCATCACCCAAACGCTGTTGAAGAAGAAAACCGGCGGACGTGTCGCCGCACTCGAAGTCATGGTGGCGACAACGGCGGTGCGCAATCTCATCCGTGAAGCCAAGCTGCACCAAATTCCGGGGATCATGCAGGCCAGTCAAAAAGACGGCATGCAAACGATGGACATGGCGTTGGTCGATCTCGCGACGCGTGGAATCGTCCATAAAGCCGAAGCACAGTCCCGCAGTATGAACCCCAATCTCTTCGGTGCAGCGATGACCGGCGCGGCCTAGAACGCACATAATATGGAGAACGTCCGATGGATGTTCGAAGTCTTCTCAAGGTCATGGTGGACCGCGAAGCGTCGGACCTGTATTTGACCGTCGACGCCTCGCCGATCTACCGCATCCATGGTGCTACCCAGCCGACCGACGCTCCCCCCTTCACCAACGAGCAGCTCGAAACACTGGCGTTGGCCTTGATGCGTGGTCAACAGCGGAGTGAATTCGAAGAAAAAATGGAGATGAATCTGGCGCTCTACTACAAGGAATTAGGTCGCTTCCGCGTCAACATCTTCAGGCAAAGGGGTAATGTCGGATTGGTTTTCCGTCACATCAAAGCGGACATTCAGACCATTGAGCAGCTGCAACTCCCTCCGATCATCAAAGATATCGCGATGACCAAACGCGGTCTCGTGCTGGTGGTGGGAGCGACCGGCTCCGGGAAGTCGACATCGTTGGCCGCCATGATCGACCATCGCAATACCGTCCACCAGGGCCATATCATTACGGTTGAGGACCCGATCGAGTTTGTTCATCAGCACAAGAAATCGATCATCACGCAGCGCGAAGTCGGATTCGACACATTGACCTTCCAAAACGCGCTGAAGAACACCCTCCGGCAAGCTCCGGATGTGATTTTGATCGGTGAGGTGCGTGATACGGAAACCATGGAAGCGGCGATTACCTTTGCCGAGACCGGTCACCTGTGCATCGGAACTCTGCACTCCAACAACGCCAACCAAGCGATCGAACGCATCATGAACTTTTTCCCGGTCGAGCGCCATGCTCAGATCTACCTCCAACTATCCTTGAATCTGCGCGCGATCATCTCGCAGCGATTGATTCCGTCGATCGACGGCAGACGAGTCCCGGCCTTGGAAATCATGCTGGACACGCCGCGCATCAAGGACCTGATCAAAAAAGCGGAGGTTGATACCTTGAAAGAAGCGATGGAACAGGGGGTGGACGAAGGTTGCCAAACCTTCGATCAGGTGCTGTTTCAATTGTACAAAACGAACAAGATCTCACTGGAGCAAGCCCTTATCAACGCCGATAGCGCGAACAACCTCCGTCTAAAAATCAAACTTGAAGGACTCAAAGGCGATGAGGCCGTGAACGCCTTGCTCGATAAGCAGATGGGGGTCGGCAGCACGGATGCCTTTAAAATTCAAGGAGGCTCTTCCGGAAACGTGACTCCGCTTCGAAAACGTTAAGTGTCCCAATCTTCTCAGGGAACTGACCTCTCTTCGGTTTGGCGCTCCAGATACGCCGCGATCTTTTCAAGGGCCAGCGCACTCAGTTTGGATCCATACCAAGTCGGCATCGTGTCACCTGGATACCCACGCACCACGAATCGCTGAGGCTCCAGCACTGATTCCACGATGTACTCATGCACCGTCTTGGCGTATCCCCGGTACCCTGGGTCCTTGAGCCGCTGCACGCCCGTCGTACCGAGTACCAACGGAGGTCCGACTTGGCCGTTGGCGCCGGGAATCCCGGGGATGATGTGGCAAACCGGGCAGCCGGGCCTGGTAAAAATATCGACGAGTGATTCATCGCCGGTGACCAGCGGAATTTTTTCAGGCATGAGAGCACCGGTGACTGTATCGTCGGTCCGAGGTCGAGAGGGAGGAGGCTCTCGCAACGCCCAGACGACGGTCACTAAGACCACACTCACCGTCACCAGAATGGCGACTCGATCCTGTGGCCGCGTCAGAAATCTCTGCTGTACGGGGGGAGGCGTCGCCGAGCCGTAATCTACGCTCAATGGACACCCTGTGTTGCGTACGTACTCACCTTCCTTGCACGAACTTCAAGAGCTGTTCGAGCCCACCGGCTTCGATCTTTCCGTTCGGTGTCAGCTTGTCGACTAGATCGGGAAGAAGGCCGGCCAGCTGTGAACCGGCTGCACCAGAGGAGAGTCCTGCGTTACTCGCTAATTGGCTCAGCAGATCGCCCCCTAACCTTTGCTCGATCTGGCTCGGTGTCATAGGCAGATTCTGTCCTGTGCTCACCCATGAATTCACGATGTCGCCTAGACCGTTTTTCTGAAAGGCCCGGATGAGACCGTTCAGTCCACCGATGCCGCTGTCCGTTCCGAGGAGGCTGCTCAAGGCCTGGAGAAGAGGATTCTGACCACCTTGGCCTCCCATCATGCCACCTACCGCTTGACTCAACTGATCCATGAGTCCCATAGGTCGGCTCCTTCCCTCACGTAACCGGCATTTTTGAAAACGCTCTCAAAACGACTTCTATCGCGTGAGGATGTAGCACAGACACCGGCGGCAATCCAAGGGGACCCGGCCGGTGGAACGCCGCCATCTGCAAAAACCCTCCATTGGTTATCCTCAAGAGTTCACACATAGCGAAACATTTGGCGTCATCAGTATGTAAGGAAACAGAATATATCGCAGCCCATTCATCGTCGCCCGATGCCGCTCGATTTTTGCGAGGCGTTGTATCGACCAAACTTTTGGTATGATGTCTCGAAGGAGTCACAGGTATGCACACGAACAAATCATTGATCACCGGCACGTTTGTCGCAGGGCTTTCATTCGCAGCATTGACCGAGCTTCCTCCTGCTTTCGCCGAAATGTATGTCGCCGGAACTGCAGGGGTGAACTTTGCGGATCGCATCAACAGCATCGCGGGAACCGGCGCCTCTGTAGGAGTTCCAGACCTCAATCCTGCCCCCAATCCTGACTTTGACCTTCAAAATTCAATAGTCTATGGAGCTAAGGTCGGATATTTTCCTGGACACCGTTGGTACGGAGTTGAAGGAGAAGTTCTACATACAACTCCCCATATCAAATCCCTAGACCCTGAGCCAGGAATACATAACTCAGGAATCCATATGAGGGTAACCACTGTTGGAGCTAATTTTATTGCTCGGTACCCAGGTCGCACGTTCCAGCCCTACGCGGGGGCCGGCATCGGAGCGGCAATCGCCCACATCGGCGATACTGCGACCGTGCGGAGCGACAGTGATGTAGCAGCGGCGTGGAATGTGCTGGCCGGTCTCCGCGCGTTTATCACACCCAAGATCGCGATCTTTGGAGAGTATAAGTACGTTGGTGCGACCTTGAAATTCGATCAAGCCTTAGGTGACCTGGGTGGTTTCAGCGGCAATTACAGAGCACAGTATGTCCTTGGCGGGTTGTCCTATCACTTCTAACATGACGCTGAAAAAGTCCGCCGGCGGCGTTCTCGCGTCGCTCAGAGGCTCAACGTACCCAAGCGTACGCCTCGCCTCTTCGCTCGCTGCGGCCTTGCTGGACAGCCTTTTTGAGCATCCTGAAGTTATTCTGACATTAGCACCGTACGCAGAATTCCATCCATATTGTTGGCATCAACTGGGTTTTTCGCAGTCTGCTAGGAAAGGAGGACAACCATGTCCCGCATGATTGCGCTCTTTTCCCTGCTGTGTGGATTGCTGATCTTGTCTGCCTGCGCTGAATCTATCCACCAGGTTCAACGAACTGCGGAGTCGCTCGGTATACCGCTTGAATTAGAGAACGAGATCGATAGGACGGTACGTTTTTCAGATTTGCAACAAGCTCCTAGTGAATATGTCGGACGAACCGTCATGCTCGGCGGCACGATCATCAAAGGGAAACGAACAAAGGAGGGCACCGAACTGGAAGTTCTGCAACGGCCGACCGGGGAAGAAGGCAGATTGACGGAAGATCGTCTTCGGTCAGAAGGGCGGTTCTTGGCGGTCCGAGAAACGTTTCTCGACCCCGCCAGTCTCCCTGAAGGCACGCCCATTACGGTCATCGGCACCGTGAAAGGCATGACGCCGAGACAGCTGGATGAAAGCGACTATGTCTATCCGGTCCTCGAAGTGAAGCATATTATCGACTGGAAGAGTCTCGAGGTTCGGACCAGAGACAGGACCTTGTACTATGGTTCCTACTATCCACCCTATGGCGGCGCAGGGTTCTACCCTTATGGTGCCTTTCCTTACAGTTATTGGGGTGGACCAGGTTTCTATCGACCCTATTATTTCGGTCCCAGGTCATTTTCTCCCGGACCATCATCTCCGCCGCCGCCCCCTCCAAGCGTTCATCCACGACTCAGGGGCAGATAATGTCCGATGGCTCGACTACTTTCACAAGGGGGGAAAAGGCCTAACCGAATGAAAGAGAAAAGTGAGCAAAGTGGATACGGTCTATCTCGCCGTGAAGCCCTTGTGTTGATGGGGACCACTGGTGCCGGTTTGCTGGTAGGTGCATGGCCAAACAAAGCACAGGCTGTTCCCGGCACACCTCGATCTCTCTGCATTGTCCGACCAGAACAAACCGAGGGTCCGTATTTTGTGGATGAACGATTGCATCGGTCCGACATTCGCGCTGACCCGGCTATTGGGCAAGTGCGGCCTGGTGCGCCGTTGGCGTTGACGTTTCAAGTAATGCGCCTCTATGCTGGAGAATGTCGACCCATATCAGACGCGCAAGTCGATGTGTGGCAGTGCGATGCCGAGGGTGTGTATTCTGATGTGGAAGATCCAGGTTTCAACACACTTGGCCAAAAGTTTTTGCGCGGGTACCAGGTGACGAATGCGCAGGGCGAAGCACGGTTTCTCACAATTTATCCAGGTTGGTATCCGATCAGAACCGTGCATATCCACTTTAAGGTTCGCACGACGGCGATTGCCGGAAAACGCTTCGAGTTTACATCGCAATTGTACTTTCCCGACGAATTGACGGACCGCGTTCATACCGATCTTCCCTACTCGTTGAAAGGAAAGCGTCGAGTACGAAATCACCACGATTTCATTTTCCGTAACGGCGGTGAACAATTACTGCTGCATCCTTTCACGACGAATGGTAGCTATGCGGCGACCTTTCCAATCGGCCTAACGATTCCTTGATCTCTACCTTCCGGATTCCACTCATTGACTACCCGCATCAAATCTCGACTCCCCTCGTTCCTCCCATCAACTATCCCAAGCCGCTGTTGATTTCTGTACAGCCGCATCCTGGGCCGATTCCCCCTGTCTTGACTCTCAACATTCTGAGAGCGATGCTAAGCGATGTCCCGGAGGTCTTATGAAACCGGGGTCGACACTTCCACATTTTCTTACGTTCATTGCCTGCCCATGCCCTGACGCTCTCCGAGGGCCTTGTGCCTGCGAGGGCGTTGTTGCCTCTTCCACCTTAGCCAGGAGGTTTCGCCATGAAAACCTCGGCCATTATGCTGTTTGCTGCTGTCGCGCAGCTAATAGGTTCTCTCGCCTTCGCTAATCCGGCCATGTTACCCAAACATCCCGGCTACCCAATGGGGAAAGCGGTTGATCCCGTGACAGGCCAATCACTGGCAAATGATCCGGGACAAGCCAATGCCGGAGGCCGAGAGGCCCTCAACAATGCGGCACTCGTCGACGACAGCCGTTCCAAACAAGACTTGCTCTTTAACCAAAACGATGAACGCCTCTTGGAAAAACCTGGAGCAGGACTGCTTCCAAAGGTGCAAGGTCCGAACATCACGATTGAACCACCGGTGAAAGAAGGGACAAATGTGAGTGCCGCACCGGAATAGTGAAGATTGTTTCGAGCTGACGGCCGGACATCCCTGAGAGGTAAACGGTGAACACCGCCATGGAGTGAGGGGTGGAGTACGACGATACCTCTACACCGTTCGCACCTTCACTGCCCTAGGCAACGAGCCCGCTGGTATTTTGGGCTGAATTGGTGCAACCAGGCGGTCTCGGTCCAACTGAAGGAGGCGGAACATCCGGTTTCAGAGAAGTCGATGCCTGAGGGGCTTGGGAACATGCTGGATTGGAACAGAGCACTCTTGTCTGCTTCTCTTCCGGTTGTTTGGCCTCCTCTTTGCTTCTGTCGGCAGACGCCGAGATGAGTTGCTCGACGGCGGCGGAGACGGCTAACAGACCTTTGGCGGCGGGGGATTCCGGAGCAGATTCGATAACCGGGAGAAACTTCCGAACCGCCTGGCTCACAGCTGGGTCGTCAGGGATCTGACCGAGCAGCGTCAGGTCCCCACCGACGTATTGATGGAGAATCTTGCGAAGGTACAGGACATTAACTTGAGGACTGTCGGATACCCGATTGATGATTAACCCTGGCTGAAACGATTGCAACGCCGCCGCCGCGTCACGCCCCCCTGCGTCGTCGGCACCCGCAATTTCCATGACCTCCGCCACACTCGTGAAGTCTCGGTTGGAGAGGACTTCCGACAGGGGGCTTCGCGCGAGCACGCAGGCCAATACACGGCGGATCGCGGCGAGCTTGATGAATCGGTAAAGATCCAGCACGGACGTCGGCTCGGGAGTAGCCACGGCCAGATGAATGTCGGCCATCAGGAAAAAGTCGAGGGCGTGCAAGTTGGTGCCGGCTCCGATGTCGATCACCACGATGTCGGTCGCAAGATCCCGGAATTGTTTCATCAGCCGCTTCTTGCGGGCATAGGCCATGTTGGCCGTCGCCAAGGTATCGCCGGTGCCGGCAATGAGACGGAGGTTCGGATGAATGATGACGGGAATAGCGACTTCGTCCAGCCGGCTGACCCGTTTGTCTAGAAAATCCGTCAAGGTCACCGACGGACTCAATTCTCCGAACATGATGTGGGCATCGGCTCCGCCTACGTCGAGGTCGGCCAGTATGACCTGTCTCCCACCCTTCGCCAGTGCCAACGCAAGGTTGGCTGAAACCACGCTCTTGCCCACTCCGCCCTTGCCGGATGCCACTGAAATGAGCATTCCCACTGCGTCTTCCTTTCGTTACTGAAGTCATTGTACCGGCTGAAGGACAAAAGAAAAGGAAATGCACGATTCCGAGCGGCCAAATCGCCGTTCGCTTACGGGTGAACACCGGTTCAAGATACACTCAAGTCACAACGCCTCTCTCGACACAAATCCGTCGTCTATGAGGTATCCGATGAATGGATCTATGATATTCTCTTCCTCTCTTCCAACTGACCAGCGTGGAGGCGCTTCCACATGAGCATGCGAAAGGCCAAAATCGTCTGCACCATCGGGCCGGCGAGTAGTTCGCCGGACGTGCTAAACCGATTGATTGAGAGCGGCATGGATGCCGCTCGGCTGAACTTTTCTCACGGCACTCATGAGTCTCATGCGGCAGCCATCACCGCTATCCGAAAGGCAGCCGCACAGTGTGGATCAAGGGTGGCGATTATCCAGGATTTACAAGGCCCCAGAATTCGTGTGGGCCTGCTGCCGAAGGAAGGGATCAAAGTGAACCCCGGCCAGGTGGTGCGGCTACGAACTTCGGCTCAGTCGGGTGAACTATATGGCGTCCAAGCCTCCGTTCCAGCCCCTGTCCCTGAGATCCCGGTCACCTATGCTTCACTCACCCGCGATCTCCATAGAGGATCAAGAGTGCTCATCAACGATGGACTCATCGAGCTACAATCCGTTCGCATTGAAGACGATTTGATCGAATGTTCCGTCATAATCGGCGGCATGATCACCTCGCACAAGGGCATTAATTTGCCGGGCACTCAAGTCAGTGCCCCTACTCTGACCGAGAAAGATCGTGAGGACATTCGATTCGGAGCCGAGCACGGTGTGGATTATGTCGCACTCTCCTTTGTACGGGGCCCTCAGGATATCAGCGCGGCGCGGGCTGTGTTGACGGAGCAAGAAATCAACACGCCGATCATTGCGAAGATCGAACGGGCCGAAGCCGTGGCTGCGTTGGATGAGATCCTGGAGCAGGCGGACGGTGTGATGATCGCCCGAGGAGATCTGGGTGTA
>Ga0134126_10013434_pt1 | contig 10349 bp, 10 predicted proteins | sample KB31752_FD_96881 | JGI IMG/M metagenome (GOLD analysis project Ga0134126, IMG submission 96881) | Terrestrial soil microbial communities with excess Nitrogen fertilizer from Kellogg Biological Station, Michigan, USA - KB3-175-2 | ecosystem: Environmental > Terrestrial > Soil > Unclassified ...
CACCGCGGGGAATTCGGATCTGCTTTTCCGTAATCAGAACGGCCAGGTCTCCTGGATCAAGATCACCGGGATCGTCGCCGTCGCGCTCTTCCTCTTCCTGGCAGGTCGCTGGGCCCTCAAACGGTTTCAGCACATCGCCGCCATCCGGAAGGTCCGTACCATCTTCCTGAACATCTGGCACGGCCTGATAAGTGTGAAAGACGTCCGGAACAAACCTCTGTTCTTCGTCTATACCGTGGGTATCTGGTGCATGTATCTCCTGAGTACCTGGATGGGCTTTTTCGCCATCAGCGCCACCAGCCATCTTACGATCATCGATGCCCTGAGCGTGCTGGCCATGGGTAGCATCGCCATGATCGTCTCTCCCGGCGGGATCGGCGTCTACCCCTTCCTCGTCCAGAAGACAGTAGAATTCTACCATGTACCCGGCCAGCCTTATGGCCAGGCGCTAGGTTGGCTCTTATGGTTCGGCCAGTTCCTGAGTTTTATCCTGTTTGGCACCATTAGTTTTATCCTGCTGCCGCGCATCAACAAGAAACAACATTTTCAAATCGTTCAGCATGAAACAACCGCAGATAATCCCGCATAAGATATATGACCGCTCTTCGCTCCTCCATCAGGTTCGCCGGTGGCGCATCCTGGGAAAGACGGTTGCCTTTACCAATGGCTGCTTCGACATCCTGCACCAGGGGCATATCGCTTCGCTCTCCGATGCGGCCAAAGAAGCTGACTACCTGGTAGTCGGCGTCAATACCGATGCCTCCACCCGCAGGCTCAAGGGGCCGCTGCGCCCCGTGAACAACCAGGACGCCCGCGCCACCGTCCTCGCGTCCCTGCTGATGGTCGACGCCGTGATCCTCTTCGACGAGGATACCCCGCTCGAGGTCATCAAGCTGGTGGAACCCGATGTCCTTGTCAAGGGCGGCGACTATATCCTCGATACTATCGTCGGCGCTAAAGAGGTCATGGCCGCCGGCGGCCGTGTGGTCATCAACCCCATCATCGCCGGTTTCTCTACTACCGGTCTCATCGAAAAGATTACGAAATTGTAGGGCTCAACTATGATACATGCGTTCGACCTCTTCGACGATCTGCTCGATCGCCTGGTCATCTCCTTTGGGGTCGTATGGCTGCTTGAGATTGCTCTCGAAGAAAAAGGCGACGGTCTGCCAGAAACGCGCCGTAAAGCCGCCCTTGTATTCCTTAATGATGTTGTAACAGTTGTTGCCCGTCTGCCGGTTGATCAGCTTCATCAGGATCTTCCCCTGGTAAATGCTGAGCTGCTCGAGCGGCTGGGTGAACTCTTTTTTCAATTCTTTCTCCCGGCTTTGGATATACGCCTTTCGCTGGCTTTCATCGCTGAGCAACGCCAGTTTGGCGTTCATATCGTTCATGATCATCCCTGCCCGGCGCGCATAGGGATAGGTCACATACACCGCATTCCGTAACCGCGTCCACTCCTCCATCCGCCGCCGCATGGCCGGTGGCATGGGGGCATGTACCCAGGTATACTCGCCGCTGCTCGCAGGCAATAGCTCATTGCCATAGATCTTTGCAGGGACGATGATGGTATCATTGGGACCGTAAACAGGCTTGATAATATCGGCGGGAAGCGCGGAGTCGGAAGCCGCTAACGCATGGGATTTCACCGTATCGTCCGTCTGGCCAAATGCTCCTGCCGCTCCGGTAAGGGATACGGATAAAAGGAGCAGATATATGAATAGGCCTCGGCGCATAGTCGTCTTAAAGTTAGTAAAAAACTGCAACCCGCGCAACTAGGCCTTCGCCAGCCTCGTCTGACGTCTGCGCCATAAAATACTGATAACAAACCCGATGACCATTATGATGGTGCCGAGCCACACGAGCGCAATCTGCGGAAACTCCAATACTTTGAGCGCAATAAAGGGTACCATATCGGTAGACTCCTTGATACCAATGTCGAATTTCTGATCGGGGGTGATCGTATTGAATCGCAGCGCCAGATCCTGCGCAAACACCGTATCGTTGAGATAATGCGGCATGTTGTCCTTTACATAAAACGCGGGATAAGCCGTATAGCGCATGCTGTCACGGCCTACTACAGTGACTTTCGCCACAAGCGCCGTATCGTTCCGACGGAAATGGAACTTCCCGTTATTGGGATTCACCTCCACCGAGTCCAGCACAACATAGCCACGTGAATAATATGCCGTGTCCCGTAACTTCAACACCGCGCTACGGAAAGCGGCTGTATCCTGCCGGTCCGCCGGGTTGGTGGCCGTGATATACGAATAGATGTCTTTATACCAGTAATGCCGGCTGTCCGGATTAGCCGAAGGCTCATTTTGTGTTTTGACGCTGAACAGGAAATCGGGATACAGGTTAAACGACTCACTGCCATCCTTTTTATCGAAATGGATCTTGAAATATTTGGTCTTCTGCGTCTCATTCATCGAGTCACCCTCATACGTGGCCCAGTACTTACCCATATCCGTCTTCGCACCCTCGAGCAGCGTCAGATTCTCCATGGGGTCCTGTTTGGACTCCGGTGTAAAATTCAAGGTGATGCCGGTGGTATTCACGGAAAGGACCTGTTTCTTCGCCGACGACAACAAGATGCCCACCAGCAACAACCCAAATCCGAAATGCGCTACCGAACCGCCTGCCGCCCGCAGCTTCCCATGCACCCCGACCCAGATATACGCGGCATTGGCGATCACTGCATAAAGCGAGCTGAACATAGCCAGAAAGATAGCCGCCAGAAAACCGTTGCCATATCTGTCGTAATGGATACCGCCGAAAACATCTACGAGGATAGCCACCACGAGCGCCACCACCGTAGGTATACCGATCCGCTTCAACAGCCAGTCCCGTGTCGTCCCCTTGTATTTGAGGTATTGCGTGATGGCCGTCAGCAAGCCGATGAGGATGGCGATAAAGATCATGATGCGGTTATAGCTGAACACCTGGTCATCGCCGGTATTGACCTTGTCATTCTTCGGCAACAACATATTGATCACCGGCAAAGACGTAAATATGATCACGAACATCGCCCCCAGGAACAGGATAAGCGAGCCGATGAACATCCAGAACTCGCGGCTGTCGGTCGCCTCTTCTTTGACGATATGCGGGATCCGTTTATACCGTGCGATAAACAGCCCGTAAGCCGGGACCATGAACACGAGCACGAATAATCCCAGTTGCAGATTCATGCCCGAGGTTGCAAAGGCATGCACGCTCAGATCCCCCAGAATACCGCTACGGGTAAGAAAGGTCTCGTAGAGGATCAGAACGAATTGCGTAATGAAAAAGAAATGCGTGATCCGCAGGCTGTGACCCGTAGCGTTATAGACGAGCATCGTATGCAAGGCTGCGATCATCACCAGCCAGGGCACCAGCGAGGCATTCTCTACGGGGTCCCAGGCCCAATAGCCACCGAAGCTCAGCGCCTCATAGGCCCATGCGCCGCCCATCATAATGCCGGTGCCGAGGACACAAGCCGAGAACAATACCCAAGGCAGCGCCACACGTGTCCAACCACCAAAATCACGTTTCCACAACCCCGCTACCGCAAAAGCAAAAGGCACTATCGTCGAGCTGAAACCCAGGAACAGGATCGGCGGATGGATCGTCATCCAATAATTTTGCAACAGCGGATTCAGCCCTTGTCCGTTCTGCATCTGCGGGATGCTCATATAATTGGGCTGGCTGAAGATCGGCGCCATCTGCCCCATATCCGTTTGCCGCACCAGGATGAATGGGTTGAACCCGACTTTCTGCCCATACACATAGATCCCTATGATCATCGTGGCCAGACAGAACTGCGCGAAGCTCATCACCGTCATCACCGGCGACTCCCATTTCTTCGCCGTCCGCATCAGGATCAGCCCCAGGATACACACCCAGAGATTCCAAAGGAGAAAACTCCCTTCCTGCGCCTCCCAGATACACGCCAGCAGATATTGCATCGGCATCGTGCGGCCGGAATGTTCCCAGGCAAAATTGTATTCGAACTTATGCGTGCCGATGATATAAATGATCGTCGCGAAACAAGCATACACCCCGAGCACATTCAGGATAAAAGCCTTCCGCCCCATCTTCCGCCAGCTGTCCGCCTCTGCGGGGTCCTTGGCATTGGTGGCTTTGAAAAAAGCGATAAAGGCGACTAAGGCAGCGGCAAAGGAAAGAACAACAAAGAAATGCCCCAATTTCCCGGGGAGTAAATGTTCACCTATAAATTCCATGGCGGGAGGTTAAAAATTAATTCTGGCTCAACGCCTGCTTTTGGACAGTAGGATCGTCTTTGTACTTACTGGGACATTTCAGCAGGATACCGTCCTTTCGGTCGATCTCGAACACATCGCCAACCATCCTGCCTTTCAATGTAATGCGTTCCGCTTTGTCCAGGTCGTAGGGTTTCTCGAAATGATAGACCACCTTGGCCGTGTTGCCCAGTGTGTCCATAATATGAAAGCTCAGATAGTTGGGGTCTTTGGCGGGATCGTACTCCATGGGCTGGGTCTTGTCCAGATGGGCGATGATGGTTACGGTCTTGCCGCTCTTCTGCCGGGCGGAGGCAATGGTCTCATAAGTGGTCAGATCACCCATGAAGCTAATAAGGCCGGCGATCGATACCGCAATGAGGATTAAGATGACGATATGTAACTTCTTCATAACGTCCGCAAAGTTAGGCCAAAAAGGTATACCCCTATACCTTTTTAAAAACCACGATGCCATTGTGCCCGCCAAATCCAAAGGTATTGCTCATGGCCACCTTCACCGGGTGTTGCTGCGCCTGTCCCAAAAGGATCCTTAGCCCTTTAGGGACCGCCGGATCGATATGCTGGGTATTGATGGTCGGTGGGATCACCCCGTCCCGGATGGTCATCAGGCAGACAATGGCCTCGATGGCGCCAGCCGCCCCCAGCAGATGCCCCGTCATCGATTTAGTAGCACTGACGATCAGGTTCGGCGGCGCCTCGCCAAAAAGCCGGCTTACCGCCTGCGTCTCGCTCAGATCGCCCACGGGCGTAGAAGTCGCATGAACATTGAGATAGTCGACGTCGTCCGGGTTCAATCCTGCATCCTTTAGAGCATCGAGCATCGCCCGCAGGGCTCCTGCCCCTTCCGGATGGGTCGAAGTCATATGATAGGCATCGGCCGTCATTGCCGCGCCCGCCAGCTCGCCATAGATGCGCGCACCCCGGGCCTTCGCATGCTCGTATTCCTCGAGCAGGAGACACCCGGCCCCCTCGCCCATGACAAATCCATCCCGGTCGACATCAAAAGGCCGCGAAGCGTGCTGCGGATCATCGTTACGCGTCGACATCGCCTTCATCGCGGTAAAACCGCCTACACTGGCCGGCGTAATGGGTGCTTCCGAGCCTCCGGCCACGATCACCTTCGCCTTGCCCAGCCGGATATAGGTCAACGCATCCATAAAAGCGGTATTCGACGTGCTGCACGCCGAAACCGTGGTATAGTTGATGCCCATCAATCCGTATTTAATGGAGATCATTCCCGAAGCCATATTCGCGATCAGCTTCGGTACAAAGAAAGGGCTGAACCTGGGCGTTCCATCCCCGCCCGCATATTCGGTAACCTGTTCTTCGAATGTCTGCATCCCACCCTGCCCCGAGCCCCAGATCACGCCGGTGTCGAAGGGGTCCATGCTCTTGAAGTCGATGCCCGAATCCTTGATGGCCTGGTCGGCGGCCACCAACGCATATTGCGTGAACAGGTCCGTCCGTTTCAGCTCGGCCCGGTCCAGCAATTCCCCCGGGTTGAAATTCCGCACCTCGCAGGCAAACCGGGTCTTGAAAGCGCTGGCATCAAAATGCGTGATCGGCGCGGCGCCGCTAACCCCGGCGACCATATTCTGCCAATACGCGGCAACATCATTTCCTAACGGCGTAATAGCTCCAATACCTGTGACGACAACTCTTTTCATAGTATATTAATATGTGTGTTCAAGTATATGAATGCGGATCATCGAAGTCTTCCGGTACATCCCCCAGATCATCGATCCGCCACCCGGCTCCGAGATCTTCCAACAACTGATCGGCCATCCGTGTAAAGATCTCCATTCCCATTACAGGCACCAGCAATAAGGATGACAGCAAGGTCGATATCACCAGCAGGGCCCTGTTGTCAGGCGTTCCTTTGAAATGCATCCGGCCTGCTAACCGTTCTCCCTCCAGACATTGCGCGACCCATTGGCATATCGCACCGCACAATTCCTGTATCTTTTTCTGCATCGGTTCATCAAAGGTCGCAAAATCAGGCGTAAGCGCCCCCATCAGGCAATGCTGGTTTTCAAAAGTCTGACGAAGAAAGGTATAGAATAGCCGCTTCAGCTGGTCCTCACTTGACAAATTCCTGCCTTCTTTCCGTCGAAATTGCATGACCCGCGCCAATTCCTGTCGGACCACCTCCAGCCCTAAATCATTCTTCGTACGGAAATGATAATGGATCGCCGCAGGACGGATTTGCATATGCTCGCCGATATCACTGTAACTGAAGGCATTATAACCCACGTCCCGGATCATTCTGTCCGCAATATATACTATTTTATCCCTGGTGTTCATGATTTAACAGGAGTCTCATCCCGAGCGTATGTAGTCCGGACAAAAGTACTTACTTACTAGTAAGTAAGGAAAACATTTTCCACCCGCTCCCCTCAGAGCATCGCGGTTACTAATTTTCGACGGGTCTCGTATTCTAGTCGTACCTTGCGGGCCGTTTGCAAAGACAGCTTTTACTCCATGACAGATCTATCGAAGTTCGATCCCAACGCACCGAGCAATCCCAGGAACAATGTCTTCGGTCTCCCCTTTGCCGAAGAGGATGCGCGTGTGGTTATCCTGCCGGTCCCCTGGGAAGTCACCGTGAGCTACGGCGCCGGCACGAGCCGCGCCTGTGAACACGTCTTCCGCGCATCCATGCAAGTCGACCTTTACGATGCCGAAAGCGACAACGGTTGGCGTCAGGGTTTCTACATGCGACACCCGGATAAAAAGATCCTGATGAAGTCGGATTATCTCCGCAAGGAAGCGGAGCTCTATATCAACTTTACTTCTAAGGGCGAAATGCTTGAGAATAACTCCTTTATGTGCAAATCTCTCAAAGAGATCAATGAAGGAAGCAACTATCTCAACAAATGGGTCTATGAACAAACCCGCACCTTGCTGGATCAGGGCAAGCTGGTTGGACTGCTGGGTGGCGATCATAGTACTCCGCTAGGCTATTTCAAGGCCATCGCGGAGAAACACGGCGATTTCGGCATCCTCCAGATCGACGCCCATTGCGATCTGCGCCAATGCTACGAGGATTTCGTATATAGTCATGCCAGTGTGATGTTCAATGCGTTAAAAGAAATACCTCAACTAAAACGTTTGGTACAGGCGGGTGTCCGCGATTATTCCGAGCAGGAATGGGATTATATCCGTAACAGCGACTACCGTGTCATCACCTATTTCGATAAAGACATCAAAGAAAGGCTCTATGAAGGCCAGGCCTGGAAACAGATCGCTGAAGAGATCGTGAACCATCTACCGGAGAAAGTTTACCTCAGCTTCGACATCGACGGTCTCGACCCCAAGCTTTGTCCCAACACCGGCACCCCGGTACTCGGCGGTTTCGAATCGGAGCAGGTCTTTTATCTCATCCGCAAGATCATCCAGAGCGGCCGCAAATTCATCGGCTTCGATCTGGTAGAGATCGGCATCGGGGAGAACGACTGGGACGCGAATGTCGGCGCGCGCATCTTATGGAAATTGAGTAATTTACTCGTGGCCAACAATTCCTGATGAGCATGCGCTACCAGTATGTCGTTATCCTCAAAAAGAAGAGCGAACGGGCCTCCGATGCTTTCAGCATCCTGCTTTGTCTTCTTTCCGCGATCAGTTTCCTGCTGAGTGCGCTTCATGAACTGCGCACTATGCCCACCGCCGGCTGGCTCTCTGCCGGCCTCGCCCTGCTGCTCATCGCCGGAGTGGCGTTCAACGTCATCTCCCGCATCCGCCGCCATTCCGGTGTCCGCTACCGGTATTGGCTGCTAACAGCCGCCATCGGCTGGATCGGCACCACGGCCACCCCCTGGGTCGGCGCGTTCTTTTTCCTTCTGGCCTTTCTCGAATACCAGACCAAACGTCCCCTGGAAATAGGCTTCGACCAGGACCGCATCGTCATGAATACCCTCATCAAACGCCGATTCGACTGGACCATGTTCAACAACGTGATCCTCAAAGACGGTTTGCTGACCCTCGACTTCAAAGACAACCGCCTGCTACAGCGCGAGGTTGCCGATGAGGAGGATGAAGACGATGCCGACGAAGAGGAGTTCAACGCCTACTGCCGGGAACGGCTGGATCATATAAAACGAAGTTTTATGGAATAGCTGGTTTTTTGCATCATTGTAGCAAAACTGCTATATGGATTCCATCTCTTTCCCCGTTATAGCCCCCCGGCTGGACCGACTAAAACGCACCGGTACCCGTTTACATACGTTGGCTGGCTCCCTCATCCTCGCCCATGCCATTAGTCATGTCCGTGGCGACACGACCCATACCCTCTATTTCTGGTGTCTGCTCATCATTTCCCTCGATATCTTTCTGCTGGTCCTCGTCGGCCGCGATCTGCTCGTCCAGATGCCGCGTGTCAGCCTCCTTTTCCGCATCATCGAGATCATCTTCTTTACCGGTATCGGTATCCTGATGCTGGTCCAGGGAAGTCCCATAACCGGTGGGTTCCACCTCCTGCTGGCCACCGCCTATGGCTATCTCTGCTACTGTGAACGCCTGTTCCGGCATGACGAGACCCTGTCCATCCATCACACCGGTATCACCATCCCTGATATCCCCGAGTCCCGCTTCCTTTACTGGACCCATATCAATGGGATCGACGCCCATTACGACAGCATCGATATCACGATTGCCGGAGATAAACCCCTCCGGTTCCAGTTCCGCAATAATCTCAATTTCGAGGAGTTGGAGCGGGTCCAGGCCTTCTGCGCCTTCTACCTCCCCTAAAAGTCTTAGATTTGCGGATGCTGAAGGAATCACCGTATATCCTCTATTCCGATGGGAATGGGAACATTTTCGAAGACACTACCCTCTTCACCACCGGAAGAAGCGGCTGGGATGCCCTCCCCGTAGATCCCGAAGAATGGATCGAGCTACCCGACGGCGGCAGCCTCTATGAGCTCCCCGGTCGCCGCGGCATTGGCATCGACGTCCGCACAGGCGAGATGCGGCTTTGCGAAAAAGGCTGGGCGGTAGCCGCCTTCATTCCTCCGGCACACACCGGTCTCTATCTCGCCGCCTACGAAACGGCGCCCGACGCACCTACCCTCCCCCTTTTTTGCTATACCGCCGCTGGCTGGCATGACAGCAAGTTCTATGTCCCCGCCGTCCGCATCGAACAGGACATCCGCCAGGATTGCGCCGGGTACGATTGGGATATTATCAACGCCGGGGTCGACACCATCACCAAGGCCTATCCGCAGAACCGCCTCGTCAAACACCTGGCGGAGAACTGCTGTCTCACCTATCACTGCCCCGCCGCCCGCAATTTCTTTATGGGCCGCTGGGAATGCCCGATACCGACCTCACCGGCCTGCAATGCCAACTGCATCGGCTGCATCTCTTTCCAACCGCAGGAAGAGACGATCCCTTCGACACAGGACAGGCTCCAATTCAAACCAACGGCCGAAGAGATCGTAGAGTTCACGGTTCCACACCTGCAGGAAGCACCCTTCCCGATCGTAAGCTTTGGCCAGGGTTGCGAAGGCGAACCGCTGCTGATGTGGGAGACCATCCGCGAGTCCATCATTGCCATGCGCAAACACACGCCCCGCGGCAGCATCAACATCAATACCAACGGTTCGAAGCCCGCAGCCGTCCGCACCCTCTGCGAAGCGGGGCTCGATTCGATCCGGGTGAGCCTCAACTCCGCCAGGTCCGCGATCTATAACGCCTACTACCGTCCCAACAACTATATCTTCGATGACATCGTCGAAAGCCTGCGCGTCGTTCGCAGTTTCGGCGGCTGGGCCAGCATCAATTATTTCGTCTTCCCGGGGATGACAGATAGTATCGACGAATACGAAGCCCTTCGCGAACTCATCCGCACCACCGACCTGACCATGATCCAATGGCGGAATTTCAATATCGATCCGGACTGGTACCTCGGCAAGCTGGGCGTAACCGAAACCGGCGAATGCATGGGCGTGAAACAATTGATGGAGCTGATCCATGAGGAGTTCCCGCAGGTAAAATTCGGCTACTTCAACCCGCCCATGGAGCGCATCAAAGGGAGCTATGAGTTGAATTTCGCACATTGATATGCAAAAAATCATCATCGTGGGTGCA
>Ga0134126_10013438_pt1 | contig 10346 bp, 10 predicted proteins | sample KB31752_FD_96881 | JGI IMG/M metagenome (GOLD analysis project Ga0134126, IMG submission 96881) | Terrestrial soil microbial communities with excess Nitrogen fertilizer from Kellogg Biological Station, Michigan, USA - KB3-175-2 | ecosystem: Environmental > Terrestrial > Soil > Unclassified ...
GAGTAGATGGAGACGTTGGTTATCGACCCGAGGATGAACAGCTCGGCGAACGTCGCCAGGATGGCTATGCCGCCGATGGCGAGGGGTAGCAGCGCGGAGACCACGCTGCCGAAGGCGAACATAAGCAGGATCATGATCAGCGGCACGGCGATTCCCTCGGCCAGCGCGAGGCTCTTGCCCACCTGAGCATTGACCTGGACGTTGACCGCCGCGTCGCCGCCGGCGAGCACCGAGATCGCCGGGCTGCCGACGCCCGCGCCGGGCGCCGCGTATGTGGCTATCAGGCTCTTGGAGCTGTCAGTGACCTGCTGCGCGTCCCCCTTCACATGCAGCAGCACCATCGCCTGCGTGCCGTCCTTCGAGCGCAGCGACGGCGCCGGAGTCGTCCAATAGGAGGTGACTCGATCGATCGTCGCGGAGCGTGCTTTGAGCGAGTCGGTCAGCCGCAGCCCGGCCGTCTGCACGTCCGAGGAGTCGACCGTGCCGTGTTGCGCGTGCACCAGCAGGATCAGGTTGTCCTGGCCGCCGAACTGCGCGTCGATCTGGTTGGCCGCCCTGGTCGACTGCGAGTTCGCGTCGTCGAAGCCGCCGCCTTGCAGCTTTCCGAAAGCTCCGACTCCGATGACCGCCGCCACTGCTAACAGAATGCCGGTCACCAGCAGCACGAGTCGCGCCCGCCGGTACATCAAATCGCCGAGTCTGTGAAGCATCCGTCCGCCCTCCATCGGTGGATCGCCGTCCCCTGTGCCGCTTCCGGCCGGCGGCTGCGCCGTCGGCCAACTCTGTGGTGTTGCCGCCCGTTGTTCACGCCCGCGAGCGCGCCGTACCAGTACCGCTTTGGATGTGTACGGTGTTTACTTCGCGGGTAAGTCCACGGTATCGAGCAATGTGAACGGCGTCAACATCTGCGAGCCGGAAAGGTGGCGGGTGATAATGACGGGCATGAACGCGCACGCCGGGGCCGCCAAGACCGGTCCAAACGCCGAGCCCGCGAGCGAGGCGGGTCGCGGCGAGGCTAGGCGTGACGCGTCCGGTCGCCGCAAGGTGGCACGTCCTGAGATCGGTCACGGCGAGTCAGGTCGAGGCGAATCAGGTGGCGAGTCTGGCCGGGACGAGTCCGGTCGTGGCCGCTACCACCACGGCGACCTGGCCAATGCGCTGACCCGGGCGGCCGTCGCGCTGGCCCGCGAGGGCGGTCCGGATGCTGTGGTGTTGCGCGAGGCGGCGCGGCGGGTCGGCGTGTCTCCGGCAGCGGCGTATCGGCACTTCGCAGGCCACGATGAACTGCGGTATGCGGTCAAGCAGCGCGCTCAGCAGGAACTGGCGGATGCGATGGACGCGGCTATGCGAGACGTGGAGCCCATGGCCGATCCCGCTCCTGAGGCACTGAGTCGACTAGGCGCGATCGGCGCCGCTTACGTGCACTTCGCGCTCGACGAGCCGGGTCTGTTCCGCACCGCGTTCTGCCGCACTCCCCCGACCTCGCCGGAATCGGACGATTCGGCCCCAGCATCGGGCAATTGGCACGGGCCTATGGCGGAGGAGGAAGGCGGGGAGAAGGAGCCGAGAGCGGACGAAGCGTCGGCTGAGGTCAATGACATGCTGCGTTACCGACCGTTTCAAATGCTGAGCGAAGGCCTCGATCGGCTCGTCACGCTGGGCATTCTGCGGCCCGAGCGCCGGCCCAACGCCGAGATTCCCGCGTGGTCGATGGTGCATGGCCTAGCCACGCTGCTGCTTGACGGTCCACTCCAGGTGGACGACGAGGCGGCTAGGGACGCCCTTTTGGAACTGGCGCTCAGAACGATCGTCGACGGGCTGCTGAGCTGACGGTTCGCCAGGTTCGCCGGTCTCGCCCGATAAGTGCGCCTGTTGAGTACCTTACGAGTCACCCAAGCTTGCAAGGTTTCACCGGACCGTTACGCCGAACAGGCGATAATCCCGGGATGGACTCCGCGACGCCCGCCCCGGTGATGCCGGGCACCCTGATCGCCGATCGCTACCGCCTCGTCCGGCCGCTCGGCGCGGGCAGCAGTGCGACCGTGTGGGAGGCTGCCGACACCGCGCTGGACCGGACGGTGGCGATCAAGCTGCTGCACAGCTCCGCTCTCGCCGACCCAACCGAGCGCGAGCGGCTGCGGCGTGAGGCGCGTTCGCTGGCCCGACTGGCGCATCCGCGCGTGACGATCGTCTTCGACTACCTGGAGCAGGTACAGCCGAACGGCAGCGTCCAGCCGGTGCTGGTGACCGAACTGCTGCACGGCGTGACGCTGGCCGAGCTGTTGCGCGTCGGACCGCTGCCGGTCGCGGACGCCGTCACGGTGTGCGCGCAACTGGCCGACGCGCTTCGGGCGGCGCATGAGGCGGGGATCGTGCACCGCGACGTCAAGCCGGCCAACGTGGTGCTCACGCCGGGTGGTGCGAAGTTGCTCGACTTCGGCATCGCGCTCGCCGCGACGGATTCGAGCCTCACGGGCAGTATGGCGATCGGCACACCGGCGTGCATGGCACCCGAGCAGCTAACCGGGCGCGGCGCCGTGCCAGCGTCTGACGTGTACGCACTCGGCTGCGTCCTGTACTGGTGCCTGACCGGGCGTCCGCCTTACGACAGCCCGAACGTCGCTCAGGTCGCGGAAGGACACGTATACGCGCCGCCGCCGCCGCTTACCGCACCGGGCCTTTCGCAGGGCGTCGTCGACGTGTACCTGCGCTGCATGGCAAAGGACCCGACCCAGCGCCCAAGTGCATCGGATGTGTTCGCGTTCCTCTCGCAGCCGACGGCGAACGTTCCGATGTCGCCGGAGCACACGATGGTGATGCCGTCGTACGAAGTGCCAACCCAGGTCACCGCGCGACCTAGCCGGGGGCAGGGCCAGGGACCGGGCCGTGGACGTGGACAGGGCGGATCGACTGTCGCAGGGGGCATCGGCGGCGGCGCGCGCGGCGCGGCTTCGAGCACTGAGAGCAGGAGCCGCGGCAGGGACTCAGGGCTCAAGCTGCTGGTCGTCGCGCTGTTCGTCGCGGCGGCGGCCGCCGGCATTACCGCGCTTGTGATGAACACCGGAAACACGAGCAAAACGAACACTGGCGGGCCGTCGTCTGCAGGTCAGAGCGCGGCGAGCACCAGCGCGCCGACGACCTCGCCGACCCCGGCGTCGCCGTCCCCCGTCGATACGACCACCACGGTCGCGAATGCGAACCCGGTGTTCGGCGATCCGGCGGCGGACCCGATCGGTTACCTCGAGGCGATGCGTGCGCAGATCGACGGCTTCATCGCGCAGGGCCAGGACACCATCGACCCGAACACCGGCCGCGATCTACAGAACTCCCTTAGCGATGTGGAGAACGCGGTCACCGCTGCGCGGAACAACGGCGGTGGCGGCAGGCAGCAGCGCGCGGTCCAGCAGAAGATCAACGCAGTCGAGCAGAAGATCAACGACGATCTGGACAACGGCCAGATCTCACAGGGCGCGGCCGACCAACTGACCGGCGAACTGCAGAACCTCTCGAACGGCTTGGCGAACAACAACGGTGACGGAGGCGACGGTGGCGGTGGCGGCAACAATTGACGCTCCGTGATCCACACCGCCGACAGCCGATAGGGTGACGGCCATTGATCGGCCGCCAGGGGCTACCCGCTCGGTCTACCCAACCGGATCAACCGATCAACTCACTGATGAGACCGGACGACGGCAGGGTGACATTCGGCGATGAGTAGCGCTGGCGGCAGCAAGGCGATCGTGGCCGCGCTGGGCTCGAACCTGGCGATCGCGGTGTCGAAACTCGTCGCTTTCGGGTTCAGCGGCTCCTCCTCGATGCTCGCCGAGGGGATCCACTCGATCGCCGACTCGGGCAACCAGGTGCTGCTGCTGGTCGGCGGCAAGCGGGCGAGTCGTGAGGCGACCGACCAGCATCCGTTCGGCTACGGCCGGGAGCGGTACGTGTACGGCTTCCTGGTCTCAATCGTGCTGTTCAGCCTCGGCGGCTTGTTCGCGGTGTATGAGGGTGTGGAGAAGATCAGCCATCCGCATCCACTGGAGAACTGGGCCTGGCCGGTGGGCGTGCTGCTGTTCGCCATGATCGCGGAAGGGTTCTCGTTCCGCACCGCGATCGCCGAGTCGAATCACGAGCGCGGCGAGCAGAGCTGGCCGCAGTTCGTGCGGCATGCGAAGGCGCCGGAGCTGCCGGTGGTGCTGCTTGAGGACTTCGGCGCGCTGATCGGTCTGGTACTGGCGTTCTTCGGTGTGCTGTTGACTCTGGCGACGCACAGCGGCGTCTGGGACGGGATCGCCACGCTCGCGATCGGCTTGCTGCTCGGCACGGCCGCGGCGGTGCTCGGCATCGAGACCAAGAGCCTGCTGCTCGGCGAGGGCGCGAGCGCGCAGGACTTGCAGCGGATCCGCGCGGCGCTGGTCGACGGCGCGGTGGTCAACTCGGTAATCCACATGCGCACGATGCACCTGGGCCCGGACGAGCTGCTGGTCGCGGCGAAGATCGCGGTCGACCACGACGACACCGCGCTGGAGGTGGCGCGGGCGATCGACGCGGCAGAGCGCCGGGTGCGCGAGGCGGTCCCGATCGCCCGGGTGATCTATTTGGAGCCGGACATCCGGCGGACGCCCAAAGAAGTCAGCTGACTGATACTGGCGTCGGTTCGGGCCGAGGTGACGGCGGGCGGTAGGTCGCGAGCACATCTCGGGCCGTCCCGAGGTTGCGCCGGATCTCCTCCACCAGGTTTTTCGCCGAGCGTTCCGGTCGGGCGTCAGGTGGTGTGTCAGTGCTGCGGACGAGGAGCCGCACCGGCTCGGCGCAATGCTGTACCGCATCGATTGCGTCAGCGAGCTGGCTGAATCGTCCGCGTTGCATAAGACGGATATGGCGCGCAGCAACGCGGTACGCCCGCGGCGGCGTAGCAACCTGTTGGACTTGGTTCAGATTCCACTCGAAGCGGGCGCCTAGCGCGTGAAGGGCTGAATGGTCTGCTGGGTCATTCCGCAGTGCGGTAAGAAGCTCCCCGAGCGTGACCAACGCGTCGCCGACGCGTCGCCGCACGACGTCTGTCGTCCGCACCGGCAGCACGAACCAGGAGACCGCGATCGCGATCGCCGTCCCGACCAAGATCTCCTCCAACCTGGTGGCCAGCAGACTGAGATGGACCTCGCCGAAGTACCCCTGCAGCAGCGCGAGCACTGAGGTGACGCAGCCAGCCCAGTAGGCGTAGCTGAACGAGCGCAGCCAGTTCGCGACTGCAAGTACCACGAAGATCAGCGCGATCGAGCGGTTGTCGTGCGGGCCGAAGAGGTGGGCGAGCAGCGTAGCCACGATCGTGCCGCCAGCCGCGCCGGCGAGGCGCAGCAGGCTCTTGTAGACGACGTCGCCGCGGCCGCGGTTTGCGCTACATACGACAAACGCGGTGATGACAGTCCAGGCCCAGCGTGGCGTGAATCCCCAGCGTCCGATGATGAAGGCCGCACCGAGTACCAGGCCCATCTGCACGGCCATGCGCGTGCTGGCGGGGACGGCCGTCTTAGTACGCTGTGATTCGCCATGGTGGGTGGCGGCGGGCTGCTCGCGCAGAAAGCCGATTCGCTGCGCGGCGAGTTGCATGACGGAGACGCTCAGGAAGGCGATCAGGGCGATGACCGCTGACCAGCCGGTCGCGCCGTGTCCCGGAGGCATGGGGATCGGCGTGACCAGAATCGCAACGAAGGGCAGCGCGAGGAGCGTGCCCGCTTTTGTGGCCCGCTGCCCGAACCTGCGCAACCAGATCGACAGGCTGACAGCGAGCGCGAAGAGCGCGTCACCGAAGTTCGGGTGATGCAGCATCAGGTTGCCGATCTCGCTCGCGGCGACCGCGATCAGCGGCAGCACGACCAGGCCGATCAGCCGTCCGCGCAGGTCGGCGCCGCGCTGTGTGCGGGCCAGGGTCAGTGCGAGGACGACTGCGATCAGCGGCGCGTCCACGTTCAGGTGCGCGGCGTTTTCCAGCAGCAGGCCGGAACCGAAGCTCAGCAGGACGGCGGCGGTCGCGACGATCGCGGCCCGCAACTCGGGATCGTGAGCGATCGCGTACGATTTCCTACTCAAGGTGCGCCCCCTCGCGAGCAAGTATCGCCAGCCAGCTGCATGAGATAGTACGTGATAGCTTAGTAATATGGCCAGCGCGAATCCGGACCCCCTGCTGGGGGCCGCGTCTGAGATTCGGCGCGCGGCGAATCGGCTGACCCGGCGGCTGCGTACCGAGCGTTCTGCGGATGCGCTGAGCACTAACAAGCTGGCAGTGCTCAGCCACCTGTACCGCAACGGCCCTACGACGGCGGGCCGGATCGCCGCCGTCGAACACCAGCGTCCGCAGTCGCTCACCCGCGTCTTCGCCGAGCTGGAGCGGGCCGGGCTGATTGTGCGCGCGAGCAGCGCGCAGGACCGCCGACAGTCCGTCCTCGAACTGACGATGACTGGGCTGCGCGCGCTGGCCGACGACATGGCCGAGCGGGACGCCTGGCTGGCCGCCGCGCTGGGCGAGTTGAGTGAGACGGAGCGGCAGGTGCTGCGGATCGCGTCCGGCATCATGGACCGGCTCGCGGAGGCGGAGGTTACCGTGGTGCTGGAGGCGGATCCGGACGCGGAATCGGGGTCAGGGGCGCAGCCGGAGCCGCGGGCCAAGCGGGGCGGCGCCGTGACGGAAAACGGCGGAGGCGAGCTGCAATAGCGGTGCAGATCGGCGAGGCTTGGGTCATGGCGACGATGACACGAGAACAGGCCCTCGACTTCCTGACCACCGGCACTCGCACCGGAAAGCTCGCGACCGCCTCAGCCGTCGGCGCGCCGCATGTCGCACCCGTCTGGTTCGTGCTGGACGGCGACGAGCTGGTCTTCACCACCAACGAGACGACCGTGAAGGGCCGTCACCTGCGGGCCAACCCGCGCGCGGCGCTGACTGTGGACGTCGACGAGTATCCGTATCACTTCGTCTCGGTGCGCGGTGCAGTGTCGCTGAGCGTGGAGCAGGATGACCTGCTGACCTGGGCGACGCGGATCGCCGAGCGTTACGTCCCCGCCGGACGCGCCGAGGAATACGGTCGGCGCAACGGCGTGCCGGGCGAGCTGCTGTGCCGGATGAAGATCGAGCGGATCATCGGGATCAGCGATATCGCGCACTGATTCGGGTCAGGTGCTGTGTCCCGTTGAACTGGACAGGCCAGGTCAACTCTGTTCAGTTCAACGGGACAACTGGCCGATTCGACTGTGTCCGGCTGAACCGGACAGGTGTCAGCTAGCTGCTTCCGGTCCCGGTCCCTTCTGGCAAGTCGGGCACCAGTACGTGACGCGCGCTTCCCCTACCGGCCCCTGCTCCGCAATGCGGATCGTCGTACCGCAGCGCAGGCACGGCTGATGGTCGCGGCCGTATACCCAGTGCGTACGGCCGCGCCTCATGTCGCCGGTGGTGACGTGCCCGTGGCGAGCCTTATTCGCATCAAGCAGCCGCTGCGCAAGGTCAACCATCCGCCCCGGGTCCGCCACATCTGACACGGGTGTCCAGGGCGTCACGCCGCGCAGAAAGCACAGCTCCGACTTGTACACGTTGCCGATCCCGGCCAAGTTGCGCTGATCGAGCAGCGCCTCACCAACCGCGCGATCCGGTACCGCGAGCAGCCTGCGCACCGCCTCGCCGCGGTCCCAGTCGAGGCCCAACAGATCGGGACCGAGGTGCCCGACCAGCGTGTCTTCACGCGTAGTCGGCACGAGGTCGAGCACCGGCAGCCGGTAACCCACCGCGGTGCGTTCGGCCGCGGCCAGCACCGCGCGGATCTGGTGGGTGGGCCCGCCGCGCCACCGTTCGCCGGTCCGGTAGATCTGCCACGCTCCGTCCATCCGCAGATGGGAGTGCAGGGTCAGGCCGTTGTCGATGCGGAACAGTAGATGCTTTCCGCGCGCGACGACGTCGTCGATGCGGTGTCCGCGCAGGTCGGTCGTCGCCAGCCGGGGCACGCGCAGGTCGGACTGCACCAGCACCTCGCCGGCCAGCGCCTCGCGCAGCCGGTGTGCGGCAAGCCAGATCGTGTCGCCTTCGGGCACATCACCATCATGCCGTCCGCCGATGCTCCGCACCCGCGCGCCCGCCGCCTCGTCGGCGCCCCGCTACATGAGCGCGGGCGGCCCCTCCGCGAACGACCAGCCGGACCACTTGTCCACCGTCACCACGATCACGGGCCCGTCCGGCGGGTTAGCGCGGTACCAGGGATAGCGCTCGGCCAATCCGCCGAACACGCCGAAGGACACGTCGTCGGGCTCGACGATGCACGCCGTACCGTCCGCGCGGGCCCACCAGAGCCTGGTCCAGTCATCGTCGTAGCGCTGCGCCAGCAGGCAGACACGTGGGTTCGCGGCGATGTTCCGTAGCCGCTTGAGATCTTGCGAGCGCTTCGGCTTGCCGTCGATGGCGATGAACACCTTGTCGCCGGAGACCAGGTAGGTGACCGGTACGAGGTGCGGTATGCCGTCCTCGTCAGTCGTCCCGAGCACCGCGACGGGGCTGTCGGCGAACCGTTCACGCGCGTGCTCGGCGGAGAGTCTCATCTTCCGACGCTACGACGCCGACGCGTTGGCCGCCGAACCAGAGCCGGACCCTGGTGTTACCGCGCGGTCGGGTGCACGCTGGATTGGAACCGCAGAAGGTAGGTGAGGCGACGGTGCAGACTTTCGTCGGCTGGCATAGCGAGGTGACCTTCCGCGAGGCCGGGCCGAAGACCCGGGCGACCGCGCTGCTGAAGCTCCCGGACGGCACCGAACTTCGCGCGCACGGGCACGCCAGCAAGCACCCGAACGACCCGATTCAAACCCAGGTGGGCGAGGAACTGGCGGCGGCCCGCGCACTCAACGACCTGGCGCGGCAGCTGTTGGCGCGGGCGAGCCAGCACATCGAGTCGGCCACTCATGTGCCAGCGCACCCGGCGTTGTGAGCCGAACGCCATGAGTGCGGCGCCATGAGCATGGGGACGGCCGCGACCCGGTTCGCCCGGATCGCGGTGGCGTTCGACGACTCGGCCGGAGCCCGCGCCGCGTTGGCCCGCGCCGTTGCCTTGGCGCGCGTTCTGCCGGACGCGCGACTGACCGTCATCGCGATCGACGAGCTGCCGGAGCAGGTGAACGCCTTCGCCCCGGCCGCAACGGGAGGGCCGCGGCGCATCGACCTGGCGGGCCAAACCGGCGAGGACGACGCGAGCGGCAGCGCGGCAGGCACCACCTCAACATCGACCCGGTCCCGCACTGTGCAGCGCGCCGAGGACTGGATGCGAACCGCCGTGGACTATGCGCAGCGGCACGGCGTTCAGCTCGATACCGAGCTGCGGATCGGACACCCGGCCGGCCAGATCCTGATTGCCGCTCGGGCCGCGCGCGCCGACCTGATCGTGATCGGGCACAGCCGGCATCCCGAGCTGCACAATCGGGTCCTCGGCTCCACCGCGGAGCACGTGGCGCGGCACGCGTACTGCTCCGTGCTCATTGCTCACTAAGAGGGCGTCTGATCCCATGTTGGGGTCTCACGTCACGCACTATCAGCGGCGGATTGCCGCAATTGTCGGGTACGGCACAGCGAATCTGCCAAGCGACGGGCCTGGCAAGGCGCCGGAGCATCCGCATACCGGGTCGTCTGTGGATGTTTCGGCAACGCAGCCAGGGTCGTCGATCGGCCGATTCGCCCCCAACATGGGATCAGACGCCCTCTAAGCTCGGCCACAGGTCGCGCGAGGCGAAACCGGCGGCGCAGCGAGAAAAGGCGCAAAGTGGTTGAGTGCTCGACTTGCTGCGCTCGCTGATCGAAGAAGTCACGGCTGCTGACGCGCGCCGGTACGCAGTCGCGGACGACGCCGGCTGCGAGATGCACTGCGCGAAGATCATCGAGGATGATGGCCGTTACCTCGCGGTCTACCACAGCACTCTGGGCGACGGCCGCTTCCACGTAGCCCTCGCCACCTCTGCCGATCTGCTCGACTGGCATCGCGAACGCGACTTCGGCCCGAACACCTCGCAGCCGACCATCGCGAACGTGCCCGGCGGCGGCTACCTGGTCGCCTGGGAACAGGAGCCGAAGAACCACATCGCGCTGCGCTACTTCGCCGATCGCGACGCCCTCTTCACCGGACGCCCGCTGCGCGCGTACGACGCCAAGCGCTCGCTCTCGCGGTGCGCTGAGGGCACGCCGAACATCTACGCCGTGCAGCTGAACCCTGATATCGATCATTCGGTCGTCACGCTCGGCGGCCACTACTGGTGGAAGTGCGACGTGGACCGCCAGCTCAGCGCCACGCTCACCGATTTCAAGCGCTGGAAGGCCGTGCGGGAGC
>Ga0134126_10013439_pt1 | contig 10346 bp, 6 predicted proteins | sample KB31752_FD_96881 | JGI IMG/M metagenome (GOLD analysis project Ga0134126, IMG submission 96881) | Terrestrial soil microbial communities with excess Nitrogen fertilizer from Kellogg Biological Station, Michigan, USA - KB3-175-2 | ecosystem: Environmental > Terrestrial > Soil > Unclassified ...
ATCGACAAGTTCCTGACGCTGATACCACAGGGTCGCCAGGAGCGCGACATAGCCACCGACCGTAAAGACGGCTCCCAACACTTCAAACTTCTGGCCGACATCAACTGAATCAGGGGTTGCGCCCGAGCGCAGCGGAATCGCCCTGGGGAAGGCAGCCGTCCAAAAGTACGCCGACGCTACCATCAGCGCCATGGGGACCACCACCACCCAGAGGACGAATGCTGCGCCGTTACCCGTTGCCCCGCTCGCCTTTCTCGTGGCAACAATTTAGCTAACGGCAGAGCCGGTTCCAGTACATATCGGACATGTTTTCATAACCATCCCAGATCCACGAGTAATCGTTCGAAGCGATAACGACGGGGCCTTATTCGCGCGGACCCAAAACCGCACCGTGCCTGAAACCGCAGCGAGTGCTTTCTGCTCCAATTCCTAATTCACGACTCGCTGTCTCCGCCTCCGCGCACCTCCGCGTCGTCTGCGGCAAACAGATCTGAAGAAGAGTTTTTACCGAGGAGGAACGCAGAGGATCGCGGAGGAAGATGGGGAATCGCATCAACTCATCCGACCCGCCGCGGCGTAGAAGATAATTGAGAATTGTGAATAGCGAGTAGGACGAGCGGCAGCGATATGTGCTGCCGTGGTTCGAAACGCTTAGCACATTCGTCGCGCTCGGCTCAATCACCTAATGGAGCGCAATCTCATAATTGTCCAGCGTGCTTCTGTAAGCGTCGTCGACTGTGTCGAGATCTTGTCGCACATTTCTGCAAATATGCACCGCATCGGCGCCGGCACAAAACCTTACCCACTGCTCCGGGTATCTCTGCCTGAGGATAAAGAGAAGGAACGAAATAGGGAGCATGATTCGGTTCGTTCCGACTCTTATTTCATTTTTAAAGCCGAAATGTACATGCGATGCTGGGTGCCGGCCAGGCTTGTAATCGCGCGCCACGTAATCGTACCGTATCGGCGTAACGACGTGCTTCGCCTCAAGGGTCAGGGCATACTGCTCGTACTCTGGGCGGAGTTCGTCGCCCCACTGATCCATTAAATGTTCGAACGTTGGGTGGCCGGTCGGGATGCCAACTTGGGAGGCCACGAACTCCCGAAACGGCATAACTTCAACGGGACATTCCAAGTACGAGTACGAGAGCTCTCCATTGTGGCGGTCTTCCCCCGCTCTCCTGAAGATCACGAGAGACTGATCAGCCAGCCTAAAGTCGTAGGCGGACTCCTTGACAGCCGTCTCGTATACCCCCCTGTAGGGCAGACCTTTGAAGTCCGACGCGCCGAGGGATGTGTTAGGGAATGTCTGACGGTCCTCAAGCAAGCCAAGCCCATCGAGGATTTCGCTGATTTTATTCAGTTGCGCTCCGAACAGTCCATTGGCTATCACGGCTAGTTCCCCTTCTTGCCCTTCTTAGGCCGCGCGCTCCGCTCTTTGCTCGCTTCGGTCCATAATTCTGCTATCTCTTCCTCTGACAGTTCCTCCTGAAGTTGCTCAATCAATCGTCGAGCCTTCAGCTTCTTGTCCGCTGCCTCAGCTAAATCGCGCTTCATAATTTGAAGATCGCCAGGCGCCGGGTATGTAAAAAGAAGGGAAGGGAATTTCAGCTTCGCTAAGGCAATTTCCGTCTCGCATTGCTTAGCTCCCTCACCCACGCCCGTCATCCTTACCCATCCCTTCGCCCGGGTCATAGCAGTGAAGAGCATGTTCCGCTTTCGGACATCGGGATGGGACAAAGCCGCGTCGACGCCGACGACGTAAACCATAAAGGCCTCATTGCCCTTCGCCTTATGGACGGTCGATAAAGTTACCCTCCCTTCTTTCAAAAAGTCCCTGATCGCGAACGAGTCAGAGTGCAGGTTGTTGGTCTTAATGCCCATGCCCCCAAGGGTCTGCTCTATGCCTAGAAGGTAGCGCTTCGCGTAAATATCGTCGACCGACACCACAAGTATGTCGTCGGGCTCGAGACCATCCTGCAGATCTGCGGAGATGCGCTCGCATACCCATTTCATTTCCTCATCGATCCCCGCAAACGCTTTTACATAGACGATTTCGTCGAATGTGTTACGGTCGGAAATAATTGCAAGTGAATTCTCTTTGGGTCGTTCAACCTCAATCGTTGACCCCGCAATGAAGTCGCCTGACTTCACAACATATCCGATATCCTCCCAATGCTCTCTGCTCTCAAGCATTTGAACTATGCGTCCACTGTAAAGTCCGAAGCCGAGGGCATGCGCCGACACCAGTACCTCCCTTGGGTTCCTATAGCACTTGTGAAGGACAATGTCCTCCTCGAACACAACCATCGGGTTGCCATTTGGATCCTTGCCGAACAAATCTGCATTGCTAGGCGCGATTGGCTGAAAGATAGTTTGAAGATCATCATATGCGAGAACAACCCTGCCATCTTTTGCTAGAGCATGGGCAAGTTGTAGAAAGGACGGGGGGAAATCTTGACCCTCGTCCAAAAAGATGTAATCAAAGATGGGCTTGACTGCAGTCTCAGCTAGCAGCTTTTTACACGCGTAATCAAACCGGTCACCTGAGGTGAGATTCGACGCCTGTTGGTACGTCACCTGTTGGACGCCATGCTCTTCGCATGCAACCGAGTAGAGACCGGGAGCTGAGCTTCTACTTCCCCAACCGTGGAGGATTCTGATCCTGCGATCCCAATCGGGGTCGCGCTCATCGAACTGTCGATAAAACCTGGTGATCAACCGCTTAACGTGCTGGTAGAGACTTTTCGTCCAGAAGGTGTAAGCGATTCGAGCTTGAGGATACCGCAAATGCATTTGTGCCGCTTTCATTGCAAGCACAACTGTTTTGCCCGAGCCGGCGAGTCCTCGAATACGCTGAGTGCCAGTCAGCTTCCCCATCATTCCGTGCTTTTGCTGCTGATCAAATAGCGAAATCGCCTCCTCAACGGCCTCTGCTAGCTTCCCTTTAGAGCCTTGGTCGTTGGGCGCAAGGTCGCGCTTTTTCGGTCGAATAATTCCTTTGGCGCCCTCAATTGAAGCAACGAGCTCAGAGAACGTAGTTGCGTTTAATGGGCTGGTACCGGTCCGGATGCCGTCAAGGATCTCGAACAGTTCAATATCCGATTTCGCAATTGTTAGGTTCTCAATATCCAGCGAATCGTGCAGACGAGGAGCGTTCAGGACCGGTACGATGTCAAACGCCAGCTGTGTGGGGCTCCGTCGAAGGGTGCGATATTTGATGAGGCGCGATTGGACATAGGATGGAACCTGCTCACCAACCTCCCGGCACCGTTGAATCTCTTCCGGCGGTAATTTATTCGCGCCAGTTAAAACAAAGACAACGACTCCGTGCCACGGCGAAACGAGAACTGCGTCGGCGACAATAAGGCCTCCCTCATCGTCCCTGTACAACGGAAACCCGTGGTACAGCACTGCTTGGCTAAGATTCAACTGCTCAATGTTGTCCCGAAGCGATTTAAGTAAGGACGCTGAAACCGGGGTGGTCTGAAACTGATTAATGCTCGGAAGGATCTGCATATTGCTCCAGGTCACCATCTTTCAAGGCTTCGCGAGGTTAACCGAAAGTGGCACGTTTTTGCATCTGACGGCCCATTTGACCGCCGTGGATTGCTGGAGGAATGAATTCGCCTTGTCTCTGTGTTTGTGCCGACTGAACCCGAGGTGAATGATTTCACGTCCAAGGCGCACGCCCAAGGCAAACGCCACGTATCCGTTACTGTTCCGATTTCGCAACAACGGATAGATTACCATGCCTGCGCGAGCCGAAGGGCTAGGCACACGGGGCTGGCTGCCCTCGGAATGTTGCAAACGTGGAAGAGCTTTATGTCCGACCTCGCAGACGCAATTAAACAGTTCGATGCCACGGAAGCAAATCTCAAACGGCTTGAGAAGCTGTGGACCGAACTGAAGTCGTTGATTCCGACTGGGATGGTCATAGATAGCACGAGCCCCGCCGCAATCCGGTACGCTGAACTTTGTCGGAAATTCCGCCATATTTTGGGGGCGATGCCCAAAATAGACGGGGTCGAACTGGCTGATGAGCTCCTTGATTTCGACCAGATTTTCATGACGCGCATGGACGCGAAGGAGTGCATGGAAATCTCTATCGAGATTTCGGCGGAGAATTCGATTTATGCCCAGGGCGATTCGATCGTGGGATATCGATTTAGGTTCGCGGCAGCGCGTCGCGCTCTGGTCCGCGACTCTATTAAGAAAGCCGTCGGAGAGATCGACACGGTTTTACTCGAACTGGGCAAATTTGATTTTGACGATCCCCCGCGAAAAGTTGCGGCACCCGGATGGGAGAGGCTTACGAGCCTGATTGCGCGGATCAATGTTCTTAGAGGGGCGGCCACTAACTTTCCACGCCGGTGGGGGGACTTATCACGTCATCTTCATTTTGGCCTAACTTGCGATCTTAAGGACATCATCGAGCTTGACTGGCCAGCCGCAAAAGAATCGCTGGAAGCAGAAATGTACGGTGAGGACGACCCAATTCCAGTAGAAGTCGGCGACCTAGGCGCCCTCGTCGCGGCTGCGCCCACAGGGGCGGTAGTCACTGAACTGAAGTGGGACGTTCTCGATGATGAGGCGTTTGAGCGACTCATATATAACCTCGTGTCGGACGCGCCCGGTTACAGCAACCCGCAATGGCTAACCCACACGCGCGCTTCCGATAAAGGCCGGGACGTATCCGCTATGAAGACAGAAGTTGATCCGCTCAGCGGGACACGAACGCTTCGCGTGATCCTTCAATGTAAGCACTGGCGTTCGAAGGCGATCGGAATGGACGAGGTGACAAAGCTAGTTAACCAAATGAGCCTATGGGAGCCACCGAAGGTGGATGAACTAGTCATTGCGACAAGCGGCCGCTTCGCGACGGACGCTGTCGATTGGATCGAAAGGCACGATAATGAGCGCAAGACACCATACATCAGAATGTGGGGCGATAGTCATCTCGAATCATTGCTGGCAGCACGTCCCCATCTCGTTGCGCAGTTTAGGCTGAGATAGTTTCGTCTTGCGGGTTGGGTGGGTTTTTGAGTTGAATTGGATGCAATTGTCACGGGAGGGCGCGAGGCACGCATCGACGGAGAGACTCGCGCGATCACATTGCCTTCTGCACATGTTACAAATGCTAATGCGCCCGCCAAAAACACGTGAGGCGTCGAAGATGCTAATTCCTTCCGGCGGCCTGACAGGTCAGCCTAGCCCGAGTCACGGATCGGCCCTCTAGTTTCTGGATTCCAGCCGGCGGGGCGCGCAGGTGGGACACTCATTTTGCACTTCAACGGTGTGCAAAACACTCGCCCGGCCTAACTGAATAGTCGGCGGGGGGTTAGATGCCGAAGAAAGTAAAATCACTTGACAGTCGAACGGGGCGCGCGTATCGCTCGTAGCAATAAATTGACATGATGGTATGTCTTTATACGGGCAGTTCTTATCGCAAAAATATCACGTTCTTGAAGGCAAAAAATGGTCAATGCGCGCCCCGTTTTGTCTCATTTTGTTCCATGTACGGTCACGTACTATCGTATCCGGTTGGTCATGCAGGAGTTGCGATGAGGGGTGAATTCACGTCGCGCGCCCCGTTTCGGTGCAGCGCGCCCCGCTCAGTTTAGCCGCCCGGCCTGCAGTGAGCTTGTCGAACCTGCTTGTCGGGCGCTTTCTACCCCTCGCGGCGTCGCAGGAGCGACGCCCTCCAGAATGCGGTATATCGTATGTCACTCCGTGTCCCTGAATGTCCCACGTGTGACATCGCCCGGCGTATTCATAAGCTGATATTTCGGAATGGGTTAGACTTGGAATTGCAGCCTAATACCATCCGTTTTCGCGAAATGTGTGACATTTTGAGACATTTTGTGACATTCGTCCTAAGTGGTCAGATACTAGAGACTTGAAACCAGATGTGTACGCGGGCGCGCCGTCGCGCGGGGCGCACTGTGCGCCTGGCTCACCTTAGCCGCCCGGTTCATCGGGCGCTTTCTGCCCTTCGCGGCGTCGCGGGAGCGACGCCCTCCAGAAGACGATGCAACGTCCGGCAAAATGCCAAAAATGTTGCATTTGGTTGCATTTTGTTGCATGGCGTTGCATATGAGCGGCGACGCAGAGATTTTGGCTCTCAATACGCGACGCCAAACAGCACCTGCGTTTCCGTTTCCTGCCCGCTGTAAATGCACTTGCCTTTTTTGCCCGGCTGCTCGAAGGGGATGCAGCGGACGGTGGCTTTGGTTTCTTCCTTGATCTTGGCCTCGGCCTGTCGATCGGGCTGGAAGTAGCAGCGGACGAAGCCGCCTTGCTCGGCGAGGATCTTCTTCAGTTGCTCGTAGCTGTCGGCATCGCGCGTGTTGGCGTCGCGGAATTGCCGGGCCTTTTCGAAAAGCTGGTTGTGGGCCTGATCGAGCCTGGCTTTGAGCCAGCCGGGGCCGACTTCGGAAAGTTTGACGATGGTCTTGGAGCCATCGTAGCGGCTCTTGAGCACGAACGACTCGGCAGCCATATCGCGCGGGCCGACTTCCATGCGAAAGGGCACGCCGCGCTGTTCCCAGTGGTATTGCTTGTCGCCCGGCCGGGAATCGCGGAAGTCGGCGACGATGCGCTGCTCGGTTGCCACGTCGAAGAGATACGAATCGATGCCGTGGCGGGAGATGCGATTTCCGATCTGCCCGCCGGAAAGGGCGGCGATGAGTTTATCGACGAACTCGCGGATTTTGCCTTCCTCCTCGGCTCCCTTGTAGATCGGCACGATTGCCGCCACATCCGGCGCGACACGGGGCGGCAGCACCAGTCCCTCATCATCGCTGTGGGCCATAATCATCGCGCCGATGAGCCGCGTGCTCCCGCCCCAACTGGTCGTGTAGCAATGCTGCTGCTTCTGATCGCGGCCGAGGAATTTGATGTCGAAGGCCGTCGAAAAATTCTGGCCGAGGTCATGGCTGGTGCCGCACTGCAGCGCCTTGCCATCCTGCATGAGCCCTTCGATGCAATAGGTGACGACCGCGCCGGGGAATTTTTCGCTGTCGGTCTTGGCGCCTTTGATGACCGGAAGGGCCAGCACGTTTTCCACAAAATCCGCGTAAACATCGAGCATTTTCAGCGTTTCTTCCCGAGCCTCCTCGGCGGTTTCGTGAGCGGTGTGACCCTCCTGCCAGAGGAACTCGGCGGTGCGCAGAAACAGCCGCGTGCGCAGCTCCCAGCGCATCACGTTGCACCACTGATTGATCAGCAGCGGCAGATCGCGGTAGCTCTGCACCCACTGGGCATACATATGGCCGATGACCGTTTCGCTGGTGGGGCGGACGACCAGCGGCTCCTCAATTTCCCCGCTGGGCTTGAGGCCGTGCTCGCCCTTTTCCAGGCGCGAATGCGTGACCACCGCGCATTCCATCGCGAAGCCTTCGACGTGCTGCGCTTCTTTTGCGAGAAAGCTGACCGGAATCAGCAGCGGGAAATAGGCATTCACATGGCCCGTGTCTTTGAAACGCCGATCGAGCTGCCGCTGAATGGCTTCCCAGATGGCATACCCTTCGGGCCGAATGACCATGCACCCGCGCACCGGCGCATAATCGGCCAGCTTCGCCGCTTTGATGACGTCCAGATACCATTGCGCGTAATCTTCCGACCGCTTCTTGATGTTCTTGGCCATAGGGGCGGTAGATTAACGGTAGGAATGAGAAGGGCAAACTTCGAGGCACAGGCTTCCCACGCTGTGCTACTAATATCTATCGCTTCGGCGGGGTGGGATTCACATTCACTTGAAACGAGAGCTGTTCGAGCTGAACGGCGACATCGACCGTGCTTAGCGCCACATCCCGCGGGACGGTCAGCGAAACTGGCGCGAAATTCAGCAGACCGCGAACCCCGGCGGCGATGAGCTGGTCGGCGACATCCTGAGCCGAGTCGGCGGGGACCGCGAGGATGGCGAGCTTCACGCTTTCGTTTTGGACCGTCGCGTCGATATCGGTCAGCGGCTGGATGGTGAAGTTGCCGAGCTTGCGGCCGACCTTCGTCGGATCGTTATCGAAAACCGCGACGAGGCGAAATCCCTTGGCGTTGAAGCCGCGATAGGCCGAGAGGGCGCGGCCCACGTTGCCGGCGCCGACGAGAATGACATTGCGCGTGCGATCGGTGCCGAGGATTCGGCGCACCTGAGCGATCAAATCATCGACGCGGTAGCCGATGCCGGGGTGACCGAATTGGCCGAAGTAGGCCAGGTCTTTTCGGACTTGCGCGTCGGTGAGGCCGAGGCTTTCGCCCAGTTGTTTGCTGGAAATGGTGCGGCGTTCCTTGCGCGCAAAGGCCTCAAGCTGCCGCAGATAAAGGCTGAGCCTCCGCACTGCCGGATCGGGGGCGTCAGGTCGAGTGTGATCCATCCGCGGCGGATTATTTCATGCGGGTGCGGTGCGTCAAGTCGGGATTATTTTAACTGCGATGAAGTCGAGAAAATCATGCGGACCGACAGAAGCACGGTAAACGAAATGAGCAGAAGAATGACGGCCAGAGTGAGGGCGCGATTGAAATAGATTTCGAAGCCCATGTAGACGGCCAGCGGCATCGTGCGCGTTCGGCCCGGGTAATTGCCGGCGAAGATGATGGTCGCGCCGAACTCGCCCAAAGCTCGCGCCCAGCAGAGTGCCGCGCCGGCAGCGATGCCGCGCCAGGCGAGGGGAAGCGTGACATGTCGAAATGTCTGGCGCCCGGACGCTCCATCGAGTGCCGCGGCTTCGATCAGATCCCGCTCGACATTGGCGATGCCCAGCGAAGCCGCCTTGATGAAATAGGGAGCGGCCACGAAGGTCTGCGCGAGCATCACCGCGGCGGGGGTGAATGGGATTTCGATGCCCATGGCCGCGAGCAATGGGCCGAGAAACCCATGCCGACCGAACGCGGTGAACAGTGCGACGCCCGCCACCGCCGGCGGCATCACCGTCGGCAAATCGATCATCACTTCCCAGAGCCTTCGCCCTTGAAGTCGATGCGCCAAAAGATAAGCCAGTGGCAGGCCGAAGATCATCGTGAGGATGACGGTACCGCTGCTGGTGGCAAGGCTCAGGACCATCGCGTCGATCGTCTCTCGCTCGGCCAGCGACTGCATCAGGATTCCGAGCCGCGCGCGAAAAAGCAATGTGACCAGCGGCAGCACCAGCACCAAAAGCATCGGCACCGCACCAAGCGTCGCGAGAGAGCGCAGGCCCGAGCGAGGCGGCGCAGACTGAGCGCTGGAGTTGGAATCGAGCGGCTCAGTCATGGATGAGTGGTGGGGTGATGAATGGAGGTCAATCCGTCTTTTTGCAAGATCGATTGGCCGTCAGCTGAGAGCACGAGTGCCTCAAATGCTTTGGCCAGATCCTTCCGGTTCGACTTGTTTACAACCGCGATCGGATAGCTTGCCATCGGATTGAACGCGTCGGGGACTTCAATCGTCCCGATTTCCTGCGATGGAACGCCGACGGTATCGCTCGTATAGACCACGCCCGCATCGGCTTCACCGAGCCGCACTTTCGTCAGCACCGCTTTGACGTTTTCTTCGCGCGACACGACGTTGTTCAAGAAGCCCGATTTGAACGAGGGGCCATATTGAGGGTCGGCCGCCAGACGGTCAAGCATCACAAGCGTGTATTGGCCAACCGGAACAACCGGATCGGCGACGTCGACCCGCAATCCCTTTCGCGTCAGATCGCCCAGCGCCTGCGGCGGATTCGGATTCTTCTTCGAAACAATGACGACCAATCGATTGTTCGCGAAATCAGTCAGCGTAGGGGAATCGACCAGCGAAGCCGACACCGCACGATCCATCTGCCGATGATCTGCGGATGCAAACACATCCGCCGGCGCGCCCTGGATCAGTTGCTCGATCAGTTGCTGCGAGCCGGCGAAGTTCAGGACGACGTCAGTTCCAGGATGCTGATTCTCAAATTCGTGTGCGATTTGCGTGAAAGGTTGAGTCAACGACGCGGCGGCGAAGACGGTAAATGTTGCCTTGCCCGTCGTGGCGGATTTCGTCGATCGATTACAGCCGGACAATGCGACGCTCGACACGAGAATCAGCAGCAGAGAGAGAAGGCTGATCGCGTAGTGCAGGGATTGCTGCGCGGGTGCGTGACATAAACGGCTGCGGCTGAGTATTTCCCTCTCCCGGTACTCCGGGGGAGGGTTAGGGTGGGGGTCCTCTGTCCCTTCGCGATCTATCCAAAACCCCCTCGCCAGCCCTCCCCCGGAGTACCGGGAGAGGGAGTTCAGAGCAGCCGCCGATTGCGGCACGCACCTCTGGTGCGCGGCGGTTCGCTCTGCGAAGATCATCCGCACCATGGCTCTGAGCGCAAGAAACCAATTTCGCGGCAAGG
>Ga0134126_10013440_pt1 | contig 10345 bp, 13 predicted proteins | sample KB31752_FD_96881 | JGI IMG/M metagenome (GOLD analysis project Ga0134126, IMG submission 96881) | Terrestrial soil microbial communities with excess Nitrogen fertilizer from Kellogg Biological Station, Michigan, USA - KB3-175-2 | ecosystem: Environmental > Terrestrial > Soil > Unclassified ...
GGATTAATTGCCGTAATCTTAGGGTCATTCCATTTGGTGATTTTGCCAAGGTAGATGTTTGCAATTACATCCGGAGTAAGCTTGAGCGTATCTTTTACTTCAGGTAAATTATAGCTAATTACCACTGCGCCCGAACACATAGGAATATGTAACACGGGCACTCCCATCTTCTGAGCTTGTTCGTCGGTAAGTGGAGCATCTGAATCGCCAAAGTCAACCGTTTTGTTGGTTAACTGGAGAATACCTCCGCCGGAGCCAATTGCCTGGTAATTTATCTGTAACCCGTTAAGTTTGTTATATTCTGAAAATTGTTTTGAAAATAATGGATAAACGAAAGTGCTTCCCGCGCCTAATAGCGTTTTATCTGAACTGCCTGGGGTAGCAGTTGAATCTGTGGAAGCACTTTGATTTGAAGAACCACCGCCGCAACCTGTAGTAACACTCGCCAATACTGCTAAAACAGAAGCTGCTAAAAAGATACTTTTAATTTTTGATTTAAATTTCATGATTATTTTTTTGAGTTATTTTTAAATTGATTGATACTATCTTTTAATTTTTATTTTCCAAAAACAAAATAAAACGTTAGCCGGGCAACGACATCACTTGTGTTGTATTTTGGTGCAAAGCCCTGGTTTGTGTAATGATTAATCCAAATATTCGGCATCAGATGAACATTTTTCGTTGGTGTGAAATCAAGCCCGGCCGTTATAAAATTTTCTTTGGTAGACGGGTCGGTATAGCCGCTTGTATTTCCCACAGATTTGTGGTACTTACTATTGTCAATCTTGTTATCGGGGTTGAAAAAATCAGTACGAGCGAAGAAATTTAATTTGTCTTTGACAATGGTTCCGCGGGTAAAAATTGAAAGTCCCGTTGCATTTACTGATAAAACATCTACATTGCCTGTAGAAATTTCTGTAGCCTGGTTATCATTTTTCAGATGATTGCTGTATGCCTCCACGCCAAATGTAAACGTAGGAATCGTGTAGGCAACAAAACCTTTTATCATGCTTCTTGAATGCTCCATGCCGTTAACCGGAGACATACCGTTGTAATCCATATATAGATTTACATACAGTTTTCTATCGAAGAATTTTCCCCAGATATCACCGTAAAGCCATTTATAATTATCATCCTCCGGTTTAGCGCCTGTTCCATTTGCCACCATTAAATCATAGCCAAAGTTTTTTGTTTTTGGATCAAATTTTCCCTGTAAAGCAGCTCCAAAATCATAAGAAGGTGTGCCACGAAAATCAGTAATCGTCTTTTCAACAGAGCGATAGCCCCATATCGGTTCCGAAGACATGGAAAAACCCGGTGTGCTAACCTGGCCAAGAATTAAATCAGTGCCTTTCCAAATATCTTTAATGCGGAGGTTTGCGAGCTTTACATAAAAAGCGAGTTTACTATTACTTAGTGTTTCTCCGGGCGCTGCTTCAAGTAATACTTCAGCAGCAAATTTTTTGGTAATATTATAGTTATAACCAAGATAAAGTCTCCTAATCTGGAAGGCATTCCTGTTTTTAGGCACGCCTGAATACTGGCTGTTGCTGCCCCGGTTGAGGGAATCTGCCTGGGCTTTTACATAATAATCGCCAAACATATATCCCCATAATCTGCCTGAATTAGGACTATCTGCTTTAAAGGCGGAGTCGGAATTCATGGTAAACTGGGCTTTCAAAGAATTACTAGAAAAAAGACCTGTACAAAAGAGAACTGCAAAGAATAATTGTTTTTTTGCAACCATAAAGCAAGTGTTTTTAATTTGATTGCAAAGGAATAAGCCTTCTATTGCCTGAATGTTACCTTAATATTACCTTAATGTTAATTCTTAAATCAATTAAAAAACCGGATCGGGAAATCAATTTTTTACCAGTGCTCAAATGAATTCGCGCCCGTGGTTGGCGCTTTGGTTCTTCCGGATTATTATTTTCTTCCAGCTTTGTTTCACAATCTAAAAGAAACCAAAAGTAAAAAAGCCAGGCTTCCTTCAATTGCAGGGAGAATCGTAAATTTGCCGCCTGATAAAAACAAAACATTTTTTCAGGAAAAATTTAAAGACTATGAAGTTTCTCAATTTTATTATAAAATACCGGCTATTATTAGGAGCTATTTTTCTGGTGCTTGGCATTGTGGTAAATATTGAGGCAGGATTCTGGCCTTCGTTTGTATTGTATTTAATTGCGTTGGTATTGGTTGTCGGGCATTTTCTTTTTGGGCCGATGAGGCTTATACAAGGCTATATGGAGGAAGGGGATATGGCAGGAGCGCAAAGAGTAATTGATTCCATTTGGTTTCCGGGTTTATTGATTAAGCCGGTTCGCTCGGTTTATTTTACATTGAAAGGCAACCTGGCTATGGCCAATCAGGATTTTGACAATGCTGAAAAACACATGAAAAAAAGCCTTAGCCTGGGGATGCCCATGAAAGAAGCTGAGGGTGCTAATAAATTACAATTAGGCATGCTTGCAATGCAAAAGGGAAATATCCGGGAGGCAGAAAGCTACATCCGCCAGGCAATACGTTCCGGGCTACCAGACAAGGAAAACGAAGCTGCTGCTTACTTGCAGCTTTCTTCTATTATGATAAACAAAAGGGAATTTCGCGCAGCGAAGGAATATTTCAGAAAAGTAAAAGCGCTAAAGCCGACAACTCCTCAGATTGTGGACCAGGTAAAGCAGATGGAAAAATATATTACCAGGATGCCTGGTTAAAACCCAATATCATTAAGTTAAGGATTATTTTGGACGGACTAAAGTACGTTCTTACAAAATAAAACCGATCCTACGGCTCTATAAGAAACCAGTTTCTAGAAACGACCGATTTTGTAATCCCGCATAAGGCGGGAGACTTTAGTGCGTTGCATTGATGAAATCCGGTTATCCTTTTCCTTAGCCAAAGACAAATAGAAAAACTGTTGGAATAAAACGTAGTTCATAACCGGTTACAGTTTCTGAAGAAAACAACTCCAGCGACTTTTCAAATGCAAACAACCACATTTTTATCAAGCCATTAAAAAAAATAAAAGTTTTTCATGAGGCTACCGGTTTTTTTCAAGTTGCTTCCATTATATTTGATGCTCACAAGGATTATAAAACTAATGTTCAATCTCATCTTATTTGGCCCGCCGGGCAGTGGCAAAGGTACCCAGTCAGAAAAACTGATTGCTAAATATCATTTGAAACATCTTTCCACCGGCGATTTATTGCGAAGTGAAATTTCAAATAAAACCCAGTTAGGATTGCAGGCAAAAGGCTATATGGACAAAGGCAGCCTGGTACCTGATGAGGTGGTCATAGGTATGATAAATGCTGCATTAGATAACAATCCGGACGCAGGTGGTTTTTTATTTGATGGTTTTCCACGTACTGCTGTACAGGCTGAAGAGTTGGATAAGCTATTAACCCGTAAAAAAACCTGCATAGATGTAATGCTTGCATTAAAAGTGGGCGAAGAAGAACTAATAAAAAGATTAATAAAACGTGGAGAAACCAGTGGCAGGTCTGATGATATCAATGAACAAATAATCCGTGCGCGAATTGAAGAATATCATAAAAAAACGGCGGCAGTGGCCGACCATTATCAAAAGGACGGAAAAGTAATTATGGTAAAAGGAGAAGGTAGCGTTGATGATATTTTCAACAGGCTCTGCAAAGAAATAGATCAGTTGAAGAAGCAGGATAATTGCTGATTAACTTCATTTAATATTTTCTGATGATAAAGGCTAAAGAAGAATTTCTTAAAAATGATTTCATTCCTTTACTGGAAAAATTAAATGCTGATGAAAAAGCAAAATGGGGGATAATGAGCCCGCAACAAATGGTTGAACATTTTGCCGATGCTGTAAAAAATGCAAGTGGTAAATTACTGCTTCCTGTTTTAAATGAAGGCGAAAAACTTCAAAAATCCAGGGAGTTCCTGATGAGCGAAACTCCTTTTAAACAAAACATTGATAACCCTTTGATTCCGAAAGAAGGGATACCACACCGGCAACCTGATTTACAATCGGCTATCAATAAACTGAAAAAAGAGCTGGACCATTTCTTTATGGTTTTTGAAAGAAATCCTGAACTTAAAACCGGAAACGCTTTCTTTGGTCAGCTCGATTACAATATGAATATTCAATTGCTTCACAAACACGCAGTGCATCACTTGAAGCAATTTGGATTAGAGCCATAAGAAGGTTAGCACAATTTTTTTTATAGTTTTTCTGCACTCATTGATCGAAAGACTTCTTCCTTATTCTTATTTTTATTTATTCTTTTTTTTAACGGTCATTTTAATAAATGAACTTACAGAATAAGAATATTGATTAAAACTCTGTTTACTGTTGAGCCATTTTCTTCTAATTATAGAACATAGTTTTCGGTAAAAGCCAATAGTATTAAATTTGCATCCAATTATGACAGAATCAAATATAAATATCAAAGTAACGCTGGATGCTGAGAAAGTACCGCATCAGATAAAATGGACCGCTGAGGGCAGTAGCGCAGAGACGGAACAAGTCGCAAAAGCAATGCTGCTGGCTTTTTGGGACGGAGCCGATAAGGCGGCTTTAAAAATTGACCTTTGGACAAAAGAGATGATGACAGATGAAATGGCGGATTTTTATTTCCAGGTTTTTATGACTATGGCCGATACTTTTCAGAGAGCCACCAGGCAGGAGGGATTGGCCAATGATATTAAAAAGTTTGCTTCTGATTTTCATAAAAAATTTGTAGAGAAGGAAAAGTCGCAGCAATAATCGGCCATTTGGCTAATTTTATAATTATTTAATTCACAATTATGTCTTTAGAACAAAACGTAATGACTGACCTAAAAGCAGCCATGCTTGCCAGGGATGAGAAATCACTTCGTGCTTTGCGTGCTATTAAATCCGCTATTATCATTGCAAAAACTGCTGAAGGATCTAACGGGGAAATAAAAGAGGAAGAAGAAGTGAAGATGCTTCAAAAGCTGGTGAAACAAAGAAAAGATTCCCTCGAAATATATGAGAAGCAAAATCGCGAAGACCTTGCTGAAAAAGAAAGAGAAGAAATAAGTGTCATTGAAAGATTTTTGCCAAAGCAATTAGATGAAAAAGAATTAAAAGAAATAGTCGGAAAAGTTATTAGTGAAACGGGTGCTTCATCGGCCGCCGATATGGGAAAAGTGATGGGAGCAGCAAACAAACAATTATCAGGAAAAGCTGATGGAAAAACAATTTCCAGAATTGTGAAGGAATTGCTCTCCGGAAAGGCTGAAAGCTGAAAGGGATTTCATAAAGAGTAGTCTCCGGTTTTTTTAGGAAAATTGTTAACCCGATACAAAATGGTTATAGACGTTGCCTTTTTTGTTTTAATGATTATGGCAGTTTTCAAAGGTTTCAGCAAGGGGTTTATAGTTGGAATCTTTTCCTTCATTGGATTTCTCATTGGCCTTGCGGCTGCGTTAAAGCTTTCGGCAATCGTTGCACATCATTTTGAAACAAGTTCCGGTTTCTCCACTAAATGGTTACCGGTAATTTCATTCGCATTGGTATTTATTATAGTGGTAATTTTGGTGAATATTGGCGCCCGTATTTTGAAGAAAGCAGTGAGTATGGTAATGCTGGGCTGGTTGGATAAACTGGGAGGTATCATTCTTTATATTCTTATATACACAATAATATTTAGTGTTATTCTGTTCTTTGGTACAAAAACGTTTTTAATAAAACCGGAAACAGTCGCTTCCTCTTCGGTTTATAATTATGTTTCTCCGTGGGGGCCCAAAGTAATTGATAGCATTGGAAAGATAATACCCGCGTTTAAAGATTTATTTTTACAACTCGAGAATTTTTTTGAAAAAATCGGTCACAAACTGGCATCTTAAAATCGGCAATGATATTATTTAGCTGTATTTTTCAATAGAAACATTTATTTTAGCAATAATTTCAGGCATAAAAAATTGCGTTACTGATTTGACATTATGGAATACGAATTAATTCAAGAAGGGAAATATAAATTCATAGAAGAGGGGGAAGGAGAGCCTTTACTCTTGCTACATGGCTTATTTGGAGCATTAAGTAATTTTTCACATCTTATCGAGTATTTTAGAAAAACCAATAAAGTGATAGTGCCTGTGCTTCCTCTTTTTGAATTAGATCTATTGCATACTACTGTTGGAGGATTACAAAAGTTTGTAAAAAAGTTTGTGGAAGTGCGCGGTTATGATCAAATTCATTTGCTCGGTAATTCTTTAGGAGGGCATGTCGCGCTGGTTTATGTATTAAAAAATCCGGAGAAAGTGAGATCGCTGATACTCACCGGTAGTTCGGGGCTGTTTGAAAACGGGATGGGCGATAGTTACCCAAAACGTGGAGATAAAGAATACATCCGCAAAAAGACACAGCTTACTTTTTATGATCCCGCCATGGCAACGGATGAATTGGTGGATGAATGTTTTGAAATTACCAACAACCGTCTAAAAGTTATTAAAATCATTTCATTAGCCAAATCAGCTATTCGCAATAATCTTGGTGATGAGTTGAGCCAGATAAAACAACCGACATGTCTGATTTGGGGAAATAATGACACCATTACGCCGCCTTTTGTGGCAAAGGAATTTAATAAACTGATCCCGAACAGCGAACTGCATTTTATTGATAAATGCGGCCATGCTCCAATGATGGAAGTTCCGCATGAATTTAACAAGATTCTTGGCGCTTTTCTTTCAAAATTAAAAATACCTGCTGCAACGATCGGTTGATTTTTTTTGTCTTTCTTATAATTGGATCATTATTTCGGTAAAAAATTATAGAAAATGACAACATTACAGCTCGCTGATAATATATACCCTCCACTGCATATCCATGATACAGTGACCCAGGCTTTAGATTTGATGGCGGAATTCAAAACAAAATTTCTTCCTGTAATTTCTGAAGACAAATATCTTGGTCTCATAAACGAAGAAAGTATTAATGAGGAGGATAATAAAGAAAATACCACTTTAGAAAAGTTTCAGGAATATCTTATTGTTACTGCTGTAAACGCTGCCAGTCATTTTTTAAAAGCGGCAAGTATTTCTAACTTATACCAAACTAACGTAATTCCTGTTACCAATGAGAATAACGAATTGCTTGGCAGTATCTCTTCCGGTGCGCTTACAACAGCGTTAGGTAATTTTTGTGGGGCTGAAGAATACGGAGCATTAATAGTCCTTGAAATTGAGCGCATAAGATTTTCCATTTCTGAAATCAACAGCATAATAGAAAGTGATGGCGCTACGATTCTTCACTTCAACGTTTCACCTCATCCGGTGCCTGAATTACTCGAAGTCACCCTGCAGTTGAATAAGAGGGAAATTGCCACAATTCTTGCATCTTTTGAAAGGCATGATTATACCGTTTCTTATTATTACGGGGAAGAATTGTTTGAAAATGATATAAGTACCAACTATCAGAATTTGATGAATTATCTCGATATATAAATTTGGACTTTGTTTCAAGCCTTCACAGCAAAAGAACAATTTTTCTGAATTTTCGTTTTGATTGATATAGCGTGCGAAGCAGTTCTTTCCCTTAGAAATGTTATCGTTTATTTAAAAGAAAACCGGCGATTAAGACTGAAAAAATATATTGCCGCTTGCCAAGTATACTGTTTCTTTGTAGTGAAGGATTAAATTTTATGTTGAAGAATTATGCGAATTGCCATCTATAGCCGCGGGTTAGAGTCGGAACAATCAGAAGGGTTAAAAATTTTGCTTTCCGAGTTTTCACATTATAATATTGAACCGGTAATATACCAGGATTTCTTTAATCAATTCTATTCTTCAATTGATTTTACCCATACTTATACCACCTTTAACAGTTCTGAAGACCTGGAGGAAATAGATTTTATAGTAAGTCTTGGTGGTGATGGCACCTTGCTGGATACTGTCACTTTTATTGCGGGTAAAAAAATCCCTATTTTAGGAATCAATTATGGAAGGCTCGGGTTCCTTGCCAGTATCGGCAGAGAGGAAATACATACCGCCCTCGAGGCTTTGGTAAAGCGCACTTTCATTCTTGATCAAAGAACTCTTTTACACCTTGATGCCAACATGCCTCTCTTTGGGGGATGCTGTTATGCCCTCAACGAATTTACTATTCATAAGAAAGATACTTCGCCAATGATAAAAATCCATACTTATCTGAATGGTGAATTCTTGAATACTTATTGGGCTGATGGCCTTATAGTGGCTACTCCTACAGGGTCTACCGGTTATTCATTAAGCTGCAATGGCCCTATTGTCTTTCCTGATTCCGCAAGTTTCGTGGTAACCCCGGTATCGCCTCACAATTTGAATATTCGCCCATTGGTGGTCCCGGACAACTCTATCATTTCTTTTGAGATAGAAGGGAGAACGGATGGTTTTTTATGTACGCTCGACAGCAGAAGAGAAATTGCTTCCAAAGAAGTTTTGCTCGCTATTCGTAAAGAAGTTTTCAATATCAACCTGATAAGGTTAAATGAAAATAACTTCCTGCAGACGCTCAGAAATAAGCTATCGTGGGGCCTTGATAAAAGAAATTAAAAATTTTAACTTTGTTAAATATTTACTTCCATTATCGGTTGTTTTAAGTTTCCTTTATTTTTACGACACTTTATGAAAAAATTTATTGCCCTGTTAATCATTTCATTTGCTTTTACAATGAGCAGCTATGCGCAAATGGAAGAATACGTGCAGGAAGGGGAATTTGGAATGACTGCGGGATTATCCCACTATTTTGGCGATCTCGATCATAATTTTGCGCTCAATCGTCCTAAAATCGCTTTTGGCGCTTTCTTCAGAAAACAATTCGGCAATTATACCGCAATCAGGCTTTCTGGTAATTATACGCTGCTGGGCTATAGCGATATATACAGTAAGAATGTTTACCAGCAAAGGAGAAATCTAAGCTTCAACACCAATATTTTTGAGGTCACTGTACAGGGCGATTTTAATTTTTTTAAATTTATCCCTACTGATCCCGCTCATCGTTTTACACCCTATGCCACTGTTGGTATTGGATTTTTTAGTTATGACCCGTATGCTTTTTATCAAAATAAAAAAGTCTATTTAAGACCGCTGCATACAGAAGGCGAAACCTTTTACCAGGGAAGAAAGGAATACGGAAGTATCGCGTTATGTTTCCCCATCGGCTTTGGCGTTAAATATGCAATAAACGACAAAATCAATCTTTCTTTTGAAGTTACCCAACGCTTCACGACTACAGATTATATAGATGACGTGAGCACTACCTATATTGGAATAGACAAATTCCCTTCTACAGCGGGAGGGAAATCTTTAGCGGGGATAATGCAGGATCGATCTTTTGAAACCGGTACCCCTATTGGAATAGAGGGTAGGCAACGCGGATTTAGCAAGCAAAATGACCAATATGCCACCGCTGTTTTCGGTATCGCCTTTAATATTACTTCATACCGTTGCCCGAGTGCCAAACCATAAAATATTTTTTCTTTGAGACAGGAATAGACAATTTTCTTACTTTTGTTTTAGTCAGGCTGAGGCATGCCTGACTTCTTTTTTTAAATAAAATGAATTTAAAAGAAAAATTAATACCCGAAAGACTTCCAAAACATATTGCCATTATAATGGATGGGAATGGCCGTTGGGCAAAAGAGCAGGGTCAAAACCGCCTTTTTGGACACTATAGCGGAGTAGAAAGCGTGAGAAATATTGTAGAAGGCTGCGCGGAATTGCAGATTGGATATCTTACACTTTACGCTTTCAGTACGGAAAACTGGGATCGCCCAAAAGATGAGGTTGCAGGGTTAATGGAGTTATTAGTGCAAACAATACGGGATGAAGTACCGACATTAAATAAAAATAATATCCGCCTGCATGTGATTGGAAATATTGATATGCTTCCACCCAATGCCTTTAAGGAATTAAAAGAGGCCTGCAGGGAAACAGAACGCAATACCGGATTAAATTTGATAATGGCATTGAGCTACAGCAGCCGATGGGAAATTTGTAATGCAGTTAAAAAAATTGGCATCGAAATACAACATGGTCTTATTGATCCTGAAGATATTACGGATGAGCTTTTTAAGAAATATTTGTGTACCGCCAACTTTCCGGACCCTGAATTAATGATAAGGACAAGTGGCGAGTATAGAATTAGCAATTTTCTATTATACCAGCTTGCTTACTCAGAATTGTATTTTACAAACGATTTGTGGCCCGACTTTAGAAAAGAAAACTTATACGAAGCACTTTTAGATTATCAAAATCGTGAAAGACGATTTGGGAAAATTAGTGAACAACTTTAGCGGATAAACGTTGTGGCTCATTGTACCCTTCTTTGCGAACCGGCTCACTGTCCGAGCGATTTAACAAAAAC
>Ga0134126_10013441_pt1 | contig 10344 bp, 9 predicted proteins | sample KB31752_FD_96881 | JGI IMG/M metagenome (GOLD analysis project Ga0134126, IMG submission 96881) | Terrestrial soil microbial communities with excess Nitrogen fertilizer from Kellogg Biological Station, Michigan, USA - KB3-175-2 | ecosystem: Environmental > Terrestrial > Soil > Unclassified ...
CTGCAATCGCCGCGCGGCGCCGCGCGCGGCACGATCTCGACCAGCGTCGAGGTGACTTTAGGCGGCGGCACGAAGGCCTTCGGCGAAATGTCGAACAGCAGGCGCGCCTCGGCGCCCCATTGCGTCATCACGGAGAGCCGCCCGTAATCCTTGCCGCCCGGCGGCGCGACGAGGCGCAGCGCCACTTCCTTCTGGAACATCAGGGTCAGCGACCGATACGCGCCGATGGTCTCGAGCCAGCCGATCAGCAGCTTCGTCGCGATATTATAGGGCAGGTTGGCGACGATCCGGCGCGGCGCGGCCGTCAGTCCGGCCGGATCGATCGCGAGCGCGTCACCCTCGACGATGGTGAGCCGGCCGGGAAATGCCGCGGCCAGTTCCCCGAGCGCCGCCACGGCGCGCGCGTCGCGCTCGATGGCGGTGACGTGCCGCGCCCCCGCCAGCAGCAGCGCGCGGGTCAACCCGCCGGGCCCGGGGCCAATCTCGATCACGCTGCAATCGTCGAGCGATCCGGCCGCGCGCGCGATCCGCGCCGTCAGATTGGTGTCGAGCAGGAAATGCTGGCCGAGCGATTTCACTGCCGACAACTTGTGGCGGCGAATCGTGTCGCCGAGCGGCGGCAGGTCTTGCGTCAAGCGGCGGCGCGGTGACGCGCCTGCGCCATCTCGCCGGCGAGCGCCAGCGCCGCGATCAGGCTCGCGGGATCGGCTCTGCCGGTTCCGGCGATGTCGAGCGCGGTGCCGTGATCGGGCGAGGTGCGGACGAAGGGCAGGCCAATCGTGACATTGACCCCGCCGGTGAAATCGATGGTCTTCAAGGGGATCAGCGCCTGGTCGTGATACATGCACAGCGCCGCGTCGTAGCGCCGCCGGGCGGCTTCGTGGAACATCGTGTCGGCGGGGAAGGGGCCGGTCGCGTCGATGCCGTCGGCGCGCAGCGCGGCGACGGCCGGCGCGACGATCTCGATTTCCTCGCGGCCGAGCGCGCCGTTCTCGCCGGCATGCGGATTGAGTCCCGCGACCGCGAGGCGCGGCGCGGTGACGCCGAAATCCCGCCGGAGCGCGGTCGCGGCGATGCGTCCCGCCGCGACGATCCGTTCCGTCGTCAGCGCGGCAAGCGCGTCGCGCAGCGCCATGTGGATCGTCACCGGCACGACGCGCAAGCCGGGACATACCAGCATCATCGCCACCGGCGCGCCGCCCAGTTCGGCGAGATATTCGGTGTGGCCGGGATGCTTGAATCCGGCCTGATACAGAGTTTCTTTCTGGATCGGGTTGGTGACCATGCCGGCGGCCTTCCCGGCGCGCACCAGTGCCGCGGCCTGCGTGATCGCCTCCACCACGGCTTTGCCGTTGGCGGGGTCGGGCCTGCCGAGGGTCACCGGCTTCGCGAAGCGCAGTTTCAGCACCGGCAGCGCGTGCGGGAACAATCGCTCTGCGGTTTCCGGCGTCGCCGAGACCAGCGGCACGTCCCATTCGAGCTGCGCGGCGAGCCGCCCGAGCCGGTCCTGGTCGTCGATCAGGAAAAACGGTGGGATGTTCCGCTCTCTCCGCGCCAGCCAGGCGCGGAGGGCGATCTCGCCGCCGATGCCCGCCGGCTCACCGCAGGTGAGCGCGAGCGCGCCGGTCATCCCCTGATGTCCACGTAGGCGCCGCGCCGCAGGTCGCGCAGATAGCGCCGTGCCAAAACGTCGAGGCGCTGACGTTCGATGTTGTATCGCACTTCATCGATCGTCGGCAGTTTCGGCGCCGCCGCGTCCTTGCGCGCGCACAGCATGACGAGGCCGACGCCGCCCTGTACCGGGAACGGCTTCGATACTTCGCCGACTTTGAGGTCGAGCGTCACGCGCCGCACGCCCGGCGCCATCGTGCCGACCCTGACGGCCGCGGCTTCCTTGACGAAGGGTAGGCCGATCTTGTGCGCGGCCGCGGCGAAGGCCTGGCAACTCGTGCCGGCATGGGTGATCTCGCCGAGCGCGCGGGCGAGGCGGTCGCGGAATTCCGGCGGCGCGTTCGGCGGCATGGGCGCACCCGCCTCGACCACATCGACCAGCGTCTCGTTGGGATTGGCCTGGCCCGGTATCCGCCGGTCGATCAGGCCGAGAATGTAAAATCCGCCGCCGGCACGAATCGGGTCGGACACTTCGCCCGGCTTGAGCGCGGACAGCGCCTTGGCGAGGTCGGGATTGATCTGGCTCGGCGTGACCCAGCCGAGACTGCCGCCGCTCGCGGCGGTCGGCGATTGCGAGAATTGCTGGGCGATGGCGCTGAAATTGCCGCCGGCATGAAGCTGTTGCTCGAGCCTGTCGGCCAGCGCACGGACTTCGCTCTCCTGGTTCGGATTGTCGATGGCGAGGAAAATTTCGGCCACGTTGCTTTGCGGCGTCGCCTCGCTCTCCTTGAGCTCTTTATAGGCGTCGCTCACTTCCTGGTCGGAAACCGAAACGTCCTGGGCAAGGCGCTGCTGCACCAGCCTGTTCCAGGTCAGCGACGCGGTGAGCTGATCGACCAGCGCGGACTTGGGAACGCCGAGATTCTGGAGATATTTGTCGAGGCCGCCCTTTGGCAGGTTGTTCTGTTTTTCGATGCGCTCCATCGCCTCGGCGACTTCTTTCTTGTTCACCGTCAGGTTGAGGCGCTTGGCTTCCTGCTGCTCGAGCCGCTCGTCGATCAGCGTGCGCAACAGGCGCGGCGCCATGCGCTGGCGCGTCTCGGCCGAATCCTGCATGCCAGACGAGCGCAGCACCAGAGTCATGCGCGCTTCGAGGTCGCCGGTCGTGATGACACCGTCATTGACGATCGCCGCGATACGCACATCCTGCGCAACCGCCGGCGCCGCCGCCAGAAACAAGATCGCAAGACCGATGAGAATACGCTGCCGCACGGTTCCGATTCCTATGTGATCGAACGCAACGGCAACACGCCTAGCATAAAGTCGCCGCTTTGTCCCATGAACTGCCTATTCGTCGAATGACGCCACGTGCAGGCCGAACTCGCCGAGATTCTTGAAGACGAAGGTAAACAGTACCGAGACGCCCGGCTTGACGTCGCCGATCTCGATTCCGGTGCGGCCGACCGCCGCCGTGAAGGACAGGCACTCGTCGCGGTAGGTGACGCCGACGCCGGTCAGGATGTCGACGCTGTTGCTGAAATCGTGGACTTCCTGAATGTCCGCCGACCAGTAATCGTTGATGCCGAAGGCCAGCGTAATGCCCGCTTCCTTGCGGGCGACCTGCTCGGGGAACGAGGCAAGCGGCGACAGCTGCGCATAGGAGAGGCGGACATTGACGCGCGGCGGTCCGATCTGGGCGGCGATCTCCTGCACGCGCATCGCGAAATCGTTTTCGGCGAGGCGGAAGCGATAGATCAGATTCAGCGCGTCGAACGGCGTAACGGTGACGCGTCCGACCACGTCCGACAGCCGGGTGGTCAGGCCCGAGCCCGGCAGGAACTCGGGATTGTCCTGGAACGCATAGCTCTGACCCACGACGAACCGCACTGCGGTGCCGTTGTCGGCGTAAATGCCGCCGCGCAGGCCATAGTCGACACGCGATCCGGTGTCGACCAGATCGAACCCGGAAAAGCGGTTGGGCACAAATAGATCGGCGTCGCTGAATTCGAATGCCTGGCTGTCGCCGTTGGGGATGTGGTTGAAGTTGCCCGCGGTCGGCGCGGTCACGCCCATCACCACGGGTTCGATCAGTTCGGTGTAGTGATCGGCGCGCCGTACCCAAGGGTAGCGCCACAGCAGCGACGCTTGAGGGAAGATGCGGCCCGAATAGGCGTTCGTGATGACGCCGGGGCCGATCCCCGCGATCGGCTCGTCATTGGCGTAATAGCCGTCGCCGCGCACGCTGGCGCGGAACTCCAGCCGGTCGCCGATCAGCCCGTCGAACGGCCGCGCCCAGGCGGCGCCCGCCGACAGCCGCCGCTCCGCCTGTCCGTTGGCGCTGATGAGGTTGACCGTGCTGCCGGACAGCACGACCTGGCCGCCGACCCTGTCGGGTTGCATGACATACATGTAATCGGCGAGCGGCGCGGCAAAAGGTTGGACGCTGTCGGGCACGCCGGGCAGCAGGCTCTGGAAACCCATCACCGTGACGTTGCCATAGCTGTTCGCGCCGAAATTTTCCAACGTGCCATAGGACGAAAGAAAATCCTGCGGCGCCGGAAAGCCGTACCGCAGGAGATAGGTCAGGTCCGAGGTGCGCTGGATGTTAAAGGTCGCGCGCCAGTCGTCGTCGATGTCGTATTCGCCATGCCCGAAAAGATGGCCGCGGACCGAATTGGTTTCGATGAGTTGGTTGGCGTTGTTGATCTCGATCTGCGGCGTGCCGAAACCGACGCTGCCGGACAGATCGACGAAGCCGTTAGCGAAACGCTGGCGATATTCGTTCTCGAATACGACGCCGGCATTGGTCGTCAACAGCGGTGTGAAGGTCAGGTCCGCGTCCTGGTCGATCGCCCAATAATAGGGAATCCGGGTGTGAAACCCGAGCGACGAGCTATAGCCGAAACCCGGGGGCAGAAAGCCGCTGGCGCGCTTCACCGACGGATCGGGCATCGAAAAATACGGTGCCCACACCACCGGCACGCCGTCGATGTCCATTTCGGCGTCGTAATACTCGACGATCTTCAGGTCCTTGTCGTTGACCACCCGCTCGGCGCGGATCTGCCACACCGGCGCCTTGGTCGGGTCATCCTTGCAGAGATCGCAAGGCGAATAGACGCCGCGCCGGACTTCGAGGCGCGTGCCGCCGACCCGACGCCCGGTGTTGCCGGCGAGACGCGAGCGATCGGTGAGCAGCATGCGCACGTCGCGCACGAAGCCGTCCTTGAAATTGTCGTGCAGCTCGGCGTAGTCGGCGAACACCACGTCGCCGGTCGGCTGCATCAGGCTGACATGGCCGGAGGCGGTGGCGGTGTCGGTGTGCTGGTTGTAGGTGACGGTGTCGGCAAGCAGAATCTGATCGCCCTGCGCGATCTCGACATGGCCCTTGGCGACCACCAGCCCGAGATCTTGGTCGAATTCCACCTGATCGGCGTTGAACAGATAGGGCAGTTCCTTCGAGCCCTTCTCGCGGGGCGACTTGATCTGGGTCGCGGCGTCGGCGGCGCAAGGCACGAGCGCAAGCGCCAGCAAGAGCGACATGACGGCGGTGGCGATGCGGCGCATCATCAGCCGTCTTCGAGATGGAACACGAGGCTGGCCCCGATCAGCCAGCTTACGCCGGCCGGAATCCACGCGGCCAGCACGACCGGGATCGCGGCGGCGAGGCCGAGCGCCAGCACCACGTCCGACAGAAAATAGAGCGCGAAGCCGCTGCCGATGCCGGCCCCGATCATGATGCCGACGCCGCCGCCGCGATGCATGCGCAGGCTGAACACGGCGGCGATCACCACGATGGCGGTGAACAGGAACGGCCGCGCCAGCAGCGCGTCGAAATAGAGCCGGTGGCGCTGCGCCGAAAAGCCGGACTTTTCGAGCAGGGTGATGAAGCCGGGAAGCTGCCAGAACGACATCGTCTCGGGCGCGGCGAACCCTTCCTTGATCTTGTTCGGCGTCAGGTTGGTCTTGAGGTCGATCTCATCGAACGGCACCGGCTGTTGCGCGGGGGTCCAGCGCGTCCCGTTGCGGATGCGCCACTGGCCGGGGGTCAGCGACGCCGACTTGGCGTCGATTCGTCCGGTGAGCTGGGTGTCATGCGCGAAGGTCAGCACCGTGACGTTGGTGAGCTGCGTCTTGGCGAGCCGCATGTTGGCGGCGTGGATCACTGCGGCGTCGCCGTTCTCATCGCTCTGGCGCAGCCAGAAGCCGGTGCGCGATACCGTCATGTCGTTGGCGGTGGTCTGGAGGACGCGCGCCTCGAGCGCTTCGTAACGCGTCTGCGTCGCCGAGGCGATCGGGTTGAACACGGTAACGGCGACCACGCCGACGACGAACGCCATGCCGATCGCCGGCGCCATGAACTGCCACGCCGACACGCCGGCGGAGCGCGCGATCACCAGTTCGTTGGAGCGCGTCATGCGCCAGAACAGCAGCATGGTGCCGAACAGAATGGTGAACGGCATGATCTGCTGCGCCATGTAGGGCTGTTTCAGCGCCGCCATCTCGAACAGCGTCAGCAGGGTCGCGCCCGGCTTCGACGCGCCGCGGCGGATCAGCTCGACATAGTCGAGCAGAAACACGATCAGCGCCATCGCGCCGAACACGCTGGCGCACCAGGCGAGCCAGCGCGTCGCGATGTAGCGGGTGAGGGTCGCGCCGGGGTTCATCGCCGGAAAACCGTCACGCCGTCGCCGCCGCGCGGCGGATGCCCTGGAAACCGCGCCCGCCGCGCCAGGTCAGGAGCCACGCCGCGATCGCTATCGGCAACAGCACGTTGAGATAGAGCAGCGCGATGGCGGCGACGTTGCGCACCGCCATGTTCTTGAACCCGACGTCGAGCGCCTCGAACAGGAAGGCGAACCCGACCGCCTGGAGCACGCGGAAAAGCTGGCCGCGCCGGTTGAACTCGCCGGTCAGCAGGAAAATCAGCGGGATCGCGCCAAGCGCCAGCGCGGATAGCGGGTTGATGAGACGGAAATTCAGCTCGACCAGGCGCGCCTGCCGCGCCAGCGACGACTCTCCCGGCCGCGGCACGAACAATTCGTGCAGATACAGTTCCTCGGGCTGACGGTCGCGGATGCCGACCGTTTCGCGATAGCGGTCGAGATCGAGCGTATAGCGGTCGAAACTCAGCACCGACAGATGGCCGGTGGCGTTGTCGAAGATCTGGCGGCTGCCCTTCGCCATGACCAGGCGCGGCCCCTGCTTGGTTTCGACGAACGCGCCGTGCTCGGCGACGATGGTCATGGGCTTGGCCTTGTCGCGGCTGTCGTAGATCACGATGCCCGAGAGATCGCCCTCGGTGTCGCGGGCGCGGACATAGATCGTGACATTGTCGGAGACCGTGTTGAACGCGCCCTCGAGCAGCAGCACCGACGCGACCTTGTTGCGGATTCTGAATTGCAGGTCCTTGAACGCGCGGTTCGACGCCGGCAGGAAAAACACCGACATCGCCATCAGCACCAGCATGCCGGCGACGCTCGCGAAAAATGCCGGACGCGCCAGCGCGATCTGGCTGACGCCGGCCGAGCGCATCACGATCATTTCGCTTTCGCTGATCAGCCGGTTGTAGGTGAACAGCACCGCGATGAAGACTGCGATGGGCAGCACGGCGTCGATGAAGCGGGGCAGGATCAGCAGCGCGAGATAAAGGAACAGGCCCAGCGACAGGCCGCGATTGACGATCAGGTCGATGAGACGCAACGATTCCACCAGCCAGACCGCGGCGGTGAAAACCAACGCAACCACCAGCGTGGTGCCGAGCGTCTGGCGCAAGATATAGCGCGTCAATTGGGACATGAATCCATTATAAGAGGCCGAGTCGCGACCCAACAGGGCGAAGTTTGCCGCAAACCGCCGGCGCGGGATTGACAGCCGGGCCACGATTGTCTCTATCGGGTGGCGAAATGAAAAAGAGGACGTCATGAAGATTGTGTTTGCCGAGCCGTCGGTGCCGAGATCGGGCAGCCTGGTCGTCATGGTCCTCGACGATCGGAAATTGACGCCCAGCGCCCAGCGGATCGACAAGATCACCAGCGGCATGCTGACGCGCGCGATGAACGCTTCGCGTTTTAAGGGCCGCAAGGACGATATGCTGGCGGTGCTGGCGCCGAGCGGGCTCGATGTCGCGCGGATCGTCCTGGTCGGCCTCGGCAAACCGGACGCCATCGACGCGACGGCATGGCAGAACGCGGGCGGCCGCGTCGTGGCGCACCTCAACAGCGCCGGGGAAAGCGCCGCCCAGGTCGAAATCGAAAAAATCGACGGCGCGAAACTGAGTGCCGTCGAAGCGGCCGCCGAGTTCGCCTATGGCGCGCGGCTGCGGTCCTACCGCTTCGACAAATACCGCACCAAGGAAAAGCCTGAGCAGAAGCCGAGCCTCGCCACGCTTACCGTCGCGGTGAACCGTCCGACCGACGCGAAAAAGAACTTCGCCGATCTCGACAAGGTCGCGGACGCGGTGTTCTTCACCCGCGATATCGTCTCGGAACCCGCCAACGTCATCTATCCCGAGACGCTCGCCGAGCGGGCGCGCGAGCTCGAGGAACTCGGCGTCGTGGTCGAGATTCTGAAACCCAAGGACATGAAGAAGCTCGGCATGGGGGCGCTTCTCGGGGTCGGGCAGGGCAGCGAGCATGCCCCGCGCCTCCTGGTGATGCAGTGGAAAGGCGCGCCCGCCGCCAAGGACAAGCGCCCGGTCGCCTTTGTCGGCAAGGGCGTGACGTTCGACACCGGCGGCATTTCGATCAAGCCGGCCGGTGGCATGGAAGACATGAAATGGGACATGGCCGGTGCGGGCGTCGTGATCGGCGCGATGCGCGCGCTCGCCGGCCGCAAGGCCAAGGTCAACGCGGTCGGTATCGGCGGCCTTGTCGAGAACATGCCGTCGGGCACGGCGCAGCGGCCGGGCGATATCGTCACCTCTATGTCGGGCCAGACCATCGAAGTGCTCAACACCGACGCCGAGGGCCGGCTCGTGCTCGCCGACGCGCTGTGGTACTGCCAGGACCGCTTCAAGCCGCGCTTCATGGTCGATCTTGCGACGCTGACCGGCGCCATTATCGTCGCGCTCGGCAGCGAGTATGCCGGCATGTATTCGAACGACGACAATCTTGCGAAACAGCTCGCCGCGGCGGGCGATGCGGTCGGCGAAAAATTGTGGCGCATGCCGCTCCACGACACTTACGACCGGATGATGAACAGCGACGCTGCCGACATCAAAAACATCAGCGGCAGCCGCGATGCGGGCAGCATCACCGCGGCGCAATTCCTCAAGCGATTCACCAACGACGTGCCGTGGGCGCATCTCGATATCGCCGGCACGACCTGGTCGAAAAAGGACGCGCCGACGACTCCGAAAGGCGCGACCTCGTTCGGCGTGCGCCTGCTCGACCGGCTCGTCGCCGATCATTACGAGGAGTGAGGCGCGGGGGTGGCCGAAATCGGCTTCTATCACCTCCTCACCATGCCGCTCGACCGCGCGTTGCCGAAGCTATTGGAGCGCGCGGTCGCGGGCGGCGAGCGCGTCGTCGTGGTCGCCGGCTCGGAGGAGCGCGTCGAGCATCTCAACAACCTGCTCTGGACCTATGACGAGGCGTCGTTCCTGGCGCATGGATCGGCGCGCGACGGCGACGCCGCGCGACAGCCGGTGTGGCTCGCCGCCGCCGACGAGAACCCCAACGGCGCGAAATGGGTGATGCTGGTCGACGGCGCGCGCGCCGACCTCGCACGATACGGCCGCTGTTTCGATATTTTCGACGGCAACGACCCGGACGCGGTAGCGGCGGCGCGGCGGCGCTGGAGCGAGGCCAAGGCGGGAGGCCACAGCCTCACCTACTGGCAGCAGACAGACAAGGGCTGGGAGAAGAAGGCGGAAGCCTAGGGTTGATCGCTGCGAATCCGCCCGCTATAACCCCGCGCCACTGCCCACATTTCGAGGAAGTTTCGCGTCATGGCCAAGGAACGCACCCTGTCGATCATCAAGCCCGACGCGACGCGGCGCAACCTGACCGGCAAGATCAATCAGCGTTTCGAGGACAAAGGTCTGCGCATCGTCGCGCAAAAGCGCCTCGTGCTAAGTCAGGCGCAGGCCGAGCAGTTCTATGGCGTCCATCGCGAGCGCGGGTTCTTCAAGGACTTGGTCAAGTTCATGACTTCGGGCCCGGTGGTGGTCCAGGTGCTCGAAGGCGAAAATGCCGTCGCCGCCAATCGCGAGATCATGGGCGCGACCAACCCGGCCAACGCGGCGCCCGGCACCATCCGCAAGGATTTCGCGGAATCGATCGAGGCCAACTCGGTGCACGGCTCCGATTCGGCGGAGAACGCCGCGATCGAAATCGCCTTCTTCTTTTCGGGTATCGAGCTCTGCCCCTAAGGCGGACGAGCGTCCGCTCGGCGGGTCGCGCCTACAGCGTCACGAACGCCAGAATCACGATCACGACGACCGTGGTGACGGACAGCCACATCAGGAATTTAGTGAAGCCCTTGTAAATGTCCTGGTGGCGGGCGAGGTCTTGCTCGGCTGAAATCATTTCCAACTCCGTGGTCTCCGGCGGCGAGAAATAACAAGGCGCCGCCGACATTGGCAAGCGCCGAAACGAAAAGGGCCGCTCTGAAGAGCGGCCCTTGGTCGTCCATCCCCGAAAGGAACAATTACGGCATGACGATTTCGACGCGGCGGTTCTGCGGCTCGCGGACGCCGTCCGGGGTTGGAACCCGCGGATGCTCCTTGCCGAA
>Ga0134126_10013442_pt1 | contig 10342 bp, 10 predicted proteins | sample KB31752_FD_96881 | JGI IMG/M metagenome (GOLD analysis project Ga0134126, IMG submission 96881) | Terrestrial soil microbial communities with excess Nitrogen fertilizer from Kellogg Biological Station, Michigan, USA - KB3-175-2 | ecosystem: Environmental > Terrestrial > Soil > Unclassified ...
CCTGGCCCTAATTCATGATTCGACCAGGAAAGATAATCCCATCCATCTCGGGGCAAGTGCACACCTTGCTCCAAGAAACATGCCAGAGCATCTCATGATTACAATTGCATTGTGAGATCCCGAACAAAGAAAGCCGACAGCCAGTTTGGCTGTCGTGGCGATTTGCCAAAACCGGCCTTGGCCGACGGCTCAGGTGAAGCCGCGCTCGCGCATTTGCGCGCGGCTGATCCCGTGCTTGCTGCTGTCATCGATCGTGTCGGCGCCTACGCGATGCAATATCACGAACCCACCTTCCGCGCGCTGGTGCGCTCAATCGTCTTTCAGCAACTCCACGGTTCGGCCGCGCGCGCCATTTTCGACCGCCTGCTGAAGAAAGCCGGAGGAGAGATTACTCCAGATTCGATTCTGAAGCTGCGCCCTGCGCAAATGCGCTCTCTCGGACTCTCCAAGCAAAAGCTCACTTACATCCGCGATCTTGCCCGCAAGACCCGCGACGGAGTCGTCGAATTCGGACGATTTCCGCAGATGTCGGATGAAGAAGTCATCGCCGAACTGACGCAGGTGAAAGGTATCGGCGAGTGGACCGCGCACATGTTTCTGATGTTTGCCTTACGCCGCCCGAACATTCTGCCCACCGGCGACTTCGGAGTGCGCAACGCGATGAGACAAGCCTATGGAATGAAGGTCATGCCGAAACCGGTCACTATGAAGCGTCTGGCGAAGAACTGGCATCCCTACTGCTCGGTTGCAAGCTGGTATATGTGGCGTTCACTAGACGTGCCGGTGGAGCTGTGAGTGGTCTAGTTGTCAGTAACCAGTTGTCAGTAATCAGTTATCAGTATTCAGTTTCTTGCGGTCGTGAATCCTTCTCGGCCGTGATGACGACTGACAACTGATTACTGGAAAATGAATGTTCAGTTGTCAGTGTTTAGTTGTCAGTAATCAGTTTTCATCGCCGCCGAGAAGCATTCGAAAACTCACAAATAACTGACTACTGAAAACTGATTACTGACAACTGCATTTATAATCACCAGTTCTCTATGAACTCCACTGCCGACAAGAAGATTCGCGTGCTGGTAGCCAAGCCCGGGCTCGACGGACACGATCGCGGCGCCAAAGTCATTGCCCGCGCCCTGCGCGACGCCGGCATGGAGGTCATCTACACCGGCCTGCGGCAGACTCCAGAGATGATCGTCAACGCCGCTCTGCAAGAGGACGTTGACGTTATCGGCCTTTCAATTCTCTCGGGAGCCCACAATGCAATCATCCCCAGGGTAGTGTCGCTGATGAAAGAGAAGCAGATGGATGACGTACTCGTGGTGCTTGGAGGGACCATTCCCGCACAAGACGTCCCCCTGCTCAATCAGCACGGAGTAACCGGCATTTTCGGCCCAGGCACGCCGATGGATGACATCATCCAGTTCATTCGCGCGAACGTAAAGCCCCGCGGCATTCCCGCCTGAAATAAAATCCCGGCCGGCGGTCAGGAGGGGATTGGCTTTTCAGTTCATTCCATGGATTGACGACTGCAATTCCGCAGCCTTTAACAACATTAATGTTCCGCGTGGCGAGGGTGGCTCGGCTGGAACGGACGATTGCCGCTATTTGGCCATCGAATGGTGAAATCGGACGTGCTGATATGCGCCGCGCCAAAGCGATCTCCGGAATGCAACGAGAACGGCGAGGAGTACTGCAGTTGTGAATCACGAAGAATGGCTTGCCGCGCGCAAGCAGTTTCTGGCGAAGGAAAAAGAATTCACGCGGCCGCGCGATGAGCTAAGCCGCCAACCACGCGAGTTGCCGCGCGAAGAAGTAGAGAAGCGTTACGTATTCAACCTTACGTCGTTCCGATCTGATTAAGAGCCAACGCTTCACAGATTGCCTTGCGCGCAATCAATCCGAAGCCTCTGGAATTAGCAGACTTTTGCAGGGCATGGAACTGGAGTTGGGCCTGCGCAGAATGCTTGGTTTTGTTCGCAAGTTCTGCCATTGCAAGCTCATCTGAAAGTTCGAGACCGAAAAACCCATAGTGGTGTGCATCATCGGCTACTCGCTGCAAGAGTGATCGTGATGTCGCGGGATCGCCGGAAACCAGCAAGACGCGGCCTGACGCTAATTCGAACTGTAAACGAAGCAAGCGGTTTTGGGTCGCACTTCCGAGCCGTTGAGCTGCTTCCATTTCTTTTTGAGCTTGGTCTTGTTTGCCCTGCGCGAGTAATGCATCAATCAGTGCAATGCTGGCACTGAGTTCGTCGTCAGCTTGTTGCTCCCTATGAAACTGTTCTTTGCACTCACGCACCAATGCTTCAGCATCAGAGGGGTGACCTTCCTCAATCGCCAGTTCTGCCAACGACACACGGCTTTCGCCCGCACTCTGCTCTTCTCCAGCTTGATTCCTGAGCGCAAGAGCTTCTTCGTATCGCTTTCTGGCCAACGGAAGGTCACCTCGATCCAAAGCCAGATCACCCATTCCGCTTAGAACATATGCAGTTGCATTCTTGTCTTCCATTTTCCGCGCAATGACTTCCGCCTGCTCGTAATTTGTCTCGGCTCGATCGAGTTCGCCATGTTGTCGCCAGATGTCTCCCAGGCTGTCAAGATTGAGGACGACGCCCTCCTTGTCGTCGACAGCTTGATACTCCGGAATGGAATGCTCCAGGAGTTCCTTAGCCTCCATCAGATCTCCTTGCGAAAGACGAGTGTCAGCGAAGTTACTGAGTGCAGTGGCTACGCCATCCCGATTGCCAACCTGGCGAAACTTCTTGACTGCTTGCTGGAACATCTGCGCCGATTGTGCGAGATCGCCCCGAAGATAGTAGAGGGCCGCGAGATCGGTACGCATCATGGCTGCGCCGTTGGGATCGTTGGCAGCAATCCCGGCTTCAAGCGCATTTCGGCAGATGTTGATCGCTTCTATAGATGCGCCGATGGAGGGCTGTTGCTGACAGAGAATGCCGTACGTTCGACTGACAATGACTGGTGATCCTTGTGCAGTTGCCTTTTCGATCGCTACCTTCGCTGCGGCGCGAGCTTTGGTGAAGTCTCGATTGATCCACGCGGAAGCCTCTGTCATATCAATTCGTGCGTCGTCACCGAGAGGCGGTGGGAGGTGTCGCAGAACTGCTAACGTCCCGAGTGAATCCGCGGCACTGACATGCATTTGCGCGGTGGCGAACAAGAGGCCATAGTCCAGATTGTCCGGAAAAAGGCGAAACAGGGAACGGTACGTCTCAACAGCTTTCGGCCACTCCTGAACTGTCCTCTGATATTGTCCCTCGACCAGAAGCCGCTGTTCTTGCGAAAGATGTTTCGACAGTTCTAGTGCTTGTCGGGCCTCCAGGCGAGCTTTGGCATCATAGCCGCTGTGATCCCATGCTTCAGAAAGAGCCGCGTGGGAAAGCGGAAAATCAGGATCGGCTGCGATGGACCGGTTCAGCAGATCGCGCGCCCGAAAGTAGTCGAATGCCCACAACCTGGCTCGTCCTTCGGCATACAGGCGGGCTGCTTTTTCGTTGGAGGGAAGCGCTGCTCTTGTGGCGATTGTCCCTTCCTCAGATACAGGAGTGGCGCCCAGCTTCTCGCGCAACCTGCCGCCCAAATCGGCGACCAGGGTGAAAAGGTCGTTCTCATCGCCAGATACCGATTCCTCAGCAATCGTTTCTCCGCGGGCCGTGTCCTGAAGGCGAACGTCAAGACGAATCTTGCGGTTCGGGTCAGTTCGAAGCATCGTGTACGACCCTATGATGACAACGTCAGCTCCGGGGTTAACACGCAAATCTCGCAAGGTCGATTTGCCGAGGGAATCTTCGTCCCTTAGGGGTAATTGGCTCTCCGCCTGCGCCACATCTTCACCCGAGATCATGCGCAGTTGGCCGCCTGCCCCAAGTTCTGTATTCAACATTTCGCAGAGAGCGGGAGAGAGCCAGTTGTCCTCTGTCCGGCCCGGTAAGTTGCGGAAACCGAGCACAGCGACCGAACGCCGGATGTGTATTGGCGGGTGGAACGTCTCAGCCTGAGCTGTGCTAACCGCATGTCGATTCGGACGCAGAACATAGAACATGGTCGCGGCCAGTAATAATAAAAAGACGCCGGCGAACCACCATTGCTTTCGCGCAAACCAGTTGAGCTGCGATGCAGCCAAAGGCAGAACCGCGCTCTTTGCGCTGCCTGGGTTGGCATCTTGCGAAGAGTCAACCTTCACCGGCGCAATGAATCTGTAGCCGCGGCGGGGAATCGTTTCGATGAATCTGGGATTGTTGGCTTCGTCCCCCAGAGCTTCCCGGACTTTGAGTACCGCCACCCCTAAACTCTTGTCGAATTCGACAAAGGTGTTTTGCGGCCAAAGCCGGTTCCTAATCTCGTCCCGCGAAACAATTTGCCCGCACCGTTCGACCAGCAATAGCAACAATTGGAAAGGCTGCTCCTGTAAACGCACACGAATGTGATTGCGCGTCAGTGTGCCGTCGGCTGGGTCAAGCAGGTAAAGCCCAAAACGATAGCTGATCACTGGGGCGGGAGCACTGGCGTCAGAATTGTCTCTTGCAGAGGCTTTCATACGGCGGGCGAGAGTGTTTGAGGGGGTGAGTTTAGCACGGAAAACCAGATGGGAAGGAGTTAATCCACGTTCGTAATCCCGCAGAGCACAAACGAGTTAGCAGTTAACGCAGAGTTTGCGCAGAGTTGGTTTGCCAATTCTGCAAAGTGCAGGCAAATTCCTGGCTGCAACCTATTCCCCTAAGCAGTTCGAGGAGGAAAACCAATGAGCTTCTGCCAATCATGTGGTGCAGCCCTGGCGGATGAAACACGCCTTTGCCAGTCCTGTGGGTTATCGACGAGAACCACGGGACGCGTCTCGGTGTCTGCATCCGAGGGTTCTGGCGCAGTCGTTGCCATATGTGCGCCGGCAACTATTGAACAGAAGACGATGGACACGAACGTCGTGGGAGCCCTCACCTATCTCGCGGGCTTCATTACGGGAATCATGTTTCTGGTGCTTGATCCCTATAAGTCAAACTCCTTCGTTCGTTTCCATGCATTTCAATCGATTTTTTTTAATGTCGCCTGGGTCGCGTTTTGGATGATCTGGATGATTCTCTCGGCTGTCCTGACACCATTAACAGCCGGTATCTTCGGAGTGATCGCCCTGCCGTTGATGCTCATCTTCACTGTGGCCGGTTTTGGAATCTGGGCTTTTCTGATGTGCCAGGCCTATCAGCAAAAGCTGTTCAAGCTGCCGATAGTCGGTAAAGTCGCCGCTCAGCACGCGGGTGTAGCGCTGTGAACCCCGAGAATTCGCGGGAGTGAGAAGCGCAGGAAATGAGGGACTTTTTGAAATTCGATTAAGGAGAACTTCATGTTTCGCAATCACGTTTTCACGCTTTCTGTTTTTTCGCTACTCGTGCTGGGTCAGGCCATCACAGCGCGAGCGGCTGATGCCTGCCAGCCGGTCTACAACGCTCTGACCAAAATCATTACCACTCCCAACCATAGTTATTCCGTTCAAACAGCTCCGCTGGTGAATGGCCAGCAACGCACCGTCGAGGAAATTGACTTCCAGGGGAAGATTTACATGCTGGCAAAAGGTAAATGGATGCTCATCCCCGTAACTTCGAATGACCGCTTGCAGCAAGAGTTGGAGAACGAAAAAGAAGGGAAATCAACCTGTCAATTCGTGCGCAATGAATCCGTCAACGGAGAAGTTGCAGCCGTCTATTCCATGCGTCGTGAAACCGACACGGCAAAGGAAGACGGTCTGATTTGGATTTCGAAAGCCAGCGGACTGGCACTGCGGCAGGAACTTGACGTGGAGAGCGTCGGGATACCGGGGAAGATGCACCTGATTGGTCGTCACGAATACAGCAATGTGAAGCCGCCGCTGTGAGCCAGCGCGCTCCAACAGCCTTTCAAGAGGGACAACAAGGAGTTTTCCTATGGCTACTTTTTGCGTCAAATGCGGCACCGCGCTCGGTGGCGGTCCGTTCTGCGTGAAGTGCGGAGCAGATGCTCGCATGGCCGCAAGCTCACCACCGGATCAAGCATCTACGGCGGCCTCTCAACCGTCAGCAACGGGTCCACAACCAGTCAGCCCGGCGCAAACCGGCCCAACGAGCCTGCAGTCGACATCGCCCAAAACCGGAATGAGCCCGCTCGCGAAGCTTGCGATCGTGGTTGTCGTAATCATTTTCGTTGGCGGCGCGGCAGGGGCGGTCGGCATGTATTACCTCGCTCACCGCGTCAGCCAGAAGTTCCATCAGATTTCGGACGGCGTTCTGGGACCGAACTCGGACGCGAGCAATTCCGGCAACGTTTCCTCTTTTGACTCCAACGCTTCCAGTGATAACTCGCTGGGCGACGTCTGCCGCTTTCTCAGCAAGGAAGATGTCAGCAAAGCGATTGGCGTGGAAATCATTCGGACCAAAAGCGAGGACAACGGATGCTCTTATATTGCCAAAGGCGATCAGGCAGACATCATGGCGAAACACGCCAGCGCGATGACGGCAAGCCGCGGCGCTGACAAGAAAACGCAACAGATTGCCCAGCAATTTGCCGGCGGGATGTTCAAGGAATTCCAGAGCGAGAGGACGCAGTCAGAGCAGGACAATTCCGGCGAAGTGCCGGTGTTCAATTTCTCGGTGGATCAACATGCGGCCGAGGAGCAGATGCGCCTGAACGCCAAGGCGCTCTCGATTTTAGGCGACATCCAAGGCCTTCCCGGAATTGGCGACCAAGCGTTCGTGTCGAGCGACGGAATGATCATGGTCCGCAAAGGCAACAAGCTGATCCGGATCATGTACATCACCTGCCCGTGCGGCACCGAAGCTGTGGAGCCGTTGGCTAAAAAGTTGGCGGATTCGTTGTAAGTGCAGATGCAAGCGTGGAATTGACTCTACTGACCTTCGGACCGAAGGATGTAGCTGAAGGGCATTACGAAATCACATTCCGTAAAGGAGATTGATTTGCGTTTCAGAACTGTTCGAAATGTGACCTCTGTGCCGTTGCTCGCTGTTGCTGTTGTTGGCGCGAGTATGGATTTCGGGGCAGACAATATTGCGATTGGATCAAGGCGCGAAGCCAAGGAAAGAACGATGGAACAATGCCCCTACTTTCCAATGTCGCCTGTCGCCGCGTGCCTATTTTTGACGATAGTCATGCTGCTTTGTGCCACTCGGGTATGGTCACAGAACAGCGCTGAACCGATCATCGACATGCACCTTCACGCGATGCATGCAGATGAGTTGGGGACGCCGCCCCTTTTTCTCTGTGCTCCTTTTCCTATGTGGCCGCTTAAGGATACTCAGGAAGAGGCGCAAAGCTACTTTGCCCGCGTACAGAACAAGCCGGTGTGTCCGTCGCCTTTGCGTTCGGGCGCGAGCGACAAAGACCTGATGCAGCGCACGATCACAATCCTTGAGAAGCGCAACGTCTATGCGGTGACCAACGCAGTCAGCAGCGATGCCCTGGAACTCGTGGAGAAGTGGAAGAAAGCGGGAGGAGAGCGTGTGATACCAGCGATCCCGTTCGATCCCAACTCAGGTAAACCAACGGTGGAAGAGTTGCGACAACTCGTCAAGAGCAAGCGCGTCTTAGCGTTTGCTGAGATCAGCTCACAGTACGAAGGGATCGCAGTCACCGATCCGCGAATGGAACCCTATTTCGCTCTCGCTGAAGAGCTCGATATTCCCGTTGGCATTCACATGGGACCCGGGCCGCCGGGAGCTCCTTACGTTGTTGCGCCAAATTATCGCATGCGGTTATCTAGCCTACTGGCGCTGGAAGACGTTCTCGTCAAACACCCGAAGCTCAGGGTGTGGGCGATGCACGCCGGCTGGCCACTGGCTGACGACACAATCGGCGTACTCTACGCCCATCCGCAGCTCTATGTTGACATTGGCATCATCGATTACGCTTTTCCCCGCAAGCAGTTCTACGATTTCCTACAGCGTTTGATCGATGCCGGATTCGAGAACCGCATCATGTTCGGTTCCGATGAAATGGTCTGGCCGGACGCGGTCTACGCCGCGATCGATTCGATTCAGAATGATCCCGCGCTATCTTCCGAGCAAAAGCGTGACATCTTGTACAACAACGCGGCACGCTTTCTCCGGCTCACTAGATAAGCGGCCAAGTTTTTGTAGGAAGATTGGCGTCCCAGACGGGATTTGAACCCGTGTTACCGCTGTGAAAGGGACGGTCGGGCACGTAAGCCATTGAAATGTACGGCACGGCTCGCACCTCTTAGAGTCTCTACATGCAGAGACCCCACGATGCGAGTTGGAAGTGCCGAGCTTCGGCGCCCTACTTGACAAGTTCAACGAGGAGGAAATGCCGACGCGGTATTCAACCCGGAAGTCGTATCAGTCGATCGTCAATGTTTCGGCCTGAGAGTCAGCGAGATTATGGCTCTGAAATGGAGCGACTTCGATTTTTGACCACAAGACGTTCCTTGTTCAACGAAGCTCGGTGCACTGTCGTGTGTGGATTCTGTGAAGGCGGAATATTCGCATGACTTTGTTCCGCTAGATCCTGAACTCGTGACCGTATTGCTGACCTGGAAGGAGCAGAGCTTGTTCAAGCAGGATGGGATTGGGTTTTCCCGAATCCTGCGACCGGCAAGCTTACTGGCAAGAAGAAATCCAGAAACGCCATATCAGGGCTGCTGCGGCGGCCGCTGGATTGGTGGGGATTGGTTGGCACACATTCCGGCACACTTACAGAACGCTTCTGGACGAAACAGGAGCGCCGATGAAAGTGCAGCAGGAGTTGATGCGACACGCCAGCATCCAGACAACTATGAACGTCTATGGCCAAGTGCTTTCAGACACGAAGCGTCAGGCCAACAGCAAGGTTGTTCAATTGGTGCTCAAACCGGCAGTTTCAAAAAGCGCAAATGAAAAGAGAGCTGAAGTTGCAGCTCCCTGATCGAGTGATTTTGTATTAATGGGGGTTTGTCGCTCTCCTCAACTTCCCCGTAAGCTCATGATTTTTTTGGTTGCGGGGGGTGGATTTGAACCACCGACCTTTGGGTTATGAGCCCAACGAGCTACCAGGCTGCTCCACCCCGCAGCTTTATCTTATCAGCCTGATAGGATTTCGCCAAAGCCTGGAGGTCGATTAATCGCATGAACGTGATTGTCTCGATGCTGCGCGCGGTGAATGTTGGTGGCCACAATAAGCTGCCTATGGAATCTCTGCGGGAGCTTTATGCTTCTCTGAAGCTGCGGGACGTGCAGACCTACGTCCAGAGCGGGAACGTGGTGTTTCGAACTGAGGAGCGCGATCTCGATCGGCTGCGCGATCGCATTCAGAAGAAGATCAAAGGCGGCTTTGGCTTTGCGCCTGAAATCATCCTGCGGAGCACCGCCGAGATGCGCGAGACGGTTGCCAGGAACCCGTTTGCCGCGCGTCGCGGAATCGAGCCGAATAAGCTGCTGGTCACATTTCTTGCCAATCATCCTGGCGCGGAAGAACGCAAGAAAGCGCTCGAGATCAAAGCCGCTCCTGAGGAGATGCACATTCTTGGGCGCGAAGCCTACATCTATTACCCCAATGGGATGGGACGTCCTAAGCTTTTGTGGACGGCGGTGGAACGAATCCTGAAAACCGTCGGCACAGCCCGCAACTGGAACACCGTTACCAAGCTGCTGGAAATTGCCGACAGACTGGAAGCGATCGAGTGATGCCCCAAGGGCGCTTTCACTTCTCCAATTCGTATTTCGCAATCGCTTCCGTGTGCACCTCGTCTGGGCCATCGGCGATGCGCAACGTGCGCACCCCTGCCCAGGCAGAGGCAAGAAATGTGTCTTGCGAAACCCCCATTCCGCCGTGCGCCTGAATCGCCCGATCGAGGACGCGCAGCGTCATTTGCGGGGCGACCACTTTGATCATCGCGATCTCGGCCCGTGCAGCTTTGTTTCCCGCAGCGTCCATCATCCAGGCCGCCTTCAGCGTAAGCAGCCGGGCTTGCTCGATTTCGATTCGCGACTGCGCGATGTCGGCGCGAATCGTGCCCTGTTCCGCGAGCGGTTTACCAAAAGCTACCCGCAAGCGTACGCGCCGGCACATGATTTCCAGCGCCCGCTCGGCGAGGCCGATACACCGCATGCAATGATGGATCCGTCCCGGACCGAGACGCCCTTGCGCGATCTCGAAGCCGCGTCCTTCGCCGAGCAGCATGTTGGCCAGAGGCACGCGGACGTTGTTGAAGGTAATCTCGCCGTGGCCATGCGGAGCGTGATCGTAGCCGAAGACGGTGAGCAGGCGCTCAATCTTTACTCCGGACGCATCCATGGGAACAAGAATCATGGATTGCTGTTTGTGTTTCGGCGCAGCCGGATCGGTCTTA
>Ga0134126_10013444_pt1 | contig 10342 bp, 8 predicted proteins | sample KB31752_FD_96881 | JGI IMG/M metagenome (GOLD analysis project Ga0134126, IMG submission 96881) | Terrestrial soil microbial communities with excess Nitrogen fertilizer from Kellogg Biological Station, Michigan, USA - KB3-175-2 | ecosystem: Environmental > Terrestrial > Soil > Unclassified ...
AGTCCAAGCATCATTTGCGGAATGGGGCCCAGAAGATCGCCGCCGAACATGTGGATTGACTTCAGTTGGCCGAAGGTGGTGAGTACCGCCCACAGCGCCAGTGAGAACGAAAGCAACCGGAATGCAATCGAGCCTCTTCGCCGCGCAGTTCGGGAAAAATCAAGCGAGCTGTAACCGAGTATGAGGGCCACCACCAACTCAAAGGGTTCGAACGTGAGCCCGGGCAAAAAGGATTGCGCCATCAGCGGCCACACCGCTCGTGCCACGGAAAAGCCCACTCCCACAGCCGCGACAACGACTTCGTACCAGCGCAACCGGAAGGCTTCACGCCGCTCCGACGTAGTCAGCCGTTTGGTTAGCCGGGTTGAGACCAGGATGGCGAGTGCCATCGTGACCAGCAGCAATGACGAGAGAAAAACAATAAGTGCGCGCTGGCCCGATACTGCAGACCATGCGTCCAGCAGAAAATGCAGCGTGTATGCCGCCCACGCCATTTGCCAGGCGCGAAAATACGGCTGCCTGCTCTGCTCATGCAGATAGGTGAAGAGCAAAAAAAGCAGACAGGCCACTAAGCCCGGTAAAATCGCGGTACTAATAAGAATACTGTTCATTGTCTGACCGACACGAGCCTCTGGGTCAGTCTGCGCGGGGAAGAACGCCGGACTCTATGCTTTCATATGTTGACTTTGAAAACAACAGTTTTAGCCTTGGCGGTAATGTCCTTGAGGCGCGACAGACCCTAGTCTTTTGTGTAACTTGACGCTAGTTCGAGATGCCTCGTAACATCCAGATTGGTTACTAAAGGAATGCCTTCATCGCCGTTTTCAGTTGCACTTCAATCCGCCACACCCCGCGTCCGTTTTGCCCCTTCTCCGACCGGTTATTTGCATGTGGGCGGAGCCCGGACGGCCCTTTTCAACTGGCTGTTTGCCCGGCATTTCGGCGGCACCCTGGTTCTCAGGATTGAAGACACCGATCTAGAACGCTCAACTGCCGAAATGGTCGAAGGCATCCTGCAGGGAATGCAGTGGCTAGGGATTCACTGGGATGAGGGCCCTTATTACCAGACTCAGCGAACCGACCTTTATCGTGCCGCCGCCACAAAGCTTATCGAGTCAGGCGCCGCTTACTATTGTTTCTGCAGCAAAGATGAACTGGAGCGCCGACGGGCCAAAGCCGCCGAGGAAGGCCGGCCCCCAAGGTATGAAGGCACTTGCCGCAAGCTGATTCCTGCAGAAGCCCTGCGCAGAAAATCTGGCGGTGAAGCTGCAGCGGTGAGGTTCGCTATTCCAGAAGGCGGCAGCACCTCGTTCGATGACGCGGTGTTCGGGAAAGTCGAGTTCGCCAACTCCGAGCTTGAAGATTTCGTTCTCCTGCGCTCGGATGGCAGTCCTACTTATCACCTCAGTGTGGTCGCCGATGATATCGATTTGAAGATCACGCACATTATTCGCGGCGCCGATCACATTTCAAACACTCCCAAGCAGGTCCTGCTCTATCAGGCGCTCAGCGCGCCGATGCCGACATTTGCGCACGTGCCGCTGATACTAGGCCCCGACAAAACGCGGCTCAGCAAGCGTCACGGTGCGACCAGCGTCATGTCTTATCGCGATGAAGGAATCGTGCCGGAAGCGTTCCGTAATTTTCTAGCATTACTCGGCTGGACACCGGCAGAAGGAACTCCAGAGGTTCTGGGCGACACGGAACTCGTCCGCTTGTTCAGCCTGGACGGCATCTCCCGGTCGAATGCCGTCTTTGATCGTGTCAAGCTGGACTGGTTCAACACCGAATATATTCGCGCGTATTCCGTCGAGAAATTGCTTCCACTGATCGAAGAAGAATGGAAGAAAACGGATCTCAGTCCCGTCCGAAGCGATCGCGAGTGGCTGCGTTCTACGATCGAATTATTAAAACCTCGGGCGCGAAGTCTGAAAGACTTTGCCGGATCGTTCCGCGCATTATTCGTCGATGATTTTGACCCAGATCCTGCAGCAGTCGACAAATTTCTTCTGGTTGAAAATGTTCGGAGACTCTTAATTGAGCTGGGCGGCCGCTATGCCGCCTCTGCAAATTTCAGCGAACAGGAAACAGAAAAGATCCTGCGCGATTTTGCCACTGAAAAAGGCGTGAAGGCTGGAGCGCTGATCAACGGCGCGCGCGTTGCGCTAACCGGTCAAGCGGTTGCGCCAAGCTTGTTTGCGGTGATGGGCGCTTTAGGAAGGGACGCAGTCGTTAACCGGCTGCAAAACGTCAATGACCTTTTGAACCGCTCCGTCTCCGCCAAGATTCCGTGACCGCAGGCTAGTTCGTGTTGCCTTTAATTTTCGAAATTAAGCGTCGGATTGTGGTGGGTTTCTGAATAGGGGCAGCGGCCGGTGCGGACGCAAGAGGAAGCAAGATTGGAGAGTCGCCGGATCCCTCGGGTAATGGCGTATCCCCTGACTCGATTGGTCCTCCCATGACAGCGACAGCTACCGACATTTGCACTGATACTGGCTTTCCATTTTGTTTGTTTGCTTCGACCAGAACGCCCTGAATCTCTGATTCCTCGAATCCCGAAGAGAGAACTTGTAGCGAATAAGAGCCCGATTTCAATCCGACAGCTCGAAATTCCCCTACGTCATCCGTCTTGCCTTGGATAATCGCTTTATTAAGTGAGTTCAAAACTGTCACTTGCGCTTTTTGGATCATAGCGCCGCTCTCATCCTCCACCCGAACAACGATTACACCCCTCCCGTTCTCGCTGCTCTCGATCTTTGAAGTCGAATCGGAGGCGCTTCCTGCCGTCTGTCCCACTGCTGGGCTCATACTGAATAGCGCGGACAACGCAGTTCCCGCGACTAACGAAATTTTTCTAACTCGTGCTCGAAAGCCAACCGGACAATCTGCTGTGAGAATCGTTCCATCCCTTCGTCGATACCATCTAGCACACAGCCGCCCGTTCGTGGCGAGCAGAAGGCGCTGAATCTGACGCTCGGTCATTGCCGAAAAGTTATAGACGTCGAGGCTACAGTCCGCGCAATGACGGACTCGCTCATCTCCGTTCATGCTGTTCCAGTCGGCTTTACAAGGCGATGCGATGTGAATGTTTGGCAGCACGAACAAAGGCTAGTCCCGCCAAAGCGGACGGTCAATAGGCTTGATCAGCTATGGGCGTGCGGGCTCTGCGCGGGGTTTTTCTTTCTCGGTCCTTGGCCTTTCAATATCTTCACCTCGAAAGACACCGGCAGTTGCTTGGGTGGATAGCAGGCGGCATTGTCACAAGCCTGGTATTTTAAAAATCCGTGAATGGCGTACTTGGCGGGCAGTACGTTGTGCAATGGCCGCACCGTTACCCCGACTGCAAAATCTCCGCTATAAACGCTCAGCTTGTCATTCGGAGCAAATGGAAAGCTGCGGTCCTGGCCTGCGGGATACGTGATTCGTCCAATCACGATGTCGGTCGGCGCGTCTAGTTTCAGTTCCGTCTTTTTCAAATACTCTTGCTTGGGCTGGTTGGAATTGATGTGGAAGCCGCGCGCCACCCGAAATTGCAGGTCCACAATCCCAGGCTTTCCGCGGTCAATGTTGGTCAATGCCGCCGGAGCCATGCTCACCCAGGCTCTGCCTCGCTCAAGATCTTCAGGCCGCGCCGCGATCGACATCAGCAAAACCAAGCCCACGCAGAAGATTCGATTCGTCACTTTGTCGCCACCTGCTGCCCCAACGCTTTTTCAATGTTGGCCTCGATCTCCGAGCGGCTGACCAACCCGAATGCATGCTCAATCACTTTCCCACTGCGGCTGATGTAAAAAGTGGAGGGAAGGTATTCAATGCCTCCATATTGAGCGCCCACTTCTTCTTTGCCGATCAAAATGGGGTAATTAACTCCCATCTTTTGAGCAAAAGCGGCGATATCCTTAGGACTGGCATCGTCCATGGCCACGCCCACGACCTGCAAGCCTTGTGGCCCGTATTTTTTTTGCAGATCCACAAACCACGGCATCTCGACTTTGCAGGGCTCGCACCAGGTCGCCCAAAAATTCAGCAGTACGGCTTTGCCCTGGAAGTCCGACAGCTTCATCGTCTGCCCTGTGGTTGTTGGTAAAGAAAAATCCGGGGCGGTTCTCCCCTGCAATTTTCCCGGAGGAACGACGCCTGCATGGTGGACTCTCTGAATGCCAAAGACCAGCATGATCGAGATCACCATGGCAACCACAATCAGGATAATGGGATCGCGTTTCACAAAACTCCTTTACAGGACAAAACGGTTGAAGTACGAAAAATAATGTGCCAGTAGCGTGAAGCGGCCTAACACCAGCAACACCCCTAAAGCGATCAGCAAGCCGCCGCTGGCAACCTCCACAGCATGCATATGTCGGCGGAACCTGCCATAGAATCTCAGGAAGCGCTCAATGCCCAAAGAGGTCAAGAGGAATGGTACCGCCAATCCCAGCGAATAGATGGTCAGCAGAAAGATGCCCTTGCTCACCGAGTTCTGCTCCGCCGCCAGATACAGGATGGCCGACAGGATGGGGCCGACGCAAGGGGTCCAACCGAAGGCGAATGCGAAGCCGACTACAAACGCTCCCCAGGCCGTGCTGCCGCCCTTAACGTTGTGCATGCGCCGGTCGGAGTACAACGCCTTGATCTTGAGAATCCCGGTCAGATGAAGACCAAACAAGATGATGAGTACGCCGGCAACCTGGGCCAGCACTGATTTGTAACGCGCGGCGAGTTGGCCCACTTCAGTCGATAACGCGCCTAGGGTGACGAACACGATGCTGAATCCCAGGACGAAAGCCAGCGAGTTCAGCATCACTTTGCCGAGCAGGGCTGTATTTTGTTCTTTGAGTTCTTCGACGCCTACACCGGAGATCAAGGAAACGTAACCTGGCACCAGCGGCAACACGCATGGCGAAAGAAATGAAACCAGGCCGGCCAGGAATGCGGCAATCGGGGTCGGATTCGCCATTTAAGTCATTGTACCCTGCTCAGGCATAACGAATCAGTCGGGGGCTTCTTCGAAGAATGTAATTTGTTTGTCCAGTTACTTTGCCGGTTACTTCCGCGGATAAGCCATTCGAATCAGAGTCCGCTCCGCGAAGGGCACGTAAAGCAACGCCGCCGTTGCCGCGAAGGCCGCACCGAAGCCGATCCGGTCTACAATCAAAAACGGCGCAATCGCCCAAAATTCATCGAGGGCAAGCAAAGGAACGAATATCTTGCGGAATTTTTCGCCTAAGAACGCGTAGTCGAATCCCGCCGCCGACAGCAGATAGAACCGCACCGGAATCCCGACCCCGGCTGTGACCAGCACGACGATCAAAATCAATGGTGAGTTCGCATCCGCCCATGAAACTTGATCTACGCCGCGCCAGTGAAACAAGGCTTCAACGTAGAAGATTACATACATGATTTGAATTAGCGTAAAGAGTGACCGGGTAAGCCCGCGGGGCGCGATTGGAAGTTCCGGCGCATTGGTCGGCTGAGCGGTGGCCGATTGCGGCGCTGGAGGATCTTCCCAACTTACTTCGCCGACAAAGCGATACCCGCGCCGTGCGACTGTCTCCACGAAACGAGGGCTGGCAGCCGAATCACCAAGGGTTTCGCGAATCTTGTTGACCGCAGTATTCAGACTGTGGTCGAAATCTACAAACGTGTCGGCCGCCCACAACTTTTGCCTGAGGTCCTCCCGTGAAATCACAATCCCCGGGCGCTCGAGCAGAATTGCGAGCACGGCGAAGGGCTGGTCCTGCAGGCGAACCCTGTGCCCTTGCTTGCGCAGTTCGCGCGCATCGAGATCAGCTTCGAACACTCCGAATCTGACGACTCGAGTTTTTCTGCCGATCTCAGGAGACGGCGTCGACACGCCCGCTAGTCTAACATCGGGCGTGCCCGCCGAAATCACGCTCACTGAGCGGTTGCAGGTTGAAAGTCCGGGACACCAAATTGCCACAGCAAAAATGAAACTTCATCCGCAAGTTCCACGTCGCGCTGTGACTTGGTTGAACCCAGGCCATGCCCGGCGTCGTAATCCACGCGCAGCAGTACCGGCTTATTGCTGTTGGTTGAGGCCTGCAGCCGTGCCGTCATTTTCGCCGCCTGCCACGGGGCCACGCGCGGGTCATTGGCTCCAGTAGTCAGCAGCACCGCCGGATATGCCGTGTCTGGCTTTACGTGCTGGTATGCGTCCATCGCGTAAAGACCCTTGAAGCCATCGGGATCTTTCACCGTTCCGAACTCGGGTATATTCGCCGGCCCACTCGCCATCAGTTCAGAACGCAGTGAGTCGGAATCACCCACTCGGATCAAGGCCGCCGCGAACAGATCAGGCCTTTGCGTGACTGCTCCGCCGATGGTGACGCCTCCCGCACTCGTGCCTTCTCCCGCCAATTTCGCGGCTGATGTGTACTTGTTCTCGATGAGGTATTGCGCGCACGCAATGAAGTCATCGATGGTGTGCTGCTTGGTCAGCTTGCGACCGCCGTTGTGCCAGTCTTCTCCATATTCGCCGCCACCACGCACATGCGCGACTGCGAAAAGGCCGCCATGTTCAAGGAACGCCAGCCATGTCGGGCGGAACGACGGATCGTAAGTTATTCCGTACGCGCCATAACCTTCCAGCCATGCAGGACTCGATCCATCCATCTTGATGTCGCGTCGGTGAACGATTGAGAGCGGCACCATGGTTCCGTCCGCACTCTTGGCCTTCACTTCCTCCGAGACAATGTTAGAAAAATCCACCGGCGAAGGAGGAACGATATGCGTGTCTTCCACCTTGCCCGATCTGGCGTCGAACGAATACCACAGCGGCGGCTTCGTCCATCCCACCAGATCCAGCCATGCACCGGGCTCAGTCGGATTGGTCACCAGGGACTGAATTGCCCCATCAAAAGGCAACTTCATCGCCTCAACCTTTCCGGAGTTGTATGACAGACGCCGCAGCTTGCCGATACCTCCATCCAGGTCCTGAATGTAGAGACCGTCCGCGGCTGCGGCAATATTAATGACAACCGGCTCGCTCGGAGGAACCACAAGCTTTGCGTTCGCCAGGTCCGGTTTCGAGAGGCTGGTACGAAACACCTTGAACCGCGACGCGTCCTTATGGGACAGCAAGAATAGATCGTCGCCATGAATATCGAGACCAGTGATTTCTTGCGAGTCGTCCGCCACCTTGGTCCAATCGGTCTTCGCATCTGGATTGGCATTAAACGCGGCGACATAAATATCTTTTTCGTTTTTGACGCCGTGGATTACCAGCCCCACCAAAGCTTTCGGCGCAGCAGGTGAGTAAACCAATACCGGAAAATCATCTTCTGTCACTTTCACATTGGGCGAGAAGTCATATCCGAACACTTGCGGATCTTTCTCCGGATCATTCCCCAGCGTGTGCAGATAAACTCGCAGCTTCTGATACTTAGCTGTAGGGGGATCACTTGCACTGAGTTTTTGCGTACGCGGAATGAAGAATGATTTATTACCGGGTAACCACGTCGGCTGGCCAAACTGAGCCCGATCAATCACATCCGGCAGGGCTTGGCTCGTCGCCGTGACGAGAATATGAAGAACGCTGTCCTCCGAACCTCCGGGCGAGAGTCCGTATGCGACGTACTTACCGTCAAGAGAAGGTTGAAAATAGTCGATAGAAAAATGTTTGCCATCGGCGGTGGTTAGCTTTTCCGGATCCACCAGCAGGCGCTCAGGCGCCGCCACCGTATCTCGAACGTACAGTTTGCGATTGTCTGATCCCGGTTCAGTTTTCAGATAGAAGTAGTGGCCGCCCCAAACTTGCAAGCTGGCAACAACCGCGCCCGCATTATCCAGTGACTTGATGCGATCCAGCAATTTGTCCCGCCCGGGAATCTTCGCGAGCTGCGCACGAGTGTAGTCGTTCTGCGATTTCATCCATGAAACTACCTCGGGGTCAGAAGTATTCTCCAACCAGCGGTACGGATCTGTAATCTTGGTTCCAAAGTAATCGTCGGTGACTTCGCGTACCGGAGTTTTTGGCAGCTTCACCTGAGCCAAAACGGTTGAGGAAAACAGCAGAGTAAAAGTAAGGGCAGCAAGCGGAAGACGTCGCATAGTAATTCCTTTGCTCGAATATGTCCGAAGAGTTAAGACGATCAGCGGCACAAAAGGATAGCCTGAATTCTCTTAGTCTGCCAGCGAGGCGGAAATCAGGGCTCAGTTCGGTTCGTAAACTGTCTTGCCGCCAACTACGGTGCGCAAAACGCGTGTGCCCAGAATCTGCTGCGGAGGAATTTTGGTCAAATCGCGGTCGAGCACGACGAAGTCCGCCAGCATCCCAGGCGCGAGAGTCCCCTTTTCCTTCTCCGCAAACTCAGCATATGCCGATCCCGTCGTGTACGCCGCGAGCGCCTGCTGGAGGGTCAACTTTTGCTCGGGAAAATACCCCTGCTTGCCATCTTCGCTCTTGCGGGTGACAGCTGCATACAATCCGCGAAATGGGGTTACCGGCTCAACCGGATAATCCGTGCCAAACGCCAGCTTCACACCATGATTTTCAAATTCCGCCCACGCATAAGAATGCGTCGCGCGTTGCGCACCCAGCCGCGACATTGCCCAATGCATGTCGGTCAGCAGATGGTTCGGCTGCATCGACGCAATCACGTTGAGTTCGCGAAATCTTTCAACCTGCGCCGGGTTCGTTACCTGCGCATGCTCAACGCGTAGACGAAAATTATCGCTTCCATCCTGTGCCTTTACCCCATTCGCATGTGCGGCCTTTTCCGCCTCGGCAAATGCCTCCAGCGCCATCTGGACGGCCTTGTCTCCGATGGCATGAAATCCCAACTGAAAGCCGGCTTCTACACGTTCCTTCGCCATCGGGTTCAGTGTGGATTGTTCATATTGCGGCAGACCTGAATTTTTCGGATCGTCCGTAAACGGCGCCAGCATCGCCGAGGTATGCGAACCGAGAGACCCATCCATGAATGCCTTCAGCATTCCGGTGTGCAGCATGGGATCAGTCCGAGGATGTGAGTCGCGCATCTGCTTCAAACTTTCTACCGGCTCATTGAAGGGCAGCCACTCGGAGATGCGTACCGTCAGCTTCCCCTCGCGCTCGAGCTGTTCGAGGATCTTGAAGTTTGCGCGACTGCTTTCGCCATCATCGCCAGAGAAGTCTTGTGCTGAAGTCACTCCTGAGCGGGCAATGTCCTCCAGCGCCGCCTCGATCGCTTCCCGGTGCTTCTCCGGCGTCGGCGGAGGAATGAAAGACGCAACCACCGACTGCGCGGTCTCGCGCAATATCCCATTCGCTTCCCCGCTGTCGTTACGCACGATGTCACCGCCTTGCGGATTCTTGGTGGCGGGCGTCACGCTCGCAATTTTCAGTGCTGCAGTGTTTGCAACCGCCACGTGCCCGTCGATGCGCACCAGAAAAACCGGATGATCGGCAACAACTTCGTCAATGTCCCACCGCGTGGGCAACTGGTTGCGTTGCCACAACGTTTCATCCCATCCCGAACCAGTGATCCACTCCCGCGGCTGAGTTGTTTCCAGCCGTTTGCGAATGCGGTATTTAAACTCCTGCAGCGATCGGGTTCCGGTCAGATCAACGGTCAACTTTTTGAAGCCGGCCTCGGTCAGGTGCATGTGCGCATCGTTGAAACCTGGCATCACAAACTGCCCGTGCAAATCGATCACCTTCGTCTGCGGTCCCTTTAACGCCATCACGTCCGATTCATCACCGACCGCAATCAATTTGTCTTCGCGAATGGCCATCGCCTCAGCCCTCTGCACCGCGTGAAAAGAAGAATCATCACCGACGCCGGTGTAAATGTTCGCGCGAATGTAAATGGTATCGGCGGTTGCCCGCGCCGTGGTTTGTGCCACCAGGTTGGTTCCCAAAATGCTTGCCGCAGATAACAGGCAAGCAAAGAAGCTCCGCAGATTCATTTCCCCGCCCCGGCGAGCGCCAGGGTGATAAGCAAAACTCGGGTGAGCCCCAGCGCCCTCCCCGTTGGATCGAACCACTCCTGCAGCGTATGAGCTCCGCCGCCGTTGCCCCCGGCGCCGACCGCGATCGCTTCGCGTCCCATGGAGATCGGAATATTGGCATCGGTCGAGGCCCGCTGAATTTGCGCGCTGTTGCCGAGGTGAAAATCTACGGCGCGCGCAATCTGGATGGCGCGGGCGCTAGCATCAAGTTCACCACCCGGCCGGTTCCCGATCGGCACCATTTCCGCAGTAAGGCTGGCCCGGTAATGCAGAGGATCGCGCCGTTGCGGACTGCGAGCTTGCTCTTCTTGAATTGACTGATCAATCGCACGCCGCAACTCCAGGTCGATCCGATCGATCTCGGCTGCCGAACTCGACCGAATATCTACCCGCA
>Ga0134126_10013445_pt1 | contig 10341 bp, 6 predicted proteins | sample KB31752_FD_96881 | JGI IMG/M metagenome (GOLD analysis project Ga0134126, IMG submission 96881) | Terrestrial soil microbial communities with excess Nitrogen fertilizer from Kellogg Biological Station, Michigan, USA - KB3-175-2 | ecosystem: Environmental > Terrestrial > Soil > Unclassified ...
CGTTGTTGAAGACGAACCCGGAGCGCTGCAGCTGGTCATAGTCGGAAAACACCTGCTCAGCGCGGGCTACATCGCGGGCCGCGCCCTCGATTTCCACCGACTCAGCCTTCAGGTTAATGGTAACGTTCAGACCGCCTTCCAGCAGGTGCAGGTTTTCGTCCCGGGTGCCAAACAGGGTGCCGATGTTGGGGGTGATTTCGATATTTTTCTTCATTTACTGTCGGGTTTTAGCCTCCGAACGCGCTACCAGACCAGGAGTTCCCATGAGATTGGCGATTGGATGAGCTGCGGGACGAGCCGCCGGCCAGAGCGTACCCGCGTCGTAAGCGACTGGCGCACAAGAATTTCTGCCTGAAGAAGAGATTGGCGGGAATGCTCGCCACCCAGTGCAAGCAACAACCATTGGCCGTAGGGTACCCCCCTACCGGGCCGGAGTCAACGGCTATGACTACCTGCCACAGGTATCCTCTACGCCGTAATTGGATGATCGCGAAGGCTGGAAAGATACGTCGCCGTGCTTCCCGCCAAGTGCCGTGGTATCAAAGTGGAAGCGGCGTTGCCCTACCCTGGTTTGACCATTCCTGCACCCCTCCCGTAAAATCAGAGGGTTGCAACAACCCAGCTAAGATCCTCTGAAGGTAGACCAGCAAACATGGCCAATCATTTTTCGGCGCTTAAGCGCGCCCGGCAGACTGAAACACGCACCACCCGTAATCGTACCCACCGCACGCACCTGCGTTCCGTCCTGCGCAAGATGCGGGAAAGCATCGCCGCGGGCAATCGCGAGCAGGCGGAGCAGTCCTTTCGTGAGACCGTTTCCGTGCTCGACAAAGCCATCCAGAAGGGTGCGCTGCACGAGAACACCGCTTCTCGCTACAAGTCGCGGCTGAGCGCCCGTGTTCGCGCCATGGCCGCAGCCAAGTAGCCCGGCTTCATCGGCACAAACTCAAAGGCGAGCCATTCGGCTCGCCTTTCGTTCTTCTCCATACGCGGCGGTGGCCCACTCAAGCTGCTCTTGCTTGAGTGGGTAGGTTGGAGGAAGTACTCGGAACGCGCCTGATATGAACGGTACCAACTAGCATTACTGCCCCGAACTGGGCTTCTGCTGATAAGCCGCTTGCAGGTACTTGCGAGCTTCTTCCAGGGCGCCCTGCGTGTTGTCATTGGTCTGGAGGGCCTGCCGGTATTCATTGGTCGCGCGCTCGCGCTGTCCGGTCAGGTCGAAAATCTTGCCCAATTGGATGTGGCTCCAGACCTCCGTCCACTTAGGTTCCAGATCACCCGCTTCCGCCGAGCGGTACTCGTTGGCGGCAGCCTGGTAGTTGTGCTGCAAAAAGAACACCTCGGCGATGCGGTAGTGCGCCAGCGAGCTGTTCTTGTTGGTTTCCAGCGCCTTCTGGAACTCGGTGAGCGCTTGCGCCAAATCGCCCTGTTTGACCAGTCCCTGGCCGCGAAGGATGGCGGTGCGTACTTTCACATCCGGATCATTCTTCAGCACCCAGTCGTTAGGATCAATAACGATGCGTCGCGGACGGCCATACGTATCCACCGTGTACGGCGAATCGGTGCCCACCACCTCGATGCGCTTGTCTTCGGTTTTGCCGTCGGTTTCAACCTTCAGTTCCACCGGCATGCGGAACAGGTCCAGGTCCTGCGTGATCTCGCCCACTATGCGGAAACCTTTACCACTTCCCAGGCGATAGACGGTGTACTTGTTCTTGAAATCGGGAGCGCCGGTCGAGTTCAGCCACTGGGTGAAGAACCAGGTGAGCTGCTCGCCATAATGCTGCTGGGCGATGTTTTCGAAATCCTCTACCCGGGCCGATTTGCCGGCAAACTGAATGGCGAAGCCGCGCATGGTGTTATCGAACTTGTCGTCGCCCATGATCCAGCGCAGCATGTTTAGGATTTCGGCGCCCTTGTCAGTCGTCAGCGACTGGAACTCCGGCGAGAAGATGTCCATTTTGCCGACGCTGGCCAGGGGAACTGTGTCGTAAGCGAGAGCGCCCACGCTGACGTCCTTCATCATGTCCTGAAATGCCGCTTCTCCCGCCGCCTCTTCCACGTAACGCACCTCCGAATAGCGGGCAAAGCCGTCGTTCAGCCACCAGTCGTTCATGCTGGCCGGGCTCACCGAACAGCCCCACCACTGATGAGCGATGGTATCCGCAAGCAGCCGGTAATTGACCTTGTCGCTGATGTTGCCCGACGACAAGGCTGCGAGCTCCGGCGCCCACGCGGTGGGCAGCCCCGCCTCGTCGGGAATCTCCACCACTTTCAGATTCGTGGAAAGCGGCTGGCCGTAGAGCGAGGAAAAGTACTGGAATTCCTTGGCAGCGGTCTCGCCGTATTGCGGAGCAATGTTCTTGTGAACGGGCTGAAAGTAGACGTGAATGTTAAGCCCGCCTGCCTTGTACACGCTGTCCCCGAACTGACCGGCAATGATGGTGCCGGGGAAACTGGGCTTATCCCAAACCAGGGTGAAAGTATGCACCGCGCCATTGGCTGTACCCCCTTCCGGTTCACCCACAGGAGACGGGAGACGTTCACGCTCGCCGCGCCGGCGCCGGGTAGAAGCCGTTTTTTTTGCGGGCTCTTCCACCTTGGGAGCACCAGCAGCCACCGTGGTTGTGCCGCTGCCAATCACAGTCATAAATACAGGTACGGTGAAATGCATCGTGGCGGTAAAGCGGTTGATGCCGTACCCGCTGACCGGAAACCAGCGCCCGGGGTAGAGCAGATAGGAAGTCTCCGGGCCGACGTAAGCCAGCTTGAGGCCCTGGACCGGGCTGTTGTCGCTAGATTCCAGCGTACCCGCGTAATCAATCGTGAGCGTCGTCGAGGAGCCCTTGCTCAGGCCATTGGGCAGAGCAACGCGAATGGTCGAATCCTGGCTGACGCGCTCTACCGAAAGCGGTTTGCCATCCGCGTCGAGAACGCGGGTGGGCCGCAGGTCATTGTGCAGTTCAAAAACCGCAACGCTCAGGTCTTCTAACGCGGTGAATTTGACTTGGACGTGGGCCACCAGTTGATGCTTGGCGGGAATCAACTGGGCATCAATATCGTAGTGATCTATCTGCAGGCGCGGTTTTTCCGCGGCTTTGGCGGGGAGGGTCGCCAGCAACGCCAGCGTCGCCGCCAGGCACAATAAGGCCCGGGACTTCTGTCTTACGGGTAACAAAAACATTTTGTCTCCCGGAGAGCTATGCAATTTCGATGTAAGTTCAGGCAAAAAAGATGCGAAACAACTGTTTTCCTGCCGATTTTCCGTCTGCCCGCGCTTCTGTTCTCTGACTCCAGCGCCGATGGCAGGGGCTAGCTCTTCCGCTCCGTGGTTCTAGGATAACGCAGCCAGCACTGCTTCCGCAGCACGCTCCGCCGCGGGCTGAGCCGGGCCTGCCCGCAGGCGCTCCCGGATGCGCGCGAGTCCGGCCAGCATTTTGGCCCGCTCCGCTGTATCTGCCAGCAGTGGTTGCAAACCGGCGACAACCTTCTCCGCCGTAAAATTTGCCTGGACCAATTCGGGAACGACCTCCTCGCCCCCAATGAGGTTGACCATGGCAAAGTGGCGGAGCTTGACCAGGGGGCGTCCCACCGCAAAACTGAGGCGCGAGACGCGGTAAACCATGATGAAGGGCGTGTCCATCATGGCGGCTTCCACCGTGGCCGTGCCGCTGGCCACCACCGCCGCGCGGGAGTGGACCAGCGCGCTGCGGGCGTCCGCTACTAAGCGAATCCCACTTCCCTCGCCCAACAACGACCGCAGGAACCCTGGGTCAAGGGTGGGCGCCACCGGCAGCAGAAACTCATAGCCCTGCCCAAGGCGGGCGGCTGCGGCCACTAATGTCGGCAGGTTCATTTCCACTTCCCGGCGGCGGCTGCCGGGCATGAGCGTGATCCAGGCCTTGGCGGGATTGAGCTGGTTTTGGCGAGCCAACTCGTCGCGGCTGACGCTGGGCCGGGCAACCTCAGCCAGTGGATGCCCAACAAACTCCGCCCGCACCCCCCAGTGACGCCAGAAATCCACTTCAAAGGGGAAGATGGTAAGAGCCTGGCGCACATACTTGCGGACGATACGGGCCCGCCACGGCCGCCAGGCCCAGAACTGAGGCGCTACGTAGTAGAGCACCGGAATACCACGGCCATGCAGGGTACGAGCCACGCGAAGGTTGAAAGCGGGGGAATCGATGACCACGCCCACGTCCGGCCTGCGCTGGGCGATGGCACGCCGCAAACGCCCAAAACGCGCGTAAATCCGTGGCAGGTGGCGCAGAATCTCGGTGATTCCCACCACGGCAATGTCCTTCGCGTCCACCACCGTGTCGCAGCCGGCCGCCCGCATGCGCTCTCCCCCGAGGCCGAAGACCTCTATGTCTGGGCGGCGACGGCGCAGAGCTTCAATCAGTTGCGCGCCGTACATGTCTCCGGAGGCCTCTCCAGCGGAGATGAGGATGCGCGTGGGGTGATTGGCCGCGGGTGGCCCGGTATTCGCCGGGACGGCCGTCGGTTGTTGGTCGTTAGCTGTTGGCAAAAGCTTTTTCCGCGATTGGCTCAGGATAACAAGCTTCACAACCAGTGGGTAATTTAACGAGGGGGATGCCGAGACGCTTCTAGCGTCTTGTGCCTCTGATGTTCGGTGAGTGCACTCAAGGTCGCTCGGGGCGATCCGGAGTGGATTTCAAATCTGAGCTGCGAGCGCAACCTGTTCGCGGGTGAGGGCGCCCATAGAGACTCTAGTCGTCGCCGGCCACGCTGATGCTGGGAGAGCCGGCGGGAATCTCCTGGTCTTTGTACTGCAGCTGGTACAGCTTCCAGTAGATGCCACGATTCGCGAGCAGCTGCTGGTGGGTGCCCATCTCGCGCAGCTTGCCCTTGTGCATCACCAGGATTTTATCCGCGCGCTGCACAGTGGAGAGGCGGTGCGCAATCACAATCGAGGTGCGGCCTTCGACCATTCGGGTCAGCGCCTCGCGCACGCGGAATTCAGTTTCCGTGTCGACGCTGGAGGTGGCTTCGTCAAGGATCAGAATCTTGGGATCATGGGCCAGGGCACGGGCAAAGGAAATCAGCTGCTTCTGGCCGGTGGAAAGGGTGCTGCCGCGCTCGCGCACGCTCTCTTTGAAACCACCAGGGAGGCTGCGAATAAAGTCGGCAATGTTGACTTCTTCCGCGGCCCGCTCCACCGCCTCATCCTCGATCCAGGCCGAGCCCAGGCGGATGTTTTGCTCCACGGTGCCGGAAAACAGGAATGGATCCTGCAGTACCACGCCGTAGCGGCGGCGCAGTGCGTTCAAATCCATCTCGCGAACATCCACGCCGTCAATGCGCACGGCCCCGCGCTGCACGTCGTAGAAGCGCATGAGCAAGGAGATGATGGTTGTCTTCCCCGCCCCGGTATGGCCGACGATGGCCACAGTCTCGCCCGGTTCGATGGTAAAGCTGACGTCGCGCAACACCCAGTCCGGCTCTTCGGCAACAGCAGCGGCGTGGCCATCCCCCGAGGCCGCCTTGCCCTCTTGTCCGTCGGCGCCGCCAATGGGAATGTTGCGATAAGCAAACCACACGTGATCGAACTCGATGCGCCCGGGGCCAGCCGGCATCCTGGTTGTGGCCGGCGATTACACCTGCGGCGGCGTGTCCAGCATTTTGAAGATGCGCTCACTGGACGCCATGGCCGACTGCAGAATGTTGTACTTTTCGCTCAGGTCCTGAATGGGCCGGAAGAAGCGCTGCGCATACTGGATAAAGGCAACCAGCACGCCCAAGGTGGCCACATGTTGGATCACGTCGCGGCCGCCAAACCAGATCACGCTGGCGATGGCGATTGCCGACAGAATTTCAATTACCGGGTAATACACGGCATAGGCCATGATCGCGTCCATAAACGCGTCCATGTGCGAGGCATTGATCTGGGCGAACTGGTCGAAGGCGCGCTTCTCGCGGTTGAATAACTGCAGCACCATCATGCCGCTGACGTGTTCCTGCAGGTAGGCATTGATGCGAGCGATCGCCACGCGAATACGGCGGTAGGAATCGCGCACCCGCCGCCGGAAAATCATGGTAGCGATGAAGATGAAGGGCAGCACGGCGAAGGTGATCAGCGCCAGCTTCCAGTTCATTCTCATCATGATGGCCACAATGCCGGCCAGCACGAACACGTCCTCGAAAATGGACACCACCCCGGCGGTGAACATTTCGTTGAGCGCGTCCACGTCGGTGGTGACGCGAGTGACCAGGCGGCCCACCGGATTCCGGTCGAAAAAGCCGACATGCATGCGCTGCAGGTGGCGGAAGATCTGGCTGCGCAGGTCAAACATCACCGCCTGCCCGGTCCACTGCATGTAGTAGGTCTCTACGTACTCCAGGAAAAAGCTGACCACCAAGGTGCCTACGTATAGCCCCGCGATCTGGGCGATGCCGGTTAGAGGCGCGGAACTAAGCTTCGAGCCCAGCCAGGTACTGGCTTCCGGGCCAGGCACGTGGGCCAGGTACTTATCCACGGCAATCTTGGTCAGGTAGGGGCCGAGCACGTCGGCGCCGGCCTTGAAGATGATGGCAACCAGGGCAATGGCCACCTGCCACTTGTAGGGGCGCAGGTAGGTGAGCAACCGCCGCATCAGGCGGCTGTCATAGGCTTTCCCCAGTATCTCTTCTTCGTGGATGTTGCTGGCCATCGGCTAGCTCAAGACTACCCTAAATAGACGATCTGATGCGAGAGTAGTCCTGGCGATTCTTTTCAATAAGATTCGCGGAAATTCGACCGGATTCGACCGGGTTGTACGCCACTAAATTCAGCTCAGCCGGGATCATTGTGCAGTGGTTTGTGCAGTGTTGTGCAGTGGCGCGCGCGCCCGGCTTTTGAAATGTCATCCAGGTCAGAATTTCGTCCGGTTCGACCAGGCAGGACTCAGCGCGATCCGGCTCGTAATTGGATGGCAACAGAAGGCTGCAGGGTCAGCGACTTACCCTTGGATTCGAGGGGGGTGAGCCTCGTCCCTGGTTGTTGGTTTTTTCGCCTGTGTTTAGCTTGCTCGATCTTGGTGGCTGAATTTGGCCTGGCGACCGGGCTGGACGGTGCTGGTAGTGCAAATTCCTTCACTCTTGACACGTGGGAACTCTGGAGCAGAGAATCCCCCCCCAATTGTGCGTAAGGAGCGCACCCTATGAACCTGTTAGCTAAGCTGCTTCGACCTGCAGTGACGGTAGTTGTCGTGCTTGCGGCTGTCTCAGTTCTAACTCGTTACTCCACATACTCAGCGATGTTGAAATCAACGGCTCCGGTTCGTGGCTTCTATCTGTCAAAGAATATGGTTGACGGCGCCGGTGCGACGACTGCGTGTGCCTCTGGGTACCATATGGCGTCGATATGGGAGATACACGAACCCTCGAACCTGAGGTATGACACGACCTTGGGGCAGAAGTCGGACGACTCCGGTTCCGGTGCCCCATTCGGGTCAGGGTGGGTTAGGACAGGATATGTTTCTGTAGGGGGTAGCGCGCAACCCGCTGGCTTCGTCAACTGCAATGCTTGGACAAGCAACGCGAGCACTGACAATGGCTCGCAGATTGGACTTTATGTGAATTGGGACTTGCTAACGACAATGGTGGCAATTGCACCGTGGGTTGGTAGTGCTCAAAGCTGCAGTCAGACAGCGCCGGTTTGGTGTGTGCAGGATTAAGGCAGTGAATCTCGCGTGCAGCGCCGAGCGTTTTATCCCTCGCAGATGCCTCCAGGCTAAGGCGTCGATGATGCCAATGATAGACGTGGTTTGCTAGTCAGCTAGATAGCTATTCAGCTACTCAGCTTCCTCAGCACCAATGCGGAATTCTTGGAACCGAAGGCCACGCAGTTGCAGATAGCGTGCTCGATCTGTGCGACCCGCCCCACGTCGGGGACGTAGTCGAGGTCGCAGTCAGGGTCGGGGTGCTCCAGGTTGATGGTGGGAGGGATGCGCCCGTGTTCCATGGCAACCAGGGTGGCGGCCACGCCAGCCGCGCCGCAGGCCCCCTGGGGATGGCCGATCTGCGATTTCAGCGCCGACATCGGCGTCCTCCCGGCTTGCTTGCCCAGCACCAACTTCAGGGCGCGAGTCTCCACCCGGTCATTCAGCTGCGTAGAGGTGCCGTGCAGGTTGACGTACTGCACATCCCTGGCGGTAATGCCCGCTTCCTCCATGGCCAACTCGATGGCGCGCGCCGGTTCCTCCGCGTTTTCCTCCATGCGCACCCGGTGGTAGGCCTCGCAGGTGGAGCCCCAGCCCGCAACCTCGGCGTAGATGCGGGCTCCACGGGCGCGCGCGTGCTCGTATTCCTCCAGCACAAACATCCAGGCGCCCTCAGAGAGCACAAAGCCGTCGCGGTCGGCGGAGAAGGGGCGGGAGGCTCGCTCGGGAGCATCGTTCCACTTGGCGGTCAGCGCCCGCAGAAGCATGTAGCCCTTCATGATGCCCGGCTTGATGGGGGCGTCCACGCCACCCACCAGGATAGCGGAGTGCATCCCGGCCTGAATGTGGCGGAAAGCGTAGCCCAGAGCATCGGTGGAGGAGGTGCACCCGCTAGTGACCACGTGGCTCATGCCGCGGAATCCGAAGCGCATGCTGATTTCGCTGGACTGCGTGCCCATGGTGCCGCTGGGAATGGAGAAGATGCTGACATGCCTGATCTGGCCGCTGTGCCAGAGCCGGTACTGCTCTTCGGAGAATTCCTGCGCCCCGCCGCCGGTTCCCAGGACCACGCCGAAGTCACGCTTCTCCTCAATAGACATGTGCTCGTGGTCGAAGCATGCGTCGCGCAGCGCTTCCGAGCAGGCCGCCACCGCCAGTGGCACCACCCGTGAAACGTGCTTGCGTTCGTGCGGCTCCACCCAGTCCAACTCCTTGAAATCACGGACCTCACCCGCGATTTGCACCATCTGATTGCCGGAATCGAAGCTGGCGATGCGCGCCACCCCGCTCTTGCCCGCCAGCACCGCGCGGCAGAACGCTTCCCGGCCAATCCCGTTGGGACTGACCACACCCATCCCGGTAATCACCACGCGTGCCATGACTTACTCAGATGTGAGCACCTGGGCTGCGGTTACGCCCCGGCGCACAATTCTTCCCGCCAAAATGGGATAATCCACTGGTTACAGAGAATGCCGCTGGGATTGTACATTTCCGTTCCCTTCTGCCGCACTAAGTGCAGTTACTGCAACTTCGCCTCCGGGGTGTTTTCGCGGAGCGTGTTTGCGCGTTACGTGGACCGGGTATGCGAGGACATGAGGCAAGCGCCCGGCACGGCGGCCGCGCTGGGAGGACATTTCGAGCCTGCGGTTGACTCCATCTACCTGGGCGGCGGCACGCCCACGATCCTACCCGGCGAAGACTTGGAGCGGGTTTTTGCCGCCATTCGCCAGCAGTTTTCCGTCGCGCCCGACGCCGAAATCACCGTGGAGTGCGCCCCCGGAAGCCTGGATGAACGAATGCTGAGGACGCTCGCCCGCTGTGGCGTGAACCGGGTCAGCCTGGGAGTGCAATCCATGGTGGATGGCGAAGCCGCTGCCGTCGGCCGCCAGCATAAGAGGGCTACTGTGCTTGAAGACATCGCCCAATTGCGCGCCGCCGGCATTCCCAACATCAACCTGGATCTGATCGCCGGCCTGCCCCATCAGACTCCGGCGAGCTGGGCAATTTCTCTCGACGAAGTTATTGCCACCGGCGTGCCCCACGCCAGCGTGTACATGCTGGAGGTGGATGAGGATTCACGCCTGGGACGGGAGTTGATGGCCGGCGGCACCCGCTATCACGCCCACTTTGTTCCCAATGATGATGCGATCGCCGACTTCTACGTGGAAGCCTGCCGGCGGTTGAACGCGGCAGGCATTACCCAGTACGAGATTTCCAACTTTGCCCGCCCAGGCACCTTTTCGCGCCACAACTTGAAATATTGGACACGGCAGCCGTATCTCGGCTTCGGAGTCGATGCCCACTCCATGCTGGAATCGTCTGCTGACGCCTACACATTGTTGCGCGCTCATTCGATGCGCTCGCAACCCGGAGATACGCCTGGCGATAACGGCGGCTCCCTTCCTTGTGATGTATCTCAGGCCAATGTGGAGGCGGTACGCTTCTCCACCTCGGATTCGCTGGAAGAATTTCTCGCGGGCGCTGTGCTGAAACAGATGCCGGTGTCCTGGGCGGAAGCGCGCGAAGAAGCGTTCTTCTTGGGACTACGCCTCAATCGAGGAGTGGACCTGCGCACCATCGCGCTACGCTTTGGCTTGCCTGCCGAACTGGAGGATACGGTCGCCCACCTGTGTGCTGACGGCTTGCTGGAGCGGGCCGGCAGCAACATTCGCCTGAC
>Ga0134126_10013447_pt1 | contig 10340 bp, 8 predicted proteins | sample KB31752_FD_96881 | JGI IMG/M metagenome (GOLD analysis project Ga0134126, IMG submission 96881) | Terrestrial soil microbial communities with excess Nitrogen fertilizer from Kellogg Biological Station, Michigan, USA - KB3-175-2 | ecosystem: Environmental > Terrestrial > Soil > Unclassified ...
GTCGCCAAAAACAACATGAACGGCGTCATTTCGAACGGCCGCGATCCGCGCGCCTTCTCGATTGTCGGCAGCGTGGTCTCGGTGAACTGCACATGACAACTCGCGCACCAAGAGATCACGCCGGCCTTTCCCTCGGCCAGCTTGTCGAGCGAATTGGTGGCGACGCGGCCCGACACTTCGATGTCGCCGGTGCGCGCCTGGACGATGCCGCAGCAATGGCTCGGGCCGCCCATGACCTTATAAGTAACGCCGAGCGCGTCCATGACATCGAGCGCGGTGAGCGCGATGTGCGGCGTCTTGAGCACATTGCAGCCGGTGTAGAAAACGAAATCCGGCCGCTCGCCCGGTTTCACCGTCGAGCCGGACTCGAGGCGCGCGTTCACCTTCTGCCCGAGCCGCGTCAATTCGTCGGCCGACAACTGCATGCGCGCCAGTACGTTGGAGCCATCGGCGACCAGGCGGAAATTTTCCACGCCCTGTTTGCGCCGCATGTGCGGTTCGTTCGAGTGCTGCGCCATCTTGACGCGCGCCATCGCCAGCAGGAAGCGCGGATTGACGCCCTCGGGACAGGCCGCGATGCAATCGCCGGTCAGCGCGCAGCCCTTAGCCCAGGCCATCGAGGCGGCGGACCCCTCGCCCATGCGCATGATGTCGAGCACGCCGGAGATCACTTCTTTCGGGGTCGCGTCGCCGACACCCGCAGGGCCGGTCACTGGGCAAATTTCCACGCACTTGCCGCATTGCGTGCAGGCGTCGAGCATGTCGGCGGTGCGGGCGGACAAAGCGGTTTCGAATGCTGTCTCGGTCATTTGAAAGTATATTAGCGCCGGCGGGCCGCCACGGCCATACCCTGTCATACGGACCAACCTGTGTAGGCGTTCGCCTATTTGTTCGCTAAGCTGCCCACCTCGACGATCCGGCGCCAAAACGGCCGCGCCACGCAATGCCGGCAAAGACCGGCTAACACACTGGGAGGAAACATAATGATCGGAAAACTCTCTATTGGAATCGCGCTCGCAACATGCATTGCCGCTTCGCAACTGACATTTGCGCCCGCGGCTTCCGCCAAGTCGCTCAAGGTCAAGGTCGATTCCGTCAAGCCTGGCGGCATGATCCCCGAGAAGTTTTCATTCTGTCAGGCGGCAGCGAAGGGCCACCTCGCCCCGGGGAAGAACATCAGTCCGCGGATTACATGGACCGCTGGGCCGCGCGGCACCAAATCTTACGCTGTCTTCTTGAGCGACAGCGACTCGCCGAAGGAAAACCGCGACAAGATGAACAAGGAAGGGACGACAGTACCCGCCTCCACCCCGCGGCAAACATATTTCCATATGGTGCTTGTCGATATCCCGGCCAGTGTCAGAGCACTGAAAGAAGGCAACGCGTCAACCGCCCGGGTACTGCATGGCAAACCGGCAACGGACACGAAGGTCGGGGTGCCCGGGCTCAACACCTTCACCGTAGTGACTGCGGCAAATGACGCAATGAAAGGGAAATATTACGGCTATGATGGGCCGTGCCCCGCCTGGAACGACGAGCTTAGTCCCCATCACTTCAAATTCACCGTCTATGCGCTGAGCGTAAAGACGCTTGGTCTGGGCGCGGACTTTGATGGGCCTGCGGCGCTGACGGCGCTCAAGGACAAGATATTGGCGGAAGGCAAATTCGAAGCATTGTACTCGACGAACCCGGATAAGGGCGCAAAAGTGCCAAAGATGTAGCTCTACCAAATAAATCCACTTCAGTATCCGCCGGGATAAAAATCCCGGCGGAATTTTTTTATCTCATCCCCATAGCCATTTTACGGCGGCGCCGGCGACATCGCCGATGGTGAGCAACACCGCCGCCCACACGAAGGCCGACGAGAAATTCGCCAGCTGGAAACGCCAAAACGGCATTTCGAAAATTCCGTCAATCAGCGGCACCACCGCGCGCAACGGTCCAAAAAACCGCCCGATAAAGATTCCGGGAATGCCCCATTTCTTCATGAAGGCCTCGCCGCGCGGGATCAGTTCGGGGTGCCGCGACAGCGGCCACATATGCGCGACGCGATATTCGAGCTTCAGGCCCACCCAATACGACAGCCAGTCGCCGCAGGCCGCGCCCAGGCTGCCAGCAACCCACACCGGCCAGAAATTGATCCCGCTCGAGCCGAGCAGCGCGCCGATGGCGACCAGCGCGCCCCAGGCCGGGATCAACAACGAGATGAAGGCGAGCGATTCCCCGAACGCGAGCACAAAGACGATCGGCGGCGCCCACGCCGCGTTGTCGCGCACGAAGGCGATGACCTGTTCGACGTAAGCGTGGAATTCCATCGGAAATCGGATCGCCCCGCCCCACGGAAGCTTCTAGCCCGCCACCCCGGTCGGCGCCAGCAATGCCGTCACGCTATGCCGGCAATTCGGGGTTCTGCTTGGGAAACAGATGGATCACCGCGACCATCCCGACGATCAACAACGGCGCTGCCAAAAACGCGCCGACGGGGCCCCACAGCCAAGTCCAGAATATCAGTGACAGGAACACCGTCAGTGGATTGAGCGTGAAGTGGCGGCCGAGAATGCTCGGCGTCACGAAATGCCCTTCCAATACGGCCAGCGCCAAAAACGTGAGCGGCGCTATCAGCGCATAGGTCAACGAGGGAAAGCTCACCAGGCCGACCATGAACATGCCGATCTCCATGATCAGTGCGCCGATATAAGGAATGAAATTGAGAACGAAACCCAACACGCCCCAGGCCAGCGGATCGGGCAGCCCTACCGCCCAAGCCACGATGCCGGCACCGAGACCGACAACGATATTGATCACCGCGACCACGCTCAGATAGCCGGTCAGATTGTGCTCGATGTCGTTCATGATCCGCAGCATGCGCAGCCGCGCTTCGCGTTTATGGAAGAACGCCACCATCACGTGCCGCATCCGGCTGCGGCCGAGCAGCATGAAAAACAGCGTGCCGAAAAAAACGAAAACTTGCCCGATCGCCGGCGTTACGATGCCGACCGTTGGCTGCACCACCGACATGAGGTCAATGCCAAGGTCCTTGCTCGCCTCCGAGGGCAGCAACGCGTTACGCATTTCGCGCAGTGCGGAGAGCGGCTGTTCGAGCACGCGAAGCTTTTCCTGGATGTTGCGGCCGATGTCGGGCGCCTTGCCGGCCCACTGCACCACCGGCGCCGACAGCAATACGATCAGTCCGTAGAACACCACGGTCACCAGCAGCCACAGCGCGATCGCCGTCAACACTGGCGGCACGCCAAGCCGGTCGGCGCGCGCCGATAGCGGGCCCAGCATCATGGTCACCACGAAGGCGGAAACCGCCGGCAGCAGGATCGGCCGCGCCAGGTCGAGCGCCGCGATGAAAAGCACGATGAATATGCCGATGGTCGCCGCCTGAGCGGCGGTGCGCCACAGGCTCGACACCGCGACGACCGGCTGCGGATCGGTAACCGCTAAAATCTGCCGGTGTCCGAGTTTACTGCTGGCGTAATCCACCGAATCCTCCGCAAAGGCCGCCGAAATGGCGCCGCGCACCTCCTGTTAACGGTCACCTGCGGTCACTGTTCCGGCGACTTCGTGGCATATTCACTGGTAAGCGATTCGCCTCATACCTATCTGCTGGACCGCATGGCCAAATCCGCGACCAAGAAGAAACCATCAAAACAGCCGGATCTGTTCGATAGCGCCCCCCGGACCGCCAAATCCAGCGCGCGCAAGCTGCGCGGCGCGGCCAAGGCGGCCACCCGCGCCAAACCGAGTCGCGGCGGCAGCGCCGAATCCGGCTACACCGCCAAACATATCGAGGTGCTGGAGGGGCTCGAGCCGGTCCGCCGCCGCCCCGGCATGTATATCGGCGGCACCGACGAGAAGGCGCTGCATCATCTGTTCGCCGAAGTGATCGACAATTCCATGGACGAGGCGCTCGCCGGCCACGCCGACTGGATCGAAGTCGAGATGGAGGCGAACGGCTTCGTCACCGTCACCGATAATGGCCGCGGCATTCCGGTCGACCCGCATCCCAAGTTCAAGAGCAAGTCGGCGCTCGAAGTCATCATGTGCACGCTGCACGCCGGCGGCAAATTCGACTCCAAGGTCTATGAGACCTCGGGCGGCCTGCATGGCGTCGGCGTCTCGGTCGCCAACGCGCTGTCCGAGCGCATGGAGGTCGAAGTCGCGCGCGAGCAGCAGCTCTACCGGATGGCGTTCGAGCGCGGCAAGCCGAAAGGCAAGCTGGAAAAAGCCGGGCGTGCGCCCAACCGGCGCGGCACCAAAATTCGTTTCAAGCCCGACCCCGATATCTTCGGGCCGAAGGCGGCATTCCAGGCCGAGCGCGTGTTCAAGATGGCACGCTCCAAAGCCTATCTCTATGGCGGCGTCGAGATTCGCTGGCGTTGCGACAAGGCGCTGCTCAAGGGCGTCGCAGACGTGCCCGAGAAAGCCACCTTCCATTTCGCCGAGGGACTGAAGGATTATCTCGCAACCAATCTGACCGGCGCCACACTGGTGCATCCCGACATTTTCACCGGCTCGGCCGGCAAGACCGGCCGTCACGGCGCGGTCGAATGGGCGGTGGCCTGGACCGCCGACGCCGACGGCTTCCTGCAATCCTACTGCAACACCATCCCGACGCCGGACGGCGGCACCCACGAATCCGGCCTGCGCACCGCGCTGCTGCGCGGCTTGAAGGACCACGCCGCGCGCGCCGGCCAGGAGAAGCGCGCCAAGGATGTGACCAGCGAAGACGTGATGACCGGCGCCGGCTGCATGCTGTCGGTGTTCATCCGTGAGCCGGAATTCCAGGGCCAGACCAAGGACCGCCTGGCCACCGCCGGGGCGCAGAAGATCGTCGAACAGGCGATCAAGGATCCGTTCGACCACTGGCTGTCCGGCAATCCGCTGCAGGCCACCAAGCTCTTGGATTTCGTGATCGAGCGCGCCGAGGAACGGCTGCGGCGCCGCCAGGAAAAAGACATCGCGCGCAAGACCGCGGTGAGAAAACTCCGGCTACCCGGCAAGCTCGCCGACTGCTCCTCGTCGGCCTCTGACGGCTCGGAGATTTTCATCGTCGAAGGCGACAGCGCCGGCGGCTCCGCCAAGCAGGCGCGCGACCGCCGCACCCAAGCCGTGCTGCCCTTGCGCGGCAAGATCTTGAACGTCGCCTCCGCCGGCAAGGATAAGCTGGCGCAGAACGCGCAACTCGCCGATCTCATTCAGGCGCTCGGCTGCGGCACCGGCACGCATTTCCACGAAAAGGATTTGCGCTACGAAAAGGTCATCATCATGACCGACGCCGACGTCGACGGCGCCCACATCGCCTCGCTGCTGATTACGTTCTTTTACCGCCAGATGCAGAAACTGATCGAGGCCGGCCGGCTTTATCTCGCGGTGCCGCCGCTCTATCGCCTGCAACACGGCGGCAAGATCGTTTATGCGCGCGACGACAAGCACAAGGAGCAGGTGCTCAAGAAAGAGTTCAACGCCAACGCCAAGGTGGAGGTGTCCCGCTTTAAGGGCCTCGGAGAAATGATGGCGGCGCAGTTGAAGGAAACCACCATGGATCCGTCGAAGCGCACGCTGCTGCGCGTGGTTCTGGCGGACAAGGAGCTCAAGCCGACCGCCAAGTCGGTCGAGCGGCTGATGGGCAACAAGGCCGAAGCGCGCTTCGACTTCATCCAGGAAAACGCCGAATTCGCCAGCGTGGATTTACTGGACGTATAACGTCCAGCCCTAATCGCACTTGTGCAGCACCGGCGTCTTGCTGCCGTTGGCGAGCGCGATGCCGCTCTTCACTCGCACGTCGCCGCTATCGGCCTGATTGAACATCGTGCGCCGCGTCCGGCCGTGCACGCGAAAAATCAGCTTTTGGCGTTCCTCGGCCGCGTCGCCGGACTGAAAAATCGTCTCGACCGACAACTGCTCGGCCGAAAGCCGCTCGCCCGACAGCATGGTGTAGTGGTTGATGGCAAAACCGGAACCCAGGTCGTGGTTCTCTTGCACCTGCCCGGGGCTTGGCGTCGTGATACTGACATGCGGATTGGCGGGTGAGGCTTCCTGGGCGCAATCGGGCGCCCAAATGCCGAACAGGCCAAACTGTTGGAACACAACATCGACCGCTTCGGCCCCGGCGGTGGCGGGCGCGGCAGCCACACACATCATGACCGCCACAATCCGCGTGAACTCGCCGCGCCGCCGACTCGAATGAAAATTCATCACGAGCAAGAATAGCAGCGCAGCGCACAACGGCAATTGGTGCGGCCGAATTCACCGCACGTTCACCGCGCCGTGTGACATTTTTATTGCGGGAACTTCAGCTTCGCCGCTGTCACCACATTGCCGAACGACTTGATATCGGCGTCGATCCGCGCCTTGAATGCATCGCCGGTCGGCCCGCCCGGCGTGACCGCCATTTTCCTCAGACTGTCCTGCACGCCCGGATCGGCAAGCGCGCGGCCGAGTTCCTTGGTGAGCTTGTCGACGATCGGCGCAGGCGTCCCGGCCGGCACGAAGAACCCGCTCCACAAGTGGGTGTCGATCTCCGGATAGCCGGCCTCGGTCATGCTCGGCACTTCAGGCAATTCCGGCGAGCGCTCGGCGCCGGTCACCGCCAGGGCGCGGAGCTTGCCGGCCTTGACCAGCGGGATCGCCGGCGGACCGTCGGAAATAGTGAACAGGCACTGCTCGCTGACGACACACAGGTTGGACTCATTGCTGCCCTTGAACGGGATTCCCACGCCGGGCATGCCTGTCTTGAGCTTCAGCAGTTCGCTGGCGATGGTGAAGGGCGGCGCCGACGTGCCGTAATTCGACTTGTCGGGGTTGGCCTTCGCCCAGGCCACCAGTTCCTTCACGCTCTTGGCCGGATGGTTCGCCGGCACCACCAGCACCAGTGGGAACGAGGCGATCATGTCGAGCGGGATGAAGCTCTTGGTCGGATGATAGGGCAGATTGGGATAGATCGCGGCGGCGATCGCCATCTGCCCGGTGGCGGCGACCAGCACCGTGTAGCCGTCCGGCGGCTGATGCGCGGCGTATTCGGAGGAAATCCGCCCGCCGGCGCCCGGCTTATTCTCGATGATGGTGGTGGCGCCGGTGTTCTGCTGAAACTTGTTCACCACCAGACGTGCGAATATGTCGTTGCCGCCGCCGGCGGCAAAGCCGACAATAAAACGGATGACACGATTGGGGTAGACGTCTTGTGCGCGCGCCGCGCTGGTGGCCAACACCAGCGCCGCCACGACGCAAGCAAAGAAAGTGCGAAGCTTCATCTTGATCCTCCCGTCCGTTCACTGCCGGAACGGTCGCGGCGAGCGTATACCGGCCGGTGCCAATCCGAAAAGCCCCCATCCGCGTTGTGCTATTATGGCCACAGTCGCAATCCCGCCGGGCCAGGATGACCGCCGCTTCCGCACCCACCGCCGATCCCCCGGGAGCGCCGACCGACCTTTTCGGCCATCCGCGCGCGCTCACATATTTATTCGCGACCGAGATGTGGGAGCGTTTCTCATATTACGGGATGCGCGCGCTGCTTGTGCTCTATATGGTCAAATATCTGCTCGACTCGCAGCGCACCAGTCAGGTGTTGGGCCTTGGCCCCCTGCGCCACGCGCTGGAATTCGTCTTCGGCCCACTCAGCGTCCAGCCCCTCGCCTCGCAGATCTACGGCTTTTACACCGGGCTCGTTTATCTCACCCCGATTTTTGGCGGCCTGTTGGCCGACCGCGTGCTGGGCCAGCGCCGCACCGTTATTCTCGGTGCAGCCCTCATGGCTATTGGCCATTTTATGATGGCGTTCGAACATCTGTTTTTGTTCGCGCTCGCGGTTCTCATTCTCGGCAATGGCGCATTCAAGCCCAACATCTCGACCCAGGTCGGCGCGCTTTATGCGCCCGGCGACCGCCGCCGCGACCGCGCCTTCTCGATTTTCTATGTCGGCATCAATCTCGGCGCGTTCCTGGCACCGCTGGTCTGCGGCACGCTCGGCGAGGAACTAGGCTGGCATTACGGTTTTGCCGCCGCCGGCGTCGGCATGACCACCGGCCTCATTATCTACCTTAGCGCTGGCCCCACGCTGCCACCCGACGCCTTCGCCAGACGCGCGGCATCTGCACCGCTCGATCGCACGGCCCGGCGATCGATTGTCGCGCTGTTGTTGCTATTCCTGCCGGTAAGCCTGTTTTGGGGAATCTACGAGCAACAGGGCAACACCATCGCGTTGTGGGCAAGCGAATACACCGACCGCCATCTGTTCGGAGCGGAAATTCCGGTCACCTGGTTCCAGGCATTCAATCCGTTCATGATCTTCGCCTTTACGCCGTTCGTCGTCGCGCTGTGGCGCCGGCAGGGCGTGCGCGAACCTTCCACGGTGGCCAAGATGGCGATCGGCTGTTTCCTTGCCGCGGCCGCTTATCTCGTGATGGCCACCGCCGCCTGGCATTCCGGCGGCGCGCAGGCGAGTTGGCTCTGGCTATTCGGTTATTTTGTCATTCTTACGGTGGGTGAGCTTTATCTGTCGCCGACCAGCCTCTCGCTGGTCACCAAGATCGCGCCTGCCAGCCTGCTGTCGATGATGATGGGCGTGTGGCTGGCGACCAGTTTCGTTGGCGGATTTCTCGCCGGCTATCTCGGCACGTTCTGGTCGAGCCTGGCGAAGACCGATTTTTTTCTGATGCTGGCGATCATTTCCACGCTGGCTGGCTTCGCTATCGCACTACTCATTCGACCGCTACGCGCCCTGTTGCGCGACTAGTCGATAGACAGCCCCACATACTGCTCGGCCAGCGTTTTCATCGCTGCTTCCGAGCCGGTGAGATAATCGAGATCGGCGAGCTGGCGGCGATGGTCGAACGCTGTCTCGTGCGGAAAACGATGCATGATTTGCGTCATCCACCACGAAAAGCGCTGCGCCTTCCACACCCGCCGCAGACAGGTCGTCGAATAATTCTCCAGCAAATCTTCGCGCTTGGTCTTGTAGAACGCGTCCAGCGCGCGCGACAGAAACACCACGTCGGCAAAGGCCAGGTTCATGCCCTTGGCGCCGGTCGGCGGCACGATATGTGCGCTGTCGCCGGCGAGAAACAGGCGGCCGTGTTGCATCGGCTCAGTTACAAAGCTGCGCATCGGCGTGATGCCCTTTTGCACCATCGTGCCTTCCTTGAGTTCGCGCGCGCCGCCCAGCCGTCTGTGCAGCTCGTCCCAAATGCGCGCATCCGGCCAGCGCTCGATCTCCTCGTCGTGATCGCATTGCAGATAGAGCCGCGCCAATGACATCGAGCGCATGGTGTAAAGCGCAAACCCGCGATCGGTATAGGAATAGATCAGTTCATGGTCCGGCGGCGGGGACTCAGCCAAAATACCGAGCCAACCGAACGGATAATCGCGCTCGAACACCTTGAGTACGCCGTCAGGAATGCTCGGCCGGCAGATGCCGTGGAATCCATCGCAACCGGCGATGAAATCGCAATCAATCTGCTGCGCCTTGCCCTCATGGGTAAATCGGATTTGCGGCCGTTGCGAGGTCGTCTCATGGACGCTGACATCGTCAACGTTGAAATACAACGGCTCGCCGTCGGCGAGCCGTTGCACCACGAAGTCCTTCACTACCTCCTGCTGGCCATAGACGGTAACCCGCTTGCCGACCAACGCCTTGAAATCGATCCGGTGCACATCGCCGTTGATGCCGATATTGATGCCCCAGTGCAGCATACCCTCGCGCTTCATCCGCTCGCCGACGCCCAGCTCGGTCAACAGATCGGCGGCCCAATGCTCGATCAATCCCGCGCGGATGCGGCTTTCGATGTAATCCCGGCTGCGGTTCTCGATGATGATCGACTCGATGTCGGCGAGATGCAGCAGCCGCGCCAGCATCAGCCCGGCGGGCCCCGCTCCGATAATGCCGACTTGCGTACGCATAACTTGTCTCCGGGGGCAAATGAAGGCGCTATAGAAGCAACGCCGGACGCAGCGCAAAGGGACGATTGCCGGAAAGACTTGGATAAAGACTTGATATTTCGCGCTGACTTAACCCGGCCAGCCGTAACGCGGCACTTGCGCCTTGTAACCGCGGTAGGCATCGCCGAATTTCGCTTCCAGGTAGCGTTCCTCGCGCACGACGACGCCGTAATGAATGAGCAGCATCGCCGGGACCAGCATCACAAGCGTCCAGTCCGAGGCCAGCGCGACGCCGATGCCGCCAATGATGAAGGCAAGCCCGACATACATCGGATTGCGCAAGTAAGTGTAGATGCCGCGTGTCGCCAGCGACTGCGCCGGCTTGAAGGGACTGACGACCGTCTTCCCGCGATGAAAAGCGCGAGTGCCCGCGACAGCCAACGCCGAGCCGGCCGCAA
>Ga0134126_10013449_pt1 | contig 10338 bp, 10 predicted proteins | sample KB31752_FD_96881 | JGI IMG/M metagenome (GOLD analysis project Ga0134126, IMG submission 96881) | Terrestrial soil microbial communities with excess Nitrogen fertilizer from Kellogg Biological Station, Michigan, USA - KB3-175-2 | ecosystem: Environmental > Terrestrial > Soil > Unclassified ...
GATGGATCGCCACCAGAACGAGAGCCGGATTTTTTCACAACCCCGTAAGGGAGCGGTAAAAGGTGCCGGGGATACGGAAGCAATTCGATATGCCTGAGCTAGTGACCGCCGATGAAGAGTTTATGACCGAAGCCCTGCGGTTGGCGCGTCATGCGGCGGCGCTGGGCGAGGTGCCCGTGGGCGCGGTGGTCACCATCGACGGCAATATCGCCGGGCGGGGTTGGAATGCTCCGATATCGAGTGCCGACCCGACGGCGCACGCCGAGATTGCAGCGTTGCGTGACGCCGCCCGCGCGACCGGCAATTATCGTCTGGAAGGCGCCACCTTATATTGCACCCTGGAACCGTGCGTCATGTGCGCAGGGGCGCTGATTGCGGCGCGCGTGCAGCGGCTTGTGTTCGGCGCGCGCGATTTGCGCTTCGGCGGCGTGCGCAGTAAATTTCGCGTGGCGGATTCCGAACTGCTCAATCACAGCGTACTGGTTGACGAGGGCGTGCTTGCGGTGGAATGCGTGGAACTGCTACGCGAGTTTTTTGAGGCCCGCCGTTAGCGCGAGTCCCGCGGCTGCGATCAGCCACGATGCGGGTTCCGGTGTGGTGACACCGCCCGGAGTCCCCGTCTCTGCCAGGGCGATGGCATTCAGAATCGCGGTTGCGTCATTGGGCGTGAGAAATCCATTCAGCATCATGCTGGAATCCGCGAAGAACACGACGGCGCCGCTGTTGGCCGCCAATGCGCCGCGCGGGAAGTACGCGGCCGCGGGCTGCGCGTTGGATGTGAATGCGGCCAGTTCCGTACTGCCGCCGAGCGCAGAGAAGTCCGTCGGGTAATAGGTGTCGAGCGACCCACCGCCGCTGAGAAACGTTGCGGATTGGTTACCCGTCAGCGTGCCGCCCGCCGCGAGTCCGAAGGGAGAGAGGAAGCTGGCGTTGGCGGCGGGCGCTTTATTGTTCAAATCGAAATCGCTGTTGTCCGCAAACAGGACGGCCGTGCCGCCGGCATCGACGAAATTCAAAAGCGCCGTCTGCTCAGCCGCAGTGAGCGGCGAGATGGCGGCGAAATCTCCCTGAGCAACTCCCAGCAAGAGAACATTCACGCCGGAGAGATACGGTGCGGTGAGGGTTCCCGTGGAGCTAAAGGTCACGCCGGGAAAGCGCCCGGTGATGGCGTCGCGCAGGTCCGATTCGACACTGGAATTGGCGACACTTTCAAAGCCGCCGCGAGTGGAGTCGAAACCACCGATGATCAAGGATGCGCGCACAGGAACGCACACGGCAGAGAACGCCAGAACGAGCGTAACCAAGGGCCTAGGGGTCATGATATTCCAATCTAACACCGGTTGGCTCCCTGCCGCCAGGCGGTAACACACGCTAGATGCTGTGGGGCCGGGCTACTGTATGGATAGTAATTTCCACCTTGTCGTTCACGCGCAGAAACAGCGTGCTGGGATTTTTCATCCCCCATTTGACGTACGGAACTTCGAAGTGGGCCGTCACCTGGTACTGCCCGCCGGAACCTTCGACGGCGGCCGGAAACGCGATTTCGTGGTCCTGGCCGTGAATGGTGAAGATGCCGTGCAATTGCACCTGCGAAGCGCCTTGCGGCGCCACTTTGCCCTCCACGCGATCGGGACGAAAGACGATCTCCGGGAAGCGGTCCGTCTCCAGAATGTTCTTTTTCATACGGCTATCGCGAGCGTTGCTGCCGCTGTTGCCGCTTGCGGCGTCCACCACAAGCTCGCCCTCGGCCTTGCCGGTGGCCGGATCGAAACGCAGGTCGCCGCGCTTGAGGGCGAAGGCGCCGTGAACGGTATGCAGCACATCGCCGAGCGTGAATTCGACTTTGGTTTGGGCGGCGTCCATCTGCAGCTCAACGGGCTGCGCCGGCAGTAGCGCTGCTGCGAACAGCGAAGTAAGAATCAGGCGGTGAGCATGTGCCATCCGAGAGCGACTCCGTTCGTAAGAAATTGAGCGGCGTTCATTTCGCCGACATGCATGGCGAGCATACGCTCGAAGAGTTGGGGCTTCGCGCCGAAGGCACGGAACGCGCGCTCGCTCAGCAGATTCCGGCGATCCAGGAGCAGCATGAGGTTCGCCATGAGCTCCGGCCGCTTACCGATGCGACGGTGGGCCCGTTCGTACAGCCGCAGGTCGCCGGCCGTCAGCGCATCGGCCAGTGCGACGGACTGTTCGAAGAGCAGGCAGAGGCCTTCGCCGGTTATGGCGTCAACCGAGCCCGATGCGTCGCCCACCAGCCCGATGTTTTCCGTCGCAACACGGCGAAGACGGCGCGATGCGGATATGCCGCCGCGCTCCAGCGTACCCGGGCATGCGTTCGCAAGCCGGCGGGCTACTTCCGGAAACTGGGGAAGCGCCTCGTCTAGCCGCAGCCGCTGATTGCGCGAGATCAGCACGGCACAGATCTCCTGGCTTGCGACCGGCGTGATGTAAAGCTGCATGCCGCGGCCCCAGTGGAGCTCCATGTAGTCGCTCCACGGCGCGACGGCATAATGCCGGCGGAATCCGAAGCGGCGGCTTTCGCGCACGCAGGAGTCGAGCCCGGCCCAGCGGCGCACCGGCGAGTTGCCGCCATCGGCGCCTACAATCCAGCGGGTGCGGACGGGCGCATCGTTGACGTGCACCGCGCGTTCGGAGATTCCGCTGACGCGCGCGTTCCAAAGCAGATTGACGCCGAGATCGGTAGCGCGCCGGATCATGATCTCATGCAGCACAGTGCGGCGCATCCCGGCGCCGTAACCGTTCGGAAAATCGGACTCCACGCCGATTGTGCCATCGCAGAACCGAATGCCACGGAATGGGAAGGCGGACGTTCCGCTCAACTCCAGCCCGAGGCGCCGCGCGGCGGCGAGCCCGTCCGGCATGATGCCTTCGCCGCAAGCTTTATCGATGGGCGGAATTCGGGAATCGGCGACGGTGACGTCAAGGCCGCGCTGGCGGGCGGCGATTGCCGCGGCGAGTCCTGCCGGGCCGCCTCCGATGACAAAGACTTCCGTTGCAGACGGCACTTGGTTCACCGAAGCGCAGCTCCCGTGACCGGCTGGATTTTCGCGAGCTCCTGCGCATATAGCGGATTCTGCGGATACTCGTGAGAAAGAAAATCCAGCAGCCGGCGGGCTTCCAGGCGATTGTTGTCACGCAGCGCCGCGACCGCCAGCAGCAGCTTAGCGAAAGGCGCCAGATAACGGCCCTTCTCCGCCGTCAAGCGTAGTTTCTGAATTCCTGTTGCGCGGTCCGTTTCTCCGCCCGCCAGGCGCAGCAGCCAGCGCACGGGCGCGGCTTTGATGCTGAGCATGTAATTCTCGACGCCCACGGCAATCCACGCGTCGTAGCACTGCGGGTCCGCGGCCAGCAGTTGTTCGGCCCGTTGGCGTCCGGCTTTCATCTCCTGAAACGACGCGCCGTAGCGTTTCTCGATGAGCGCCAGATAATCGGAGTGTAGCCCTCCGGCCAGCACCAGCGCAAACATGGCATTCGAATCGTTGGGCCGGCGCGCGCTCAGCTTGCGGGTGGAAGCCAGGGCCGCTTCGAATTTCTGTTTCAGAGCGGGATCGGGCGCCAGCTTGTGGTCGGTGATGAAGTGCTCGTCCTGCGTGAAGAACTCCGATTGCAGAATGTGCAGCCGGTCGAACTCGCCGAAGAGGTACGCGGCTGCGTCGGATACCGGACCCATGGGGTCGTCCGGCCGCTCCCGCTGGAACTCGGCGAAGGTGCGGTGGGCTTCGGGAAATTGCAGGTTATACATTTCGCGATAACCGCGATCGAGCAGCCCGGTCTGAGCGGACTGCGCTTGAGCGGCTGCGCAGAGGATGAGTGCGGCTGATAAACGGAAATACATGGGTACCTAAATATTGACGGCGCGGCGAGCGAGGCCCATGGCTTCGCTCCAGAATGCGGCTGACGTGTGCGCGAGCTCCACCACGGCATGAATGGCGCTGACGAATTCTTCCATTTGTTCGTGAGTGGCAACCAGCGGGGGAGCCGCTTTCAGCACCATGAAATTGTTGCCGCAGATCTGGGTGAGAATGCCGTGGTCGCGGAACAGGCGCATGACGAGCACCTGTCCGAACATGCCGGCATGGATGGCGCGGAAAGCTTCGAAAGGGACGCGCAGGCGAAGCGACTTTGGCGCCTGGAATTCGATGCCGGAGAGGAGCCCTTCGCCGCGGATATCCTTCACCATCTCATAGGGCGCGAGGGCGTGCGTCACGCGGCGGCGCAGTTCATCGCCGAGTTCAATGGCGCGCGCGCCGAGCGATTCTTCTTCGAGCACATCCATGGTGGCGAGGCCGGCGCGCATGGCGAGCGCATTTTCGCCGAACGTGGAGGCGTGGACGAAGGCGCGCCGCAGGGAACTGAAAACCGATTTCGAAATCGCTTCCGTGGTAAGCACCGCGCCCACGGGAACGAGTCCGCCGCTCAGCGCCTTGGCGAGCACTACCATGTCAGGCTCAACGCCGAAGCGATGCGCCGCCAGAAAGGGACCGGTGCGGAACATGCCGGTTTGCACTTCGTCGAGCACCAATAACGTGCCGTAGCGCCGGCAGAGTTGCCGGGCAGTTCGCAGGTACGTGGCATCGGGAATGCGGATGCCGCCTTCGGCTTGAATCGGCTCGACGATAAAGGCCGCAAACCGCCGGGTGGCGAGCTGCTGTTCGAGCGCGGCGGCATCGCCGAACGGGATACACTGCGTTCCGGGCAGCAGCGGGCCGAAGCCCTCGGTCCAGAACTCGTCGCTCATGAGGGAAAGCGCGCCGCAGGTCATGCCGTGGAATGCGTGATCGGCGGAAAGGAGTCCGCCGCGCCGCGTGTGGGAGCGCGCGAACTTGATGGCGGTCTCGACGCCTTCGCTGCCGGAGCTGCAAAAGAAAGTGCGGGTGAGGCCGCTGCCCGCGGCTTCACAGAGCCGCTGCGCGAGTTGCCCGGCGAGCTCGGGAACGTGACTCTGCAGCATCGCCGGTCCGCTGCGCTGCAACTCGTCCTGCAAGGCGGCGACGACGGCAGGGTGGTTGTGACCCGTGTTGTGGACACAGTAGCCGGAGAGGAAGTCGAGGATGCGGCGGCCATCGGCGGTGAAGAGCTCGGTGCCGGAGCATCGCTCATACCGTTCATTCATTTGCAGAAGGTTCAGCAGCCGAACCCATTGAGGGTTCACGTGTTGCGCGTAGACAGTATCCAGCGACGGCACACCGGCGGTAGCTTGCATCGTTCCCTCAAGGAATGTCTTCAACCATACGGACGGCTCGGGCGAATACCGGGTTTCGTCAGGTTCGGGTACGGCGTTAGCTCTTTCGGCCCCGCCTCCACAAGTAATAGACAGGTATACCGGTTGCGATCAATCCGCCGCCCGCGAGCGCGGGACCGGGGGTGGCGATGCAGGTGCCGATAACGAAGGTCGCGGCTACGGCTATAAAGAGGATGAGCGTGATGGGGTAGCCGGGCATGCGGTATGGGCGCGCGCGGCCGGGTTCGCGGCGTCGGAGGATGATGACGCCTGTGGCCGTGAGTCCGTAGGAGATCCACGAGGCGAACATAGCGTACGAGGCTAGAGATTCATACGTTCCGCTGAGGACCAGCACGGCGGACCACACACAGAAGATCGCGATGGAAAACGCGGGGGTTCCGAAGCGCGGGTGCACTTCGCCCATGCGGCGGAAAAACAGGCCGGCGCGGGCTTGCGCGAAGTAGATGCGGGGGGCGGTCATTACCCATCCGTTCATCGACCCGGCGATGGAGAAGAGAACCGTGATGGTGACGAGCACTCCGCCGGCGGAGCCGATGATGCGCTCGGCGGCGAGCGCGCCGACCCGGTCCGTGGCGGCGATTTCGGCGAGGGGAAGCACGCGCATGTATGCGAGGTTCGCCAGGACGTAAACAGACATGACGATAGCCAGCCCGATGGCGGCGGCGCGCGTGAGGTTGCGGTGCGGCTCGCGAACTTCGCCGGCGACGAAGCTGAGCGCGCCCCAGCCGTCGTAGGAAAGCAGGCACGCCATGAAAGCGATGTTGAAGCGGCTGAAGGTGAGCGGCACGGAATATGGAGCCGCCGGCGCGGCGCGGTGCGCGAGGAAGAAAGCGCCCGCGATCAGCACCGCGAGCCCGGAGATCTTGAGAACGGCGCAGATATTCTGGAAGGCTGCGCCGGCGGTCACGCGGCGGTAGTTGAACGCGGCGACGACGACGATCAGCGCGAGGGCGACCGCTTTGGCCTCCCACGCCGAAAGCGGGATCAGGTAGCCGAGGTAATTGGAGAACGCGATGCCGAGCCATGCGACCGAAGCGGAGAGGGCGACCGTGAAAAAGGTCCAACCACAGAGGAAAGCGACCATTGGCCCGTAAGCTTCGCGCAGGTAGACATAAGGTCCGCCGGTGGCGGGAATCATGGCTCCGAGTTCGGCGTAGGCAAGCGCTCCGAAGAGGGAGAGAATGCCGGCGAAGATCCACAGTGCGATGGCCGCGGTGGGCGACGAAAGGTTGCGCGCGACGAGGTTGGGGACGAGGAAAATGCCGGAGCCGATGATGGTGCCGGAGACGATGCCGACGGCGTCGCGGAGGCGGAGTTTGCGGGGGAGGTCCGCGGTTTGGACGGCGGGGGCGTGCAAGGCAGGTAGGATATCACGAATGGCGAGCGGGGTTCGTGTTACATTCGATTTGTCACCGTGCCCGGGTGGCGAAACCGGCAGACGCAACGGACTTAAAATCCGTTTCCCGCAAGGGAGTGCGGGTTCGATTCCCGCCCCGGGCACCAAGATCTCGTGCAAGCGGACGTCGTATCATAGTCCGATGCGTTGCCGCTCGATCGGCATTCTCCTCTCCGTTGCGGCATTTGCTCAAACCGCCCATCCTACATTCGACGTCGCGAGCATCAAACCTGCGATACAGGCTGACCTGCAGGACCGTTGGGGCATGCTGATCCCGATGCAAATGCGGGGCGGCCCGGGCACGTCCACGCCGGGTGAAGTTTCGTTCCGCAATGCTTCGCTCCGCAGTGTGGTGATGGCCGCGTACAACGTTCGTCCTTATCAGGTGATCGGACCTGCCTGGCTCGCCACAACCGGTTTCAACATCGACGCGAAGCCGCCCGCGGTCGTGACTAAAGATGACATTCGGGTGATGCTGCAAAGCCTGCTCGCCGAGCGGTTCCACATGGTGGTGCATCGCGAAACGAGAGAACTGCCGGCGTATGTCCTGACAGTGGGCAAAGGCGGAGCCAAGCTCACGGTTGCGAACGATCCCGATGGCGGCGGAGGAACGATCGCCGGATACCGTGGCAACCCGCGATGGCAAGCGACGAACACCAGCATGCACGATCTTGCGGAAAACCTCACGCTTCGCATGGACCGGCCCGTCTTCGATGAGACGGGTCTGCGCGGGATCTACAACTTCACGCTGCGCTGGTCCGCGCAGCCGTTACTCCCGCGGCTTCCCGCTGCCGAAGAGGAAACCGCCGAAGCGGTTCCCACTCTCGCCGAAGCCGTGCAGGAGCAACTCGGGTTGAAGCTTGTGGAGCGGAAGATGCCGGTTGAGGTTGTGGTCGTCGATCGGGCTGACCGGGTCCCCACCGGCAACTAGGCGTGATATCCTTCGCAACATGTTTCGCGCCACTGCCGGGTTTCTGCTCGTGTGTGCGGCCTCGCCGCTGCCCAAACGCCGGAATTCGAAGTGGTATCGCTGAAGCCTTCACCGCCGGCCACCTCTCCGATCGGATCGCTGTTTCGTTTCAATGGCGGGCCGAGTACAGCAGACCCCACGAACATTCATTACCGCAATATTCCTGTCGCCCTGTTGATATCCGACGCGTACGGGGTCACGGGCGCCGATGTTGTTGGGCCGGATTGGGCACGAACAGGCCGGAATACGCGGGTGGAGTCTTCGGAAACCCGCACGTAACCGCCGGACACACGCGCATCAAATTCATCAGGTACTCGATGGAGCAGTTTGCCAAGTTGGACGCGCACCAACTCGCAACGGCCGGGCGTCGATCGCACGGGGATGCTAGGCGTGTACAGCTTCTATCTTGACTTCGCCAACGAGATCGGCGCGCGGCCGATGGACGCCGGCGATGCGGATCGCGGTCGGGAGTTCGCGGTCGCGGTCGACAAGCAACTCGGGCTGAAACTGGTGTCCGATAAGGCGGAGATCGAGCAGCTCATCATCGACCACATCGAGCGCGTTCCAAGCGGGAATTAGGCAGCGGGTACCTGCACCAACTTCTGCTTCCGCTCCAGCCAGTCGCGCGCGGCTGCGACTGCCTCCACTGCGCGCTCCATCTGTGCGCGCATCGGCTCCGCGCCGGGCCCGCCTGCAATGTTTCGGATCGCGACGAAGTGGCGTGGATCCATCGCGCGCACCAGGGACTCGCGGTGCCCGGCAAGTTCGGGGTGCTGCCGCAGCATTGCTTCGACCACCGCCTGATCATCGGCGCCGCACGATTTCACGGCTTGCGCTACGATGCCGTGCGCTTCGCGGAAGGTCAATCCCGCTTCGCGGACCAGCGTGTCGGCGAGTTCGGTTACGGTCAGAAAATCGCGCGATGCTCTTTGGCACAACGTAGCCGTATCCACCTGAATTCCGCTCACCGACCCCGCGTACAGGCGGATCGCGCGAACGGCATCTCCGAAGGCGGAGAAGATGAGCGGCTGAAGGTCGTCCTCGCTGTCGTTGATGTCTCCGAACGGTGTATTGTGCGCGCAGGTGACCACTGCCTGAGCTTCGCCCAACGCGCGGCTGGCGAGGATGCGCGTGTGCTCCAGCGCGACCGGGTTGCGCTTCTGCGGCATGATGCTGGAACTCTGCACGTAGCCGCCGGAGAGGCGGATGTAACCGAATTCGCGCGTCGACCAAAGCAGCAGGTCCTGTGTCGATTTGCCGAGGTTTACGAGAAGGACGGCCAGCGCGGAAGCCGCCGCGGTCGCGTAGTCGATAGCCGCGATGGCTCCGTACGAATTTTCGGCGAGGCCTTCGAATCCGAGCAACTCGGCGACGTAGCCGCGATCGATAGGGAAGCCGGTTGTGGTGATGGCGCATGCACCCATCGGGCTGAGATTGACCGATGCGAAGGCTTGCTTCAGGCGCGTGAGATCGCGGCAGAAACATTCGGCGATGGCCATGAGATAGTGCGCCAGCGTGGTCGGCTGAGCGGGCTGCGTGTGAGTGTGGGCGGGCATTACGGTTTCCAAATGCCGCCCGGCCAGATCGATCACGGCCTCGCACGCGGAGACGAGCGCTGCCGTCACGCGCAGAATCTCCACTCGCAAGCCCATGCGGAAGAGCGTGATGGCAATATCGTTGCGGCTGCGCGCCACATGAATGCGAGCCCCGGCCTCGCCCATGTCGCGCTCCACGTAGAAGAAAAGATCTTCACAGGTTCCGTCATACGCGGCTTTCGCGATGGCGGCGCGGTCGAGGGCGGCGATGGACGCCAGTGCCGCACCAGCATCCTCATCGGATAGAATGCCTTGCCGCGCCAGCATGCGCGTGTGCGCTTCGTGAATGCGAATTAGATAATCGAGGAAGTACTTCTGGGCATCCTCGAAGTTGCGCGCCAGTACAGTGTCGCAATATACCGGCGCGGGAAAGTGCTCCTGGTCCCCAATCATCGCTCTACCAGTCGAGGCGAATGCCCAACTGCAGGATGCGCGCTTCGAGCACGGTGGAATTCGGCAGGAACGTCGGCGCGACAGTTATAACTCCCGCCTGATTCGTGGTCGCGGACGACACCAGGGAGGTGATGTTTTTGTGATTGAAAATGTTGTTCGCCTCCACAATGATCTTCGGCGAGATGTGTTCGTGAATCGTGAACAGCGTGCGTGTGTAGCGGCCGTCCACCTGGTACACGTTCGGTCCGCGAACAGTGTCGCGGCCGACATAGAGAGGCCGCTGTCCGGTGGTGGTGCTATCTCCGTTGAGCGGTGAGGGGGACGCCGCGGTGATGTTCTGCTGGTCGCCGGAGGAGATGTTGCCGAGCAGGGAGATCAGGTTTCCGTTGAGGATGTGCTTGAGGACGGCGTTCTCCACTTTGAAGTGCGGCGTCATGACGGTGCTGAACAGCAGAGCGCTCGGGCGGTTGACCAGGCTGTTGCCCCGGTCGCGCGTACGGTTCGTGGGATCTTCGATGAGCGCGTTCTGCTCGAAGCTGTTGGCGTCCGGCGCGTCACTGATGCTGTGGGACCACGTGTAGGAGAGATCGACCAGATAGTTCAGTCCCATTTGATGACGCCAGTGGACAATCATGGCGTTGTAGTCCGATATCGCTCCCGAGTCCTGCAAGGTGATGGCATTGAATTGCGGGAAGAGGCGCGTGTTCGCATTGATCGCGGA
>Ga0134126_10013450_pt1 | contig 10338 bp, 7 predicted proteins | sample KB31752_FD_96881 | JGI IMG/M metagenome (GOLD analysis project Ga0134126, IMG submission 96881) | Terrestrial soil microbial communities with excess Nitrogen fertilizer from Kellogg Biological Station, Michigan, USA - KB3-175-2 | ecosystem: Environmental > Terrestrial > Soil > Unclassified ...
CAACGATAGTCACGCCCAGAAACGTCCCGCCTCCGGTTTTCATGGTATCCATATCTCCAGCGGCATCGACCTCTACCTCAGCCAGGGCAACGAGGAAGCCGTAGCCGTCAGCGCCGACGATCCCGAGGTACGCGACAAGATCCAGGTAGACGTAAAAGATGGTATCCTCGAGATCTATATCGATAACCATGGCTTTCACTGGGGGAACTGGGGCAGCCGGCACATGAAAGCCTATGTCTCCTGCAAGACCATAGACCGGCTACACGCTTCCGGCGGCTCGGACGTCTATGTCCAGGACCAGATTCACTCGCCACAGCTGGATATGAATCTCTCCGGCGGCAGCGATTTCCATGGGAAACTCGACATCGGGACGCTCAAGGTCGTCCAATCCGGTGGCTCGGACTCCTATGTGAATGGCAACGCCACAACGCTCAGCATTAACACCAGCGGTGGCAGCGACTACCACGGGTACGACCTGGCAGCCGACAATTGTCATGTCGAGGCCAGCGGAGGCAGCGACGCCTATCTCACCGTGAATAAAGAGCTCTCGGCTTCGGCCAGCGGCGGCAGCGATGTTCACTATAAAGGCAATGGCGTCGTCCGGTCTTCCCAGGCCAGCGGGTCGGGTAGCATCTCCCATAAGGATTAGATCATTTCCCCTAACTTTACCCTATGCGTAAGCCATTACTCATATTGATAATCAGTCTTTGCGTCTTCAGCGCGCAAGCTCAGAAGACCGTGATCTACGACGCAAATGCGGAGCTGCGGGCTGGAGTCAAAGGCTTTCATGGCATCGAAGTCTCCAATGCGATCAATCTGTACCTGAGCCAGGGCGACGCGGAAACCGTGGTGGTCAGCGCGCCGGACGTCAAATGGCGCGACCGCATCCGCACCGAAGTCCGTGACGGCATCCTGCGCATCTATCTCGAGAACAGCCATTTTTCATTGGGCAACACGAAGTTAAAGGCCTATGTATCGTATACCCTGCTGGACCGTCTCGAGGCGTCCGGCGCCAGCGATATCTTCGTCGACGGGGTCATATCCGGCGATAATCTCGATGTGACCCTCAGTGGCGCCAGCGATTTCCGCGGCGCCGTCAACGTCAAAGATCTCAAGATGAACCAAAGCGGCGCCTCCGACGCTCATATCACCGGCGCCGTCTCGGGAACAGCCTCCTTCGAGTCCTCCGGTGCAAGCGATGTAAAAGGCTATGACCTCGTCGCCCAGAATTGCGACGTCCACGCCTCCGGCGCCTCCGATATTCATATCACCGTAAACAAAAACCTCACCGCCGACGTCTCCGGCGCCAGCAGCGTCCATTATAAAGGCGATGGCGCCGTCAAAGAACTCCACTCTTCAGGCGCCAGCACTGTGAAAAAAAGCTCCGAATAAACAGCTCTATAGTGATCCAAGAAATTGTAGCAATGCCGCACGGTCCGTCCCGCTAAGCTGCATAAAAGCCTGCTTCGATTTCGCCGCCTCCCCATCGTGCCAGAGGATCGCTTCTTCGATCGTTCTCGCTCGCCCATCATGCAGATAATACCCGGTACCGCCATTAGTGACTTGTAACAATCCGATCCCCCATAACGGTGTAGTCCGCCATTCGCTACCCGTCGCCAGGTTGTCGGGCCGGCCGTCGGCGAGTCCGGGACCCATATCGTGCAACAGCAGATCGGTATACGGATGGATACGCTGGCTGCTTAGGTTGATAGCAGGGTTGACATCGGTATACATCGTCTGACGGTGACAGCCCGAACAGTTGACCTGGTTGAAAAGCGCTTCTCCATGGCGGTTGATACTGTCGTTTACTTCCCTGCGGGCGGGCACACACAATGTCTGTACATAAAAAGTTACATAGTTGAGAAGACTGTCGACGAGCTCCGGACTCTCGTCCGTGGACCCTACCAGACTCATCTGGATCTGGTCCCAACAGCTTTCCTCTGGCTGTACATAGCTGGTGACACCCATATCCTGCTGGTACGCCGTAGCAACCTGCATCAGTAGAGTGGGGGCGTTGGCCTTGAGCCCAAACCGGCCGATCTCCATCCGCTGTGTATAGGTGTCATAGATATAGTTGGCTTTGCCGGTGATACCGTCGCCGTTTTGATCGCCGGCGTCGACAAAAGATGTTATAGTGCCTTCAGGAATATTCTCCAGCAGCCCCATCCCCACCAGCCGCGGCGCCAGCCGGGGCCCCAGTAAATAACCCGCGGGCAGCGGTGTATAGGGATTGCTCAACGTATAGCTGGGACTGCGCAAGGTCACTGTCGCCCCATCGGGGTAGGTCACCGCCACATCCGTATAGGTGACATTCGTACTTGCCTCAGCCACAGTGCCCAGCAGACACTGATCCTGTATCTGGAGCCCGAACCCCGGCGCGGCCAGCGGGCCGCCATGCGCGTCGGCCCCGTGGATACTTATCCGCATCAACATCCCGGAATTGGAGCTGCCCAGGGTGGGGAAGCCGCCACCGTCATTGCGATGACAGTTGACACAAGCAATATTATTGTACACGGGACCCAACCCCCCGAAATGCGGGGCAGGCGCCGCGACGAATACCTGGTCGAACGTCCCGTCACCGATATTGTGAACGACCTGCTGCCTGCTCGTCATTCCACCGAAAGGCTGTTTGAAAGCTTGCGTGGAGGCATCCAGTGTGGTAAAGACGCCGCCGCTAAGCCTGTCATCATATTCGTTTGCGGGAAAAGATTCGCTCTTGTTGCATCGGGAGAAGCCGTATACGGCAACGCCCAGCGATAGGATGATCCAGAATTTCTTCACGTTCTTAGTCCTTCACGTAGGTTTTGATAAAATTGGTGAGGTCGTTTTCCAGCAGGGTCTGCAAGGCATTCAGCTGCGACATCGTTTGCTGGATCTGCATGCGCTTGTCGAAGATGGCTTCTTCATAGTGCTCGCCGCCGCTGCCGCTGATATTATCAAAGGAGCTTACTGCGGAAGCGATCGCCGTCTGGATATTCTGGTCCAGCTGCGCATTCTTGGCGGCTACGAGGTCCTTTAGCCCCTTTCCACCATTGAGCCCCATATATACCTGTTGCAGCCCGATAATGTTGTTCTTGAAGTCGGTAAGGCTCGTCCCGGAATAAGGCGACTCTGTAAGGGAAGAATCCTTGTTGATATAAGGGTTGTACATCTTGCCGTCCTGGTCCTGCTCGCCCACCTCATTACAGATCCCGGCCATCCCGTTGTCTCCGGTAATGTCCAGGAAAAAGGCCTGACGCGAAGTATAGGTGGTGCTGCCGCTACCCGCCGTTAAGATAGCCTGCGAGAAATTCACCGGCGCCGAGTTCCAGGAGTTCAGCAATGGCCCGACATTGTTGTTGAGCAGGTCCGAGGAAAGGCTCACCAGGTATTGCAGTTTCCGTATGTCCAGCTGGCTCGCCGTACGCGTCCCGCCTTCTCCGAACATCAGGTATTCGATCGGGTGATACCCCCGCAGTGTTTGCGGCAGATTCTGTACATCCGACTCGCCAAGCGAGTTGCCACTGCCGAGCAACGAGTCCATCTGGTGGTAATCCGTAGGCCAGGTATCACTGTTTGGGTCGTAGTCATAGGCTTCTACCGGCCCGATGAGAAACCCTTCACAGCGCTCCCACATCTGGCGCATATAGCGCCAGTCCGCCTGGGCAATAGCCAGGTTGGCATCGGTAGTATTGGTGTTGAGATTCGTAATGGCGGTGTTCAGCGCTTTGCCGGCGGCAACCAGGCTGTCGTATTGCGGCAGGCCGGTTTTATTCACAAAATCGGTGATCACATCGCTTTCGATCTGCGTAAAGGTCTCGCTATTGCTGCCGGAATCGGCGGACTTGCTGCAGGAGCCCAGGGCAAGGGTAAAAAGGACTACTGCGGGTATAAGTATTCGGGGCATATTGATTATGCTTTGGTATGAATAATGATGTTGTTACCGTCGGTCGTCACGCGATACGCTGTAAGCGCCCGTTCGGCCGGGCCCTTGATGACCTGGCCGCCACTGTTAAAGGCGCTGCCATGCAGGCTGCAGCTAAACCCATCCGAAGCCGCCGTGAGCGCGTTGTCCTGATGGGTACATTTCAACAGCAGCGCGCTATAGGTGTTGTCTTCCTTCTTCCGCAACGCGATGGCATAATACCAGCCTTTGGGCCGCACAAGCACCAGCGGACCCTTGGCAAAACTGTCGGCCGGAACCGTGAGCTTGTCGTCGGCGGGCGTTGCGTTTAAGACCTGATAGGCACCCGGACCGCAGCCACCGAGCGCCGGTAACAACAAGCCTGTTGCGAGGAGCATGCAAGCATTGCAGGAGGAATGAAGAAAAGATCTGCGTTTCATGGTTAAAAAGAATAGCCGATGCCCAGGTTAAGGAATTGATCATTTTGCCGGTAGGGTAGGGCGTTAGGCGGTGGGTTGATTACCAGCGCCGGGTTTTGCGGGCCTGTGTGCTGCAGCCGAACATCCGCCTTGATCACAACATTGGGTATCGGGAAATAGCTAAAACCTGCGATGACATGCGTTTGCTTCAGCGTCTCATCCAATTGATCGTCCTGTTTCTGCAATGTCGTAAGCTGCGCATTCATATCCAGCGCTTCACCGCGGACGAAGGTGACGAACTGCTTGGGACCTCCTTTGCGATGCAGCCAGTCGTAAGCCAGCTCCAGGTAAGCGCCATACATCCCCGAGCCGATGTTGGTGGCGTACGCGCGGTAGATCTTATCGGCATCCGGATAGGCGATATAGGTTCCCAGCGCCTTGGCCGAAAAACCGCCACGCGCATATTGTACATCGAATTCCCCCAGATACAGCGGCGTGCCAAAAGCCCCCGTTTGTAAACCTACATTCAGGCTGTCCGCGCTGAGTTTGCTTAGCCCCACCGTTCCACCTGCATAGCCCGCCAGCTGGAATTTGAGGTCCTTGAACCGGTATTGGATCGAGGCGGTCACCGCCAGATTGTTGGCATTGGCGTTGCTGCCCAACCCTTCTCCTTCGCCGATGCCGGTATCGTGCTGAAATTTGGCGCTGTTGAGACCGTTGATCAACGCAATGCTATACGTCACGGGAAGCCGGTCCGCGGTGCCATAGAACCCAACGCCGATCTCCCTCCAGGTGGTCGGGATGATCAGTTGTTCTACGATCGGCCGCTCTACGCCGTTGAAATTCACGGGCAAATGATTTTCGTTGGTGATGCCGATCCGCGGGGTGAAAAGACCTGCGACAATGTACTGCCGGGGGTTGAGGTTGAATTTCAGAAAGGCCTGCTCCATGGCGATATCGCCCCTGCCGCTCGACGGTTCGTCGCTATTCGTGCCGGAAACGATGGCATTCTCGACTTCCAACTCAGTGAACAGACTTATCTTGTCCGAGAAATTATGCCCTACAAATAAAACTACCCTGTCGAGGGCTACGGTGGAAACTTTTTGATTAAAATCCCGCTGGTAGAATGCACTGCCGTAGCCGGAGATCACCGTCTTGTTTTTGACGGCATTATTATTCAAGGAATCTTCGTTAGTGAGGATCAGCTGTTGAGCTGGGGTCTTATACACAGGTTGCTGGGCATTAAGCCTCATTACAGTTAGTCCGCCGATGGTCAATACGGCTATAGTTCTTTTCATTCCGCAAAGCAAACACCCAAATACGCAATACGGGTTACGAAATGAGAAAAGCAAAATGCCGGATCAGGAAAATTTCGGTCAATCTTCTATTTATTTGGTTGAGAACTTGTTTTGTCTTACTTTTGCCCTCCACATCGCGAAGTAGAGCAGCGGTAGCTCGTCGGGCTCATAACCCGAAGGTCGCTGGTTCGATCCCAGCCTTCGCAACCAAAAGGGACCTCGGCATGAGGTCCCTGTTCATTTTAGCGAGCTGCCGCCGACGTCCCTTTTGGTTGCGCCGTCCCGAAGGGGCGCATCCTTTGCCCGACCAGGTGCCGAAGGCGCCGGTAGAAGACAAACCATCCAAAAACCACGACGCCATCAGCCGCATGAGGAATTGACCACCCCATAAGGAAACTAGCCTCAAAGATGCTAATGCGATATATTTGCAAATCAAATGAAAGTCGGATTCGTCTCCATATTTGGTAAACCTAACGCCGGGAAAAGCACCCTGCTCAACGCCCTCATGGGCGAAAAGCTGGCCATCGTCACCCCCAAAGTGCAGACGACCCGCCACCGGATCAAGGGCATCCTCACGGAAAAAGACTACCAGATCATCTTCTCCGACACCCCAGGCATCATTGAACCACGCTATAAATTGCACGAAAAGATGATGCAGGCCGTCAAGAACTCCCTCGAAGACGCCGACCTCGCCCTGCTCCTGCTGGACATCCGCGACAACTGGGAAGAGAGCGATCAGCTTTTCACCGCCCTGAAACTGCAGGCCCCCGGCATCGTCGTGATCAATAAGATAGACGGCATGCCGGCGGAAAAGATCGAAGAGGCAAAAACCTTCTTCGCGGCCAAATCCCATTGCCGCGAAGTCATCGCGATCTCGGCATTGAAAAAAAGCAATCTTGCGGCCCTGCTCCATACGATTTTAACGCTCTTGCCGGAAGGTCAGCCCTTCTTCGAAGGCGACGACCTCACCGACCTGCCCACAAAGTTTTTTGTCGGGGAGCTGATCCGCGAAAAGATCTTTTTGCTCTATGGCGACGAGATCCCTTATCAGGCTACCGTGGTGGTCCAGGAGTTCAAAGAGAAATCCACCCTTACCAAGATCAGGGCCGATATCATCGTGCAGCGTGAATCACAAAAAGGCATCATCCTGGGTGAAGCCGGAAAGATGATCCGCCAGCTGGGCTCCGAAGCCCGTGCGGACATCGAAAAATTCATCGATCGTAAAGTTTTTCTGGAGCTTTTCGTGCGTGTGCGGCCAAAATGGCGGGATACGGAGACCTTCTTAAAAGAATACGGGTACAATTAAATTAGAATATGAGCGGATTTACAGTAGCCATCGTAGGCCGGCCCAATGTAGGGAAAAGTACATTTTTTAATCGCCTGCTCGAGCAGCGCAAAGCCATCGTCGACGACGTCAGCGGCGTTACCCGCGATCGCCAGTATGGCGTGGCGGAATGGGCCGGCAAAAGCTTCAACCTCATCGACACCGGTGGCTTCGTAGCCCAAAGCGACGATATCTTCGAGATCGAGATAAAAAAACAGGTACTCATCGCCCTGGAAGAAGCTAATGCGCTGATCTTCATGGTCGACGCTGCTACCGGTATCACGAGCCTTGATGAATCCATGGCCGATGTGCTGCGCCGCACCACCAAACCCGTTTTCCTCGTCGTCAATAAAGTAGACAATAGCGAACGCCTGCTCGAAGCAGCGGAATTCTATGCCCTGGGCTTCGACGAGATCTATTTTCTTTCGTCGATGACAGGCAGCGGAACCGGCGAGCTTCTCGACGCCGTCACGGCACTTATCCAGGAAGACCAGGCCCATCCCGATGAGGAGGGCCTGCCTAAATTCGCCATCATCGGTCAGCCCAATGTCGGCAAGTCCTCGCTCCTGAACGCCCTCATCGGCCAGGAACGCACCATCGTCAGCGACATCGCCGGCACCACCCGCGATACCATCCATACCCGGTACAATCTCTTTAAAAAGGATTTTGTCCTCATCGATACCGCCGGTATCCGGCGCAAGACCAAGGTGGAAGAAGATCTCGAATTCTATTCCGTTATCCGTGCGATCAAGGCAATGGATGAGGCGGATGTCTGCTTGTTAATGCTCGATGCCGCCAAAGGCGTCACGGCGCAGGATCTCAATATCTTCAGCCTCGCCGTTAAAAAGGGCAAAGGCATCGTGATCCTCGTGAACAAATGGGACCTCCTGGAAAAAGAGACGAACACGGCCAAAGATTATGAGAAACAGTTAAAAGACCGCCTTGCGCCTTTCACGGACTTGCCCATTCTCTTCATCTCCGTCACGGAAAAGACCCGCATCTTTCGGGCCGTGGAAGCCGCACTCGAAGTCTATGATAACAGGCAGCGAAAGGTGACTACTTCGCAGCTTAACGAAGTCATGCTCGCGGCCGTCGAAGCCTACCACGCACCGGTAGTGCGCGGGAATCCTGTGAAGATAAAATATGTGACCCAACTGCCTACGCCGGTTCCCTCCTTTGCCTTCTTCTGTAATTTTCCCGATGACATCAAGCAGCCGTACAAGAATTATCTGGAGAACAAATTGCGCGATAATTTCAATTTCAAAGGCGTACCCGTGCGGCTTTTCTTCCGGAAGAAGTAGCTAAGCCAGTTTCCAACCCGTGACGATCTCTTCGACGGCAGCACGATATTTCCGCAACGCCTCCTTCTCCTGCCTGATAAACCCATTGTCCTGCAGACGGCCTACCACGGCATTCATCTCCTCGGGGGAAGTATAAACCATTTTCCGGAAAGGATTGCCATAGTCCTTGGCGCGGGACTCGTAGATCTCTTTGGTCAGCTGCTCCCGGGTCGCCACACTTTGACGAAGTATATGTCCCAGCACTTCGGGGCCATCTCTACGGACCACAATGCCTTTTACAACTCTCAGAGCGGCGAGCGCATGCACCAGTTTGTCGATAGCATAGTGCTCGGCCTGAAGACCATACCATTGATGGACCTGCTCCCAGCTGCGTATCTTCCCGTTATGGATCGAGGCGATGAATTTTTCCAGCTCCGATTCCCGGATCAACTGTCCACCGATGTTCACCCAGGAGGACAATGTTTGACTTGCCGCCGGCAATGCCGCCAGCAGTTCGCTATAGCTGCCGATCTTTCGTTCTTCGATAAAACGCATGAGCAATCCGGCGGCATAATGCCCGATGAGTTCACGGAAGATCGCCCGGGCTTGCGGTACCTTGACCAAGCGCACCTTGCGGTCGGTATTCTCCCAGCCTTCGGCGAGGATCTCTAACGTGTCCGCCTGCCCGGGACTATGTTCCAGCAGGCTGGCGCCCATCTCCCGAAGCTCGGCTTCCGAATATTTCGCAGGTTTTGCGGATTGTCGCGCGAGAGCCAGCCCCGTGAACTGCTCCAGCAAGGCCAGCGCATGCACCACCTCGTTCACGGTATCGGGAGCCATATAATCGTATTCCAGAAGCTGGATCTTGTCGATACGTTTATCGCGGTCGATATATTTCCAGGAATTGCGGGCCAGCGCATACATATTATGCAGGAACCAATAGGCCGGCATGATCACCAGTTCATCCTTGCGCACATCATTGCTTACCAGTGAAAAGGGAATAGGGATGTCCAGTTCGGCCGGATAGTCCCCCTTCGCCAGCAGGATATAGGACGCAAAACGGCTGTTGTGTTTCAGGCTGACACAAAGACCCGGCCAGAAGCCACGCCCGGCGACGATCTCTCCGTCCGGACTTCGTGAATTATGGTTAGAGCCAATAGTGGCTCCCGCCGCCATATTGCTCTGTCCCATCACAACCGCCGCACATAAGAAGGAGTTGTTATGGTGCTGTTCATGCGCGGGGAAGATCAGCGAGTTCAACACCTCGCAACACGAGATGGTAGAATTATTACCAAGATAGCTGTTGATAAGGCGTGCGCCATATTTCAGCTGCGAATGCGAGGCCATGATGAACCGGACCGCCTTTACCCCATAGAAAACGCGGCACCCGAAACCAACTATTCCGTTCACGAGCTCGCAGCCTTCGCCGATCTGTGACATCGCGGCATCGGAGGAATTGATGGTGACATTCTTAATTTTATTGGCGCCTTTGAGATAGGCATCGCTGCCGATCCACACGTCCTTGATGATCTTGCAATTCTTGATCACGGTGCGGTCGCCTACTTTTCCGTAATAACCGCGGCGGTTGTCGAAGGCTGCACTGGTGAAATCCTTGAACTTCTCCTGCAGCACCTTGTCGTCGCGGAAACGGCTCCAAAGCCAGGCATCGCCCGGCAGCATTCCATTGAAGGGGATGATGCTTCGTCCGCCATTCTCGTTGCACACCTCCAGCCAGATGCGAATGGATTCATCCTCACCTTCCTTTAGCACCCCGTTCCCGAATTTGGCATGATCCGTGGTCGCCATTTCATTGGTGTTCACGATCATCACGTCATTGCCGATGATATAGTGGGAAAGGTAATTGGTATTGTCGATGCAAACATTGTCACCGAAATCGCAGCTGATGATCGTGCTGTTGTATAACCCCACCGGGCGACGCAGATTATGGAATTCAAGATAGTAGGGCGCCAGCTTTCCTATCCGCACCAGCCCGAAGAATTTACAGTTCTGCACCAGCTCCGGCGTAAAATCTTCGGAAACAAGGATGTCGTTCCAATTGCTCGACGTATTCCGGTTCCGCACCAGCACCTCGATCTCGTAGGCCGTGAGCTGTCGATAACTGATGCCGCTCCTG
>Ga0134126_10013451_pt1 | contig 10338 bp, 8 predicted proteins | sample KB31752_FD_96881 | JGI IMG/M metagenome (GOLD analysis project Ga0134126, IMG submission 96881) | Terrestrial soil microbial communities with excess Nitrogen fertilizer from Kellogg Biological Station, Michigan, USA - KB3-175-2 | ecosystem: Environmental > Terrestrial > Soil > Unclassified ...
CCGCCCGCCTTGGTGCGGAATCCGCGATCGAGTGCCGCCGGAGCGGCCGGAGGCTGTATCCTCGTCAGGCGCGAAGCTCTGGATCGGGCGGGTGGACTGGAAGCGATCCGCGGAGAACTCATCGACGATTGTGCGCTGGCCAAGGCGGTGAAGCGCGCCGGCGGCCGAGTCTATCTCAGCCTCAGCCCCGAAACACGCAGCATCCGGCAGTACGACACTGCCGCCGAAATCGAAAGAATGATCGCGCGAACGGCATTCACGCAACTCCATTACTCATTCATCGCGCTGATCGGCTGCACGCTCGGACTGATGTTCGCGTTTCTACTTCCGCTGGCGCTGCCGCCGGGAGGAACCATCGCGTGGGCGATTCTCACGCTCACCTACATCCCAGCCCTGCGCTTTTACAATGTGCCCGCCTGGCAAGCTCCGCTGCTGCCCTTCGTAGCCTTGTACTACCTGAAGGCGACATGGCATTCCGCCATCGCGTATTACCGGGGCGAAGGTGGGGCGTGGAAAGGTAGGGTGCTGCCGAGGTGATGCCAGTATACGCCGGGCTCCTGCCCGGCGCATACCATCGTCATCCGCGTTCGTCTGCATTCATCTGCGAGCCCAGTTCTCCCCGCGGCTTCACACCGATCATCTCGCCGAGCGCCAACTCGGTCGCGTGCATGCGCACCGCCGCCACTTCGAGCACACGCCGCAGCAACTCCGCCGCTAAAGCCTCATCGCTCGCCAACAATGCGCGCAGCCGGTCGCGATCCAGACAAAGCGCCGTGCACTGCTCCCTTGCGCGCACCTGAAATAGCGTCTCGTGCCCGTCCAGAAACGCGCTCCAGCCCATCGCCTCGCCGGGACCCACGGCCTGAACCATCACGGTATAGCCGCGCCCCCTCACTTCCACGCACACACTTCCGGTGAGCATCAGGTAGAAGTGCCTCGATTGCTGTCCCGCGTGAAGAACGAACTCGTTTTCCGAGAAGCTCACCTCGCAAGCAAGCGCGGCCAGCTTCTGAATTTGGGACGCGCTCAAACCGGCGAGAAACGCGTGCCCTTCCAGGAGATGTTGGACCAAGACGGTCTACACTTACCGTATTGCGCTCCCTACTGCAAGCAGTGAAGGAGTAAGCGTCGCCTCCTTCAGCGAACTTCAACTTCGTCCTTAATCTCCATCGCTCCACTCAACAGCCGCATACGAACGGGAAGTCCGCCGACCGACGGAGCAACCTCGCGCGCCAGCCGCTCGAAGCCGTTCACCGCATCCTGCCGCGCCCACACACCCTCCGTAACGACGAACCCGAGGGCCGTCTCGCCGTCTTTCCAAATGGCCACTGTGCTGCCGGTATCGGCCAAATACCCCATTTTCCGAAGTGCGCCGCCGAGTTCCACCGCATTGCCCTCCGTAGCGCCGCCGAAATAATAAATGGCGTCGTGAGCCCCCACCATGAGCTTGCCGACCAGCAGCGACTTATGTCCCATCCATGTGGCATCCACCAGGTGCAGCACTACGGGATAACCGCCGATCGACGGCGCAATCACTCGACCGATCTGCTCCAGCGCCGCGATGGCCTTGGGATCGTCCCATGCGCCGGCGCCGAGCACAAACGAAACGATGGACCCTTCTTCGCCGCGCGAGAGCATCACCACCGCGCCTTTATCTGTGAAGTAGCCACACTCCTGCAGCGCACGGCCCAGCGCCAGAGCATCGGATGCCTTTGCGCCATCCGAAAAATAGACGCCATCGTGCCGCCCTATGGTGACCTTAGACACTGGCGACTTCGGCTTTACCGCGACATCCCGCCACGTCCACACCACCACGCCGACGAGCGCAACCGCAAACGCTAGCGTGAACCATCGGGCGAGGGACATGCCTCCATTATTGCTGGCGCAATGCGCGCATGGGATCGATATTCGCCGCCCGCCATGCCGGAAGGATGCATGCCGCTAACGCCGCGGCCGCCATCAGCACCGGCACAGCCGCGAATGTCACCGCATCGTGCGGCCTTACGCCGTAGAGCAACGACTCCACCAGCCGGCTCATGCCCGCAGCCACAGCTAACCCGATCCCGAGGCCCGCGCCTGTGAGTAGCAGCCCTTCGCCCAACACCATCGAAAGGAGCGCCCGCCGCCCCGCGCCCAGCGCCATGCGCACTCCGATCTCCGCAGTCCGCTGCCGCACCGAATACGCCAGCAGCCCGTAGACACCCACCAGCGCCAGCAGCACCGCGATCCCGGCGAAGCCCGCCAGTAGCATCGTCTGAAAACGGCGGCGCGATTCCGCCTCGCTCATGCGCTCCCGCATCGTGCGCACATCGGTGAGCACGGCCGCCGCGTCCACCTGCCCGACCACTCGACGCACCGCCGCCATCATCCTCTCCGGCGGGGCGGACGCGCGAATGGCCAGCACTCCGCCATTCCACCCTGCAACGTAGACCGTCGGGTCGGGCGGCCTCTCCGCCTTCTGCCGTACGTCGGCCACGACGCCGGCGATTGTCGTCCATTCTTCCGCCGAGGTCTGGAAGCGCCCACCGACCGCGCTTTTGCCTTTGAAGAATCGCCGCTCGAAGCTCTCACTGACGACCACATGATGCGGCGGCGTGCCCTCATCCGCCGCTTCGAGATAGCGCCCTGAAAGCAAGCGGATATCCATCGCGCGAAAGTAATCGCCACCAACGGAACGGATCGCCACCGTCTGGCCGGGCCGGTTGTCGTAGCCGTCTACGCGAAATGTGGTCACGCTCTCGTGACTCCCCAGCGGCAATTGCGTCGTGACTCCGGCCGCGGCCACACCGGGCAGCGCGGCGACCTTCTCTACGATCCGCCGGCGCATCTCCGCATCCTGCTGCGACGTCCTGCCGCGACGGTCGCGCGCCACGGACATGGTCAGGGTGGAAGGCGCGAATCCGTTCTCCTGCCGCTGCACCGCCCCGTAACTGCGCAGTAACAGCCCCGCGCCGGCGAGCAGCGCCACAGCCAGCGCAATATCTGCGACGATCAACGCGCGCCGCGCCACCGCCCAACTGCCGGTAACTCCGCGCCCGCCTTGCCGCAACAAGTCATTCACCCGCACGCGCGACGACGCCAAAGCAGGTAGCGACCCAAACAGCAGCCCGGTTATGACCGAGACGGCAAAAGCAAACAGCGCGACGCGCCCATCTACCGACACTTCGTCGAAGCGCGGGATGTCACCGGGATTGAGTCTCGCCAGCAAGCGCACGATGGCGACGCCTAATACCAGCCCAGCCGTTCCGCCCACCACCGCAAGCAGCAGCGCCTCCGTCAGCAACTGACGCATCAATCGCGAGCGCGGCGCTCCCATCGCGGTCCGCACTCCCATCTCGTGCACGCGCTCGACGCCGCGCGCCAGCAACAGGTTCGCCACGTTGCCGCACGCGATGAGAAGCACGAGCAGCACGGCGCCTTCCAGCAGGCGCATGAGCGGGCGCACCGGACCGGCGGCGGATTCCACAAATTCCGTCACGTACGCCTGCATGCCGCGCATCTCCGGCGAGTTCAGCACGTCCAGACGGCTTTCAATGGCCATGAGTTCCTGCTGCGCGCGCCGCGGCGACACCCCCGGCCGGAGCCGTCCGATAGCCGCGCTCGTCGAAAGCAGCCGGTCCTGCAACTGCCGCGGAGTGAAGGCCGCCGGCACCCACACCTCGGTCCGCCGGATCTTCGCCTCAGCGTAGGGAAAATCCGTCGAATGCGGGAAGGCAAACGATTCCGGCATCACGCCCACCACGCGGTACTTGCGCCCGTTCAGGTCCATATTCCGGCCGAGCACCGCCGGATCGCCATGAAACGCCCCGCGCCAGAACGCGGCGCTGATCACCGCGACTCTCTCCGCTGACGGACTGTCGTCAGCCGGCACAATCGTGCGGCCCGTTTGCGCCTGGGATTGCAGCACCTCAAAGAAGTTACCGAGCACCAGAGCCACGGCAACCTGCACGTTCTCTCCTCCGGTGTTCACGGCCTGTTCGCGCTGCAGCAGCGCCGTGATCCCGCTGAAGGAGCGGCTCATCGTCTGCCACGCGCGCACGTCCGCAAAGTCCGGCGAAAGCTCCTTCGGAACACCGCTATAGCGCGGAAGCGGCGTCCACAGGTAGACTAACTCGCGGGGATTGCCATACGGCAGATCGCGCAGCAGCACCGCGTTGACGAGGCTAAAGATCGCGGTCGCCGAACCCACTCCGAGTGCCAACGCCAACACGGCCGTTCCTACGAACCACGGCGATCGCGCGAACATGCGGACTGCGTGCTTCACATCCGCGCGCAAGATGGCGAAATGCTCGCGCGGGGCGGTGGCGGCGGCATCGGCAATTACTTCTGCCCAAAGGCGCAGACGGTTCTCCTGCCGTGCGCGGACGGCGAAGACGTCTTCCATCTCCGCGCCGTACTCCTCGCGGAATTCCGCTGGATACGCGCGCAGCAGCAGACGATAGAGACTAACGCTCGGGCGCCAGGCCATACGCCCTCGCATGTGCAAGACTTTCGGCGAGCCGCGACGCTTCGGCCTTGGCTGTTTTGCGGCCCAACGGCGTCAGGCGATAATACCGGCGCCGCTCGTCATCGTCGGCGGGCCGCTGCCCGGGGCGCAGTTCGACGATCAGACCCTGCTCCAGCATCCGCTTGATGGATCCGTACAGCGTCCCCGGGCTCAAGCGTAGTTTCCCGCCCGAGCGCTCGGAGACCTCCTGCATGATCGCGTAGCCGTGCAGGTCGCCACCGGCCAAAGACACGAGGATATGAAAGACTTGCGGCGAAAGAGTCTCGTATTCGGAACTCATTCCGCAATTATAATGCCTCGCGATATAATGTCAAGCGATGTAAAGCTCGCGGTCTCGCTTCGCTCGCCCGAAGTGCTCAGTTTGCGACCGGTCTGGAGACCGGTCGGTACCTACACCTTTTCGGGCACGACAAACGGCTTGCGATAGATCCGCGTCGCCAGCTTGCTTGCCTCGGCGTCCCCGACAATCGTCTGCGTCGCGGGATCGAAGTTGATGGTCCGGCCCACACGGTACGAGATATTCGCTAGATGCACAAGCACTGTGCTGGCCGCGCCCTCTTCCACTTCCGCGTTCAGGGTCTCGCGTTTGCGCGTGCGCACGGCATCCAGGAAGTTGGCGTAATGATTGCCGCCCTTGTTCATCGCCGGACCCGGTTCCTGCTCAGGCCCCATGAAAGTCTTGTAAGAACTGTAGCTATCCACGGTGAGATAGCCCTTGCTCCCGTAGAACTCGTCGCCGATGGTATCCGGCTGTCTTCTTGCCTTCACCGTTCCACCCGATTCAGCGGCATCGCCGGCCGGCGCGGCAGCCGCCATCCTCGGCACGCCGATCGTGGATTCGTGATTGCTGATCCAGTGGCGCACCTCGAACTCCATCATTTTGCGCTTCCCGCTGTCGTTGAACTCGAACGCGCAGTTGAGAGTGTTCGGCGTTTCCTGATCGTCGTCGAACATAAAGTGACCGCCGATGGCCGTCGCCTTCACCGGGAACTTCACGCCCAAACCCCAACGCGCGATATCCACCTGATGAATGCCCTGGTTCCCGAGATCGCCATTGCCCGTGTCCCAGAACCAATGCCAGTTGTAGTGAAAACGATTCATCGTGAACTGATGCATCGGCGAAGGACCGGTCCACAGATCGTAATCGACTCCCGCGGGCACCGGCTGCACCGGCTTGCGGCCGATCGTGTCGCGCCACTTGTAGCACAGGCCTCGCGATAGATATACGTCGCCCAGGAAGCCGTCGCGCATCTTCTGCACAGCGTCCTGAACTGCCACCGACGAGCGGATCTGGCTGCCCTGCTGCACCATGCGGTTATACTTCCGCGCCGCCGCGACAATCTGCTTCGCTTCGAACAGGTTGTGCGCGCACGGCTTTTCGACGTACACGTCCTTTCCCGCCTGGCACGCCCAGATGGTCATCAGCGTGTGCCAGTGATTCGGCGTAGCGATCGACACCGCGTCAATATTCTTGTCCTCGAGCAGCTTCCGGATATCTTTGTAAGTCTGCGGCTTGGGCTTGCCGGTGGCGGCCACTTGCTCGAGGCCCTTCGCAATCACGGAATCGTCGATGTCGCACAGCGCCACAATCTCCACATTCTCCAGGCCGCTGTAGCCTTTGATGTGGTCCTTCCCGCGGCCGTGGAAACCCACGCACGCCACACGAACGCGGTCGTTCGCCGCGCCGAAAACGCTCTGTGCCGCGCCGAGGGCAGCCGCCGAGCCCATCAAGAAACTGCGTCGATCCATAAGAAGCTCCGGAAGTGTGATTTAGCGCTAACTTTCAACCTATCACGTTCTGCGGTTTGCCTGCCACAAACGCCGCGACGTTTTCCACCGCCATCTGCATCAACCGCGTGCGCGCCTCGCGCGTGGCCCACGCCATATGGGGCGTTACCAGACAATTCTTCGCGTTCAGCAGCGGATTCGACGCGTCGGGAGGCTCCAGCGAAAGCACGTCGAGTCCCGCTCCGGCGATGCGCCCGGCATTCAGCGCGTCGGCCAAATCTCTATCCACCACCAGCGGACCGCGCGACGTATTGATCAGGAACACGCCCGGCTTCATCCGTGCAATCGATTCGCGATTGACCATGCCCTGCGTTTCCGGCAACAGCGGAGCGTGCAGGCTGATCACGTCCGCGTCGGCGAACAACTCTTCGCGCGTGGCCCAGCGGAACCCCGTGTAGAGCGGAGCGTCCTCCTGATAGGCGTCGTTGGCGATGACGCGCATGCCCATAGCGTCCGCAATGCGCGCCGTCGCGCGGCCGATTCGCCCGAAGCCGACGATGCCGATCGTGCGCCCCGCCAGTTCCACCAGCGGCGAGCGCCAAAAGCTCCAATCCGGGTTGCGCGTCCATTCGCCCGACCTCACGAGCCCGGCATGGAGCCCGACGTGATGGCACAGCTCCAGCAGCAGCGCGAAAACGAACTGCGCCACACTCGCGGTGCCGTAGATCGGGATGTTGCTGACCACGATGCCGCGCTCCCTGGCCGCTGCGACGTCCACGACGTTATATCCCGTCGCCAGCACGCCGATGTATTTCAGCTTGGGCAATTGCCGCAAAGTATCGGAACCTAGCGCAGTCTTGTTCGTGAGTACGATCTCCGCATCGGCGGCGCGCACCGCCGCTTCGGCTCCATCAGTGCGGTCGAAAACCTGCACCTCGCCGAACTTCGTCAAATCATCCCAGGTCAAATCGCCCGGATTCAGGCAGTAGCCGTCCAGAACTGTAATCTTCATTCTTCGAACCTGTGCACTTGGATGGGGAGTCCGCGCCCGGGCGCCGCGACAGCGGCCGCATACCCCGGCGACACCGGAATCTCCGCTATTGTCCAATTGTCGTCGATCTCAACGCCCAAACCGTATAGCCCTACGCCGCGCGCTTTGAGCACTGCTTCGATTCGCGTCCAGCGGCGGAAGAACTCGCGCTCGCGCTGATCCAGCGGAACCTCGCGCAGTCCCGCGGCTTCGCTCGCCGGGAAATATCGTTCGGCAATTTCGGCATAATCGTTCAAAGGGCGGATGCGCTCGATGTCCGCGCCTACTTCGATGCCGCGCGCCATGGCGATCAGCATCATGCCACCCGATCGCGAGAGGTTGAAGCGCAGTTCGCGATCACCGGGAAGGTACGGTTTGCCTTTTTCAGTAACCGCGAACGTGAGCCGGGCGGAAGTGTGGCGCCGCAGGATGGCGCATAAGGCCCGGCGGCTGCGGAGATACGCCGCGGCCTGTCCGGCATCGCGCAGTTTTGCCGCGCGAGCGCGCTCGCCGCTCGTTGCCGGGGGAAGAGCGGATTCCAGCAATTCGTCAAGCACCAGCGGCCAGGCGTGGATCACAACAACGCGCTCACGCTTGCCAGATTGCGCAAGTAGAAATGGCCGCCCGGGAACTGCCGGACTTCGAAATCCGCGATCGTCTGCTCGCGCCACGCTTCCAGGTGCTGCAGCGTCACGTGCGGATCCTCCATGCCTCCGCACGCGCGGATGGGGCACGCGAGCGGAGCATCTTCGGCGTACACATAACGGCGATACAGACGGACATCGGCGCGGATCGCCGGCAGAATAGCGCGCAACGCGAGCGGGTCGGAAAGGATCGCACTGGGCGTGCCCTCGAGTCCGCGCAATTGCGCGAGCAGTTCTTCGTCCGTGGGGTCCGGCTGAGGAACATGATCGCGGCGGAACTGCGGAGCGCGCGCGCCGGAAGCGATCAGAATACGAGGCAGGGGCAGCCCGCGCCGCCGCAACTCGCGCGCGAGCTCAAACGCGACCACCGCGCCCATGCTGTGGCCAAAGAACGAGAATGGCTGTTCGGTGTAAGAGGCAATCGCATTGGCCAACGCCTCCACCAGCGGCGCCATACGTTCGAACGGCGCTTCCGCCAGGCGGGATTCCCTGCCGGGCAGCCGTACCGGACAAACCCCGGACCAGCCCGCGAAAACGGAAGTGCCGCCCGCCGCGTGAGGGAAACAGAAGAGCCGCTCGCCGCTCACCGAGTCCGCGCCGGGAAACCACGCCGATGCACCGGCGCGCTTGCGAAGCATCAACGACAAAAGCTTCTTCTTGTCCGCCGCCAATTCCGTACGCTGCGCCTGCGCCGGTTTCGGACGTTGCGCGTTCCCGGCGCCCAGCAACAGGCGCTCGAACGGCCCGACGGTGCACCGCTCGATATACTCCAATGCCGCAGCTCGCGAAGCCTGGGAGACCGCCGCCCAATGCTCCGCATCGCTCCACAAATTCCGCAGCGCCGATTGCCACGGCAGGACGTCCTGCGGCGGAACCTTCGCCACCGGCACCATCTGCTCATCAAGGCGAGGCTCATAGCGCACGATCGGGTTGACGGGCAACACATACGCGATCCCCATCTTCGCCTCGGGAATTCCTCCCACGTTGCTCGCGATGACGGGCACTCCCCGCGCCATCGCCTCCACGATAATCCGCGACCGCGCCTCCGCCCACAGCGAAGGCACGAGCAGCACGCGAGTGCGCGCCAGCAGCACGTCGATATCGTCCACCGGATCAAGCACCGTCACGTTGGCCCGCGCGCGCAGAGCTGCGAGATCGTCGGAATTCGTGCCCCAGGTGGGAACGGCGGCGAAATTCACCTCGAGCATCGACTCCGCCAACTCGAGAAAGATGGAAATGCCCTTCACCGCGCACGGATTCACTAGCGTGGCGAACTCATTCTCGAAGCGCCCGGCGATCTGCGGCGGCGATCCGGGCTCCATCAGGGAGATCGGCACATGGACGGCGTCCATCGCCCCATATCGCCGCATGTAATCGGCCACGTACTCGCTCACGCCGACGCGTAGATCGCACGCGCGAATGCGCGCCGTTTTGGCTTCACTCGGGAAAGCGCAATCGGGGCCGAACGGCAGAGCGAGCGTCGCGCGGGCCAGAAACGCGACTCGCGCATCGCTCCGTAAAGCAACTTCGAGCAGCAATTGCGCGGGATCGTCGGTCGAGCAGAGAATCGCCTCAGGGCGAAAGTCGGCAATCGCCTCCTCAAAATGCGCCCGCAGATTGCCGAGAGTGACCACGCGGGCGTCGACGGCGTTACGGGAGAAGCGCACCGTGGACTCCACGCTTGCCGCAACGCCGCGCTCGGCGAGGTCGCGCAGATACCTGGCCTGAGCTTCGTCGCCGAATGCCGGAATGCGAGCCAGCACCCGGCATTCATGCCCGCGAGCGGCGAGCGCCTCAATGAGCAGCCGGTTGCTCTTATCGCCGCCGCCGTGTGCCGGATAGTAAAGCGAATTCTGCGCAAGCAGAATCCTCATCGCGTCACCTTGCGCTTATGCAGCCGCTCCAGCAGCAGCGCCCTTTGCGCCGGCGACAGGCTCTCGATGGTCATTCGCTCCGGCTTCTGCGGCGCGCGAGGCTTCAGTCCCTCCAGATACCGGCCCAACTCCCCGGCATCGAGACCAGCCACAAACTCCTGCGCCGTCTGCCGTGACGCCGCGCTCTCCCGCTCATACGCCTCCGCATTCGAAAGCAGTTCCCCGATGGCCGCGACCCAGGGCGCGGCATCCACTTCCGGCAGCACAGGCTTCGGCATAGCGTGCTGATCGAACACCGGCTGATAGCGTTCGATCGGCTGCACCGGAATCACATAGCCCGTGCCGCGCTTGGCCTCCTTCAGGCCGCCCGAATCGCTCGCCACCACTGGAATCCCGCGCAGCATGGCTTCCATAACGATGAGTCCGAAGCCCTCGTACCACAGCGACGGCATCAGCAGCACGCGCGTCTGCTCCAGCACGCTCTCGATGCGCGGTGCATTCGGCAGCACGCGGACGTTCGGCACGCGCGCGATGGCCCGCCGATCCTCCGCGGTA
>Ga0134126_10013452_pt1 | contig 10337 bp, 9 predicted proteins | sample KB31752_FD_96881 | JGI IMG/M metagenome (GOLD analysis project Ga0134126, IMG submission 96881) | Terrestrial soil microbial communities with excess Nitrogen fertilizer from Kellogg Biological Station, Michigan, USA - KB3-175-2 | ecosystem: Environmental > Terrestrial > Soil > Unclassified ...
ACAGGTGGGTCTCAATGGCGATGGACGGGGGCAGATCAAGGACATCGTCTCGATCCGTCAGCGCCCGGCAGCGGTTGAAGATCGGGCGGTGCCTGGTCATTGGGAAGGCGACCTCCTGACCGGGTCAAAGAACAGCTACATCGCGACCCTGGTCGAACGTCATACGCGTTACGTGATGCTGGCAAAGGTGGCCAACAAGGACACCCAGACGGTCATCTCCGCGCTCATCAAGCAGGCAAAAAAGTTGCCCAATGAATTGTATAAGTCGCTGACCTGGGACCGGGGCAAGGAGCTGACCGATCATCGGCGATTTACGCTGGCGACCAACATCGACGTTTACTTCTGCGATCCGCAAAGTCCCTGGCAACGCGGATCCAATGAGAACACCAATGGTCTGCTGCGACAGTACTTTCCGAAGGGAACTGACCTATCGGTGCATTCGCAAGCGCATCTGAACAAAGTGGCGCGTCAGCTCAACGAACGGCCGCGTGAGACCTTGCAATTTGAAACTCCAGCAGAGAGATTTAACGCCTGTGTTGCATCGATCGGTTGAGCCGGCAACCCTAAGCGGACGGACAGTCGTGTCGCCTCTTGTACTTTACCGGCAGCAAGAGGCTGCCCCTTGCCTCGGCGGGCACGGCACGGTGCCGTAAGAGCAAAACACGCAGCAATCGCCCTGCTTAGGTTTTAAACGCGCGCCACAGCCCTTGCAGTCATAGAAGAACTGGCAAGCGTCCGTAGGCATGTGCTCGCTCGCCTGATGTCCGCATCGGGGGCAAGTGATGGTGGATTCCTGGATCACGCGGGCTTCCCTCGCCATAGCGCATAGATGACGATGCCGACAAAGATCACGATGGCTGGAAGCAGCAGGTAACCAAGATAGCCGGTGAGTGCCGAAAGTCCGACCGCGCCAAGCAAAACGACCAAGGCTGGAGTAGCGCAACATAAGATTGCCAGCGCCGCGCCTATGATCCCGGTCCAGAGGACAGACTTGTTTGTCATCTCGGGCGACCCTCGCTCATGTCACTACCTCCAAAATCTGGCCATAGTTAAAACATGGCGGACATCGGTGCGGCAGCTTTACCCGTTGCAGTTTAAGAATATGCCAGCCTCGAACCTCTGAATGCCCACCGGCATAATCCCCACAGAAAGACCGCAAACAGGAGATGCGGTATTGCCGCTGCGACGATCAATTTTGGACTAACCGCGAGACCGAGAAATCCCCAGCCGACGATGGGGAAGAAAAGCACCAAAACCGAAAGCCACAGTGCAATGCCAAGCGCCAAAGCCCGCATGAACGTCAGTGCATCGCGGAACAGCACAACATAAAGTACCGAGAAGCTAGTGACCCAGATAGTGTGGAACAGCAGACCCACCGGTAGTGGAAGAGTCCGTCCGAGGGCAGTTTCGGCAAAAGCCAGACCGAGCGATTTTGGTAATGGCGAAACTCCCAGTTTCATCGTTGCAATCATGAATGCCGCGGTGATGGCCGAAACGCCAATACCGACACCAATCGCTCTCACCCAATCGCGTCTATCAAGAGTATGCACTTGCACCGTGAGGATCCTTTTGGATTTCATGCCGACCCGCGTTCATGTGTCGACATTGTGATTTCCATCTGAATGTTATCGATGCGAGGGTGCATCCCGTAGCCGCTACAGGATCAAGGCATTCGAGCATGGAACCGATCACAGCTTCGCGAGCCCGCACCCTGACCATCGGCGCGCTATCGAGTTTCACCGGCGTGAATATTGAAACGATCCGGTACTATGAGCGCATTAACCTGATGACGAAGCCGCCGCGTACCGCCGGCGGGCACCGAAACTATCAGCCGGAACACGTCTGGCGGCTGCATTTCATTAGGCGGGCACGTGAATTAGGCTTCGGGATCGGCGACATCCGTACCTTGCTTACCTTGGCCTTGCGCACGAACAATTCCTGCGCCGACGCGCGGGCGATTGCCGCTACTCATCTGGCAGATGTGCGTGCCAAGCGCGACGATCTGGCCAAGCTCGAAAAGGTCCTTACCGACACCATCGAGCAATGCAACACGCAATGTTGCGGCACGTCTCTGCCGCCTTGCCCGGTTCTCGAAATCCTCCAGGTGTAATGCGTTTAAGTCCGCCTCTGGCACTTAGCGGGCTAGCAAAAAGCCGCCAATCAACGCCCGCTATAGGGGTAGGAGCCGACGTCGCGGCCAGAGCCTCTCAAGTCTGCCTTTGACCCAACGCAGACATCGACGCCGCCTTGACAGGTGACCATTTTTCATTTTATGTTTAACTAAAATGAAATTGGTGCGGCCATATAACATGAGAGCGCGAGCCGCCTCGGCTGAGGCCACTCGTCGTCGTGTTCTTGATGCTGCCGTTTCCTTATTGAAGAGCCGATTTCGCTCGGAAATCCGCCTTGAAGATGTGGCGGCCGGTGCGGAGGTTACAGTCCAGACGATCATCAACGTCTTTGGCGGTCGGTCTGCGCTTCTTGATCAAGCCTTAGATGAATTGCTGCGCGATTTGAGATCGCAGCGGCTCCGCCCCAACCCCGGGGATATCAAAGGTGCGATTGCCGCGCTCGTCGCGCACTACGAACAGTTCGGTGACCTAGTCATCAGAAACTTGGCGGAGAACTCAGATCGCGAACTGATCGAGACCGGGAGGTTGGGACACCGGCAATGGGTGCAAAGGCAGTTTGCGCCACAAATGGCCAAACTGGACGCGAACGGTCGACGCCGACTTATCGACCAGCTTGTCTGCGCCTGCGATGTTTACGTATGGAAGCTACTCCGACGAGACATGGGCCGATCACGTGCGGAGAGCGAAAGTACGATTTACGCGACAGTAACAGCGATTGTAAACGTGGTTTGATATGGCCCGGTTTTTGTTTCTTACCTGGAGTGGAGCAGGCAACCAGCCGCCGGCTGTGGCGATTGCGAATGCACTGAAGACCCGGGGTCACAAGATAACGTTCGCCGGATATGAAAATCAGAGAAGCTATTTCAGTGAGCGTCATTTTGATTTTGTGCTTCTGGAGCGTTCCGCAAGGAAATGGCGCGATGAAAATCGCGAACGCATGTTTGCGGTCAAATCAGAGGCAGTCTGGGCGTCGTCTGACCATCTCGACGACGTTCCCCAACTAATGGCACGAGATCGGTGCGATGCCACGATCGTAGATTGCCTGATGTTTGGTGCTTTGGCTGCAGCCGAAAAGCTTAAATTGCCTGCCGCTGCTCTTGTGCACAGCGCCCCTGGCGCCCTCATGCCTCCCAATGGACAATTTGAGACGCTGCTTCTCGACGCCGTGAACCAAGTACGAATGCAAGCTGGTCTTGCTGCAGTCAAAAATCTTTGGGAGGCATGGGCACGATTTCCGGCACTTTCAAACAGCATCCGCCAATTGGATCCGCTGGCATCACGAGTTCCGCAGTCCTTTCATTATTTTGGTCCAATGTTCGACCCGAGTTCCCTATCGGATTGGAAGACTCCATGGTCGAAAGCAGACAGTCGCCCTCTCGTGTTGGTGAGCTTTTCGACAGGCCCGTATTGGGATCAAAGCTCGCGCATCTTAAGAACGCTTGAGGCTCTATCGCAATGCAATTGCCGCGCCATTGTTACAGCGGGCCCAGTTGAAATTGATCCAAAGATTGTGCCTGACAACGCCGTCGTCGTCGATCGCGCCCCGCATGATGAAATTCTGCCTATGGCAGCACTGACCGTTACTCATGCTGGCCACGGAACAGTGATAACCTCACTGAAATACGGTGTGCCTCTGCTTTGCCTACCAAATCCTGTAGCTGACCAGCCGATCCTCGCAAGCCAAGTTGGAGTTCTCGGCTGCGGCCTGTCGCTGGATGGTGACAACGCGACGCCCTCGCAGATCAAAGCGGCCGTTGATCGCCTCCTTGATGACCGATGCTTTACTGCCAATGCCCGGATGCTGGCAGAGACGATCTCTCGTAGCTCAGGCGTGTCAGCGGCAGCTTCACAATTAGAGACGTTGTTAAGCCACGAAACGGCGATTTCCGGCGCTGCCGAATAGGCACTTAACGGACAAGCCAACCGCATCCGCACTTGTCGCCTATTGGCCCAAAGCCGACGCGCCAGTTACGTCGCGAATGTCCGCTGTGGAGGGATAAGCGGCCACTGCTTGGGCACCCGCACGATTTGTTGCCACACGACTCTTGTCGCTTGCCGCCGTTCGATTCAGACTCAGGCTCGGAAAGAAGGGTTAGCCAGCCATGTGCCTTGTGGCACACGCGCGCTGGCCAGGGGGTTCCCCCGTGGACCCCTTGTGAAACGTGAGCCGTGAAATGTCCGACGCGACAGGCATTCGCATACGAGTATTGGACTCGGTAAAAGCCGAATGGCAGGCGCGTGCCCGTGCCGACGGCACATCGCTATCTCATCTCATGCGGACTGCTGCACGGCTTGCCATGCTGGCTGGACCTCGGCGTGTCAAAGAAACGGTTGCCACAATCGACGCCATGCGACGCGATCTTCATGCAGTGGCCATGGACCTTCACAAAATCGCCGAAGGAAACACTGCGTTCAGACCGGATGAGGTCCGGGCTGCTTTGGCACGTGCGCATGAAGCAGCGGAAGCCACTTCCGCCTTCCTGCGGAGACGGTGAGGGTGACAGTTCTCGTTAAAGGCGAACGCGTTAAGACCGCCAGGGGGGCGACTTTACTACTTCGCCACCTTCTCCGAGGCGAAGAAAACGAGGCTGTAACCCTGCTCGACGGAACGGAGGACGACTTCAGGGCCGCCTTTGCGGACGCGCGCAGTGCACGTAAGAAATTTTGCTTACGCCATTTTATTATTTCGCCGGCGAAGCCAATCACGCGCGCGGACGCAATAATGATTTTTGGATTGTTGAGGAGCGAGTTTGGTTTTCAGCAGACGTCTGTTTTATCAGTTGAACATACTAAGCCGAGGGCCGTAGCCGGCGCGTACGATGGCCACTGGCATTTTCTTGTGCCAGAGCTTGACCCGGCTACCGGCAGGGTCATGTCTTCTCGCTTCAATTACCTGCGGCACGCCAAAGTCGCTGTAATCGCCGCCCATCGGCTCGGATTTAATTTCATTCGCTTCCCGAAAGAGCAGGCATTGCTCGCCGCGCTGGAGTTCGACGGCCGTCTCGATGTTGCGGCGGCATATCGGAAATTCATCGAGTCGGATCCGGGGCAAGCTCATCGCGAAGCATTTTCCCGAGATGTTCAGCAAATGGCAAAACGCAGCGGCGTCGATGTGCCCGCTGCACGTGCAGTGGTCCGCGCAGCGTGGGAGACGACCGACCGTCGTGAAGACTTCGACGCTGCAATTGCTCGACACCGGCTGCGCTTACGTCAAGGCGACAAGGCTGACACGTTTATCATCGAGACGTCTGACGGCGTGTTCATAGGCGCTGGCCACCGACTCGCACGCGCGAGCCGGGCGGACTTTCTCGCTCGAATGCAAGGAGGACACGATGACAGAGGGAAACGTCCCACTCCCGACCAATGCCAAGGATTTCCTCACACTTCTACATTCCAAGGTCGTGAGCATAATCGACCACCTGGATCGGTTGGATCCGAACACGGAAAACAACAGTCAGAAAACGGATCCCGTCTTCGAGCTGCTGGAGTCGATTCTCGCGGCGATAGGCGATCTGCAGACCAGCAGCGAGGTGCTGCACCAGCGCGTGGACGCCATTGCTCGATACGTTCCCGCGGCAGCTCGCGCGGTTTCTGGGAAACCGTAAATCGCAATCCTGCACGGCTACAAAAAATGCTGCTGCAAGCTCAGGCGACTGCGCGTCCTCCAGTGGAAAGGGTTGTGATCCGCCTCAATCGCTACGAAGATCACTTGCAAGAACGATTGAAGGCGGTCCAGTCACCCCCGACGCCATCGGCCGCTCTTGCGGCGGCGCAACACAGCGCTAAGAATCTGCGTGTGCGCATCAACAAATATGACGCAGCGATCGGGGAGTCTAAAAGATATCTTCGGGAGGTGGCTGCCTCCGAGCCATATGGGCTCCGCGCGAGGGTTAATGGCAGCCATCATCGATGGGAAAGGCGACTTGCTGCCGCCGAGGCGCGGTACGCAGTTCTCACGGATAAACGCGCATCGCTCAGTGCGAGCCTATGCCGCGCACAGGAACGGGCCGCCTCGTTGGAGAAAAGTGAGCGCGGTGCGCACCGAGAGAATTTGCGGACGGCCGCAGTTGTAGAAAATATTGCTCGCCTGCGTGGAGGGCTTGAGCGGGCGGGCGCCTGCCGTGCACGACTAAATATTTTTCCGGCCCTCGCATGGGGCGGTATTGCAATGGCTCTCGCTGCGACCGGAGTGGTCGCAGTGGTTGATCAGGCGATTGATCCAGACTCTGACCGGCCGCCGGCGTGGGCCGGGGCCACAGACATCTGGGGTGTCCCAATTCCGACGTGACACAGCTTTTGGCTCGGGGGTGCCGTCGGTCGAAGTCCACGCCAAGCGGCCACCAGACAGGCGACGACATGGGCACAGCGGGCATTGCCCGAAAAGTGCTTGTCTCAGGGCGCCGTCGCCGATGTGCCGCTACTGATTTTTGCATCAGGGGATGCGCAGGCGATTGTTCCGGCTCGAAAGTTTTCCACACATAGTTTGCGTACCAGGATACCCCCCGCTTTTCCCAGCCTGTCTCAAAAAATATGGGACCGAGCAGCGGTCACCGGCGGCCGGCCATACGTTTTTGTCGTTTTCGACAATGGTCAGCCGCGCAAATCGGTGCGCAACCTAAAGCACGTTAGCGCCGGCGGTCTGATTGTCGTCCGTCAGCGCTGTTTTGGAGGTTGAGATGGTGGCACCCAAGGACCTCAACCGAGCCGCGGCCCGGCTTACGCGAGAAATTTTGCCAGGCGTCGTCAGCACCGCCCACGCGGTTGGGCCTTCCCAGGTTCACATGCAAGGCGTGCGCGCTGGCACCTCAGGAAAAGGGGCGGGCGGAACGACTAGACACAGTAGGCGGTGAAGCCATGCGCCGCGCACTCCCGGCTCGCGATCTGATCACTCTCGACGACCCCTTGCGATTGGACGTGGCGGCGGCGCTCGCATATCCCGACGGCTCGATGACCGCCAGTGGTTTGCGCAAGGAAGCGGGCAGGGGGCGTCTTGTCATCGAGCGCAGCGCGGGGAAGGATTACACGACCCTGGCCAACATTCAGCGCATGAGGGAACAATGCCGCGTCGAGCTAAGGGAGCGCGCCTCTGGTTGCGCAGGGCCCAGTACGACAAGCACGGCAAGCTCACGCACGCGGCCGTCTGGATCATCAAGGACGGCCGATATCGAGAAAGCACGGGTTGCAGCCTTGAGGATCATCGACAGGCCGAAGACAAGCTGGCCGACTACATCGCCAGCAAGCGCATCAATTACGTCCGGGACGGCATCCGCCCGCCCGCTGCCATCCCGGTCGCCGACGTCATAGCTCTATACGCCCGCGACTGCGTTGATAAGCAAGCTCGCCCCGAAGAGACGAGACGGCGGCTGAAGACGTTGCTGAAATTCTTCGGCGGTGACGTCCTATCCAACATCAATGGCGATCGCTGCCGGCAGTACGCGACCGAGCGTGGGCGCCAGGCCGCCGCCCGCCGTGAGCTGGAGGACTTACGCGCTGCTGTCATCCACCATCGTAAGGAAGGTCTTTGCTCAGCCATCGTCGAGATTGTCCTGCCGCCACGGGGCAGCGCGCGTGAACGCTGGCTAACGCGATCGGAAGCCGCCCACCTCATCATCACGGCATGGCGCCATCGCGAGTTCCAAGAGGGGCAACCCACTGGCCGACATACGCGCCAGCATATTGCCAAATTTCTGCTGGCAAGCTTCTACACAACCAGCCGCAAAAACGTGATTTGCGGGGCGGCTTTAGGCCCGGCGGTGGGCGTCCCTTGGGTCGACCTCGACCGCGGTGTGTTCTACCGCCGCCCGGTCGGGGAGAAAAAGACGAAGAAGCGGAAAATGCCGATCACGGTGCCGCCGTCGCTGCTGGCGCATCTGCGCCGGTGGAAGCGCATGGGCCAAAAGAACATCGTCGAATTCAACGGCCGTCCGGTCGGCTCGATCGACAAGGCGTACAGAGCCAATGCGCGCGCCGCCGGCTTCGACCCAGACGTCATTCCGCACACGACGCGTCACACCGGCATCACCTGGCTCGCGATCGCCGGCGTCGATCCTTATGAGATCTGCCGCTACGCCTCGATCACGATGGAAATGTTCGAAGAGGTCTACGCGCACCACCATCCGGACTTCATGACTGGCGTTCACAAAGGGTTCTCCCGGCACCGTAACCGGCACCAGAATGCAGCAACCGATCGTGAACAGACGCAGTCGAACGTGACAGTAATCGCTGGAAATTCGCGTGGTGGGCGGTAGCGAATCTCGTTCGGGACGAGGGGGTCGCAGGTTCAAATCCTGCCACTCCGACCATTAAATCCGGCGAATATGGCCCATTTCCAAGCCCCGGCGCGGTTCGGGTGCAACCCTCTTATGCGGCTTATTGGGTCCCGCTCTCCGCCCTTGGCGAGCGCCACGCCGCCGCGTAACGTCATCCATAGAAAAAGAGATGCCGGGTCTCACCTGGCCAGCGGGAGGAGGATGGAGTTCATGTTGTTCAACATCAAATTGGCGCTGCGGCTGCTGCTGGCATTTGCGTGTCTATTGACGGTCGCGGCGGGCCGTGCCGACGCGGCCGGCTATCCGGACCACCCGGTTCGCATCATCGTCGGTTATCCGCCCGGCGGCTCGACCGACATCTCGGCGCGCCTGTTCGGGCAGTGGCTGGGCGAAAAGCTGCACCAGCAATTCATCATTGAGAACAAGCCGGGCGCCGGCAATAATCTCGGCACCGAGATCGCGATCAAATCGGCGCCCGACGGCTACACGCTGTATCTCGCCAATCCGGCCAATACGGTCAACGCGTCGCTGTACAAGCACCTCCGTTTCAATTTCCTGCAAGACACCGTTCCGGTCGGCGGCTTCATTCGCGTGCCGAATGTGATGGAGGTCAATCCGTCGGTGCCGGCCAAGACCGTCAAGGAATTCATCGCCTACGTCAAAGCCAATCCCGACAAGATCAATATCGCGTCGTCGGGTACCGGGACCTCGATCCATCTGTCCGGCGAGCTGTTCAAGATGATGACCGGCCTGAAGATGACGCACGTGCCGTACAAGGGCTCGGCGCCGATGCTGACGGATCTTCTCGCCGGGCAGGTTCAGGTGACGTTCGACAACCTGCCGTCCTCGATCGGCCACATCAAGGCCGGCAAATTGCGTGCGCTCGCCGTGACCACCGCGAAGCGCTCGCCGGAACTGCCGGACGTGCCGACCGTCGCCGAGACCGTGCCGGGCTACGAGGCGAGCGCCTTCTTCGGCTTCGGCGTGCCGCACGGAACGCCGAAACCGATCGTCGACAAGCTCAACGCCGAGATAAATGCCGCGCTCAAGGATCCGGCCATGCTCAAGAAGCTCGCCGACCTCGGCGGCATCCCGGCGCCGGGCACTGCGGACGACTTCAAGACCTTCCTCGCCAACGAGACCGCGAAGTGGGAGAAGGTCGTCCACGCCGCCAATCTGTCGATCAATTGAGCGCATTTTGATATCTGCATCCCGGGCGGCGACGCCCGGGATGATTTTGTGAAGGCCTTGCCATGACACCGAAGAAACGCCCTGAAGACCTGCGCAGTCACCGCTGGCTCGGCGTCGAGGACATGCGCTCGTTCGGCCACCGCTCGCGCCTGCGCGGCGTCGGCTATGACGCGACCGATTGGACGGGCAAGCCGGTGATCGGCATCATCAACACCTGGAGCGATATCAACCCCTGCCACGCGCATCTGCGCTCGCGCGCGGAGAACGTGAAGCGCGGCGTGCTGCAGGCGGGCGGCTTCCCCATCGAACTGCCGGCGCTGTCGCTGGCCGAAACCTTCGTCAAGCCGACCACCATGCTCTATCGCAACATGCTGGCGATGGAGACGGAGGAATTGCTGCGCAGCCATCCGATCGACGGCGCCGTGCTGATGGGCGGCTGCGACAAGACCACGCCCGGCCTCGTCATGGGCGCGATCAGCATGGGCATTCCGGCGATCTACGTGCCGGCCGGGCCGATGCTGCGCGGCAACTGGCGCGGCGAATATCTCGGTTCCGGCTCCGACGTGTGGAAGTACTGGACCGAGAAGCGCGCCGGCAACATCTCCGACGAGGAGTGGAATGAGATCGAAGGCGGCATCGCCCGCTCGTTCGGCACCTGCATGGTGATGGGCACGGCGGCGACCATGATGGCGATCGCCGAGGCGCTCGGCCTGTCATTGCCCGGCGCGTCGTCGATCCCGGCCGC
>Ga0134126_10013454_pt1 | contig 10336 bp, 16 predicted proteins | sample KB31752_FD_96881 | JGI IMG/M metagenome (GOLD analysis project Ga0134126, IMG submission 96881) | Terrestrial soil microbial communities with excess Nitrogen fertilizer from Kellogg Biological Station, Michigan, USA - KB3-175-2 | ecosystem: Environmental > Terrestrial > Soil > Unclassified ...
ACACCTTATTATTTTTTATACTTTTTATACTTAGTCAAAAAAGTATAGCACAAAAAAATACTGTTGTTAACAGTGGCGTTTATATAAGCAAAGATGATTTTATAAAAAATAAATTAACCCAAGAAGCCGATTGCCAAAACGACAAAGAAAAATTTAAGAAACATGATTTTTTTACAAAGGCCCAGTTTACAATTGTAAATAAGGGCAAAAAAATAACCTACTTAAAAAAAGATATTTATGCTTACCGCGATTGCGAAAATATAGTTTGGCGATTTTATGACAACAAGGAGTACGAAATTATGGAAACCAAAGCCCTATATATTTATGCTATTCGCAAAATTGTGATGGTGGGTGAAGACATTGAACGTGATCCAATTTATTATTTTAGTTATGGTGCCACCGGCAATATTGAAAAACTTACCATAGCAAATTTAAAAGAGGCTTTTAAACAAAATAAAACTTTTGGCGCTTTGCTAGATAACACATTTAATGCCAAAAATACCATTGAGGCTTACGACACGACACATAAAATGTACGAGGTTAATTATTTATACAAACAATCAATAAAATAAACAAAAACTAAAAACTAATCGCAGGTGTCGGCGGGGTTAGCTTTTACTAAAGGCCATGCATCTGATATGGTTAGCTCTTTATTTTTTTGGCTACTATGTGCTTTGCACAAAGGTGCAATGTACCAGGTGTTATTATCGTTTGCTTTTTGCACATGCGTGCCCACTACTTCTTTTTCTAAACAATCGGGATCGGATACAATGCACTCGTGTGGACGAGGCATGCCGCTAAAGGTTTCCCAATGTTCGAGCCAGCTACCACAACTACAGGTAGTAGCATTTAGGGCCGTACCGTTTATGTTTTTGATTTTTGCCATGGCTCTAAAATTTAAATTAAAGCTACGGCGATTTTTTGAGCTTTACACAACAAAAAACGCATAAATCTTACATAGAAAATTGGAGATTTACAAAGGCATAAATTATTATATTAGGATTTAACCTGTAGTATATAACCTTGCTTGTGTACATTTATAATTTTTACTGTACCATCGTTACTAAAATACTTACGTAGCTTGGTTACATACACATCCATACTGCGCCTGCCCAAATAACTGGTTTCGTACCAAATTGATTGCAAGGCATGTGTTCTATCTAACACTTTGTTTTTATTAACCGCCAACAGGTGCAACAACTGTGTTTCTTTAGTTGTTAATCTATATATTTTATCGTTTAAAGTAAGCGTTTGCAAGCTGTAGTTAAAAATATAATTACCAATAGTAAATATTACAAAACTATCTGCACCTTGCGATTTCATGCTACGACGCAAAATGGCTTGCATGCGCACCAACAGCTCTTCCATAGCAAATGGTTTTTTAATATAATCATCGGCACCAGTATTAAAACCAACCAAAGTTTGTTTAGGGCTTTTGTTACCGGTAATAAAAATAAAGGGCACGTTTTCATTTTTGGCTTTTAATTCGTGCGCAAGGGCAAAGCCATCTTTATCAGGCATCATAACATCTAACAAACATAAACTGTATGTGTTTTTACAAAATAAGTCGTAGCCCTCTTTTGCGTTAATGGCTCGGTCTACCAAAAAATCTTTTTCCTCAAGATATTTTTTAACTAAAAAGCCAAAAAACTCATCATCATCAACTAATAAGATTTTAATTTTATCCGTTTCCATTTTACAAATCTATAATAATGAGTAAAGGTAGAATATAAATAAATGTTAATTTGTATGGGTAACAAACATGTAACTAATGTACTAAATAAATCAATAATTTGCAATACATATAAAGCTAACTTAGTGCCGATTGCCCATTTTGAAATTTTATTTTTTTGTTGTAAATTTAAATAGATGAAATGAGGGTTACTTGTACTATATACTTATTAGTGTTTTTTTTTATTACTAAACTGGTAGCACAACCTACAAATATTGGTGTGTATGTTAGTGCTGATGATTATAAAAACAATAAACCAACTGAAGAGGTTGAATGCAAAAAAACCAGCAAAGAGGTTTTTAAAAAACACGATGTATTTGCAAAATCATCGTTTGTGGTTATTAATAAAGGGGTAAAAAAAACGTACTTAAAAAAAGAATTGTATGCTTACCGCGATTGCGATAACCGTGTTTGGCGTTTTTACAACAAACATGCATATGAAATTTTAGAGGCCAAAAACATTTACATTTATGCCGTAGAAAAAATTGTTATAAATGGCATAGCGGTTGAAAAAGACCCTATTTATTATTTTAGCAATGGAGCAGATGGCGAAATTAAAAAACTTACCACTGCCAATTTAAAAGCCGCTTACCCAAACAACCAAACGCTTATTAATATACTTGATACATATGTGCAAACCAATGAAGTATTAAAGCGTTTTGATGCCACACGCAACACCTATATTGCGAATTATTTATATAGCGAGGCTATAAAGTAAATTTACCTATTGTTTATGGTAGTACCTAAGTAAATGAATTACCATTTGCAATGGAATGCCCTAATTGAGTTCTTTAATTAAGGGGTTTTTTGCCTGTTGGTATTTTGGTTTTTGTATCCACTGGCTAATATTTTGCATATTTTCATAAGGGCCGTATGTTATGGCGGTGTTTATTAACCAAGCCGGTACAAGGCCACCGGGGTTTACAAAAAACTCGTAAACAGCTTGCACGGTACCATCTTTTAAAGGTGTTAGTGTCCATTTACCTTCTAAATATTTAATGCGGGTGCGGTTAGGAAAAGGCGGTATGTAGTTTGGGAGGTTAGTAGATGTTATGATTATTATTTTTGTTTTCTCATCTTGCGTGAGTTTTACGTTTATAATAAAATCCTGATGATCTATTGGCCAAGGAGTAACTACAGTTTGATAATGTATAAGCTCGGTTTCACTTATTATTTTTAGTGTTTTTGATTCTCCACATTTGTAATTCCATTGGGGATACGAATCCCAATCGTTTAATAAAGCTACAATGCTATTTAGTGATGTTTTAAGTGTGACAACCGATTTTAATTGCTTGATGTTTGTGTTGTTTGCTTTGCGGGTGTATATGGATATGCCGTTTTCGGCTTTATATAATTGCCAGTCGGTTTGATATTGTGCCAGGCAAACAGATGAAATAAGAAAGAAAAATAAAAGGCTGCGCATATGGTTGATGAAACTATAGAAACTAATTTGGTTTTATACTATTTGTTTTGACAAATATAGGCTAGACAAAAAACTATGCCTACTGTTATTAGGCTGACTTTGACAAAAAGTAGGTGAACGTAGGGCTGGTATCGGTAAACCGAATTTTGTTTGCCTTACACTATATGTGTAAGATTTTTACAATTCTTGTAAAATATTTTACTAATAAACAAAGCCTCCATCTTCCTCATCGTTATGCGAGCCTAATAAGTACGTTGGTTTTTCATTACCAAAACGATAAAAATTATAATCATCTACAAAAGCATAGCATAAAAAGTAACGGGTTAAATCAATAAAATGCCCAAAGGGTTGGTAAGTTTTACCGCTGTCTTTATCCCTTATGGTTTGTTTATCAATTTTTCCGTTGGCATCTTCTTGTGCGTTTTCAAAATCGCGGATAGTGGTTTTGCAGGTTTGGTTTACAAAAAAATGTAAGCCATTAAAATTTTCTTCTAATACGGTATTAAAAAAATCTAAAGATTGACGAACAGAGGGATGTGATTTTAAAACTCGTAGCTCAGGATTAAACTCCCTCAACTCGTTTTGCATAATAAAAAACAAATGCTCGCCAGCTTGCAGTTTTACATCTTCTTTTTGCGAGGCAGGGTCGCCATAGAGATACATTTTTTCGCGATGATGACGGTAACGCCGTTTAATTTCATCTCCAACCCAACTTGTTTTGTTGTTTGGGTGCTGCGCCGCAATTTCATCAATGAGGTAAATATTTTTATCATCCACCTGAAAAATGCCACAAGGAAAATAAGGGTTTACGTTGTCATCGAAACTAATATGCAAAGCCAGATTTGAGTTATAAGCATAATGGCCAACATGTTTATCGTACTTAAAACATTTAAGTACCTCGCCCCCACTTATGCGCTTGCCACATAGACCTAAAGTGTAAACCTGATAATAGTAAGGGTTGGTTGCCTTGTAACTTTCGTGCTTGGCAATGCGCGCCTTATTACAATATTGTAAGTTGTTGTAATAGGTTGTGTGTGTGGCTGTAATGCTACGGTAATAGGTGCTGCCATCGGGCATGGTGTAAGCAAGCGTATCGGTAAAATTGTATTCGTTTTTTTCAATATGACTGGCAAAGTAATTTTTATAGAGCCAAAAATCTTTATAATCGCCATAGCACTCGGGGTTAAAAGAAAACCACTCTTGCACATCGCCAAAATTATTACGTAAGGTTGTTGATGCTATTATATAATCGCTCTCGCTTAGCTGGTTGCCCTCCTCATACCAGGCACAACTGGGGTTGCTTATAGATTTTAGTTTGCCTGCATCATCGCAACCGCGCGCTATAAACTTGTTGCCATTAAAGCAATGTATTTCTAAACCTTGTTGTTTGAAAGTAAAGAGGTGTTCAATTTTCCACTCGGTGCAAATGTCTTTTATTAATTGCCACTGACTATCTTTTATACTCTCAAAGGTTTTTTTAAATAAAATGCAGCGAAAATACTTTTGCTGCAAACAATCTAAAATAAGTTTTTGTGCTATGAAGTGTGATTTGCCACTATCCCTACCACCCCAGAGAAAATTTAAACTTACCTTGCTGTGTAGTAATGGACGATAACAAGGCAAAAACATATCTTCATCTATACGCAGGTTAAGGTGCATTAATTACTTTGCTTTTTTACAATTTCGATATTTACGGTGTTGGGTTGCAATATATCAGCCAACTCATCGGCGGTAATTATTTTTACGGCCAAAGGATAAAAGGCCGATGGGTTTGCTTTGCCCCATGCCAACAGACTACTTTTAGGGTCGCTCTGCATTTCGGCAAAAGCAAATTCAAAGGCTTCTTTAAGGGTGGGTGTTTTTTTATCATCTGGCATGGGTAAAATTTAACTTACCCAAAAGTACAAATAATATGGAAAAGTACATTGTACTAAATCATTCCATTTAGTGTTCGGGCTGTTATTATTTAGTTTTGGTTAAAAGCCCACGGCAACTATCCTTTTTAATTTTTAGATACATTAAAAACGTGATACATGCAAAATGGGAAATTTTTTACTCATTTGAAACATTTGCCTTTGTTAATGGAAGAAATGTTTTGTGGCATTATTTTTTATGTAAAGTGTAAATTAAGTAAGAGACAAAAAAGTAGTGTTGAAGTAATAATTTAATAATACTAATACACAGGTTGTAAAACATTAGCTAATTATATTTGGAAGCGAAATGGCACTCCTAAAAGACAACATATTTGTAGTAATAATAGTGGCTACTTTACTGCTTATAACAGTATGTTCATCTAACCCGGTTAAACCCGTTAACTTAAAAATAAAACAAACTGCTGTAGAGTTTGCTCAAAATCCATCAAGCAACAGCCTTAAAATAACACCTCCCGAAAAACTAATGCAAAAAGATGTTGAACTGGATGTGGCAGTTGTATCAAATGATAGCATTGGCATTAATAATTTGTTAACCTTATATGTTTTTTTTAATAACGCTTGTGAGGATACACTTACAGTAAAAGTACTTACTAATCAAAACGATGAAAAGGCAAGTATTAGTGTTGTACTAAGCGGCATACAAGATGAAACAAAACCTCTTTACTTTCATTTTAATAAAAATGTGAGCATTACCGAAAACGACAAATTGTTGTTGCAATAAGTTTACTATATGGCAACTTTTTTCCAATATACTTACACTACCGAACTCTTGAAATATTAAAACAAAGGAGGGGGATTTCACTAACTTGTAACCAATTAATAATAAGGCCCGTCAATTATATTATGGTCGTGGGTTGAGTAGCGAATTTTAAAAGTATCGCCTATTTTTAAAGCATCAACACCGTTTGATGAAAGCCTACCTTCAAAAACTTTTCCATTATCAGTAACATCAAATAGTACATAAAGACCGCCTTTCATGTGGTGTTTTTCTTTTACAATTACATCTTGGTAAACACCATAAGTTTTTAATTGCTCAATTTCATACTTGCAGGCGTTTTTGTAAATGCCTATTACAGATAAAGTCATTGCGGCAAAAAACACAAATAGATAAATAAAGTTTATAGTAGAAATTTTTGCCTTTCCAATTTTACTTTTTAATTGTTGGTAAGGTTCTTTTTTAGCGAGTGTAAAAATGGTAAAGTCAGCATTAAAAAAAAGCCTTGCAACTGCAACCCCCATAACTAAACACGAAAACGGAACTACAAACACACCCAGCATCAAAAAAATTAAGGCGCCCGAGCGGTCAAAAAACTCAATATAAATTACGTAATCAAAAACTAAAATTAAGAAGGCGGTTATAAGTAATTGCTTTAAGGCAGTTTTTTTTGTCATGCAGTATCAAATATAAAAATAAAGGAAGAGAGTTTACCGCCTTGTAAATATTTACCTCACTATCCAAATTCTTAAAAATTGTTATTAAACATACTAATAAACCAAAGGTTACGTTACAGGCTTATATGCAAAACAAACAGCTTGTAGTTTTATTTTTAATTATTGCTTTTTTTACCCAAAGCAAAGCGCAACAAAGTATAAGCGATTCGATAAAAAAAATAAGCAGCCTAAAACCCGATACGCTGCCAAGCCACCCACCAAATTTTACTTATGGCGTAAAGGCAAACGGTTTTGTATTTACAAGCTTGCCCGGTTTTAGGCCCGGCCAAGAAGCTGATGTAAATTTTGGCAACGATTATTCGGTTTATTTAAAGTATAAAAGCGTTGGTGTTTTTGGTGGCTATACATGTCTTTTTAGTTTTAATAACGATGCGCTTAACACAAACGCGGTACTTAATTGCACACACTTTGGTGTAAGTTATAAGTTTTTACAGTTTAGTAAAACAGGCGCTATTACATTATATTTTTACGATATACGCGGCAGCCAAACCAGAAAATATGAAAACGGGTTTTTCACAATAAATAATTATACCGAAAAGGTAAATATTGTTGTTGCTAACCCCCGCTATACAGGTACTTTTTTAAACGGTTTGTTAACGGTTGAGGCAGGTGTATTTTTTAGTGCTTTTCGCGATAACCTTATGGATGTGCAAGGTTTAAACAACACCAACTACCCCGCCATAGGCGCCAACGCAGCCGTGACTGTAAACGTATCGGCTTTGTTTGCTAAAAAGTAAATAGTAGAATTTACCGCCTTGTAAACTTTTATTTAAAGCTGCCTGTTATTTATTTATAACAAGCTTTTTTGTACATTTAAAAATTATAAAACCATTATGTATGTCATCAACAAACCAAACACTTAACCGCCGTAATTTTTTAAAAACAATCGCTACTATTACCACAGGTACTATTGGGCTTTCGCTTTTGCCTAATGATTTATTGGCAAGCACGCCAAGTTTAGTTAGTGATAGTGTAACTAATGTAAATGTTATAGGCCCTAAAGATGGTTACACACTGCAGGTTGGCACATTAGTATCTATGCTTAATTGGATGCGCATGGTTGTTTTAAATTCGGTTAAAAATATGAGTCAAAAAGATTTAGATTATTTGCACGATGATAAATCAAACACCATTGGTGCTATGCTGTTGCACTTAGCTGCTACCGAAAGATTATACCAAGTACAAACGCTTGAAGGCAAAGAATGGGGTGCCTGGAGTGATAAAGACAAACAACGTTTTGAAGCCGCAAGCGAGCTGGGTGATTTAGGCCGTAAAACAATTAAAGGCAACAGTCTTAATTTTTATTTAGATACATTAAAAGAAGTAAGAGAAAACACTTTAACCGAATTAAAAAAACGCGACGATAATTGGTTAATGACCGAAGATGCTAATTGGGGTTGGACACCAGGCCCAACAAATAATTACTGCAAATGGTTTCATGTGTGCGAACACGAATCGAACCACAACGGACAAATAAAATATATTAAAGGCCGTTTACCCGGCGCAAAAAAAGAAGATTAACATTATGAAAAAAACATTCATCATCTTATCGATTTTGATAGCGGCTTGTTCATCGCCAACAAAAAATGAAGAAGTTGTGACAATTGTGTCAACACCAAGTGTAAGCAATACAGTTGCGCCTGCAGTAAACACGATTAACTATAAAGATTCCTTACTAGGTAACTGGAGCGATGGCAGCGATGAAAACGCAACTATACATGTGATGGGCGATTCTATTTTATATGTATCGCATATGGATAAATATAAGTACACGGTACAAAACGATTCGCTAAAAATTTATTTTACCAACGAAACAGCTTCCATTCAAATACGTTTAAAAGGCGATACTATGTTGTGGTTTTCGAAAACAGATACCACCAAACTATGGAGATTTAATTAGTAAAATAGAGACTGTTTATTTAGTACTATAGATAATTTTTATATATTTATACAAGCAAAAACCAACTATGAAAAACAAACTACTAATTGCATTAATGGTACTTTCTGTTTATGGTACAGCACAAACAGCCGATAAAAGAAATAACATATCTATAGGCGGTGGTAAAGAAAGTTATAACGGACACTTAGGCAATTCGTGGTTTAACCTTAGCGAAGAGTGGTATGGTTTTGGCAACATAAGTTACAGCCGTTATTTAAACAAATCGTTTGATGCGATGCTTAATGCAAGTACTGGCGACATTGGGCGTTGCCGAGATGATGATGCCAGCCTTAGCGTACTAAATTTATATGCCCGTATGACGACTGTAGTTATAGCAGCTAAATATAAATTGACAAACGGATATATATTTAAAGAAGATGCAAAACTTTCGCCGTATATTTTTTTAGGCGCAGGTTATAATAATTTAGTAGATATATGGAATCATAAAGATTGTAATGCAGGCAATTATGTAACCCTAAATGGTGGACTAGGTGTAACCTATAATATTACCCAACGCTACAATATTGGTTACCGCATGGGCTTTGGTTATTATACAAAAGCGGGCTCTGTTGATTATATAACAACCGGAATGCATGCTATGTTTATGCAACACACTTTTTGTGTTGGCATAAATTTTTAATATGTCAACAGTAACATGCCTGTAAAATCATTTTTCCTAATAACACTTGTAACACTTTTTTTTATTAGGTGTAATAACTCAACTCAAAAAGCAGATAATAGTAAATCTATTTTAAAAGACACTTGTTGTGTTAAAGATACCCTTAGCAAAAAAACAGAAACCGGGTTGCAATCGGTAATTACTTGCCCAAAATGCGGCTACCAAAAAACCGAAACTATGCCTACCGATTTTTGTTTACTTAAATACACTTGCCAAAATTGCAAGGTTGAGTTACGCCCCAAGCATGGAGACTGCTGTGTGTTTTGTACTTATGGCACACAAAAATGCCCATCGATGCAGTAATAGCAAAACAATTTTGTATCTTTAAGTAACCTTAATACATCCACAATGGCAAAAGTAGAACCCAAGCACAAAAAAACACTAGCGCAAAAATTGCTAAGCTTTCAACGAAATGGACTACAACAATATGGCAAGTATTTAGACCAGCAATTAATAGTGGCTCGTAAAATGAAAACCACTGCATACAAAAAGTACATAGAAAAACAAATCACCTATAAAGACAAAAAAATTAAAAAGATAGATGGTAAATTAAAAAAGCTGTAAGCCCAACTTAGCTGCAAATAGTTTTATATTTGATGTGTAATTACATCAGCAAAAAAAACTATGAGCCAAGCAAGTTATTCTGTACGTAACGCCCACCCAAACGAATTTCAGGAAATTGGCCAGCTAATGGTGCAAGTATATTCGCAATTAAATGGTTTTCCGAAACCTGAGAAGCAGCCCAACTATTACAACATGCTTGCCAACATTGGCGAACTAACCAAAAAACCCAACACCGAATTATTAGTGGCCGTTAACGCCCAAAATAAAATAGCGGGCGGCGTAGTATATTTTAGCGATATGCAATATTATGGTTCGGGCGGTACAGCCACTGCCGAAAAAAATGCAGCAGGTTTTCGCCTTTTAGCGGTAGACCCAACAACGCGCGGACACGGCATAGGTAAACTACTAACCAATGCCTGCATTGCAAAAGCCAAACAAAGCAAATTGCAAAACATGGTTATACACACCACTAAAGCCATGCAAACCGCCTGGGGCATGTATGAGGCGTTGGGTTTTAAACGCGCCGAAGATTTAGATTTTATGCAACAACAACTCCCTGTGTTTGGTTTTCGCTTAGCATTATAATCAATTACAATAACATGGAAACATTGCA
>Ga0134126_10013455_pt1 | contig 10336 bp, 7 predicted proteins | sample KB31752_FD_96881 | JGI IMG/M metagenome (GOLD analysis project Ga0134126, IMG submission 96881) | Terrestrial soil microbial communities with excess Nitrogen fertilizer from Kellogg Biological Station, Michigan, USA - KB3-175-2 | ecosystem: Environmental > Terrestrial > Soil > Unclassified ...
CCAGGCCATGCAGGCGGCGGCGGCCGGGATCGAGCCCGACGCGCGGATGAACCCGGTGCTGCTCAAGCCGGGCGCGAACGGCAGCCAGGTGGTCCTGCTGGGCCACCCGGCCGGCGAGGTCGGCGCGCTGGACTACCCGGCGCGCAAGGCCCGGCTGCTGGAGGTGGCGCTGGACTGCCTGAGCCAGCTCCGCCGGGAGTACGACGTGGTGGTGTGCGAGGGCGCGGGCAGTCCGGCGGAGATCAACCTGCGCGCCACCGACATCGCCAACATGGGCCTGGCCCGTGCGGCGGGACTGCCGGTCGTGGTGGTGACGGACATCGACCGGGGCGGCTCGTTCGCGGCGCTGTACGGGACTGTCGGCCTGCTGGAGCCCGCCGACCAGGCGCTGGTCTCCGGTTTCGTGATCAACAAGTTCCGCGGCGCCCGCGAGCTGCTCGACCCCGGCCTGGACATGATCACCGGCCTGACCGGGCGGCCGGTGCTGGGCGTGCTGCCCTGGGCGCCGGGCCTGTGGCTGGACGCGGAGGACTCGCTGGCCCTGGAGTCCCGGCCGGGCGCGGTGGGCGACCCCATCGGCCGGGACGTGCTGCGGGTCAGCGTGGTCCGGCTGCCCCGGATCAGCAACTTCACCGACATCGACGCGCTGGCCGCCGAGCCGGGGGTGCTGGTCCGCCTGGCCACCCACCCGGCCGAGCTGGCCGACGCCGACCTGGTCGTGCTGCCGGGCTCGCGGGCCACGGTCGCCGACCTGGCCTGGCTGCGCGAGCGCGGCCTGGCCGAGGCGGTCGTGGAGCGGGCCAGCAAGGGCCTGCCGGTGCTCGGCATCTGCGGCGGCTACCAGCAGCTCGCGGCCCGGATCGACGACGAGGTGGAATCGGGCGCGGGCCGGGTCGCGGGCCTGGGCCTGCTGCCGGCCGAGGTCGCGTTCGCGGCCGGCAAGACGCTGGCCCGGCCGGCTGACACGGCCTACGGCGAGGCGGTGCGCGGGTACGAGATCCACCACGGGATCGTCACCGTGACCGGGCCGGAGGCGGAGCCGTTCCCCGGCGGCTGCCGCAGCGGTTCTGTCTGGGGCACGAGCTGGCACGGCACGCTGGAGAACGACGGCTTCCGCCGGGCCTTCCTGGCCGAGGTGGCCGCCCTGGCCGGCCGGGACTTCCGGCCCGCGCCGGACACCTGCTTCGCGGCGCTGCGCGAGGAGCAGCTCGACCGGCTCGGCGACCTCGTCGAGGAGCACCTGGACACGGCCGCGCTGACCCGGCTCATCGAGGCCGGCCCGCCCGCCGGCCTGCCGGCCGTCCCGCCCGCCGGGCCCGGGCCCATCTGATAACAGCAAGAAGTGAGCCGATCTGCTGTCCGCCTGATAACAGCAAGAAGCGGCGGAGCCGCTACTGCCAGCTGACCGACAGCTCGCCGAGCAGGGACTTGAGGGCCTGGGCGGCGCGGCGGAACGCCTCGGGCCCGCTGAAGCCGCCGAACCGCTCGGCGGTGACCAGGTGCGGCTCGAGCGACATGTACCCGGCGAACCCGGAGTCCCGCAGCGCGGCCAGCGTGTCGCGCACCTGGCCGTCTCCCTCGCCCGCCGGCACGACCTCGCCGGTGGCCGCCAGCGCGTCCTTGACCTGGAGGTAGACCAGGTAAGGGCGGATCAGCTCGTAGGCCTCGTCGTGCGGCACGACCCCGCACTGGACGAAGTTGGCCGCGTCGAAGGTGGCTCGCAGCGCGGGCGAGCCGACGGCCTCGATCAGCTCGGCGCACCGCTCGGGGCGGTCGCCGTAGATCTCCTTCTCGTTCTCGTGGGCCAGCACCAGGCCGTGCCCGGCGCCGATCTGGGCCAGCGCGGCCATCCGGTCGGTGACCTCGGCCCGGTACCGCGCCGGCGGCTGGCCGGACGGGATGAAGAACGAGAACACCCGCACGAGCGTGACGCCGAATTGCCCGGCGACCTCGGCGATCCGCCGCATCCGGTCCAGCTCGGGCCCGAACGGCGCGCCGATGTCGATCTTGCCGATGGGCGAGCCGATGGCCGACACCCGCACCCCGGCGTCGTCCAGCATCCGCCGGAGTTCGGCCAGCTGGGCGTCGGTCAGGTCGGCCACGTTGGTGCCCCAGGCGCTGCGCAGCTCCAGGTGCGAGATCGACTCGGCGGCCAGCGTGGCCAGCTGCTCGGCCGGGTCGGCCGAGATCTCGTCGGCGAAGCCGCTCAGGATCACGCTCACTGGGCCGCGCCCGTGAGCACCACGGGCTGGCCGGAGCGGGCCGACTCGTAGACGGCGCGGACGACCTCCAGCGTGGCCCGGCCGTCGCGGCCGGTGATGGCCGGCGGCCGGCCCTCGTCCACCGCCGCGAGCAGGTCGGCGATCTGCGCCGTGTTGCTGGACACGCCCAGCGCGGCGGCGTTGGCGGCCGCGCCCGCGTCGGCGGCCGGCCGCGGGAGCAGCGTGCCCCGCAGGCCCAGCCGGGCGGCGTCCTCGGTCAGGCCCTGGTGCACGATCGTGCCGTCCTCCACGACCACGGTGCCGCCGGTGCCGCTGACCTCCAGCCGCTGGGCGAAGCCGGGGTAGACGACCGTGCTGGACACCAGCGTGCCGACGGCGCCGGAGGCGAAGCGGAGCACGGCCAGCGCGGTGTCCTCCACCTCGACCTCGTGGTTCTGGGTCGCGTAGATCGCGCTGACCTCGGTCACCGGGCCCATGCTCCAGCGCAGCAGGTCGACGTAGTGGATGCCCTGGTTCATCAGCGAGCCGCCGTCCAGGGCCCAGGTGCCGCGCCATGGCCCGCTGTCGTAGTAGGCCTGGCTGCGGAACCACTTGGTGCTGGCCTCGCCGAGCAGCAGCCGGCCCAGGGCGCCGGCGTCGATGAGCTGGCGCAGCTCGACCAGGCCGGGGTCGAACCGGTGCTGCGAGATCACGGTCAGGGCGATCCCGGCTTCGTCGGCGGCGGCGATCAGCCGGTCGGCGGCGTCCAGCGTGACATCGATGGGCTTCTCCACGACCAGGTGCTTGCCGGCCCGCGCGGCCTGGACGCCGACCTCGGCGTGCAGCCCGCTGGGCACGCACACCGACACCACGTCGATGTCGTCGCGGGCCAGCAGGGCGTCCAGGCCGGGCTCGGCCGCGCAGCCGTGCTTGGCCGCGAACTTATGGGCTCGCTCGGGGACCAGGTCGGTGGCCGCCACCAGGCGGGCGCCGGGAATGGGCTCGATGGCCGCGGCGTGCGTGGCCGCGATCACCCCGGTGCCGACGATCCCGATGCCATGCTCCCGCGCCATGCTCAAACCGTTTCCTGCCTCTCGCTCAGCCAGCCGGTCAGCACCGCCAGGTGCTGGGGCAGGGCCACCTCGGGCGGCTCGATCTCCGGATGCCAGCGCTTCTCCCACTCGACCGAGATCCAGCCCGGGTAGCCGTCGGCCGACAGCAACCCGAGCATCTCCCGCACCGCCACCTCGCCGTCGCCCAGCAGCACAAGCTGCCAGCCATCCTCTCGCAAGGCGCGGCGGCCGGCTTCGCCGCCCGCCGCGCCTTGCCCGTATTCCAAAACCGAGCCGCGGCGGCCGGCTTCGCCGCCCGCCGCGCCTTGCCCGTATTCGAAAACCGAGCCGCGGCGGCCGGCTTCGCCGCCCGCCGCGCCTTGCCCGTATTCCAAAACCGAGCCGCGGCGGCCGGCTTCGCCGCCCGCCTCGCCTTGCCCGTATTCCAAAACCACGGGTTTAGGCCGGGCGTCCTTGACCTGAGCCAGCAGCACCCGCGGGCCGATGCTGGCCCAGACGTCGGCTGGGCTCTCGCCCATCCGGTGCGGGTGGTGGCTGTCCCAGACCGCGCCGACGTCCGGCCAGGGGGCCAGCGCCAGCAGTTCGGCCAGCACGGCCGAGGACGAGAACGCGTCGTGGGTCTCGACGCCGATGCGCACGCCGAGCCGCTCGGCCTCAGGGACCGCCTCCTCCAGCACCCGCGCCGCCGCCTCCAGCCGGTCCCGGCGGTCCCGGTCACTGTCAGGCCGGTCACCCCCGGGCAGTGGGCCGCCGAACACGCGGACCAGCGGCGCCTCCCAGTCGCTGGCGATCCGCAGGAACTGGGCCAGCTGCGGCCCCGGGTCGTCGTCGGTCAGCCGGATGGAGCTGTCCACGGCCACCACCGGCAGCCCAGCCGCGTCGATGATCCGCCTGACCCTGGATCGTTCCGTGGCGGGCATCGCCGGGTCGATCAGCTCGCCGTCGATGAGCCGCAGTTCGACGCCCGCGTAGCCGCTGCGGCGGCCGAGCGAGATGGCGTCGGCCAGGGCCATGCCCGGACAGGCCAGGGTGCTGAACGAGATCCTCGGTTCACTCATGGAATACCTCTATCGCAAGACAGCGGCCCGCCCCCGGAGGGGGGGATTCCGGGGACGGGCCTGCTCAGGGGTGCCTGCGGGATGTTACTTCCGCGGGCTGAGGTGCAGCATCACCACCTCGTCGGTGCCGGATCCGGGGCCGTTGTTGGTGCCCGACGGCTGGCCGGTCTCGTAGGGGTTGGACTGGGTCGGCCAGCCCACGAAGTTCTGCGAGTTGTACTCGAACCACTCCGAGGCGGTGGTCGTCGGGATGATCGGCAGGTTGGCGGCCACGTACTTCTCGAGCGGGACCAGGTCGGCCGTCTGCTGCGACACCGTGCTGGCACCGCTCAGCTTGGCCAGGGCGGCGTTCATCGCCGAGGAGTTGAGCCGCTCGTAGTCGCCGGTGGCGTTGTTGCCGGTGGCCAGCGCGCTGTTGAGCCAGCCGTTGTACATGTTGAAGGGGGTGATGCCACCGTTGGACCAGTGCATGGTCATCTGGAAGTCGCCGTCGGCGACGTCGGTGTTCCACGCGGTGACCGCCAGGCCCTGGAACGTCGCGTCGATCCCGGCCGCGCGCAGTTCCTGCGCGACGAGGGCGTCGTCCTCGGCGTAGTCGGTGTAGGCCGACGGGTCGACGATCGTGAGCTGGACGGTCTTGCCGCTCTTCTGGAAGAAGCCGTTGCTGCCCTTCTTGTAGCCGGCATTCGTGAGCACCTTCTCGGCGGCGGCCGTCTGGGCCGTCGGCGAGTTGGTCAGCGACGCGACAGGTCCGCCCCACGCCTGGAACGTGGGCAGGGTCAGGCCGGTCGCGCTGAGCACCGGGTTCTCCAGCCCGGCCTCACCCTCGGAGGCGATCACCGAGCGGTTGATGGCCAGGCTGATCGCCTTGCGCACCGGCAGCTGGTTGGTCGGCCACTTGTTCAGGTTCGGCATGAGGCTGTTGGTGCCGCCCGGCGCCTCCCAGAAGTGGTGGTAGGCCGGGGCCTTGTCCACGAACTGCTTCTGCAGGCCGGGGATGAAGTTGCCGGTCCAGGTGATCTGGCCGGAGAACAGCGCGCTGAGCGCGCCGGTGTTAGAGGTGTAGACGGGGAAGAAGACCTTCGCCACCTTGACCTTGGAGGCCTGCCAGTAGTTGGGGTTCTTCTTCAGCGTGAAGCCCTGCGGGGTGAAGCTGGCCAGCATGTACGGCCCGGTGCCGACGGGGGTGGCGTCGGCGTAGGTGCCCGGGTTGCCCGCCTTGCTCCAGACGGCCTTGGGCACGATCGCGGTGCCCGCGATCTGCTCCAGGTTGGTGTACTGCGAGGTGGCGAAGCTGAGCGTGACCGTGCTGCCCGAGGTGGTGACGGAAGACGGGGCGATGCCGCCGAGGTTGATCACCTTGTTGGCCTTGATCAGGTCGAAGGTGTAGGCCACGTCGGCCGGGGTCAGCGCGGAGCCGTTGTTCCACTTGACGCCCGAGCGGATGGTGAAGCTGATCTGCTTGCCGCCGTTGCCCCACTTGTAGCTGGTGGCCAGCCACGGGTAGCTGATCGACGGGTTGGCCAGGTCGAACTGGATCAGCGGCTCGTAGATGAGCCCGGTCGCGCCCATGCCGTACGCGGCCTGGGTCGGGGCGAAGGGGTTGAACGCCTGGGTGATGGTGCTTTCCGGCGAGCTCTCCATGGTCAGGGTCGCCGAGGCGCTGGTGTTGCCGCCGCCACCTGATGAACCGCCGCTGCTACTTGAGCCGCAGGCGGCCAGTCCGAGCGCGAGGACGCCGGCCGCGGCCGCGATAGCGAGCCGTCTCTGATCTGCCAATCTCCTCATGTGAATCGATCTTCCTGTCGTGATGGATGGGGGTTATGGATGGGTCTGTGGTTCCTGCGGTCCGGTGAGTTCTCCAGCTGCGATATCGAGCCGCCAGCAAGCGGCCGACCTGGCCGGGGAGACCTGGAGCAGCTGCGGGTACTCGGCGCGGCAATGGTCGTCAGCCAGCGGGCACCGCGGCGCGAACAGGCAGCCAGCGGCGGGAATGCCGGCCTCACCCGGCCGCGCACCGTTACTCGTGATCTTTATCCCGGTGCCAGAGCGCAGGGTGCTGCCGAGGTTGTCGGGGTCCGGCGCCGACGACACCAGGAGCTGGGTATAGGGATGGGCCGGCCGCTGGGTCAGCTCCTCGGCCGGGCCGCGCTCCACGATCTGGCCGCCGTACATGACCAGCACCTCGTCGGCGAAGTACCGGGCCGAGGCGATGTCGTGGGTGATGTAGAGCAGGGCCAGCCGGAACCGCTTGCGCAGGTCGTCGAGCAGGCTGAGCATCTCCAGCCGGATCGACACGTCGAGCATGGACACCGGCTCGTCGGCCAGCAGCACGCTGGGCTCGGCCGCCAGCGCGCGGGCGAAGGAGACCCGCTGGCGCTGGCCGCCGGACAGCTCGTGCGGGTACTTGCCGCTGAACTGGCCGGCCGGGGTGAGGCGGACCTGCTCGAGCAGCGCCTCGACCTCCTTGGCCACCTCGGCCTTGCTCTTGCCGGCCTGGTGCAGCCGGATCGGCCGCTCGAGGTGATAGCTGACGGTGTGGACCGGGTTGAGCGAGGCGAACGGATCCTGGAAGACCAGCTGGACCTCGCTCTTGTGGCGGCGGAAGGCACGGTGGCCGGACAGGTCCACGGGCTGGCCGTCGAGCCTGATCGTGCCCGAGGTCGGCTGCTCCTGCCCGGCCAGCAGCCGGGCCACGGTGGACTTGCCCGAGCCGCTCTCGCCGACGAGCGCGATGACCTTGCCGCGGTACAGGCTCAGGCCGACGTCGCGCACCGCGCGCAGGATGTTCCCGCGACCGAGCCGGAAGTCCTTGCTCAGCGCGACCGCCTCCATGGCGGGCGCCCCGTCGTCGGCGGGCGCGGGCTGGACCTGGGCCCCACCCACCTCCCCTGCCCCCTTCATGGTGCTCATGAGGTCAGCTCCTCGGCGGCCCGTGCGTCCGTGCCCGCCTCGGCCGCCTTGGCCGCCTTGGCCGGCGCGGGCGTGTCCGGCCGCACGAACGGGCAGGCCGTCACGTGGTACGGATCGGCCGAGGTGGACACCCCGCTTACCGTGGCCAGGCTCATGTCCACGCTGGTGCAGGCGTCGGTGCCGTAGTCGCAGCGGGGCAGGAACGGGCAGCCGGGCGGCGGGCTCTTGAGGTCGGGCGGCGAGCCGGGGATGCCGGCCAGGTCCCGGCGCGGCCCGCGCAGCGACGGGAACGAGTGCAGCAGGCCCTTGGTGTACGGGTGGGCGGGCTCGCGGTGGATCTCGCCGGCCGTGCCGATCTCCAGCAGCTGCCCGGCGTACATGACCGCGATCCGGTCGGCCAGCTCGAGCAGCAGCGACAGGTCGTGGGTGATGAACAGGATCGCGAAGCCGAGGGTCTCCTTGAGCTCCACGATCTGGGCCAGGATGTCGCGCTGCACCACCACGTCGAGCGCGGTGGTCGGCTCGTCCATGATGACGACCTCGGGGTCGGTGGCCAGCGCCATGGCGATCATGACCCGCTGGCGCATGCCGCCCGACAGCTCGTGCGGGTAGCTGCGCAGCCGCGCCCGCGGGATGCCGACCAGGTCGAGCAGGGAGGCGGCCTTCTCGTGCGCCTCGTCCCTGGACACCGGCAGGTGCGCGTGGATGACGTCGACGAGCTGGTCGCGGACATTGAGCACCGGGTTGAGCGCGTTCATGGCGCTCTGGAACACGATCGCGATCTCGCGCCAGCGCAGCCGCTTGAGCTCGTCGGGTCGCATCTGCAGGATGTCGGCCGGGGCGGACAGCCGCCGCCCGGCATACCGGATGCTGCCGCCCGTGATCAGCGCGGGCGGGCGCAGCAGCCGGCAGGCGCCGTAGGCCAGCGTGGACTTGCCCGAGCCGCTCTCCCCGGCCAGGCCGACCACCTCGCCGGGGTGCAGGGCCAGGTTGACACTGTCGGCGGCCCGGACGTCGCCGCCGGGGCTGCGGTAGACGACGGAGAAATCGCGGATGTCGAGCACCGGCTCGCCGGCGGCGCTCATCGCCGGCCTCCCGGCTCGCCGTCGCTGAGCACCGAGCTGCGGGAGAAGGAGTGCAGGAAGCCGGCCACCGGGCCGCGGCGCGAGCCGGGCCCGTTCAGCACCGGCGTCGGGTCGGTGGGCCGGACCCGGTGGCCGCCGATGCGGACATCGCCGGCGCTGTCACGCAGCCGCGGGTTGCCCAGCTCGTCGATGCCGGTATTGAGCAGCACCAGCCCGGTGCCGATCAGCGCCACGGCCAGGCCCGGCGGCGCGAACCACCACCAGGCGCCGAGCTGGAGGGCCTGCTGGCTCTGGGCCCAGTACAAGATCGTGCCCAGGCTCCAGCTGTTCAGGTCGGCCAGGCCGATGAAGGCCAGCGCCACCGACGCGCCGATCGCGTACAGGACGGTGTTCACGAAGTTGGCCGCGATCAGGCTGATCTCGTTGGGGACGATTTCATAGGTGATGATCCGCCAGGCGCTCTCGCCGGTCTCCCGCGAGGCGGCGATGAAGTCCCGGTTCCTGATGGCCAGCGTCTGGGCCCGGATCACCCGTGCGCCCCACGGCCAGCCGAGCACGCTCAGCACCAGGATGGTGGCCAGCTGGCCCTTCTGCGGCAGGTAGCCCAGCAGCAGGATCAGCAGCGGCAGCGCCGGGATGACCAGGAACACGTTGGACAGCAGGGACAGGACCTCGTCCCAGACGCCGCCCAGGAAGGCCGCCGTCACCCCGACGATGACCGACAGCGCGGTCGCCACCACGCCGACCAGCACGGCCAGCTCCAGCGTCAGCCGGATGCCGACCAGCAGCTGGGACAGCACGTCCTGGCCGCTCTGGGTGGTGCCGAGCAGGTGGGCCGAGTCCGGCGCGTGCATCGACAGGTTCGGCGCCGGGTTCTGGAACGACGGGTCGTACGGGGTGACCAGCGGCCCGATGATGCCCGCCAGCACGAACAGGCCGAGCAGGACGGCGCCGACCTTGGCCTTGAACGGCAGCCGGCGCCAGCGGCCCAGCTGCTGCGGCCGGGCGGACGGCGCGGTCGGATCGGCGGTGACCGGAAGCGCGACGGTCATCGGGCCCCCTCCCGTGCCCGCGCGCGCGGATCGGCGACCACGATGATCATGTCGACGATCAGGTTGGCGAGCAGCACAGCGAACGTGATCACGAGGAAGATCGCCTGCATGAGCGGGAAGTCGTTCGACGTCACCGCGTTGAGCAGCAGCAGGCCGATGCCCGGGTAGGAGAAGACGATCTCCATGACGATGGCCCCGGACACCACGAAGCCGAGCGCCAGGCCGAAGCCCTGGAGCTGGGGCAGCAGGGCGTTGCGGGCGGCGTAGGTGAACACGACCCGGCGGCCGGGCAGGCCCTTGGCCTGGGCGGCGAGCACGTAGTCCTCGCCGATGGTCGTGATCATGACGTTGCGCATCTGGAGCATCCAGCCCGCCACCGACGTGATCACGATGGTGAACGCGGGCAGCAGCGAGTGGTAGACGGCGCTGCTGATGAAGCTCCAGTCCCAGCCCGGGATCAGCCCATTCCCGTAGCCCTGGCCCAGCGGGAACAGGTGCAGCGTCACGGCCAGCAGCTCGAGCAGCACCAGGGCCAGGAAGAAGTACGGGATGGCCTGGAGGAACATCAGGCCCGGCAGCAGCCGGTCGGTCCAGCCGCCGTGCCGCCAGCCGGCCACGATGCCCAGCCCGGTGCCGAGGAAGAACGCGATGACGGTGGCCGTGCCGACCAGGGTCAAGGTCCACGGGATGGTCTGGCCCAGCAGCGTGCCGACCTTGGCCGGGTACTCGGTCACGTCGGTACCGAAGTTGAGGTGGACGACGTCGTTGAGGTAGCTCAGGTACTGGTGCCACAGCGAGCCGGGGTGGCCGACGCCGAGCATGGCCTCCAGCGCCTTGTAGGCCGAGGGCTGCAGGCTGGGGAACTTGGACATGATGTCCTGGACCGCGTTGCCTGGCATCGCGCGCGGGATGAAGAAGTTGGCGGTGAGCGCCACCCAGGCCGCGACCAGGTAG
>Ga0134126_10013456_pt1 | contig 10336 bp, 5 predicted proteins | sample KB31752_FD_96881 | JGI IMG/M metagenome (GOLD analysis project Ga0134126, IMG submission 96881) | Terrestrial soil microbial communities with excess Nitrogen fertilizer from Kellogg Biological Station, Michigan, USA - KB3-175-2 | ecosystem: Environmental > Terrestrial > Soil > Unclassified ...
CGCGAACGGCTTGGCCAGGTAGTCGTCGGCGCCGGCGTCCAGCCCGGCGACCCGGTCGGACACCAGGTCTCGCGCGGTCAGCATCAGGATCGGGGTGTCGTCGCCGCGCGCCCTGATCGCACGGCACACCTCGAGCCCGCCCGGCTCCGGCATGAGGACATCGAGCACGACGGCCTCATGCCGGAGCCGCAACATCGTGGCCAGCGCGGTGGTGCCATCGGCCGCCGTGGATACCTCGTAGCCGTCCCGGTGCAGTGCGTGGGTCAGCGCGCTGCGCACCGCCTCGTCATCGTCGACTACCAGCACGCGCACGCGGCCAGTATCGCGCACGTTCCTCAGACCGGCATTCGCCGATCGCGTCAGCTTCCTGCGGCCAGGCTCAGCTTGGCGTGCATGAGCGCGGTGGCAAGCTGCTGGGTGCTGACGCCGAGCGAACGGGCGGCCGCGGCGAAGGCGGGCGAGGACGTGTCGGCCCGGCCCGCGGCGAACAGCGGCCGGAGCGCCGCGCTGACTCTGGCGGTGCTGACGTGCAGCGCCGCGGCCACCGACGCCGTCATCGCGTTGTGGCCCTGCCGTTCCTCGGCGGCCTTGGCGCCGGCGGACGCGGGCTTTGCCGGGGCGGGCGGCTTGCCGCCTGCCGTCGACGCTACCGCGGCGCCGCTGCCCGCGGCCAGGGCCGCGGTAACCACTGCGGCGCCGGCAATCATCCTGGTTCGGCTGCGCATGCGAATCCTCCTCGGGTTGTGGCTTGCCCCAAGGGAAACAGGCGGGACTCAGGCAGGCCGAAGAGGTTCCTTACCGCGTCCTAAGAAAGCAGGCGATCACAATCGACCGCGTCGACCACGTCACCCGCTGACACGAGCCGCACGGTTAGCGCAGGGCCAGGACGACCGCCATGACGAGAGCGCCCATGCCGGCCACGGCGAGGGCGCCACCGGCAAGCTGGGTGCCGGTGAGCAGCACGAACCCCTGCGAGCAGATCTCGATCGCCTGGCGTGAGCAGGCCGCGCCGCCATGGGCGATGTGAAGGAACAGCCATCCGCCGATGACGACCCCGGCCAGGCCGGCGATCGTCAGTACCGTTGCGCTCCAGGACGGCAGCGTGCGAGATGCCCCCGGCGCAGCCGTCCGATGGGCCGGCCCGGTGGTGGCGGGAGCGCGTGACAGTCTGACTGGCAACTCTGGGGCCGGTGCGGATGCCGCCGCCGCGGACCTGACGAGCGTCGGAGCATCGACGGCGGTCAACGGCGTCGTGGCGATTTGGTAGATGAACGCCGCGAGCAGCAACCCCATTAGAACCAGCATGAGGAACAACGCACCGGAGACCATGGCTCCTCCATTGTCCGCTCGTGGCCAGCCTGGTGGGCCAGCGGTTTTGGGAAAGAGGTTACGCTCGGGCGCCAGCCAATACGGCGCCTTTGCTGGGTTCTGCCATACCTATTCTTGGGGAACTCTTGACGCAGTGGCGCCGACGGCAGCGGGCTCGCCTGAGGACACCGTCCAGGCGGCGCCGTTCCAGTGCAGGGTCCGCGTTCCAGGGTCGCTGCACGGAGTTGGCGGCGTGCGCCTGTACGGCGGCCCACCCGGCCTGCGGCGGATGGCCGTCAGGTAACGAACCCATAACGATGAGATAGCCGTTGCCGGCCATATGCCACATTGGGACGTCAATCTTGCAATACGTCGAATATGTCGGTCGCCGAAGGAAGGCAGCGGTCTCAAGCGGTCCCGGTTTCCCGCGCAGTTGCCCTGGTATGGCTTTCGGCGCAGCCGAGTCCTTTAGCTCAGTCCGGTATCCAGCCGGTGAGTTACGGCCCCAGGGCCGCACGGTAGCTGGGGAACGCGTACCGGAAGATCACCTAGATCACCCGCTGCCCGATTCCGCGCCATGGGGGGAAGGGCGCTATGTCCGGATTTGGGCTGCGTACGAAATCGATCCTGCGCGCGACATCGGTCCTGCGTGCGACGGCTACGTCTCGCCACGCTCGCCGGTGGCTCGTCACCGCCGTGTCCGCCGCCCTCGTCGCCGCGGGATTGACCACGGTGACCATGGCGCCGGCCGCCGCGGACACGCGAACCGCGGTGACGAGTTACAACAGAATGGCCCCGGGTGCACCGCATAACGGCTATTTCGATTCGGCCTGGCAGAGCTTTGTCGCCCAGAGCGATACGATAACCACGGCCGGCGTAACGGTAGGCACTCCCAACTACACGCCGGACGGCCACACCATCACCATTAAGCTCTGCACCGACCCTACGTGTTCGACGACCCTCGCCTCGGCCAATCCGCAAATTGTCAACTACGGCAACACGCAAGCCGATTTTGGCGATATCGGGGTCACGCCGGGGACCCTTTACTACCTGGTCTGGTACCAGCCGGCCCCGTGGAACGGCCAGACCTGGGTGACCTACTGGTGGTCTGGCGGATCGTCCATAGCGACGTCCGATCAGATGCAGGCCGTCGTCCTTGGCTACGACCGCGGGCCGCAGGTCGACCGCACCGCCGTGACCAGCTACAACCGGATGCAGCCCGGCGCCCCGTACAACGGCTACTTCGTCACCGCCTGGCAGGCGTTCACCGCTCAGAGCAATACGATCACGACGCTGGGCGTCACGGTCGGCTCGCCGGGATACACGGGCAGCAGCTCAACCGTCCGTATTCGCCTTTGCGGCGATCCGAACTGCAACACCGCCTACGCGGAGACCGATCCGCCGATCGTCAACTTCGGGAATTCCCAGGGGGACATCGGTGATGTGCCGGTGACCCCGGGCGCTACGTACTACATCGTCTACTACCAGCCAGCAGCGTGGTCCGGGCACACCTGGATCACGTACTGGTGGTCCGGCGGCCCGACCATCCAGCAGTCGGATCAGATGCAGGCCATCGTGCAGGGCTACAACCGCAGTTCCCCCGTCCCGCCGACGTACTACGTGTCCGGGACGGGCGGGGTCGGGCTCACCGAGCGCACCGGGCCCGGGCTGAACTACGGCAGCGCCGGCAGCCTGCTCGAAGGCCAGCAGATCCGGATCAGTTGCCAGCAGCAGAGCGGCAGCGCGGTGGGCGGGTCAGATATCTGGGACCAGCTGACCAACGGGAACTGGGTCAGTGACTTCTACACGACCACCCCGGTCTATGCCGCGTTCTCTCCAGGCATCCCGCAGTGCTCCACCCCACCGCCGCCCCCACCGGTCAACACCAGCTACCAGGTCTACGGCACCGGCGGCCTGGGCCTGAACGAGCGGACCGGACCCGGGCTGGCGTTCCCCGGCGTGGGCGCGCTCCCGTACGGCGGCACGGTGGACATCGCCTGCCAGTGGCGCAGCGGCAGCTACGCGAACGGATCCTCGATCTGGGACCAGCTCGGCAACGGCACCTGGGTCGCCGACGGGTACGTCACCACGCCGGCCGTTGACCAGTTCACCGCCGGCATCCCGCATTGCGCATCGGCCCCGTCCGCGCCCTCGTACGCCTACCCCGTCCCGCAGAGTTACGGCCGGCCAGGCTCGACCCCCTACGGTCACAACCCCACCAGCGTCAAAGCCGACCCGGTCAACACGCTCACCGGCGCCTACTGGACGCAAGACACCGATCTCCGGCTACCCGGGATCGGCGTGCCGTTCGCCCTGACCCGTGCCTACACCTCCATCAACCAGGCCGGCGGCCCCTTCGGGCCCGGCTGGACGTCCGGCTACCAGATGCAGCTCACGCAGGGCGACAAGGGCGACCTGACGCTCGTCACCGATCAGGGAGCCCAGCTAGCGTTCCAGATGGAGAGCACGGGCCTGTTCGTCGGCGCCCCGGGCGTGAACGCGACACTCCGCCAGATTCCGACCGGATTCGAGGTCGTCAGGAACGACCAGACCCACCTGCTCTTCGACACCTCCGGGCACCTGCAGGCCATTCTCGACCGGAACGGCCAGGGCCTCCACATGACCGACGATGCCGCCGGTAACCTGACCAGCATCACCGACAGCGCCGGCCGGGTCATCACGTTCGGCTATGCCCCGGGTACCGCCCTCATCACGTCGGCCACACTGCCGGACGGCCGCTCGGTGCACTACGGCTACACCTCGGGGCTGCTGACCTCCGTGACCGACCCGGCGGGCGGGGTCACCACCTACAGCTATGACTCCGCTGGCCGCCTCACCAGCATCGTCGACCCGAACGGCCACACCCGCGTCAGCAACGTTTACGGCGCCGACGGGCGAGTGATCTCCCAGACCGACGCACTCGGCCACACCAGCACGTTCTCGTGGGATCCGGCCACCTCCACCTCGACCATGACCGACGCCCGGGGTGGCACATGGCAGGACGTCTACTCCAACAACGTCCTGGTGGCGCGCATCGACCCACTCGGGGACAAGACGGCCTACACCTATGACGGCAACCTGAACCTCACGTCCGTCACCGACGCGAACGGCAATACCACCAGCTACGCCTACGACATCGCGGGCAACAGGATCAGCCAGACCGACCCTGCCCCGCTGTCATACGGCCAGACCTGGGCCTACGACGCACTGAACGACCCCACACAGCACGTCGACGGGCGCGGCCACACCACGACTTACGGCTACGACGGCAACGGCAACCTCACCGGCATGACCGCCCCGGATGGCCAGGTGACAAAGTACGGCCGTGATCCGTCCGGAACCGGTCTTCTGGTCAGCCAGACCGACCCGGACGGCAACACCACGACCTACGGCTACGACGGCAGCGGCAACAAGACCCGCCAGACCTCACCCCTGGGCGAGGTCACCACCTGGACGTATGACGGCAGCGGCCGGATGACCTCCATGGTCGACCCGCGCGGCAACGTCAGCGGCGCCAACCCGGCCAAGTACCGCACCAGCTACAGCTACGACACACTCGACCACGTCGTCAAGGTCACCGATCCGCTCGGGCACACCACCGTCACCGCCTACGACCCCGCCGGCAACAAGACCAGCGTCACCGACCCGAACGGGAACACCACAACGTACGGCTATGACGCGGCCGACCATCTCACCAGCGTTATCGATCCCCTCGGCAACACGACCGGCTACAGCTACGACGCCACCGGCAACCTGATCACCCGTACCGATGCCAACGGCCACCAGACCAGCTATCAGTACGACCCCGCCGACCGCCTCACGCAGCGAACCGATCCGCTCGGCCGGAAGACCGCGTACCAATACGACGCCAACGGCAACCGCACGCAGGTCACCGACGCCAACGGCGTCGTCACCACCAACACTTACGACGCCCTGAACCGGCGAACGGCCACGAGCTACTCCGATGGCACCCCCGGCGTTTCCTTCACCTACGACGCCAACGGGAACCGCACCGGCATGACGGACGCCGGAGGCTCGGTCAGCTACACCTACGACGGCGAGAACGAACTTCTGACCAGTTCCCGCGGCGCCGCGACGTTCACCTACACCTACGATCCCGCCGGCCACGTCACCAGCCGCACCTACCCCGGTTCCCCGGCCATCACCTATGGCTACGACGCCGACGGGCGGCTCACCTCAGTCACGGCCGGCGGAAGCACGACCACCTACGGCTACGACCCGGCAGGGAACCAAATCACGAAGACGCTTCCGGGTGCCAACGGCTACGTCGAGACCCGCACCTTCGACGCCGCGAACCGGATCACCCAGGACCGGACCGCCAAGGGGACGACCGTCCTGACGAACTACCTCTACACCCGCGACGCCGACGGCAACCCGACCCGGGTCACCGGCTCGGACCGCTTCTACTACACTTACGACGCCGACAGCCGGCTCACCAAGCTGTGCTTCACCGGCCTCACCTGCCCGTCGTCGATCACCTGGACCTACGACAAGGTCGGCAACCGGCTCACCGAGCAGCGCACCGGCACGCCGCTGACCACCTACACCTACGACGCGGCCGACGAACTGCAGAGCGCGGCCGGGTCCAGCACCACCAGCTACCAGTACGACGCCGACGGGAACCAGACCACCGCCGGCGCAAGCACCTTCACCTACGACGCCACCGGGCACATCACCTCCACCACCAGTGCCGGCAAGACCACGACGTTCGTCTACGACGGGGACGGCAACCGCATCCAGGGCACGACGGGCAAGACCATCACCCACTTCGCCTGGGACACGGACAACTCGCTGCCGATGCTGGCCCTTACCCGGAACAAGGCGGGTGCCCTGCTCCAGGAATACACCTACGGCTCCGGCGATCCGGTCTCACTCATCACCCCGGTGGCCACCTACGACCTGACCGGTGACGCGCTCGGCAGCGTCACCGGCGTCACCTCGGCGACCGGGACCCCGCTCATCCGCTACAGCTACGAGCCGTTCGGGCTCAAGCACAAGATCACGAACCTCGCGGCTACCGGCCGGCCGTCGTCCGAACCGCTCCGCTTCGCCGGGCAGTACCTGGACACCTCTGGCCTCTACGACATGCGCGCGCGGGAGTACGACCCCAGCACCGGCCGGTTCATGAGCCAGGCCCCGGTAGCAGCCGCCCCCACGGATCCGTACGTGTTGGACTACCTCTACGCGAATGACGATCCGACCCTCATGGTTGATCCGTCAGGGCAGACATCGGTAGCTGACTGGGTCCGCTACGGGCTGGCTGGCGCTGGCATCGTGGTAGCAGGCATAGGTATTGCTAGTAGCGCGCCAGTATGGGTTGGCGCCGGCGTCATAATCGGCGGGATCGCTTTCGCGGACGCGTGGACGACTCAATACATTGACTGCACTTACGGCTCTTCAGGATGCGGTGCCGACCAGCTACAAACGACTCTCAGCGTCCTGACAATGCCTCTCGGAGGCGTTTCGGCCTTCGTTGGATCTATTCTGAGTACGGCAGCGAGCCTTCTCACCACTTGGGACCAGTCTCAAGGTTACTTTTCCTCGCATTCTCAAAGTTACGGCTCTTCCTCACGGCCCCGAAAATAAGTAGCTGCGGCGGGGCGGGCCAATGCCAGCGCATTGCGCGCACATCGGCTAGGGCACAGCCCGCGCGGGGTCGGCCGCAGCTCCTGCGTGCACCGGGAACGTCCTGGCCAGCGGTGTGACAACGTCCACGTTGAACCGGTGATTTACGACGGGAGTGGCGGGGGCAGGGGAGTAGATGTCGACGGCGATGCGCCAGGTGCCGTCCGCGTCGCGCTGCCAGATGGTGGCGTCCCAGGCCGCCCGGCTCGTGCCGTCGCCATTGGCTGGGCTGCCGTCGGCTGGCGGAATTTGGACCGTTACGCTGCACAGAGCGTAGCCGAGATCGCCGGATGAGCGCGATTCATGGAGCTGAATAGCGCGCCTGGCCCCGGCAGCCAGTCCCCGGGTGATCGCGGCGAGAACTCCGAAGGCCCCGTGATTGCCCTGAACTTAGGCCGCGCCCGCCTTCCACAAATCCATCGCTTGGGGTAGCGGGGGTCATCAAAAACGACGTTGATGGCGCTCGGCGCACTCGTTTGCCCAAGGGCCTGTTTCGCCCGGACTTGTCATGAAAGAAAGCTACTTACCGGGCAAAAGAAGGCGCAGGCCACCATCAACGTCATCTGACCCACGCAACACTCAGGGCGGGTGGGCGGAGAGAATGACTGCATGCCCAGCCTGGCGCCCATCGACGTGGTGGTGGGGATCGACGCTGGCGGATCAGCCACCCGCGCGCGGGCGACACGGCAGGGCGCCGTGGTCTACGAGGGCTCCGGTGGCCCCGGTAACCCTCTCACGGCTGACTCGAAGACCGTCCGCGCCAGCTATCGCACGGCTCTCGCGGGCTGCCCGGCGGCAGCGAGAGTGGCTGCCTGTGTATCTGGTACTCGCGGGCAGGCCCAGCGGGACCAGATCGCGGGCCTGCTGGCCGGCCGCTTCCCGGGCGCGGACATCCAGGTCGCCCCCGACTACGTTGCCGCTTTCCTCGCCGCCCCCGAAGGGACCGATGCCTGTGTCGTCGCAGGCACAGGCTCGGTTGTGTGCAGCAGGGCCGCCGACGGAGGTTACCGGGTCAGCGGCGGGCGCGGCTGGATCCTCGGCGATCACGGTTCCGCGGCACGCCTCGGCCGGGCGGCACTGGAGCACTTCGTGACTCACCCAGCGGATGTCCCCGCGTCGTTCGCGGCCACGGTCGGTGAGATCTTCGGCGACAGCGACTGGCGGTCGGTGGTCCACGCGGTGCAAACGGCCCGCAATCCCGCCCCGCTGCTCGCCCGCGCCGCCCCCGTGCTCACCGTCGCCGCGCAAGCGCAGCAGCGCTGGGCCACCGAACAACTGGAGGCGGAGATGACGGCACTGGCGGCCACCGTGGCCCGGCACATCGAGCAGCACATCCAAGGCGCACCCGAGGTCCGCGTCGCCCTCTGCGGCGGCGTCTGGGCCAGCCAGGCTGCCCGGTCGTCGCTCACCTCGGCCCTGACGCGTGCCAGCGGTTGCCGGGTCATCGTGACCCGGTCGCCCAGCGACCCGATAGCGGGTGCCCTCCGCCTCGCCGGGAGCATCCGTCAGTGAACGACCCGCTACCGCGCACCGAGCAGCGCAACCCCCGTTCCGAAGGGCTCGGCGAACTGCCCGCCGCGGACGTCATCGCGGTGATGAATCGAGAGGAACATCGGGTCCTCGCCGCCGTCGAGACAGCCACACCGCTGCTCACCCGCGCGGCCGAGCGTGTTGCCGCGGCCTTCGTCGCCGGCGGGCGCATCGTGTTCCTCGGCGCGGGCACCAGCGGCCGGATCGCCCTGCAGGAAGCCGCGGAACTGCCGCCCACCTTTGGGGTGCCGCCGGAGTCGTTCATGGTCATGGCGGCGGGCGGCGCGCTGATGGGCCCGACCGCTATCACTCACGACGAGGACGACGTGGTCGCCGCCCCGGACGCGCTGCGCGCCATGGGGATAGGTCCCGGCGATGCTGTGATCGGGCTCGCGGCGAGCGGCACCACGCCATTCGTGCGGGCTGGCCTGCGGGCCGCGGCCCGTGCCGGGGCATGGACCTGCGGGATCGCGCACAATCCCGGCGCGCCGCTGCTGCGCGACGGCGAACTGGGCATCCTGCTGGACACCGGCCCGGAGGTGCTGACCGGCTCCACCCGGCTGAAGGCAGGAACCGCGCAGAAGCTCGCGCTGAACAGGATCACCACCGCGGCGATGGTGCTGGCGGGGCGGGTCGCCGACAATCACATGATCGACCTGACCGGCTCCACCCACAAGCTCCAGGCGCGCGCCGTCCGCATCGTGATGGACCTCGGCGGGCTCGGCGAGTCGCAGGCCAGGCAGCGCCTGGAGGCCGCCCGCTGGTCGGTTCGGGCCGCCCTGCAATCACCGAACTCACCCACCGGAGGGTGAGGAACCGGCGGCGCGCCGGCCGCAGTATGGGCTCCTGACCAAAAGCTCTTCAACAGCCGGGGGGACTCCATGACCGAGGCGCCTGGGACCGGTGCTGCCGGACTGTCGACGGGGAACCGCAGGCTGGCCGTGCTGCTGGCGATGGCGATGTTCGTCCTGGTCGTGGACACCTCGGTGATGAACGTGTCGATCGCGGCGGTGGTGCACGATCTGCACACGACCGTCAGCGGCGTCCAATCCGCGATCGCGCTCGAGGCGCTGGTGTCGGCGGCGTTCATCCTGATCGGCAGCAAAGTGGCCGACCTGATCGGGCGCAAGCGCGCGTACGTGCTCGGCCTCCTCGGTTACGGGATCGGCGCCCTTGCCATGGCCCTGTCGCAGGGCCTGGTCGCGATCATCGTCTTCTGGGCGATCGTGGGCGGGATCGGCGCATCGCTGCTCCTGCCGTCGATGCAGGCATTGATCCATGGCAACTTCGAGGGCGCGGCCCAGCGGCAGGCCTATGCCCTGGTCGGGGCCGCCGCCGCGATCGCCGCCGCGGTGGGCCCACTGATTGGCGGGTTCATCACGACCTACCTGTCGTGGCGGATCGCGTTCCTGCTCGAGGACGTCATCATCATCGTCGTGCTGTCCGGCATCAGGCTGGTCCACGACGTGAAGTACACCGGCTCCCGGCAGATAGACGTCGTCGGGGCCATCCTGTCGGTGCTGGGCATGGGCGGCATCGTCCTGGGCATCCTGGTCTGGGAAGAAGGCGGCGAAGCGGTAGCCCTTCTGCTGGTGCTCGGGGCAGTCTGCCTGGGAGCGCTGGCCTGGTGGCTGGTGCGGCGCAAGCGTGCGGGCAAGGCGGTGCTGCTGGATCCGGACCTGTTTAAGGCGAAGCTGTTCAGGTTCGGGGTCACCGGCCAGCTGCTGCAGCAGGTCGCGCTGGGCGGCACGATGATCGCGCTGCCGATCTACCTGCAGATCGTGCTCGAGTACAGCGCGATGGGCGCGGGCCTGTCCATCGCCCCGCTGTCGCTCAGCATGTTCGCGGTGGC